>Ga0209510_1001259_pt1 | contig 29528 bp, 24 predicted proteins | sample BiotimSIPDNA_FD_185749 | JGI IMG/M metagenome (GOLD analysis project Ga0209510, IMG submission 185749) | Anaerobic biogas reactor microbial communites from Washington, USA - Biogas_R1 time_0 SIP DNA (SPAdes) (version 2) | ecosystem: Engineered > Bioreactor > Anaerobic > Unclassified | place...
CAAATCACATCATTGGTTGCGTGTAAACAAAACTTGACCTATATATAGGATGCACGAATCAGATGCATACCATATATTGCATAAAGAGGCTAATTACGGATAGTTACGATTAGCCGTGAGTATGGTCGATGGGTACCGACCACAATATGTAGCATAAAAGTAGTGAAAAATAAAATTGTTATGCAAGATGTAGTAAAACAATAAATTAATCGACGTGATTATGTGTAAGGGATAAGCAAAACACAAGATGTAGCAGAAGGCAAAAACGGGTTATGCAAGATACTGCATAATTTGACAATATATGACAGAAAAATTTAGCCGTGAGTATGGTCTATGGCTTTAGACCACAATATGTAGCATAAAACTGAAAGAAAATAAAAATTTTATGCAAGATGTAGTAAAACAATAAATTAATCGACGTGATTATGTGTAAGGGATAAGCAAAACACAAGATGTAGCAGAAGGCAAAAACGGCTTATGCAAGATACTGCATAATTTGACAAAATATGACAAAAAAATTTAGCCGTGAGTATGGTCTATGGATACCGACCACAATATGTAGCATAAAACTGAAAGAAAATAAAAATGTTATGCAAGATGTAGTAAAACAATAAATTAATCGACGTGATTATGTGTAAGGGATAAGCAAAACACAAGATGTAGCAGAAGGCAAAAATGGGGTATGCAAGATACTGCATATTAGACAAAATATCACAGAAAAATTTAGTGAAGAGATGGGAGTTGGGTAAAGTAGAAAGTTGGACAGTTAGGCAGTTGGGCAGTTGGACAGCTAACTTAGAACGTTATCCCTGACCCCTGACCAACCGATAAACAGAAAGGTAACAGCCATGTACTCCTACTGTATCTTTTGCAAAACCGGTTCAGAAAAACTTATCGCTGAACTTATAAACAAAAAAGATAAAAGAATCCAAGCCATCGCCCCCACCCGTGTTTTACAGGAAAAACGCAAAGGCAGATGGGAAAAGCGTGAGCAAATTTTACTTCCCGGATATGTATTGCTCTATGCAGACGAAGTAATACAATTTGGATTGAGAGCAGAAATTCCGAATCTGTATAAGATATTGAATTATGAATCAGGTCTTAGAGAACTACAGGGCATGGATTATGAATACTCCATGTGGATATATCGCCATCATGGTAATATTACTGCATCCAAGGTACTTGCCGAAGGCAGAAACGTCAAAGTGCTAGATGGGCCGCTGTTGGATTGTTCTGGAACCATAGTAAAGTTAGACAAGCATAAGCGTAGAGTTTGGGTAGAGTTCCAATTTGATGGCCAAAAACGCGTAGTATCACTTTCTGCTGAATGTATAGCAGAAACAGAAATACAAAAGGTCAATTAGAAAGGTTTGCCAAGACGGTTAGAGCGTCCCAGTAACACTCCTAACCAACTTTCCAACTGACCAACTCCAAATGCTTCATTCCCAATAAATCATCGCCAAGTGCGTGTTTATTGTAGTGAGGCTGCATAGTCTGAACCAGTATTGTGTGGGAGCTCATAAGGTAGGAGCCCAGATAAAATGGCGAAGCTATGGGATCAGTAAGTGGAAAGTTGGAAAGTAGAAAGGGGAAAGGAAAAGAGGTTTTCTTGACTAACTGGCCAACAAAGCTCCATGCAGAAACTGAGTTTGAAAAGTACCGTATTGTGCAGGATAGACTGTTTATGTCTGATTACGATAGGTTTTTATTGGAATTAGAAGAACAGACGAATAAAAGGAATCAATAAATCATTCGACGTGATTATGTGTAAGGGATAAAATAACACAAGATGTAGCAGAAGGCAAAAATGGGTTATGCAAGATATGACAAAAATGTCAAAAAACCCCAAATTTCTGCGAAGCCGTGAGTATGGGAAATGGATAAATACTAGATGTGGCATAAAACGCCTGAAAGAATACATATCTACCACTATATGTAGATTGCGGCAACGGGTATATACATATGATAACTAATTAATATAGGAAATTCAATGCTTGAAGCATTTTAGATATAAGGAAGGAAGTCTTATTCAATGACAGATAGAATCTACCTCTCATCACCCCACATGAGCGCCGAGGGTTATGAAATGCAATATATAAAGGAAGCTTTTGATACAAATTGGATTGCCCCCCTGGGACCAAATGTCAATGAATTTGAGAAGGAACTTGCCGCTAAGGTAGGTATCAAATCAGCCGCTGCGCTATCATCAGGAACAGCAGCCATTCATATGGCATTAAAAGCCGCTGGCGTTGGTGAAGGGGATATAGTGTTTTGTCAAAGCCTTACTTTCTCTGCTACAGCCAATCCGATTATTTATCAGAATGCAATTCCTGTATTTATAGATAGTGATTATGAAACCTGGAATATGGATCCCAATGCATTAGAAGAAGCCTTTAAGAAATATCCACAAGTCAAGGCAGTATTAGTAGTTCACTTATACGGCTTATCAGCAGATATAGATAAGATCCTTAAACTATGTAACGAACATAACGTGCCTCTTATAGAAGATGCAGCCGAATCATTAGGAACTATATATAAAGGAAGATACACAGGAACCTATGGTGATTACGGAGTGTTTTCCTTTAACGGCAACAAGATCATCACCACTTCCGGCGGCGGCATGCTGGTCAGTAATAATGAAGAGAGAATTATCAAAGTCCGTTTCTGGGCCACTCAGAGCAGAGACCCCGCCCGCCACTATCAGCACAGCGAACTGGGCTTCAATTACCGGATGAGCAATGTGGTAGCCGGGATCGGCCGGGGACAACTTAAGGTTTTAGATAAGAGAGTAGAGAAGAAAAAGGACATATTCGAATTCTATAAACGCGAACTGGAAAATCTCCCGGGCGTAAAAATGATGCCGGTCAATGCCTGGAATCAACCCAATTATTGGTTAAGTTGTATGACACTTTCAAATACTTGTCATTCTGAGCGCAGCGAAGAATCTTGCCTTCGCCCCATTGACATAATGGTGGCACTGGAAAAAGAAAACATCGAGTCCAGGCCCATCTGGAAACCAATGCACATGCAGCCCTTCTTCGAAAAGTATGATTTTATCGGAGAAGGCGTTTCAAAAGAGATCTTCGAAAATGGCATCTGCCTGCCCAGCGATACAAAGATGAGTGAAGGGGATTTAAATAGAATCTTAACCATTATAAAAGGACTGTGGACATAGAATGACTGGGTTTTCAAGAAAATTAAATCTGTTCATAAAAAGACTAATCGACTTTTTGGGAAGCTTAATAGGCGGAATTATCATCTCACCATTTTTAATCATTATAGCGATCACTATAAAACTAACATCAAAAGGGCCAGTTCTTTTTAAACAAGAACGTTTGGGACAAGACGGGAAAGTATTTAAGATTATAAAATTTAGAACCATGATAGAGAATGCTGATAAAATTGGTGATGGATTATTCGTAAAAACACAAAATGATGACCGAATAACGAAAATAGGTAAAATACTACGTGCCACTAGCATGGACGAATTACCGCAACTTATGAATGTACTTGTTGGTGATATGAGCTTAGTGGGACCACGACCACCAGTACCGTACCATCCACATAAGTACGAAGATTATAATGATCTCCAAAAAAAAAGGTTTTATATGAAGCCTGGTATGACAGGATTAACGCAGGTCACAGTACGGAACTCAGTGCCATGGGATGAAAGAATTAAGGTAGATATTGAATATATCGAAAAATTTAGTATTTGGTTAGATATAGTAATTCTTTTCAAAACAGTTATAAAAATATTTTCTAGAGAGAGCATATACACCCAACCAGAATAAACAATTTAATTATTTAAGGTACGGTGATTTATGAGTATTGTCTTAAGAAAGTTTCAGGAATCAGATATACCTTATAAAGTCAAATGGATCAATGATGAGGAAAATAATAAATTCCTTCATTATGACTTACCTCTAAGGGAAGATAAGACACTCGAGTGGTTTAGGAGTGTTCAAAACAGGACTGACAGAATTGATTATACAGTTTTATATAATGATGAACCTGCTGGATTGATAGGATTAATAAATATCGATCATAAAAACAAGAAGGCAGAATACTATATATGTCTTGGAGGAAAACGATTTAAGGGAAAAGGAATTGCATATATTGCATCAGATATTCTAATCAGAGATAGTTTTGAAAGATTTGGACTTAACAAAATTTATCTGTATACAGAAATAGATAATGTGCAAGCACAGAGTTTATTCGAAAAAATTGGCTTCGTAAAAGAAGGCTTATTAAAGAGTGACCTATTATATTATGACCGTGTAATTGATAGATACGTTTATGGATTAAATGTGCCAAGTTTTGTTAACGGTTCATTAAAAAGAATAAAATCTAACAATTTAATTACGACACCTATATATGAATTAAACCAAAGAATTAACAGCAATATCTTGTATATCAAACGGGACGACCTTATTCCTTTTTCCTTTGGAGGGAATAAAGCCAGGAAAGCATTTTTATTCTTCGAGGACATAAAAAAAGAGAATGCGGATTGCGTAGTTACATATGGTAGCAGCAGTTCGAATCATTGCAGGGTAATTTCCAATATTGCAGCGGCAAAAGAATTACCGTGTTACATTATTTCGCCAACTGAAGATAATAGCCCAACCTACAATAGTATGATGATAGAATTGTTTGGCGCAAAGGTTATACAATGTCCTGTATCAGAAGTGAATGTAACGATTGATAAATTAATTAGTGAATTAAAAACCCAAGGCCATAATCCTTACTTCATTCAGGGAGGCGGTCATGGGAATATCGGTACACAGGCTTATGTTAATGCTTATCAAGAAATTTTAGATTACGAAAAATCAAAGGAAGTTTATTTTGACTACATCTTCTTTGCAGCTGGTACTGGAACTACTCAGGCAGGACTGATCTGCGCAAAAGTTATGAATAATGATGACAGAAACATTGTTGGAATAAGCATTGCAAGAAAAAAACCTTATGGCGGTCAGGTTGTACTTGATAGTGTTAACAGCTATTTGAAAAGTGTGGGCAGGGATTCCATATCTCTAAAACACATTACTTTCGTAGACGACTATGTAGTAGATGGTTACGGCACTTATAACAAAGATATACTTAGAACCACTAAGGAAGTACTAATCCGTGATGGTATACCGATGGATCCTACTTATACTGGCAAAGCCTATTGGGGCATGAAAGAATACATAATGAAAAACAAAATTATAAATAAAAATATTCTGTTTATACATACTGGAGGAGCACCTTTATTTTTTGATGGATTGGGAGATTTAATGAATGTACGATGATATAGATGTTCAAACGGGAACGAATATACTTATCCTTAGCTGCGGAACGAGAAACAAAATTACACAGTACTTCAAAAAGGAGCTCGCCAGTAAGGGGAAAGTCATCGCAACTGATTGCAGTTCGCTCGCTCCAGCTTTATATGATGCAGATAAACATTATGTAGTGCCGCAGATAAATGACAGCCAATACCTGGATACTATCCTGGATATTTGCATTGAGAATAAAGTTAAAGCGGTTTTATCACTTATTGATCCTGAATTAAGCTTGTTAGCAAAGAAAAAGCAAGACTTTTTGGAGATTGGAACTGTTCCAATTATATCTGATTATGAAGTAGTTGAAATGTGTTTGGATAAATACACGATGTACAGGTATCTTATTCAGAATGGATTTAACACCATTAAGAGCTATATTGATAAAGATAAATTCTATAATGATGTTGAAGCAGGTGTCATCAATTATCCTGTATTTGTTAAACCGATCAGAGGAAGTGCAAGTATTAACATCAATAAGGTCATCTCAAAAGAAGAAATTGAAGTGCTTTTTAATCGACATAAAGACCTTTTAATACAGGAATGCATGCAGGGTAAAGAATATGGTGCAGATGTTTATATAGATATTCTATCCGGTGAAACAGTTGCAATTTTCATCAAAGAAAAAATAAAAATGAGAGCTGGAGAAACAGATAAATCAGTTTCAATAAAGAACGAAAAGCTATTCGGATTAATTCAAAATTTTGTGAAAAAAGCTGGTTTTAAAGGTGTTATTGATATAGATATTTTTGAAAAGGATGGGGAGTATTATATTTCTGAAGTTAACCCCCGTTTTGGAGGGGGATATCCCCATGCATATGAATGCGGCGTTAATATACCCAGGATGATTATAAATAACATTGAGGGTAAGGCGAATGATGAAGTGACCGGGAACTATGACGAAGGTATTTATATGATGAAATTTAATGAAGTAAAAATTGTGAGGGGTTAATGATGTTAGGTTCATGGATTAGAAGAACTGGGTTTTGGACCCTTGATAGACTATCAGGAGGAATAACTAGAAAACACTACAATGATATTAAATGTAGAATGAATAAGAAAACATCTAATGATGAACAAATAGAACAGTTATTAAAGCATGCAGTAGAGAGTACTCCTTATTATAAACAAAGGATTAAAGAGGCCCCTTTATTAAAAATTGAGAATTTCCCTATTATAACTAAGTACGATATCAAAAAAAATTATGGAGAATTTCAATCAGAGCGATATCTTAATAAGAAAATACATCATATGTCCACTAGCGGTTCTACGGGCACACCATTTACAGTAAATCAGGACATGAATAAAAGAAAACGTGTCCTTGCAGAAATTATTTATTTTAATGAGCTTGGCAAACAAAAATTAGGAGATAAATACATATATTTCAGAGTATGGAACGATAAAACAAGAAAATCGAAATTGGAATCGATTATGCAAAATCTAATACCTGTAGATATTTCAAAATTGGACAAATCATTTTTGATATCAACAACACAAATGTTAAAAAAGAACAAAAAGATAGTGAGTGCTCTTGCATATGCATCAACATATAAAGTTCTTGCTCGATATTTGCAAAATGAAGGAGCTGTATCTTCAGAATTTAATATTAAATCATTGTTTAGTAGTTCAGAAATCTTAGATAGCAAATCAAAAGAAATACTGTGTAATGTGCTAGGCTGTGAGGTTTATGATCGTTATTCAAATCAAGAGAATGGCATCATTGCACAGACACGCAATAATTCTGATATATTCTATGTAAATACACCTAGTTACTATGTTGAACTTTTAAAAGTTGATAGTAATGAGCCTGCTTCTAAAGGAGAATTAGCACGTATTATTATTACGGATTTATATAATTATGCAATGCCATTGATTCGATATGATACTGGTGATTTGGCTATTAAAATAGAAGAATCATCGAAAGCGCAAATACGATTTAAAACTGTACAAGGAAGATCTTCTGATTTAGTTTATGATACTAATGGCAATCAATTAACGCCACTAACATTGTACTTCTGTATTTGGAAATTTGAAAAAATAATGCAGTTTCAATTAATTCAAAAAAGTGCGTTTGAATATCGAATAAAAATCAATGGTGGTCAGAATGCATATGAACATGCGGAGATTATTAAAGAATTTAAAAAAGCCTTAGGTGATAAAGCAAATATAACTCTCGAGTTTGTTCATGAAATCCCACAATTATCATCAGGAAAGTTTAAAGATACTATTAGTCAATATGAATATGATGAAAGTAATTATTTGTAATAAGACAACTACAGCACAGATATTATTAATTTGTTTTTAAAATTAATGGAATTATTCTGAAAAAGTATTAATTATAATCAATATTTTGAGAGGAATAAATGCTTTCGTAGCGAGCTCGTTAAGATGCTTATAAAAGGACGTTGTAGATACTACGAATGTACCTCTTTATGATGGTAGTATTAGTGGTTTACTTGGAGGTATACGCTTGAAAAAAATTTGTTTTGTTACAACTATTTCTGGAACTTTAAAAGCTTTTGTATTAGATACAGCAAAATATCTTCACGAAAATGGTGATTATCGAATTACTTTTATTTGTAACAATGATGAAGAATTTGCTCAATTACTGCCTGATTACATTAGATATATTCCTGTTTCAATGGAACGAGGAATTAGTCTATCGGGTATTAAAGCAGTATTTGAACTATACTCCATATTTAGAAGAGAAAAATTTGATATGGTACAGTATTCTACTCCAAATGCATCATTTTATGCGAGCATAGCAGCAAGATTTGCAGCAGTACCAGTCCGTTTATATTGTCAATGGGGAATTAGATATGTAAGTTTTAATGGATTCTCGAGAAGATTATTCAAAAAAATTGAGAAAATCACCTGTTTTCTATCAACAAGTATTAGAGCAGTGAGTCCGCAAAATATGAAGTTTTCAATTAACGAAGGACTGTATAAACCAGAAAAGGTTAAAGTTTTAGGGCAAGGTGGAACGATTGGTGTTGATATAAACCACTATGACATTGAAAACAGGGGTGAATATAATTTTTCAATTAGAAAGCAATATGGAATAAATAATGAATTTGTATATGGATTTGTTGGCAGATTATCTAAAGACAAAGGTGTAAATGAACTTTTAGCTGCATTTAAAAATATTTCAACTGATGAAGATGTTAAATTATTTATTATAGGTGAAACAGAAATTAACAATGGTATAGATAGAGAACTAATTAATTGGGCAAAAAACTCATCAAAAGCTATTTTTACAGGGCGAATAAATAATTCCAAAATAAAAGAATATTATGCTGCATTTGATTGTTTTGTCCACCCTTCTTATAGAGAGGGTTTTGGTATGGTTATTCAAGAAGCGGCTGCAATGGGTTGCCCAATAATAACAACAGATATACCAGGTGCATCAGAAGTTATGGAAAAAGACATTTCATGTCTTTTAGCAAAGGTAAAAGATCAAAAAGCATTAGAAGATAAAATGAAATTAGTTCTCTCTGAAATTAATCTTAGACATAACCTTTCTAGGAATGCTAGAGCAAGAGTCGAAGCTTGTTTCGAGAGAAGTATTAAGATTGAGGAGCAAAGGTTAGATTATGAAGAATTATTGAAATGAGGGAAAATATATGATGAAACTGATGCTAGTTACTGCGGATTTAGAGTTTACAAGAGAGGCACAGAAAGCTGGAATTGATAGAATTTTTCTGGACTTAGAATACATAAACAAGGCGGAAAGACAAAGGGGAAGAAACACACTAATTTCCAATAACAGCATTACTGATGTGAGAAAACTCCGTTCCGTAATTGATAAATCGGAGTTTTTAGTTCGTGTAAATCCTATCCATCCAAATTCTCAATATGAAATTGATAAGGTTGTTGAGGGTGGGGCAGACATAATAATGCTGCCCATGGTAACTGATGATGAAGATGCTTATACATTTGTAAGTATGGTAAACGGCCGAACAAAGACTTGTTTACTTCTAGAGACTGCTCAATCTCTTGTTCGATTAGACGATATACTAAATGTAAAAGGGGTTGACGAAATCTATATAGGACTAAATGATTTACATATTAGTATGAATTTGAAATTTATGTTTGAACTTCTTGCTGGTGGTATCGTTGATTATATGGCTGATAAAATTAATGCAAAAGGTTTACCATTTGGGTTTGGAGGAATGGCAAAAATCGGGGAAGGAATTCTTCCCGCTGAAAACATTTTAGGTGAGCATTATCGACTTGGCTCTAGCAGTGTTATTCTATCAAGAACTTTCAGGAATGAAGTAGGAAATGTAGGAGAGAAAGTTGATTTCAAGGTCGAGGTTGATAAAATCAGAAGCATGGAAAAGGAAATTTCGCTTTGGAAAGAGCAACAGTTTAACGATAATAGACTTTTCGTTAAGGAATGTGTTAACAAAATTATTAAAAGGTGAAGCATTATGTTAGTGTTATCAGAAAAAATTATTGATACAACCCTATTAAATGAAAAGGTTGAGTTAGAATTCATTAATGGATCTACTGTAAAAAAATACAATGGGAGTAAAGATGTTCTTGCAATTATTTGTAGTAGATCAACTGCAAAAGTCGTTGTTGATATGAAATTTCCAAATGTAAAGTTGTTAAATTTAACTAGTGCTGGTTATGATCAAGTGCCACTAGAAAAGTATGCCCAAAAGGGTATTCCGGTAGCTAATGCAGGCGGCACGTATAGTGTTCCTATTGCTGAAACAGTTGTTTTCGGTATGCTTCAAATGGCAAAAAAATACCGGAAAAATCCTAATAATCGTCACTTTAAAATTACAAGAAACTACAATTACATTTCCGAGTTAAAAGATAAAGAAGTTGTCATTTTGGGAACTGGGAATATTGGAACTGAAATTGCTAAAAGACTTTTTGCTTTTGAAATGAATATTGTTGGTTATGATAATTTGATAAATAAAAAAGACTATTTCAGAAGAGTAATTAACAACAAAGAAGAATTAAAGGCACAATTATCTAAATGTAATTACATAATTTCGACATTACCGAATAATGAGAATACGAAGGATTTTATAAATAATGAGATTTTAAGTTGTTTGAGCAAGGATTGTATTATCGTAAACGTTGGTAGAATGAGCGTATTTAACGAAGAAGAACTATATAAAAGTTTAAAATCGAAGGCTATTGGTGGAGCAGTGTTAGATATGTTTGAAAAGTTACCTAATCCAATTACAAATCGATTTAGAAGACTAAGTAACGTAATAATATTGCCTGGAGTGGCTGCGATTTCAAAGGAAGCTAACAAAAGACTTGAGATCCATCTAGCAAATAATGTTAATAGAGTTGCTTTAGGTGATAAACCTATATGTATTGTAAACGGTATAAATAATTGACAAAAGATTGATAAGCAAATTGTAAGTATCTGATTAATTGTATATATTATTTGTTTCGGGAACGCATTTATTCTATTACAGTAGTATTTCTTATAAATTATTGCCCATTCTTTTATCGTTGTGTTTTAAAATTAATTATATATTTGAGGACAAAAGTTGTTCAAAGATTGGGGAACCAAGTGCTATATGAGCATGAAACATCTGAAATGCAAAAAGAAGCAACCAACTTATTTGCCGAATAATTACTAGTTGCTAAGCCGCAAATTAAATTTGCGAAAAACTATTGACGGTACCCTGAAGTTTCATTGGAGGATACATATGAAGGTATTATTTGTTCACGATGCTACATTTAAGTACGATAAGGATGGAAAATATTATGGAACATCAGTTAACCCCAAAACTTTGTCGCGCTATAAGTATTTATCAGATGATATAACGGTTTTAATTAGAACGGAGCCTTTTAAATTAGGAGAAAACAAAGAAAAGTACACAAAAATAACAGATGATTTTAAGGTCGTTCACATACCTAATTATAATTCAATAAAAGGCAGACTAATAGATATAAAGAATGTGAAAAAAACGGTTACAAAGCTGGTTAATGAAGCGGATATAGTATTTGCTAGATTTTCTGGACCAACAGGTAAAATCGCAGCCCGAGAGTGCGCAAAAATGGGCAAACCATATGTTGTGGAGTGTGTCGGTTGTTCTTGGGATTCGCTATGGAATCATAGTATAAAAGGGAAGTTAATAGCTTTTTATTCATATTTGAATACAAGAAACCTAATTAAAAATGCTCCTTACATTGTTTATGTTACAAATGAATTCTTACAGAAAAGGTATCCAACAAAAGGGAAGTGGATTTCTGCTTCAAATGTTGAAATAGATGATATGAATAATATTTATATAGATCAACGCATCGAAAGAATCAGGAATAAATCTAAAAATGAGCCGATTATATTGGGAACAGCTGCTGCCATTGATGTGCCATATAAAGGCCATGCATATGTTATTAAAGCAATAGCTAGGCTAAATAAAAAAGGTTACAATTACAAATATCAGGTAATTGGTACCGGGAATAAAAAAAGACTGCTTAAAATAGCTAAAAAATATAAGATTGAAGATAAAATCGAATTTTTAGGAGTTCTTCGTCAAGATAAAGTATTTGAATGGATTGAAGATTTAGATATCTATATTCAGCCGAGTCTTACAGAAGGTTTACCACGAGCGCTTATTGAAGCAATGAGTAGAGGCTGTCCCTGTATTGCCTCCAATGCAGGTGGAATACCTGAATTAATTGAAGATGAGTATATTTTTAAAAAAGGGAATGTTAAGGATTTGATTAGAATCCTGCTAAGTTTTGATAAAGAGAAATTACAGAGCCAAGCGATAAGAAACTTTAAATATTCGTTTAATTATAAAAAAGAGTTTCTTGATCAAAGAAGGCGAGAATTCTATATGAAAGTTGCCGAAGAAACTAAATTGATAAAATAAATTAATAACATAGTAGAATTAAAATAGAAAGTTTGTAAATTATGATGATTAATTCTAAAATACCGCTCCGATATGCATTATTTTTTTTAGCTAATATTTTATATATAATATTTTTATTAATTGTCGTAGATTGGGATTTAATTATAAAAGGATACAAAATAACTGCGGTTTTACCGTTTTGTTATATATTTTGCTTTTTTCTTTTATTGTGGAAACCAGTCATAAATAAAAAAAGTCCTTTTGTAGTTCTGTTTTCATTTATAGCCTTTATTAGATATTTCGTTCTTTCAATTTTAATTCTATCTAATGGAGGTTATGAAGGAATTTCTGGCTTGGATCCTTCAAATAACAGTTTGAACCTAGCTGCTATTTTAATGATTTATGAATTAATTATAGTCTCTATTTTTGTAAATATATGGTCAAATAAATATATTCCAGAGCCTTTGCAATTGAAAAACATCAGAACACAAAAGCAAACTTATGTTTATTTAGCATTTATTCTAATTATAATTATAACTATTATTATTATACCAGAGGCGCATCAGGGACTTAGTTTTTTGGGAAGCATAAATCTTAATGTTGAGGATAATGAGGCGCTTAGCAATATATTTATACTTGGTATACGAGAATGCTTCATAAATGCTAAATATTTTTTAATATTTGTTTTTATAACGATTTTTTCATCTTATAAAGGTCAGTTAAAGGTAGATATAAGTTTTGCAAAATATTTAGTTCTTTTATTGTTGAGCTTTATAGTGATAGGATTACGGATTGGAATAAATAGAAAAAAATTATTAGCAGATACTTTAGCGATCAGTTTATTGTTGGGTACATTATTTCCAAAGTATAAAAGAATAACTTATTTTAGCTTAATAGCTGTTGGAACAATTTTAGTTGCTTATACAACTTTTTATCGTGGTATGATTGAATCTTATGATGACTTTTTTGATGATTTCTTTGATGTTGATTTTTTCCAAGCATATTTTTTAGGTCAATATAATGTTGCAATCGCAATTGAATCAATCAAGTTTTCTTCGTACTATTTGAATTTTAAATCATTATTATATGACTTGTTTCGTTCAGTATTTGGTATAGGGTCACTTTTAAAAAATATTGATATTTTAGTTGCTTCTGATTTATTTATAAATAGAATGTCAATTGGATTATCATCAATAAGAAAATCCCAAATAATTCCTTTGATAGGACAAGGTTATGTATATTTGGGTGTTCTATTAGCCCCTTTATTCTCTTTAATTTTTTGTAGAATAGGAATATTCTGCGATAGGCTATATAGAACTACTCAGCAGTTAGAAATTACCTTTCTTTCTTGTTATGGCTCTTTTTATCTAGCACAATTTATGATACTTAATATGAATATTATTTTAAAAAATACTTCTTTTCTTCTGGCGATATTTATTCCTGTGTTTTTACTCAACAAGTTTTTTAGCGGTTTAATGATAAAAAAGAAATCTCTATAAATAATAAAATAACAAAAAATTTATTAGGAAATTTGTAGTCATATGATTCTTAATAAACAGTTTAAAAATCCAATTACTAATACGCTTTTAATTACTGTTGGTGCGATTTCCAGTAAAATTCTTGGGTTTATTAGAGAAGTAGTCATAGCGGCTTTTTTCGGTGCTTCATACTTTGTTGATGCTTATTTAATTGCTTCCATAATTCCGCGATTACTTTTTGGTGTAATCAGTGAGGCCATCACTACTACTATTATCCCTCTAATAACTGAGTATAAGATAAAACTGGGGCAAAAATCTGTAGTTGAATTGATTAATTCAATAACGACTATTATGGTTTTGTTATTGTCTTTAATAATTATACTTGGAGAGTTATTTGCAAATTATTTAGTACATTTCGTTGCTCCCGGATTTGAAGGGGAAACACTTGATATAACAATAAAAATGACCAGGGTCATGCTCCCTATGATCATATTTTTAGGCTTATCGGGATTGGTAGCTGGCATATTGCAAAGCCAAAAAATGTTTTTATTTCCTTCCTTTGTAGGTATCCCTTCAAATTTAGCTATTATTATTTTTTTATTTTTATTAGAAAACACATATGGAATTATGGCCTTAGCGATAGGTACAGTGATGGGAACATTTGCTTCGTGGATTTTTCTTAATTTTGATATACGAAAAATGAACTATAAATTTAAACCGCAAGTTATTTTTTCGCATCCAGGTTTAAAAAAAATGGGGCTTTTGATTATTCCCGTAATTATCGGAAAAGGTGCTGCTGATATTAATTTGTTGGTTGACCGTATGTTAGCATCGGGTTTAATGGAAGGTAGTATTGCAGCGCTAAATTATTCAACAAGAATCTATTTATTATTTAATACTATACTGGCTTTATCTTTAGCAAAAGCACTATTACCTGAGTTCTCACAGCTGGCTGCAATAAAAGATATGAATGGATATATAAATTCATTAAAAAAATCTTTAATTGGATTATCAATTATTGTACTTCCATTTTCAGTAGGATTGATTATTCTAAGAGAACCTGTTATTCGCTTGGTATATGAACGAGGGGTATTTGACGTATCCGCAACTGCTTTAACAGCATTTGCATTGCTATTTTATACATTAGGTTTACCGGCACTTTCTTTGAGACAGGTTGTATTAAGAGCCTATTATGCGTTACAGGATACTAAAACTCCTATGATAATTGGAATTCTTACAGTATTAATTAATATAGTATTGAATCTGATTCTTATCAAATATTTAGCTCATGGCGGACTTGCTTTGGCAACTTCAATTGCAACTACTACAGGCTTTTTACTTTTAATTTGGTTCTTGCGAAAGAAAATTGGCAGTATAGGTGGAATGTCAATGATTATTAGTGGGGCAAAGATGATGGTTGCATCATTAATTATGGGATTGGTAGTTTATTATTTGCAAATTTATATTGGAGGATTGAGTGTTTTAAGTGGTAGCATTCGAGATATAGTTATATTGTTTAGTTGTGGATCATTGGGGGCTGTTTTGTATTTTATAATTATTAAGTTTTTAAGAATAGAAGAGTTTGACTGGGTTCTGGGAAAAGTAGCAGGGAGGTTTGCAAAGCATTAAAGTATTTTAAGTGGAGAGGAGTCATATCATTGAGTTTTGCCAGTCTTTATAATGACATTGTAAATAAGAAGGAAAAAATCAGCCTGATAGGATTGGGCTATGTGGGGATGCCGATTGCAGTATCCTTTTCAAGAAAAGCTGAGGTGATCGGCTTTGATGTGAATGAAGCCAAGGTGGAGTTATATAAGCAGGGGATCGATCCTACCAAAGAAGTAGGGGATGAGGCGATCGCTGCCTGTACGGTGGATTTTACCGCTGATGAAACCAGGCTGAGGGAAGCGAAGTTTCACATCGTGGCAGTTCCCACGCCGGTCAATGCTGACAATACCCCTGACCTGTCGCCGGTGATCGGTGCCAGTCATACATTGGGAAGGAATCTTACCGAAGGATCGATCGTGGTCTATGAATCAACCGTTTACCCGGGAGTGACGGAAGAGATTTGTATGCCGATCCTGGAGCAGGAGTCGGGCTTAAAATGCGGAGTGGATTTTAAGATCGGCTATTCTCCGGAACGGATCAATCCGGGGGACAAGGTGCACCGTCTGGAGACTATTGTCAAAGTAGTTTCCGGTATGGATGAGGAGTCCCTGGATATCATCGCCAAGGTTTACGAACTGGTGGTGGAGGCTGGTGTGCATAGAGCGGAATCCATCAAGGTGGCGGAGGCTGCCAAGGTGATCGAGAATTCGCAGAGGGATATCAACATTGCTTTCATGAATGAGCTTTCCATTATCTTTAACAAGATGGGGATCGATACCAAGGCGGTCCTGGAAGCAGCGGGGACCAAGTGGAACTTCCTGAAGTTTTCCCCGGGGCTGGTGGGCGGACACTGCATCGGGGTGGATCCTTACTACCTGACATACCGGGCGGAGCAGATGGGATACCATTCCCAGATCATCCTTTCCGGGCGGCGCATTAATGATGACATGGGCCGATATGTGGTGGAGTGCCTGATCAAAAAGATGGTGAATGCCAACATATCCGTGAAGCAGGGACGGGTGGCCATCCTGGGGTTCACCTTCAAGGAAAACTGCCCGGATACCAGGAACACCAGGGTGATCGACATCGTAAAGGAGCTGAACGAGTACGGGATCAAACCGATGATCGTGGATCCGGTGGCGGATGCGGAGGAGGCCCGGCATGAATACGGGCTGGAGTTTGACTCTTTGGAAAATGTAAGGGATATGGATGCGGTGATCCTGGCGGTGGCTCATGATGAGTTCTGCGGATTTACTATGGAAGATGTGGACAAGCTTTTCAGGGATGTTCCCAATACTCAGCGGGTGCTGCTGGATGTGAAGGGGCTGTTAAACCGCAAGGAATATGAAGCGGCGGGGTACAGATACTGGAGACTGTAGAGGCGCCTTTATGAGGCGTTTGATAAGGAGTGTATAAATAAATGGGCTTTGATGCAATAACTTTTCCGGCGGGGACGATTTTTCTGGTGACCGGGGGAGCGGGGTTTATCGGCTCCAACCTGTGCGAGGCGCTGCTTCATAAAGGAGTTGTGGTGCGCTGCCTGGATGATTTGTCCCAGGGGAAGGAAGACAATATCAGGCCATTTTTATTAAGCCCGGATTTCACATTTATAAAAGGGGATATCAGGGAGCTTGATACCTGCATGGCGGCCTGTGCCGGGGCGGACTATGTGCTGCACCAGGCGGCCTGGGGGAGTGTGCCCCGCAGTATCGAGATGCCATTATTATATGAAGGGATCAATATCCGCGGTACATTGAACATGATGGAAGCAGCGCGGCAGTGCGGCGTGAAAAAGTTTGTCTATGCCTCTTCCTCATCGGTGTACGGGGATCATCCGGTCCTGCCTAAAAAGGAAGGGCAGGAGGGAAAGCTCTTGTCTCCTTATGCGGTGACCAAAAGAGTGAATGAAGAGTATGGAAGGCTATATAAGGAATTATATGGTCTGGATACTTACGGGCTGAGGTATTTTAATGTGTTCGGGCGGCGCCAGGATCCCCACGGGGCCTATGCTGCGGTGATACCAAAGTTTATTAAGCAGCTTATGAATGATGAGCAGCCTACTATTAATGGAGATGGGAAACAGTCCAGAGACTTTACATATATTGAGAACGTAATCGAAGCTAATCTTAAAGCTTGTTTGGCGCCAAGTGATGTTGCAGGCCAGGCGTTTAATGTTGCTTATGGCGGCAGAGAGTACTTGATTGATATTTACTATGAACTGTGTAAGGCATTGGGTAAAGATATTGAGCCAATTTTTGGTCCGGACAGGCCCGGAGATATCAAGCATAGTAATGCCGATATCAGTAGGGCCAGAGAACTGCTGGGGTATGCGCCGGAATGGAGCTTCGAGCGGGGGATTAAGGCCGCCATTGAATGGTATAAGGGGAATTTGTGAATGAGTCAGCAAGCATCATGAATACTCTCTGCGATTATTGGAGAAGGGATATTCCGATAACGGGAAGGGAAATAATGGGGAAGGATGCCTTAATTTATTAAGAGGCTGATGGTATTATTATGAACATACTAGTCACCGGCGGTGCCGGATATATAGGTTCACATACTTGTGTGGCTTTGCTGGAAGCAGGGTATACGGTTATTGTTGCCGATAATCTTTGCAACAGTAAGGCTGACACTATAGATAAGATTGAGCAGATTACAGGAAAGAAAATTACTTTCCATCAGATAGATGTGACCGATGAAAAAGCTGTGGATACCATCTTTTCTATCCATCAAATTGATGGTGTGATTCATTTTGCGGGACTGAAGGCGGTAGGGGAATCAGTAGAAAAACCACTGTCCTATTATTATAACAACACTGTTAGTACCATGATTCTCTGCCAGGCCTGCCAGAAATATGGAGTGAAGCGATTTGTGTTTAGCTCTTCGGCAACAGTATATGGTGAGAATGAAGTTCCGTTTGTTGAGAACATGCCACTTCTGCCAACCACCAATCCTTATGGTGAAACAAAAGCCATGAGTGAGCGAATTCTTACCGATGTAGCTAAAGCAAATCCTGATTGGTCAGTAGCTCTCTTGCGGTACTTTAATCCGGTGGGAGCCCATGAGAGTGGTTTGATTGGTGAAGCGCCTACTGGCATTCCTAACAATCTTATGCCTTATGTTACCCAGGTGGCAAAAGGCAAATTGGAGAAATTAAGAGTTTTTGGAAATGATTATTCAACGTTTGATGGCACTGGGGTAAGAGATTATATCCATGTAGTGGATTTGGCTGAAGGACATGTTGCTGCCCTAGACAAGCTGACAGCAGGCGTACATATATACAATCTGGGAACCGGACAGGGTACAAGTGTATTACAGTTATTACAGGCTTTTGAGGAAGCCAATGGTCTTAAAGTACCTTATGAAATCGTGGATCGTAGACATGGAGATATTGCCGAGTGTTATGCTAATGCCAGTAAGGCTGAAAGAGAACTAGGCTGGAAGGCCAAGCGGGGTATTATTGATATGTGCCGAGATGCCTGGCGATTTGAAAAGAATAATAAGCAGTATTAACAATGATTAAGAGCCAGCTTTCTTTTATGGATAAAGCATAGAATCAAAGAGCAAAAGTAAGCAATAAGGGATTTGTGCTTAGTAAATTGTGTATGAGATTCCTGCTATATTGACTTGAGATGATGGTAAAATATTTTTAGGATTGATAAATGGTGCCGGGCGAAATATTAAAGCATATTGCAACTATTTTAATAAGTATATTGACTGCTGCCGCTACTACCTTTTTAATGAACTACATGAAAGATAAAAAAAGGAAGATGGTAGAGCAAATAACCTTTAATGATGATAGAATAAGGATTCTTGACTCCATAGCCTTAAATTCCTCTCTTTCATTTATTATAGCTTTAATTATCGTCGGTGCTAATTTGGATGGCAATTATAAATGGCCTTTTATAATTTTATTTGGCGTGGGGATAGTGTTTTTTACTTATGGTCATTTGAGATTTCATAAATCATTTTTGATAGATACTTTTCGGAATAAACAAACAAAATTAAGGCCGATTCTAATATCGATATTTATATTGGTTATCTGGGTTTTTACTTTTGGGGTCATATTTTTCATAGAAAGTTTTGGCGATAGGGCAACATACATAGCATATTTATTTGCATTTCTTTTTTATGCTACATTATTTAACCTTAGACAATATTTTAAATGGGGCGTAACACGAAGTTACAAGAGAATAGCAGTTATTACTATTGATGGAAATAGATACGAATCGATGGAGTTAGTAAACCTAGACGATTATATAGTGATTTATGAAAAAAAGATTGATAAGAGAGTTATTATACCGAATCATCAAATCAAGGCGATTGAATACGAGTATGATAAAACAACAATAGCTGATTTTATAGATGAGGAGCACTAAAGGTTCGGTACTAAGGAATTAGAATATTTACTTTTTAAATAATCTGATGCTAGAAATAGCTAACTAGATTATAGGGACAGTTATCATCGAAAGTACGTAAAGCAGTTATTACGGTAGCAGGTCTTGGAACGCGATTCTTACCTGCTACAAAAGCTATGCCAAAAGAAATGTTACCAATCGTTGATAAACCAACAATTCAGTATATTATTGAAGAAGCTATAGCATCGGGCATTGAAGAAGCGCCTTCTAATGTGCATATTACGCGTTTTCAGAACCACAAGTTCAGTTTTATAAAACCACCGATACACAGTAAAGAAACCACCAGTTCACTTATCAGTACCGCCCCGAAGGGCGGCACCTATGGAACATGGGGACAGGTCCCTTGTCCCACCATTTAAAGGAAATTTAGAGGTTAATCTAAATTAGAAATTAATAAAGCTATCATACCGACAGCAGGCTTGACACTTATTTTCTTCTGGCCACAAAGGCATAACCTAAAGAAATGTTGCTTATAGGGTTTTTATGCAACTGGGGCTATTATCCTGAACTATATAACTACGGTGTTTAAAAGGTTATTTATTTTTTGGAGGTATTATATGGAACCTACACTCATTGCGGCTATGGTTGGAATAGGTGTAAATACGGCATCAGCATTAATGCAAATGTACACTACATTTAGAAGATCAAATGTCGAGCAGTATTTTAAAGGACTTATGGAAACAGGCCAAGATTTAACATCAATCGGGGATAGAGAAGATCTGCAGCGATACCTTTTTTCAATAGTGGATAAAGTTGCACATGAGGCCAATATTAACAAAATCAATAGTCTGAAGAATGCCACTGTACACCTTGCTACAGACTTTAAGGATTTCGATTACAATGACAACTTGCTAAGTACTCTTAACGACCTTACTGTTTTTGACCTTACAATATTGCATGAGATTTACTCGACTGACTATAATAAAGAACATTTTGAAGAAGAAGTTATCAATTTTTTTGTTAGACGAGATGTGCCTAAAGATTTAATATTACAATCAATAAAACGTATATCCTCTCATAATCTTGTTGATGAACAGGTAGACCGTACGGCAGTTTTTGGAGGTGGTGAGCCAGTTCTGGGGCCGATGTATTATAAAAAAAATGAGCTCGGCCCTATTTTTATACGATTTATTAGTGATAACTTCGGATAGGGGGGGAGGAGGTTCTCCCGGTTTGTAAATAGGTAATAGGGACATGGAGACAGGTACTTCGTCCCACCATTAAATTCCAAGGGTACCTAAACACATGAAACCCGGAAAAGGCGGAGAAATTCAGCTAACTGATGCGTTGAAGGTATTGGCTACTCAGGAAATCGGCAAAGTTACAAAGCTGCTGTTGAAGGTAATAGTTTAATACAGAGTTTCTCTTGTCAAAGATGAAGTATTAGTAGGCTAAAAGCAGGAAATACAACGTAACATTGATAAACTAAGTTATGTATGAGGGGTGCGATGTGAAAGAAGCAATCATCGCTATTATGGGGATATAGCCGTTCATGTTGGGCAGGCAACAGTTGAGATTAAACAGGGCTTTGATCCGCAGCTGTTGCGCCAAATCGTAAAGGTTCTACAACCGCCGACCGGGAGATATTGCTGAATGTTACGCCGATGACAGTAGAGATTTTGAGAGAGGTAGATGCTGGGAGAGAGCAGGATGTATATAGTATTGTTGTAAATAATTCTAGAAACTTGCAAGAGCAATAGTACTAATTGGCCAGAGATTGAGGTGGTTTGGTGGAAAGAAGAATCGAAACTGATGAAAAAATTAGGGTTTTTATAAGCTCTATATGTGGGAATGAGAAATATGACACTATTAGAAGAGAACTAAAAAGGCTGATCGAAGATACCAGAATTGCAAAGGTTTACTTATTCGAAAAAAGGCCCGCTTCAACGCTTACAGCGGAGCAAGATTATTTATACGGCGTTGATGATAGTGATGTCTGTGTTTTTTTAATCGATAATGCCGATGGTGTGCCGGAAGGGGTATTGAGAGAATATCAAAGAGCAAAAGCCTACCCTAAAAAAACAATATATATTTTTTGTAATGAAAACCAAAAAGAGCCCACACATATTCAAAATGAAATAACAGGTGCAAAGGGAGCAAAATATTACATAACGGATAGTTTTCAAAAATTTATTACTTTAGGTTATGATAGCTTTATTAATGATGTAGCGGGAATTTACATAAATTATTGCAAGGGAAGACTTATTGATCCAGAGTTTGCTACTCCTGAAGGAATTATCAGTGAAGTTGATATCGGCGCAGCGGAATCTCTTGAAAAACAATTATTCAAGAACATGGATAAAACAAAAGAATTTATAACCAAGGTATTATTCAGTAGACCTCATGTAGAGGTTAATAGCACATGCGATTTAGATTCTTATTGTGTAGAATTTTTACAGGTGCTTTTCGGGAATAAAACAATTAAAGAAGTTAATACCAATCTTATGCTATTAACATTAGAAGAGATGCAGAGCCCGGAATTAAATAAGGTTGTAGTGGAAAGATGGAAAGCAATTCAATATTATTGGTTGAATAATTTAGATAAAGCCATAGAATGCGAAAATCAAGCTTTACTATTTGCCCGTGAATTACAGCTACCTAATTGGCTAATACAGGATATACTCATAGATCTAAGGAATCTATATGTTTACAAAGGACATACCGAAAGCACATTTTTAATTAAAAGTCCAGCTCAAGAGGAACTCGATAACGAAACAACTGCATTGTTTTATCCGCTTTTAGACCGATATGAACAGTCCCTTTATGAAGAAATATTGAATCAAGATCAAAAGACATCTACACAATCGCCTTATACTGTTACTTGGGGAAGTAACATAGATCAATATGGCGGTTATATCGCAAATATTTATGTGATGGCTTTCTTTAATGGTTCATTGACACATATTTTAAGGACTTTTGATAGAATTAAAGATGTAGCTTTTAGCCTATGCTCCCAATATGATGATTGGGAGTTTAGGCTTTTGTTGTTGAAAATGGCTATGATTAAAGGGGATAAAAAAGAGGTAAAAAGCTTAATTGATTTATTCAATGATGTATACGGCAAAATGAATGCATTAGACGCCAAAAACATTTATGAATTTAATAGTGGAGCTCCAATTAATTACCAGAAAGAGATAGCCAAATTACAGGTTTTTCAGCATTTAGGTTACTTTTTTTCAGATGAGGATTACTTAAAAATAGTAGCTGAAATAATTGAAATTATAAAGGATTGGATTGAATCTGAGAAAAGAGTTTTCATATTAGGCGATTACATTTTTGAGGCCTTGAAAGCTAATATTCATCGACTTGACAACCAAATAATTTTAGAAATAGTATTAAGAATTTTTGGAAAAGGATTAAGACGCTTTTATGATGATACGCTAGAGGTTGTTGGGAAAATTAATTTTAAGAAGATAAGTGGTGATATCTTCTTAAAATTAATTGAACAGCTTAAGATGCTTATAGAAGAAAAAAGTACAAGAGAAAGCTGCCGTAAACTAGGTGATGTTATTATTTCCTTGCGCAAACAACAAAGGGAACAGACGGAGGGGCTACATGAAAGCGTTATTAAATATATGAGTGACTCTTATAAAGAAAGATACTTTCTTGAAATTTTAGTTGATTCACAGGAGGAAAGCAAAGATTATATTAATAAATACCTTTCTGAAATAAAAGAACGCAATAGCACCCAGGGCAAAGACGGTAGATACTCTGGTTACATGGATAATCCTTATGATACTATTGCCAATATAATAAATTACAATAATGTCATTGTTGATAGCGAATTAATGGGTGCAATTATTAATGTATGCAAGGATACATTGTATTTAGACACACAATTGCTCTCTGCTAAGGTTGAAGCAATTAAATTAATTACATTCTTGGGAACAATCTCTATGGAGTTTAATTATTATTATCAGGTTTTAGTGCATCAGATTATAAAGGATGAGGAACTTATTTTTAAGGGCAAAGATGAAATGTTTCTGGATAAAACTTCAAAAACGACACTTTATTTTAATTTTATTATGATGAAACTAGTGTTTAAAGCTGCTAAGTTTGATGAGGTTATTGGACTTTTGGGTTCTTATGCAGGGTTGGAAGAGTTTGAAAAGCTGGAAGCCTTAAAAACTGTTATTTCCATGTTTGAAAAGGGGGATGCTGAAAAAATTGACAGCGATATTATGTTGATAATTTTTCAGTTTGCTTTGCAATTATCTTATGATAAAAATCATGATATTAGATACTACGCTGTAAAGGCACTACTACATTTAATTAATGACCAAACAAAGGATCCGATAATGCGCAGAATATCGGAAATTATGGACTTTGATAGTGTTTATATAAAAAATATGATTCTGAACAATGCTGATAGACTTAGGGCTTTTGATTTGGCTACATATGAATTTATTAAGGAAAAGGGGAAAGTTGATAATCATTATGTAATTAGAAACTGGGTATTGGATTAAGTAGAATTGAGATAATCTTGCAAAGGAGGCAACCCACCAAATGAATAAATCCATCTTCAAAGGCACCATCCAATTAATCCAGCCTAGGTTAAGACTAATCCCTTCATTTGATGAAGCCTCTCATACATATTGGGGTTATGCCATTAAAATAGCCGGAACCATTGATAACCAAGAAACGATATCATCAAATCAAAAAATATTCTCCATCGGTATCGGGAAAGCTGCCCAAGCTAAATTTGACTTTAAAGTGAATGATACTATTTACCGGTGTATGCCTTCCTGGTTCCGGATCCGGACATGGAGCCGGTAGATTACTATAAAGTATCGAAATTATCTAAGATATCAGAAGGAGAACAGGGCAGCACATCAGCACCCTGGGAATTGGTACCGCCGGAGCTGGAGGTTTATCGGGAACGTGGGCATCGGAGGCTGGCGGTACACCAACTGTTTGTTGACGGCAGAGGGTTTCAGCGTTCAGATATTTTCCTTGATTTTTGCGGTGCGCTTTTAGGGGTGCAGTTCACAGTCCCCGGACATATTACCTAAGCAAGCAACTTACTACCATGAAAAGGGACCGACCAGGGAGAAGGATAAGTAATGGGCTATCAGGTTTTTATCAGCTATTCGAGCAAGAATATAACAGAAGCTAATCATATATTAGATGCCTTGGAAGCTAAAGGGATCAGATGCTGGATGGCTCCGCGGGATATTGACTTAAGCCGGCAGTATGCTGAGGAGATTGTCTATGCAATTAATGAGTGTTTGCTGATGGTATTAGTTTTATCGCCCCATGCAGATTCTTCATTTCATGTACGTAGAGAATTGGATAGGGCAGTTGGAAGAGGGATGCCCATTGTTCCGTTTTTGATTAAAAAATTCTCGTTGTCAGCCGGTATGGGTTATTATGTGGGTATACATCAATGGTTAGATGCCACACTGCCACCGCTGCAGGCGCATATTAATAGTTTAAGCCGGTTTGTATTAGCGTTTATAGAGGAGAATGCCCAGCAGGAAATGCCCCTGGTTGGTGATAATGATTCGGTTGTGTCAGTTGATAAACAACCAGGCGTGAATTATGAACTGCAGTCTTTGTTGAGAGGGTATTTTACCAGACCGGATTGGGAAGAGCTGATAGCTATACGATTACAGCAATACGCAGGGGTATTTGTCTATGGCCCTGCCGGTGTCGGAAAAACCACCCTGGGTGCCCGGATTGCACAACAATCTGGAGGAGCATTTTATTCGTATTCGGTGGCGAATAAGGGTAAACTGGTGGCTCGCAATGCGTTGGAGGCTTACTACCGGTTCTATCATGTTTTATCAGATGAACTGCCCAATCTGCCATCGAATATGTCCACGGATGAGTTAATGGACATGCTGGATTTGTTGGCCAATACTAGATTTAAAGACGAACAGTCTGTTAGCGAGAGGCCATTTGTTTTGGATGGATTGGATGAACTTCCTGAGGATGAACTGAACCAATTGATTGAGCTTCTGGCCCGATTCAGTAATGAGCAGATTAAGCTGGTGTTTTTATCCCGAACTAAGGCTCATGGGAAATTACTGCATGGTTGTTTTCACCATCTGAGTGAATTTCGTTTGGAAGAACTCAGCCTGGAGGAGCTTCGCGCCTGGTTTGCTCAGTATAGGCCCGGGTTGTCAGCAGTTTCTGATAGTTTATTGGAAAAAGTGATGCAGGCCAGTGAGGGTAATTTTTTGTTTTTAAAGGGTTTGCCTGATAGTACTGAGGAGCATGATTATCTCAGGTTTTTGGATCAAATACCAAAGGGAATGGAGAGCGTCTTTGATCGTATACTGGAACGGTTGGAGGATAATGATAATATCTTGCAGGCATTATGTTTGATGGCATTAATGCCCAATGCCTGCTCGCGGGAGATGTTGCGTGAAGTTTTGAATATTACCGGTAGACGAGCCTTTCAACAATTGCTTGACTATCTATCTCCGCTTACCAAGGAAGTATCCCCGGGTCGCTATGTATTATTTCATGCGCGTTTTGCTGAATATATCAGACGAGAGTATTATCCTGAGATATGTCAAATTAGTCGAACCTTAATACATAATATGGAGAAGTACTATGATCTCATATATCCTATGAGTGATGTGATAGATCTGTTTGTTCGGGAACGAAATTATGGTGAATTGCTGAAATGGATGGAACGGCGTGTTCGTGAATTGGAGGAACTTAATCAGGATATGGTGATTGAGGGTACTTCGAGGCGCTATGAAACCATTAAGGCATTAACTTATGGATTCGTTTTATTACATGAATCTGATCTTAAAACTTATACGAGAGCAAATGGCATTTTGGACCGGTTTATTGCCAGCAATTTTCAGGTTATGGTGGATTGGCGTTTTGGTGAGCAGCTATGGAATTGTCTGGAAAGTACGATTAAGCTGGAGGGGTTAAATAAATATCTGCATGTTAGTTTATTATATGGCGCGACAATGCATGCGCGGGGACAGTTTGGTGAATCTGTGGATTTGCTGTACGAACTGAAACCTTGTTTTGATAGGTCGTCACGTGATTTTTTACGGTGTGTTGATTATATTGGTCTGAACCATGGGTCTTTAGGCGAACTGGAAAAGGCGATAGCAGCCTATACGGAATTATTAGATGCTAATTCATGTGACGATATGAATGTGTGGACGGGCTATGCCATGATGAACAGAGGTAAGCTGTATCAAAGGCAGGGGAAGATGGACGAATGCTTGCGGGACCTGCTTCAGGCTACTGAAGTTCGCGAACGCATGGTATTTGATGAAGTTGCTTTTGTGAGCAACCGTAGTGATCTGGCTGACATGGTTCAGGCAGAACTTACACTGGCTATGGGCTATGAGAATTTAGCCAAAGCCTATCGTGAATTGACAAAATCTCATGCTGATGCTGGAAACGCCGGGGAGGCAAAGAGATATATTAATAAGCTGGCTGTTTTTATGGATTCACTGATGGAACGGTATCCCGAAGAAACAAATAATTTTGGAATTACCGGGCGTTTGCTTTTGACCCTGGTGGAGTACTTCATTGATACTGGTGACTATAATCAGGCGAATCACTTCTATGCTTATCTAAAAACCTGTTATGTTCGAATAAAGGATAGAGCAAGGCTTCACACAGTAGAGGATAAGCTGAATCATGGGTAATATGTCCGGGGACAGGCACCGGACTTATTACCGGACTTATTGATAGGTGGAAAAACCTGTTATGGGCGAAAACTAGCAAAAAGCAATGATTTAATAATGCGGTCGATTATCTTAAAGTACCTACTCACCTTCCAATGCTGTGTTCATAACCAGTGACCGTTTTCATCTCATTTTGTACCCTGAGTATTTGTGAAAGGTTGGTTATAACAATGTTAAAGAAAGGTGGCAGGTTCAGGTTTAATCCTTTCAGGAGGTTTTCTCCCTGGAAATTGTTTAGACGCTGGTGGGAAGGTAAGGAATGGATTTTTGTCGGGTTAATTGGGCTGCTGGCTTTGGTATTGGGATTTCATGGTTATAGTATGGCGTTACGTGGTACCCAGGGAGACCATTCTGTTTATTCTGCCATATATTGGACACTGCAACTCTTTACTGGGCAGGAAGGTTTCACTCCTCCCCATTATAGCTGGGAGCTCCAAAGCGCGCGTTTTATGGCTCTTTTCGTCCTTTTCTATGCTGCCGTACGGACTATTGCTGCGGTGCTGCGTCAGCAATTTGAAAATATAAAGATTTACTGGTCTCGTAACCATGTCATTATTTGTGGTCTGGGTCAGGAGGGTTTAATCTTGACCAGTCGTTTCCGGGAAGATGGTTGGCGAGTGGTGGTTATTGATATGGATGAGAACAATGGCTGGCATACACAATGTCGGGATATGGGAGCTCTGGTTTTGGTAGGCAATGCTACCGACCGGCGGATTTTGGAAAAGGCACGAGTTGATAGGGCTGAATATGTTATTTCGGTGTGTGGTGATGATGGTGCAAACTGTCAGGTTGCTATGTGTGCCCGTAAATTTTTGCCTGAACGTCGAAAGAGGCCTTTAACCTGTGTTGCTCATATCAAAAATCAAGATATGCATAATTTATTAAAAGAACAGGAAATTATGATGTCAAACGATGATAATTTTCGTTTGGAATTTTTCAATGTTTATCAAAACGCAGTTCGGGCACTCCTTGTAGACCATCCGGTTTGGAACGATGATAATCCTTTCCCTCATATATTAATAGCAGGGTGGGGAGGGTTGATAGATAGTTTCCTTGTACAGGTTGCTCAGAGAAGGCATGCGGAAAGTCTGTTCAGTGTTGAAGGCGGGGTGGGGGAAAATATAGAGGGTGAACGATTACGTTTTACGGTGGTTGATTCGGCGGCCAGTGAAAAGGTGGAGCTGCTTTATTGCCGATACCCTCAACTGGTCAACTATTGTGATGTTTTGCCATGTGATATGGATTTTGGATCAGCGGAATTTCAGCGGGGAGAATTTTTAGATAATATTGGGAGAATATCAGGTATCAGCAAAGCCTATGTTTTTATTGACGATGATTCGCTTGCAGTATCAGTTACCCTGCAAATAGTTAATAATCTTAAGAATATCCCGGTGGTGGTTTGCCTGAATAAAGAGGATGGAATGGAAATGTTGCTTAGCAATGCTGACCGTACGGTTAACAGCCTTAAAAACTTAAAGGCTTTTGGAATATTGAATAATTCCTGCACTATTGAACTGTTGCTGGATAATACTCATGGATTACTGGCCCGGTCTATTCACGAGGAATATGTGCGAGAGCAGACGGCCAAAGGGGATACTCCCCAAACTAATAGTTCGCTGCTGCCCTGGAATGATTTACCCGAACAATTGAAAGAGTCCAACCGCCAGCAAGCTGACGACCTGGGAAGGAAACTGGAGACGGTAAACTGCGGAATCAGCCCAGTGCATGATTGGAATGCTGGTATATTTGAATTTACTGAGGATGAGATACAGCTTTTGGCTCAACTTGAGCATAATCGGTGGGTTAAGGAACGTAAAAAGGAAGGTTGGCGCTACTCCAGTTCGCCTAAGGATTTAAAGCGTAAGACCAATCCGTGCCTGGTCCCCTGGGAGCAACTGCCCTCGGAAGAACAGGCCAAGGACCTGAACACGGTGCGTAATATGCCCCGCTTCCTGGCCCACGCAGGTTTCGAAATATATCGCCTCTGATTTTCATAGTAGCGGTTATAGTAATTCGTTCATTTAGCCAGCGTTGAAGGAGATTCTAAAAGGGTACATTTATTCTATTAACAGGAGCATTCCTGTAATGCTTAACAGAGGTCTTTGAAAAAAGAGACGCCAGTCAATTACAATTGAATTGTGCTGATCCAGTCGAAGAAAGGCACAAAACAAAAGATTGAGGAGGCGTCCCTATATGAAAAATA
>Ga0209510_1001260_pt1 | contig 29523 bp, 21 predicted proteins | sample BiotimSIPDNA_FD_185749 | JGI IMG/M metagenome (GOLD analysis project Ga0209510, IMG submission 185749) | Anaerobic biogas reactor microbial communites from Washington, USA - Biogas_R1 time_0 SIP DNA (SPAdes) (version 2) | ecosystem: Engineered > Bioreactor > Anaerobic > Unclassified | place...
GGTCTTGATATCTTATCCCCCATAACTCCAGACATCGATCCCGATACAACTCATATGACTTTCCTAAAAAGTGTATACCATGTGCTGGTCTCCTCACATTTTTCTCCATTTCTCGATTTGACAAGCCCTTTCCTTTGGTTTATAAGTCAGGGATGATGAGATATGCTTCCCCTTGGTTGTTTCAAATTGCGATTGTCATCGTCTTGCTCACCGGTGGATGTAGACCGATCCAAACGCCGCCATTACCCATGGGGACTGTTGTTCCTACTCCAACCATAACTGTTTCTGATCAAACCATCACCCCCACAATGGCAGTCGAAGTCGTGCCTGCTCCCGAGACAACACTAACAGACGCCGACTTGGCACTGGCATTCGGGGATTACCGCGAGGCGTACAAACTCTACACCAGTACACTTCCGGAAAATAACGAGGACTACAACGCCGCAGCCCTCTTCGGGCAGGGAATGGTTTTTTACAAGCAGGAAGATTATTACCAATCCAACCGGGTCTTGCGGGAACTCATCAGCCAGTATCCATCCTCCCTCCCTGCCGCGCGAGCTCACTTTATTCTTGGTGAAATCGCCCTGGAAGAGGACCGCGAAGACGACGCCCTGGCTGAATACCAAACCTATGCCCAAGCCAGAACTGGTGTGATCGACCCCTACGTTCAGGAAAAGATCGGAGATTTGCTGAGCGAAAATGGTCAAATCGAAGCCGCTTTCGAAGCCTACAAAGCCGCATACCTTGCAGCCCCTTCCAGCGCGGACTTGAGCCTCGCCCAAAAAGTGGCAACTGGGTACGCGGACCTTGGTCAGAGCCAGACCGCTATCGATATTTACAAAGAAATCTACATTCAAACCGACAGCGACTACACGAAAGCCCAGATGGACCTGCTCATTGGTCGCATCCTGGTCAGTACAGGCAAGCCGGAAGAAGGCTACACCTACTATCAGGACGCGGTCAACAACTTCCCCTACGCCTACGATAGCTACACTGCCCTGGTAGCGCTTTTGGACGCAGACCAGCAAGTCAACGAACTTCAGCGCGGATTAATCAATTACTACATCGGGCAGAATGTCCTGGCAATCGAAGCTTTCGACCGCTACATCGCGAGCAGCAATACCAACATTGATAAAGCCCTGTATTACAAGGGCATGGCATTCCGGGCGCAGGGTTTGGTACTCGCAGGTTTTGGATCCATCGAGCGCACGCAGGCAAATTTCTCCGGAGGGACCGCAGAAGATAAAGCCGCGATTGAGCTTTGGAGCCAACTGATCGCCACCTACCCAGCCAGCCCCTACCGCCAGGACGCGATTCAGGCGATCATCGAAACCCAAAACCGCTATCTTGGGCAAATTCAACTGGCGATCGACACAGCCCTTCACCTCGCAGCCGAGCTCCATTCTGACCTCGAAGCGCCGGACTTGCTGGATACAGCCGCCAGTTACCAGCTCTTTGACAATCAGAAGCAGGCAGCCGCAGAATCCTGGACGCGCATTGCCCTCGAGTATCCCGCCTCCGAAAAGGCTTTCAATGGCTTGTTTTTTGGCGGTTCAGTTTATTATGAACTGGGGCAGTTTGATAGAGCCGCGGATAATTTCAACCGCATCATTCCGATGAGCTCGGAACCTTTTGAGCTTTCTGCCGCATATTTTTGGCTTGGCAAGATCAATCAGGCGCAGGGAAAACAGGAGGAAGCCAGGCTCAACTGGCAGGCAGCCGTCTCCCAGGCGCCTTATGGATACTATGGGATACGGGCGGCAGAATTGTTGGAAAACCGCGCCCCATTTCAGGAGCCAGAACGTCTGAACCTCTCGGTCAACCTGCCCGACCTGCGCATCCCCGCGGGCGAGTGGCTCAAGAAGGCTTTTGACCTTCCAAGTGAGACAAATCTCGATTATTCATCCGAACTCTTCAAGGACCCGCGCTTCGTCAGCGCGATGGAATTTGACCGGCTTGGGCTCTACAACCTGGCATTCAAGCAGTTCAGCGCGCTGCTCAACGAAAACAAGGACAACGCGCTGAATATCTTTCGACTGATAAAAGTCTTTCTCGAAAGAGGCTATTACCGCTCCGCACTGGAAGCCAGCAAAATCATCGCCCGCCTTGCCGGCTACGCGGATACGCCTTTCTCCGCTGCCTATCCGCCTTATTTCACCTATCTGGAGTATGGCACATATTACCACTTGCCCTGGATCAAGGCTGCCGCGGAAAAATACAATCTCTCTGAGCTCTTATTGCTGAGCGTGATCTACCAGGAAAGTCATTTTGGTGCGCAGGCTGCCTCTGGGGCAGGCGCGCGCGGGATCATGCAGCTCATGCCTGCCACGGCGGAACAAATCGCCACAGAGACGGGATTTTTGACCAATTTTGAAGCCTCGGATTTGGACGTACCCTATTACAACCTCGAACTTGGCAGTAATTACCTCGCAAGGATGCTCTACGTATTTGATGGGAATGAATACAAGGCGCTGGCTGCCTACAACGCAGGCCCTGGTAACGTTTTGAACTGGGCGTCTCTGACGGATGATGACCCGGACCTATTCCTCAACACTATCCGCTACCTGGAACCAAGGGTCTATATCCGCAACATTGTGGAAATCTTCAACCGCTACGGCCTGATCTACGGGCAGTAAAAGCAGCCTCTCACCTTCAGAACCATCATAGCTTCGCAGACCTGATGATATAAAACGGCTCCTTGTGAGGAGCCGTTTTTATCAGAAAGAATACATTTAGCCGTGTTTCAGCGCGGCATGAGCAGCAGCCAGGCGAGCCAGAGGCACGCGGAAAGGCGAGCAGCTCACGTAATTGTTGCCGATCATATGGCAGAACTCAATGGAGCTTGGATCACCGCCGTGCTCACCGCAGATGCCGATCTCCAGGTTCGGGCGCACCGCGCGTCCTTCGTCCACAGCCATTTTCATCAACCGTCCAACGCCATCGCGGTCAAGCTGCTGGAAGGGGTTCTTTTCGAGGATGCCGTTGGAAACATACGCGCCCAGGAAGGTGCGTTCCGCGTCATCGCGGCTGTAACCAAAGGTCATCTGGGTCAGATCATTCGTGCCGAAGGAGAAGAATTCCGCGTATTTAGCAATCTCGCTGGCAGTAGCAGCGGCACGCGGGATTTCGATCATTGTGCCGAATTTGTAGCTGAGCTCAACGCCCTTTTCAGCCATCACATCCTTGGCGATCTGCACCAGGGTCGGTTGAACTTGCTTGAGCTCATTCACGTGACCCGTCAGGGGAGTCATCACCTCAGGGTGAGGATCGAAACCGTTGAGTTTTGCGTCGCAAGCAGCCTCAAAAATCGCGCGCACCTGCATCTTCATGATGTCGGGGTACACAATACCCAGGCGGATGCCGCGCAGACCCATCATCGGGTTGCTCTCATGCAAGCCCTGAACGACCTCGAGCATGTGTTGTTTCTCCGCCAAACCTTCTTTGATGCCCTTGGCTCTCATGGTCGCGACTTCTGTAAGCAGATCTTCCAAGCTGGGAAGGAACTCGTGGAGCGGAGGATCAATCAGGCGAATGATCACAGGCAAGCCGGTCATTGCCACAAAGAGTCCGTAGAAATCAGCGCGCTGCAGAGGCAGAATCTTTTCCAGAGCACTAAAATAAGCCTTGTATTCAGCGGAGCTTTCAACTTTCTCTCTTTGCGCTGCAAGCTCAGTCTTGAGGGATTCCTTCTCTTTATCGCTGAGGGCATAACCATCAAGGCGCCCAGTGGCATCGGCTTTTTCAAGCTGTTCGAGGCTGTTGAGCATCCGTTGGGTACCTTCAGCATTCATAATCATCGACTGCACATCTGGCAGACGCTGAACATCGAAGAACATGTGCTCTGTGCGGCAGAGACCAATACCCTTGGCGCCGTAAGAGCGGGCGCGTTTGGCATCCGCGGGGTAGTCCGCGTTCGCCCAAACCTGCAGGCGCGAAATTTCGTCCGCCCAACCGAGCAGGGTCATGAGCTCCTTTTGTTCAGCGAGGTCAGGAGTGGTGAGAGCCAACTTCCCAACGAAAACCTCACCGGTCGTACCGTCGAGGGAGATCCAGTCGCCTTCTTTGACCGTGATCCCGTGGCAGGTCATCTGGCGCAGATTCATGTCGATCTGAATGTCCGCGGCCCCAACCACGCAAGGGACGCCGAATTGCCGGGCAACAACTGCCGCGTGCGAGGTGGCGCCGCCCTCACTGGTAAGGATGCCTTTGGCAGCCAGCATTCCGTGCACATCATCCGGTTTGGTGAAGGGACGCACCATGATGACATCCTGTTTCTCAGTCTTGTACATCTTTTCGGTGGTATCCGCGTCGAAGTAAATCTGCCCAACAGCGGCACCAGGGGAAGCATTCACGCCCTTGGCATAGTAGCGTCCCTCTTCACGGGCTTTTTCCATGTCGGCGTGGGTAAATTGAGGGTGCAGCATCTGGTCGATCTGCTCGGGAGTGACCCGTTTGAGGGCTGCCTTTTTATCGATCAGACCTTCCTGCACCATATCGTGAGCGATCTTGATCGCAGCCTTCGCAGATCGTTTGCCGTTGCGGGTTTGGAGCATCCAAAGTTTGCCATGCTCGATGGTAAACTCAACATCCTGCATATCCTGATAATGCTGTTCAAGGCGCTCTGTAATATTGAGGAATTGCGCATAAACCTCAGGGAGCTCTTCCTTCATGCCCACGATCTTGGAAGCATTTCGAATGCCCGCAACCACGTCTTCGCCCTGGGCGTTCATCAGATATTCACCAAACATAACGTTTTCGCCAGTTTGAGGATCGCGCGTGAATGCCACGCCGGTACCCGAATCGCCGCCCATGTTGCCAAAGACCATCGTCTGTACGTTGACAGCCGTGCCGAGGTCATCAGGAATGTTCTCCCGGCGGCGGTAGTCGATGGCGCGCTTGGAGTTCCAGGAATCAAAAACAGCTTTCACAGCCAGCTCGAGCTGTTTGTAGGGATCCTGCGGGAATTCGAAACCCATATGCTCGCGGACGACTTTCTTGTAAACTTCGGTGATCGCTGCCCAGTCGGCTGCGGTCATATCCATATCGGATTTATAGCCTTTCTTTTCCTTGTAGGCTTTCAAAGGTTCCTCGAAATGCTCGTCGTCAATGCCCATCACGACCGTACCGAGCATGTGGATGAGACGTCGATAGGAATCGTTCACGAACCGCTCATCACCGCTCTTGACCACCAGGCCTTTTGCGACTTCATCGTTGAGACCGATATTCAAGACGGTATCCATCATTCCGGGCATGGAGAACTTCGCGCCGGAACGGCAGGAAACAAGCAGCGGATTTTTCGTATCGCCGAATTTTTTACCGGCGCGTTCCTCAACAGATTTGAGGGCAGCTAAAACCTGATCCCATAAGCCTTCAGGGAACTCGCGGTTGCCCTGAAAAGCGTTGCAGGCTTCGGTTGTGATGGTCAATCCAGGGGGCACCGGAACACCGGCGCGGGACATATCTCCCAGGTTAGCGCCTTTGCCGCCGAGCAAACCGCGAACGCCATCCCAACTGCCGGCATAGGCTTCAGCCTGATCGACTTCATTAAATAAATAGACCCATTTTTTTGTCATAGATCCTCCTTATGATCTGTGTTGTTGATATTTCTTGATTTTCACGAATTTAAATTTTACCATATACATAAATGAGTTTGGTCAGATTCATTTCGTGTATAGGGCAAACGCATCTAATATATCTTGGATTCATTCTTCGATGGTGCGCGACATCAGATTGACACTTAACTTTCCCAGAATCTATCGTGATTGACCTCAACCGATTAACGCAGATCAAATAAAGAGGTAGCGCTTGCCATCCTTAAGAATCGTATTTACACGGAAACATTCATGGCGGAAGCAATCCTCAGATCTGCGGACACTCTATTCCGCCTTATGAATGGTCTGTGTGACTACGTAGTGGGTATCACAATCCATCCGCAAAGCGAGAGTCGATACCCATCCACGAAGAGTATTATCTATGATTGAAAATTACTCAGCTTTTATTCTTTCTCCCAACGTGTGTCGTAAAGATTATGCCAAACCTTGGTTGGATCATACTGTGTGCGCGCGGGCTTCTTCTCGGCTGGGTAGCCAACGTAAATGATATTCAGCGGTATGATCCCTTCCGGTAGTTTTAAAGCCCGCCTGACGGAACCTTCCAGGATTTTCACCGGGTGCACACCGCACCAAACTGAACCCAAACCAAGCGCGTGCGCAGCGAGCAAAAGGTTTTCCGTGGCTGCGCTGCAGTCCTGTACCCAAAATCGTTCCACTAATGGTTTTCGCAATGCCTTAAGATTTCCGCATACACAAAAAGCCAATGGGGCGTTGTACTTACCGAAGGGCATCATTTTCCGAAGTTCCGCCAACTTTTCCGGGTCATCGACTACCACGAATTGCCAGAGCTTCAGATTCATCGCGGTAGGCGCAGCCATCGCCGCCTCAAGCAGCAGCTTTACCCAGGCGGGAGGTACTTTTTCTGCCGTGAATTCGCGGATGCTGCGCCTCCCGAAAATGAAATCAAAATCCGTTTTACCGCCCTTCAGTCCAACCAGCAGCGCGCCGAGCGTGTACGGCACTTCAAGCATGGGCATGTGCCCCACTCCCGGCAGGCAGACCGACCGTCCATTCGGGGCATGCTCCGCTGGTTCGAGAGCGACCTCCACAGGCGTGATTTGGTCCTGCCCACCCGCGATCGCTAAAACCGGACAATCAAGCGTCTGCACCACATTCAACCGGTTGGGGCGCCCGGCAATCGCGGTCTGGACGTTGGCGAAACCTTCTGCTTTAGTATTCAAGATTATTTCGACCATGTGCTCATCTGGCTGACCCGGCTCCCCTTTGGGCATAAGGCGCTGGATCAAGGTCTCGCCTATGGTTTGCATTCCTTCAGTCAACGCGCGTTTTGCCTCCGCGAGCCTGTCTTCACGTTTTTCAGGGCTGTCGGAGCGGGTGTTGCTTGTGACCAATGCCAGCCCAGTCAGACGTTCAGGATGAGCTTCTGCCAGCGCCAGCGCGATGTAACCGCCCATCGAGTGCCCCGCCACACAGAATTGCTGATGACCAAGATGGTCAGCCAACCGGAGCACATCATCGGCAAACTGCTCAATGCTGCCGTCTGCGTCTCCCAGCGGCGTTTGACCGTGCCCACGCAGATCAGGGATGATAAACTGTGCTTGGTCGGCGAAAGTTTCGGCCATTTCCATCCAAATGCTGTGGTCAAGCGCCAATCCATGGAGTAAATAGATGGGGCGTCCGCTCCCGCGCGCTTCATAAAATATGTCAATATCCTTCAGATGTGCGATCATGTTATTTCTTTCCTTTCATGGACTCCCGCGCGAAATCAAGGGCTTCAGCCGTTGTGTTGACCCTTCCTAACACTTGCTGCTGGCGAATCGCTTCAAGCAGAAAACCGATTTCCGCGCCGGGTCCAATTTGCAGTTCCCTCTGTAAAAGCATCCCGTCCACAAGACTGGGCGGATTTACGGTCTTATTCTGCTCATCAAACCAAACCGAAAAAATGCTTTCGCAGATGCTGGTGCGGAAGTTGAATTTTCCTTCCCGGACTTCCTCCTCGACCAATGCCATCAAGGCGCTATCAAGCCCATAAGAGCCAAATTCGCGGAAAAATCGATAATAATCCAGCTTTCCAAGCTCTTGCTTGGAGAGTTCTGCTATGCGTAAAAAACCGCTTGAAACAGCTTTAAAATACATTTCTTCTTTATGCCCAATCAGCAGACCGCGGGTAATTTGCTCGGCGAAAACGTCAGGGGAGAACGATGCTTCTTCTTTCAATTCACGATCGAAAAGTGGATGCAAATGCAGCAAAATTGAACAAAGCAGCAGCAGGTGACTGCGCCGCCTCCCTCCCTGCAGGGGCTCATCCAGTAGATCCAGATACGCTTTCAGTTGGCTGTTGGTGGAAATGATCGGAATGCCGGGCTGCCTGCCTTCTTCGGGATCAACGGCGAAAAGGTAAAATGCCAGCCTTTCTAATACCGCTAAAAGTCGTCTGTCGGTTTCCAAAAGCTCTGGCTCTATGGGATCCACGCCGAAGACAAGCAGACGAAGCTGATCATAAACGCCAAAGAGTCCGAACAACACAGCAGTCCTCTCAAAATTCGGCACGCGCAGGCATTTCATCAACTCATCGCGAATCCGCTCTCCAGATACCGCCCCTACCTTCTTTATGGCTACGCGCATCTCCGCGACAATTTGAGTTTCAAACACTAAATTGTAGCTGCTGATCAAACGCACTCCGCGCAGCACGCGCAGGGGGTCAGAGGTCAACGATTCAGGACCGCAAATCCTTAATTTTCGCATCCGGAGATCAGCCTCTCCCCCCAAGAGGTCGATGAGTTGATCCGGATGGTCCAGATCGAGCGCCATCGCGTTGATCGTGAAATCTCTCTGACGCAGATCCTGCTCGAGATTTCTGCCAATAAAAGAAGTGAAATCGAGCACCTGTTCGTTCTTCTCACCGTGCCGAAGGATGACCCTTCCGGAGTGGCGCAGGTCGTCAAGCGTATACCGAACGCCCCCCAGTCTGCGGCTGACTGCCCTTGCCAGCTCAATCGAGCCTTCAGGCATCACAAAATCAAGGTCTTTGGCAGGCAGCCCCAAGAGCAAATCGCGGATCGCTCCGCCTACAAGGTAGACCTTTTTACCATCTGCCAGCTCCCGGACGACTTCCAGAAGCTGAAGCAGTTCACTATCCGGCTGGGGGAACATATTTATCCAGATCGACAGTTGCGACGAAAGGCAGGTTGCGGTAATACTCGTCCATGTCCAGCCCATAGCCAAACACGAATTCATTTTCGATTTTGAAACCGCAATAGCGGATCGGCACCTCCACTTCCCTGCGTTCGTATTTGTCCAGCAAGGTACAGACATAGATCGAAGCAGGCTCACGCGTCTTCAGCAGGTCAATGACCGAAACGAGCGTGTGACCGCTGTCGATGATGTCTTCAATGATCAGAACATGCCTGCCAAAAATCGTAGTGCTCAGATCAAGCGTGATGCGAACATTGCCCTGCGAGGAGCGTGCGCCGGATCCGTAGGAGGAAACCGCCATAAATTCGATCGCGAGGGGAACGTCAATATGGCGGATCAGGTCCGTAAGGAACATGACCCCGCCGCGGAGGATGCAGATGACCAGCAGCTCCTTGCCGGCATAATCGCGATTGATCTCCACCGCAAGTTCCCGGATGCGTTTTTGGAGCTCATCCTCTGGGATAAGTATTTTATCCAGGTATTCCTGATAAGGCTGCGGCATTTTTAGCTACTCCTTCGGGACGCGGTGGCAGTGGCGGCAGCGTGCTTCGTACATCTCAGCAGCACCGACTACCACGATTGGTTCGTCGTATTTGGCTGGTTTGCCCCCTACCAGGCGCTGGGTTCGCGTGGCAGGTTCGCCGCAGACAACGCAGATAGCAGTCAGCTTATCGACCTTATCCGCTTTAGCGGTCATGAACGGCATACAGCCAAAAGGCTCCCCGCGAAAATCGGTGTCCAGACCGGTCACGATCACCCGCAAACCGCGTTCTGCCAGTTGGTTCACCACATCGACAATGCCATCATCAAAGAATTGCGCCTCATCGACCCCCACAACCGTTGCTTCGGGATCAAGCTTTTCGAGCAATTCTTCGGAACTTTTGATGGGGATTGCCTCATAATCCATCCCCGAATGCGACTGCACCTTATAAAAAGAGTAGCGTTCATCAATGACAGGCTTAAAGACCTGCACCTTCTGCCTAGCGATGCTCGCGCGTCTTAGACGGCGAATCAGCTCTTCAGTTTTTCCACAAAACATGGACCCTGTTATAACTTCGACTATTCCGGTTGGTTGCGACATTAAGCCTCCTGCCTAAGGTTTTGGTAACGTTAAAAGTATAAAGCCTTTATGGCATGCTTGCAATGATCCCTCACGACCGGTTCACGACCGGTTGTTCCTAGTAGAGATTAATTTCTTATATTTTTAATCAAAAACTGCACCTTATCGGTTGGTTTTATTCGTCCAACCTTTCGGGTGCAGTTCAGAAACTGTCAGCCGCTTCAGTTCAAAACGGTGTGGTTATTATTGCGATTCGCAGACGTCAAGGAATTGTTCAACAGTGTCTTTCAGCATGGGTTCGGGCATAGCTCCGACCTGGCGGTGGATGATTTTCCCATCCTTCAGCATCAGCATGGTGGGAATACCCTGCACGCCATACTTCCCTGCCCATTCCTGGTTTTCGTCTGTATTGACCTTCGCGACGATCAAACGTCCGGCGTATTCTTTGGCAATTTTTTCAAGAATTGGCGCGACCATCCGACATGGTCCACACCAGGGCGCCCAAAAGTCGACAAGCACGGGCATTGGATTCTCGATGACAGTCTTTTGAAAGGCGGCATCAGTAACATTGATTGGTTCATTGATCATTAGGTTGTTTCCTCCGTTTAACTTTGCTGTAGTATACAAGCGATCGGGTGCTTTTTCAATGATAAAGCCTATTCAAAGCCTATTCAACTGCCTATTCAACTTCACCATCCCAGCTTCGCTAAAAGCGGTTCCCAGAAGACGATCAATCCAATCGTGACTGCCAATATCGCCGCGATCAAGACCGACGCCGCGCCGACATCTTTGCCGACCCTGGCAAGAGGATGCTTTTCGGGGCTGGCAAGATCAACGATCACCTCAAGCGCGGTATTCAAAAACTCAGCCGTCCAGACAATCCCGATCACAAGCAGAATCGCCAGCCACTCAAACCGTTCAATTCGCAGCCACCAGGCAAACAACACGACTAATACCGTGGCAGCGAAATGCAGCCAGGCATTTTTTTGGGTTTTGAGCACATACAAAAGACCGGAGAAAGCGTATTTAAACGAATTTCGCCGGCCTCGGATAAATTGCTCAGTTTCTCTTACTTTAGATTTCATGGAAATTTAAGTTTTCACTCCCAAAAAGTTAAAACTGCGATAAAATAGAGCCCTGCTGCGGGTGTTGCCAAGTGGTAAGGCATTAGCTTCCCAAGCTAACATTCGTGGGTTCGAATCCCATCACCCGCTTTTTGTTCAATTATATCTGAAAATAAAAGCAAAACGCCGCGCGGTATCTACCTGCGGCGTTTTGCGTATGCCAGCTAACCGAGTTCTTTCTTGTAAACCCGGTGGTTCTTGTAGAAACGCACGCCCAGATTAGCGAGGTCCTTGCGCATCTGCACGGCGGTCTCTGCCACTTGGGTTAATTCGGAGTGCACGAAACGTGGGTTTTTACGCGCGGCATCATCCAGCGCCTCAAAGAGCAGCGCGTTGCCGCCCATTCCCTGATATTCCGGCAGAATGCCGATTCCGTTGAAATCAAGCCAGTTTGTGTTTTTAATCTCACGTAACAATCTGATGATTTCTATCGGACCCAACTTGCCCTTGTTTTTCTGCATGGCTGCGGAAACGTCCGGGAATGGGAGCACAAAACCGACCGCTTCACCTTCCGCGTTCAGAATCACCTTCAAAATATCCGGTATCACAAAGCTGATAGCGTTATCGATGACAAATTTCAATTCACGATCAGAGAGCGGGTAGTATTCCCAGTTATTCACAAAAGATTTATTGTAGGCGTCGCGCAGTCTATCCTTCCACTCATAGATTTCTCTCTTGCTCTTAAAGCTCATCACGCGCAGCGACTTGCGCTTTTTGGTGATTTCTATGGCTTTTTTGATTTTTTCCGGAAGCACAAATTCGTTCAGCTTCACGTAACTCGAGACGAAATCAACTTCCTTGACAAAACCGCAATTTTCCACCAATTTCTGATAGTAAGGGTAGTTGTAATTCATCATGTTCATCATTTGGCGGTGTTCGAAGCCTTCCACCTGGATACCGTAGCCGTCCAAAGGTCCATAGCCTTTCGGACCCACGATCCGGTTCATGCCGTGCTCCAGGGTCCACTTCTCCGCCAAGCCAAAGAGCGCGTTTGCGACCTCCTGGTCATCTATGCAGTCAAAGAGGTAAAACTCGCTGTCTTTTGTGTGGTGATACTCGTTGAATGGACGATTGATGAGCATGGAAAGCTTGCCAACCACTCTTCCATCCCGTTTTGCCAGGAAGAATTCAGAAATCGAATGATCATAAAATGGGTGCTTCTTTTCGTTCATCATGGCATAGATGTCATTCTTGAACGGCGGCACAAATTGCTTGCAGTCCCGATACAGTTCGTACTGAAATTCGACAAATTCTTTTTGTAACGCTTTTGTGTTTACCTTAATAATTTCGATCATGCCTGTCTCCGGTTTTCCAATGAATTCATAACCCAGTTATAACCCCAAACTGCGCGTAAGGGTACGGAACCTTGCCGAGTGGAATGAGTTGATATATAATCCCCGCCGGTTAAGTTTAGTCTGAAAAGAGGTTTTTATGATTGATGTTAATGAATTGCGCAAAGGTGTAACCTTCGAAAGTGACGGCAACCTGTATCGCGTTCTGGAATATACCCACAACAAGCCTGGACGGGGCACTGCCACAATCCGCATTAAAGCGCGCGATATCCGCAAAGGGACCACGCTCGAAATGACCTTTATCTCCGGCGACCGCGTCCACGACATCCGTCTGGATTATCACAACGTCGAATATCTTTATCGGGATGAAAATTTTTTCTATTTTATGGACATGGAAACTTTTGAACAGCCTGCCGTTCCCACCGACCTTGTGGCGGATTATGCCGGCTATCTGAAAGAAAACATGGAAGTGAAGCTGACTTTCTATGGAGAAGAACCACTCGATATTGAACTGCCTACCAGTGTGGACCTGAAGGTCGTCACTGCCGAAGCCTCCGCGCGCGGCAATACCGCAACCGGCGTCACCAAGCAGGTCATCACGGATACAGGTCTCAAGGTGCAAACCCCCGCTTTCGTCAACGAAGGCGATACCATCCGAGTGGACACGCGCAGCGGCGAGTACCTCACCCGGGTATAAAACACGATGAGAACTCCCCAAAGCCGCGATTGTAAATTCTTCTACGGGGATTACTATCGCGGTCGGGATTTTGAAGAATGCCGGGCTCTTGTTGATCCCCGCGATAAAAAGGACTGGACCTCGGCTGCCTGTAAGAATTGCCCGATGCCTGTAATTTTGCGTGATAATCGCTGCCAGAACATGACCTTGACCGCATATTTCCGCAAAGGCATTTTTGGCAATCGGATCCAAGTGAAAGCCTGGTGCTCCCGCAGCAACGGGATTGTTCAAAAGCCGGAAATCGGCTGCGGATTATGCCATATGCCCCCGAAGCCTACTGAACGTTAGAGTTCCATTAGAAACCCGCGCCAGGTTCTCGCCGTCGACAAAAGCAAGACCTGCTTATTGGTATAATCTTGAAATGATGCTTCGGCGCATATTTTACGGAGGTTGTATTGAAACCACGAAATCAATCATTTTTTATTTCAGCGCTCTTGCTCTTTGCGTTGATCGCCATGGTTTTCTATGGTGTGAACCAGAATGGCTTCGGCAGTACTGAGATTCCTATTAACCAACTCGCTGCTGACATTGAAGCTGGAAAAGTTTCCAGCATCAAAGTTGATAATAATGAAGTCGAAATTCAGTATAAGAGCCTCGAACAAAAGACGACCAGTATTTCTTCAAAAGATCCGCAGAGCGGACTAATCGAACAATTGATCGATCTTGGGGTTTCCCCTGAAAAATTACGCGATCCGGAACTGAGCATCCGCATTGTCGTGCCTGGGTTCTGGTCCGAGGCATTGATCGCCTTCCTCAATTTCCTCCCATTTGTCGCGATGGGTATATTTTTCTTTTTCTTCATCCGCCAGGCGCAGGGTTCTAATAATGCTGCGATGGCTTTCGGGAAGTCGCGGGCGAAGATGCTTTCCGGAGAACACCCAACTGTCACTTTTGCGGACGTTGCCGGCGTGGAAGAAGCCAAAGAAGAGCTTCAGGAAATCGTTGAATTCCTGAAAGAACCGCAAAAATTTATCGCCTTGGGCGCACGCATCCCCAAGGGCGTTTTGCTCGTCGGCTCTCCCGGTACCGGCAAAACCCTGATGGCGAAGGCAGTATCCGGCGAAGCCGGTGTGCCCTTCTTTTCAATATCCGGTTCAGAATTTGTGGAGATGTTCGTTGGCGTCGGCGCCAGCCGCGTGCGTGACCTTTTCGGCGAGGCGAAAAAGCATTCTCCTTGTATCGTCTTTGTTGATGAAATCGACGCGGTAGGTCGCCACCGCGGGGCAGGTCTTGGCGGCAGTCATGACGAACGCGAACAGACCCTCAACCAGCTCCTGGTAGAGATGGATGGTTTCGGCACTGACACGAACGTGATTGTCATCGCTGCCACCAACCGCCCGGATATCCTCGACCCTGCCCTGCTCCGCCCAGGTCGCTTTGACCGCCGTGTGATGCTCGACAGACCTGACCTCAAGGGGCGCGAAGCCATTCTGAAGGTGCACACCCGCGGCAAGCCGGTTTCACCTGATGTCAGCCTCGAGGAGATTGCCCGCGCCACCCCAGGTTTTGTCGGCGCGGACATTGAAAATCTCGTCAACGAAGCTGCCATCCTTGCCGCTCGTCGCAATAAGAAGATCATCGAAAGACCTGAATTTGAAGAATCAATCGAGCGCGTCATTGCCGGACCTGAGCGCAAGAGTCGCTTGATCAACCCCAGAGAGAAAAGGATCATTGCCTACCACGAAGCCGGACACGCGGTGGTCATCAACGCGCTGCCGGAAGGCGACCCGGTCCAAAAGGTGTCCATCATCTCGCGTGGTATGATGGGCGGCTTCACCCGCGCCCTGCCGACCGAAGACCTCAGCCTCGAGAGCCGCAAGAAGCTCTTTGCTAACATGGTTTCAATGCTTGGAGGTCGTGCCGCAGAAGAAATTATGTTTGACGACATCACTTCCGGCGCCTCCAGCGATATCGAGCGGGTCACAAAACTTGCCCGCAGTATGGTCACCCGCCTCGGTATGAGCGAAAAACTCGGTCCGATGGTCTATGGACAGAAGGAAGAAATGGTCTTCCTCGGACGCGAAATCTCTGAACAGCGCGACTACTCCGAAGCTGTTGCCCAAGAAATTGACCGCGAAGTCCAATCCGCAGTCAGCGAAGCTTATAAGACCGCGAAGGAAATTCTTGAGAAATACAAAGACAAACTTATCGCGGTAGCCGAGAGACTTCTGGAAGTCGAGACCATCTCCAACAAGGAATTCGAGGCGATCTTCCCGCCTCCGGTCGAAAAGAACCAGGGTATACCGGCAATTATTGCGGAGTAACTCCAAACCTTGACGCAACAAGATCCAGCGCGTTTTGTAGAAGCGCCGGATCTTGTGCATTTAACCAATGAATATTCGGGTCGGAGGGTTTGAACCAGTTCGCCTGCCGACGGACATAAACCCGCGTGTTGCGTTTGATCAGGGCTACAGCTTCTTCGAGGGTCAGTTCTCCCTTCAGGAAGGAGATAATTTCGTTGTATCCGATCACACGCATCGAATCCAGACGTGATCCAAAGCCCGCATCCAGCAAGCTCTGCACCTCCTCCAACAAGCCCCCGGCAAGCATGTCATTAATGCGCTGATCGATGCGGGCATATAAAACTTCCCGCGGGACTTCCAAACCAAGGATGAGGGTTTCGTAGGGCGGTTCGGCTTTATCACGCTGCTCTGAAAATTTCCGACCCGTGTTCAGGATAACTTCCAAAGCCCTGACGGTGCGGCGGTGGTTGCGGTAGTCAATATTGGCTGCTGCTTCCGGGTCAATCGCAGCAAGCAGATCATACAGACGGTCAAAGCCAATCTTCGCGCCGATGGTCTCCAGGTCTGCCCGTAATTGCCCGTCTGGTCCGCGTGAGGGGACTTGCCAGTTTTGCAGAATGGAGCGGATATATTGCCCCGTTCCGCCTGTCAGGATCGGTAAAACTCCGCGGTTTTGTATTTGTTCAATGACATGAGTGGCGGATTTCTTGTAGAGACCCAAATTCCAGGGGTCAGCAAGGCTCGCGACGTTAATCAGATGGTGAGACACGCTGGCAAGCTCCGCAGGGCTCGGTTTGGCGACACCAATATTCAGCTCCTTGTATAAGTAACGTGAATCCGCGGAAACGATTTCTCCGTTTAATGAACGCGCGAGTTGGATGGCAAAGGCGCTTTTTCCGGAAGCGGTTGGACCAATGAGGACGAGCAGAGGTTTCTTATTCATTGATTTGTATAGACCGGATATGTAGAATTTCCGGCGCCTTACCGCCTTGAAAATCTTCAACGACAACGATATCCAGGTTCCAATAATCCGGGAATTCGGTGTGATCGTAAAGAAAACAGGTCATGGTTTGCGTGATGGCTTGCAGCTTCTTTTTGCCGATGCTGTTCTCTCCGGGACCAAAACGCTGACTGCGGCGCGTTTTGACCTCCACACAGGTCAGAAGTCCGGTTTCGTCCCGCATGATCAAATCCGCCTCGCCATAGCGGCTGTGGTAATTACGCTGGACAAGCTGGTAGCCCTGACCTGTCAAATATTCCAGCGCGACCGTCTCGCCCCAGGTGCCGGTTTTCTTCTTGTAATTGGAATCCATGCCGAAAGTATAATCGAACAATCGCATGACCAGGAATGCTTTCTCCTCGCGGGAAAGGATCAAACACATCTATTTAGAATTGCGGAATTTTTAGACACAATCCCAAGGTTTTAAGATAGAATTGACAAATTACATCAAAAGGATCGCCTATGGCAATTTGTGAAATTGTGACAATTGGAACCGAGCTTTTGCTGGGTGAGATACACGATACCAACTCAAGATTTATCGCGCGGGCTTTGCGCGATATCGGCGTGGACCTCTACCGCCTCACGACCGTAGGCGACAATCTCAATCGCATCACCGCCACCCTCCAGGAAGCTCTTATGCGGGCAGATATCGTCATCACCACTGGCGGTCTTGGACCCACCGTGGATGACCCCACCCGTCAGGCTGTTGCCAATGTGTTCAACGTCAAACTCATCTATAAAGAAGAACTCTGGCAGCAAATTTATGACCGCTTCAGCCACTATAACCGCATCCCGACTGAAAACAACAAACGCCAGGCTTTCATCCCCCAAAATTCCATCGCCATTCCCAATCCCGTCGGCACCGCTCCGGCTTTTTACGTGGAACTGGGCGTCAAGACTATTATTTCGCTTCCGGGCGTCCCGCGTGAAATGGAATATCTGATGAACCATTTTGTAGTGGACTACCTCAAAAAACGCTATGACTTGCGCGATGAGATCATCCTGCCGTGGGTGATTCATACGGTCTCCAAAGGCGAATCCAGCATCGATGAAATCATTGGGGAAATGGAAAAGCTCTCGAATCCTACTGTCGGTCTGCTCGCTCATCCCGGACAGACGGATATCCGCGTCACTGCCAAAGCGCCCTCAGCCGCTGAAGCCGAAGCAATGATGGCTCCAGTCCTGCAGGAAATACGGGAAAAATTGAAAGACTATATCTACGGCGAGAACGAAACCACCCTCGAAAAAGCCGTCGCAGATATGCTCAACCAAACCGGCACACGCTTGTCAATCATCGAAAGCGGCACCAGCGGTACGATTTATGGAAAACTCCGCGCTTTTATGCCGGAAGATAATCTCAGCGGCGATACAGTGGACCTTGTTTTTTCGGAAGAGACGCTCAACCGACTGATCAATGAGTACCGGGAACAAAAAAAAGCGGACATGGTGCTTGGGGTCGTCTTGAGTCCCAGAAATGCAGATCCTCGCGTGCAGATAGCCATGCTCCACAACGGAAAACTTACGGAGGTCAACCGGCTCTATGGCGGTCCTTCTGGTGACGCGCTTACCTGGGCGATCAATGTCGCGCTCGACATGATCCGCCGGGAATTTATCCAAAAGTAGAGGAGAAAGATGAAAAAAGCCACCACTATTCTTAAGAACGCGATCGTTCTGACGATGAATCAGAACTATGAGATCTTTGAACCCGGAGCTGTCGTGATAGACGCGGATAAAATTATCGCGGTGGGTCCCCAGGAAGAAATACTTTCTTCCTTCCAGGCGGAAGAAACCATCGACTGCGGAGAGAAGGTCCTGCTACCGGGTCTGGTCAACACCCATACGCATGTTCCAATGTCCGTTTTGCGCGGTCTTTCGGATGACCTTAGGCTGGATGTCTGGCTGATGGGCTATATGATGCCGGTTGAGCGGGAATTTGTTTCGCCGGAATTCGTGCGGCTCGGTACTAAAATCGGATGTGCGGAATTTATCCGTTCCGGCATCACCACTTTCAATGACATGTACTATTTTGAAGATCATGTGGCGGAGGCAACTGCCGAGGTTGGTCTGCGGGCTGTGGTCGGGCAAACCGTAATGAAGTTTACAGCGCCGGACGCGCAATCGTTTGAAGATTCTATTGCTCTTTGCGAAAACCTTATCAAAAAATGGCAGGATCATCCTCTGATCGTCCCCGCTATTGCCCCCCATGCAGTTTACACCTGCACCCCGGATGTGCTGACTTCAGTAGTGGAATTAGCGAACAAATATAATGCCAGGGTCCACTTCCACGTCTCAGAAACCAAAGATGAAGTTGAAAACCTCAGGCGCGAGACAGGACTGCCGGTAATCCCGTACATCCGCAAATTCGGCATGCTCGAAACCAAACTTACTGCTGCGCATTGTGTTTGGCTGGATGAGGGCGAAATACGCACTCTGAAGAGTGCCAGCGTGGGCATCGCTCATAACCCTACCTCAAACCTCAAGCTTGCATCGGGTTTCTCGCCGGTTGCCCGGATGATGGAACTTGGCTGTAATGTAGGCGTTGGTACGGATGGTCCTGCGTCGAATAATGATCTTGACATGTTTGAAGAAATCCGACTCGCGAACCTGGTCGCCAAGAACGTCGCGGGAGATCCCACCGTCCTGCCTGCCCGTCAGACCCTGGCAATGGCAACCATCATTGGTGCGAAAGCGCTTCACCTGGACGATATCATCGGCAGCCTTGAGCCTGGTAAACGTGCAGACTTGATCCTTGTCGATATATCCCCAATCCACAATCAGCCGAGGTTCCGCCGCGATCCGAAAGGCATCTATGCGCAGCTCATTTACGCTTCAAAATCAACTGATGTGACTGACACAATGGTCAACGGCAGGTGGCTCATGCGCAACCGCGAGCTGCTAACGTTGGATGAGCAACAGTTGATCAGCGAAGCCCGCCAGATTGCTGCCAGAATCGATGAATTCCTGAAGGGACGCGAAGAATCTGTTTACTCCAAACTGATCGCAATTGGCGGCGCGGCTGAGGAAGAGAGTTTCGAGGTCCAGGTAAAGGTAAAGGTCGAGAACATAGCGCCTGTTTTAGACGCTTTGTTCCAGCCTGACATCAAGATTATCCGTAAGCGCCACTATCACGAATATGATACCTATTTTGGCTTCGAAAAGCCTTCTCAGGGACGTTTGCGCTACCGGGAAGATGAATTCCTGGATGATATGGGAAAGATCGTCAGCGTGCGCTCACGCCTGACCCTCATTGGCGAGCTCGAAACTTCCCGCAACCTAAACGACCCGCATGTCATGCTCTCTCGCAGCCGCTACCTTGCGCCAGCGACCCACAGCCTGCGCTTCTACAATGAATACTTCAAGCCTTCATCGAAGACCGAAATTGAAAAAAACCGCCTGCGCTATCTGGTGCAGTTCAAAGGTACGGAATTCTTCATCAACCTAGACACGATTAAAAATCCAGATATTGGTGATTTCGTTGAAATCAAGAGCCGCACCTGGAGCCGTCAGGATGCCGATCAAAAGACCGCGCTCATCCGGGAACTCGCTGCGGTTCTTGGGCTCGACTTGTCCCAAATCAATACGCTGGATTATCTTCAAATCGTAGAAAACGCACTTAACGAATAGAGGTTAGCCATGGATACGATAAACGTCCTGTTTGCAACAGCTGAAGCCGCGCCCTTTGCCAAAGTCGGCGGGCTTGGCGATGTCTCCGGCGCGTTGCCGCCTGCCCTTAGAAACCTTGCTGATGGGGCTCTGGATATTCGCATCATCATGCCATTCCACGCCGCGGTAAAAAAGCATAATCCCCCACACCGTTTGATCGGCAAATTTACTTTTGAAGCGAACGGTCGTGCTATTGAAACCGAGCTCTTTGTCAGCGAAATCAGCGGAGTGCCGGTTTATCTTCTCGATAACGAAAGCATCAACCACGACTCCCCTGTTTATCACGGAGATTGGTTCCTGGACGGGATGAAATATGGCACTTTTTCTTTAGCGCTGTTAGAGGCAGCGCGCTATCTTGACTGGAAAATTGATCTCCTGCATGCCAACGATTGGCATGCAGCACTATCGGTTTACGCGCTGAAAACCATATACGCGATCGATCCCTTTTTCACTGGGATTAAAACCATTCTTTCCGTCCACAACCTGCCATTCAACGGATGGGGATCCCAGGAAGCCATGAGCTCGCTCGGATTCGAACCCAGCAGCGACCCGGACCTGCCTGATTGGGCGAAGTTCACGCCCCTCCCGCTGGGGATTTCCGCTGCTGATCAGGTGATCGCGGTCTCACCTAACTACGCACGAGAAATCATGACGCCTGAGTATGGTTGCGGGATTGAAGAGTATTTACGGAAGCATGCCGAAAAGGTCACAGGAATCCTGAACGGTATTGATGAAACCCTCTGGGACCCTGCCACAGACAGCGCCATCGCGAGCAATTTCACTATTGAAAAAATCGAAGAAAAATCCAGGAACAAACTTGACCTTCAAAAAGCCCTCGGGTTTGAGGTCAATCCCGATATTCCCATGCTGACTACTGTCAGCCGCCTTTCCCACCAGAAAGGCATCCCCAGCATCTTCAAGGCGCTGCCGTCGCTGATAGATCTGCCCTGGCAATTTGTGCTTTTAGGCACAGGTGATCCCGAGCTTGAACGTCAGGCAAATGAAATCCGCGCACTACATTCCGATAGAATCGCCTGCATATTGAAGTACGACGACGTTATTGCTCGTATGCTATACGCAAGCGGCGATATATTTCTCATGCCAAGTCTTTACGAGCCTTGCGGGCTCTCCCAGATGTTTGCAATGCGTTATGGCAACCTGCCCGTAGCTACCAGCACCGGTGGACTGGCTGATTCGATCCTCGATTTCAGTGTCGACCCCAAAAAGGCGACAGGTTTCCTCTACGATGAAAAGAACGAAACAGGTCTTGAGCAGTCCTTGCGGATCGCGCTGAGAGTATACGAAGACAAAAATGAATGGCCAATCATGCGCCGCAACGCAATGAACGCTCATTTCTCATGGCAGATTTCAGCCAGTAAGTATTTAGACATATATCGTAAACTCCTGGCATAGCCAGCTTCTGAAAGGTTTCTCTTTATGATTTATCAACGTTCATCGGGCATTTTGCTTCACCCTACCAGCCTTCCAGGTCCTGACGGAATTGGTGATCTCGGACCAGAAGCCTATCGCTGGGTGGATTTTCTGCATGCCTCTGGTACGCAGCTCTGGCAAATTCTCCCGCTTGGACCCACTGGCTACGGCGATTCGCCCTACCAATGCTTTTCTGCCTTTGCCGGAAATCCATTTCTTGTCAGTCCCATCCTTTTGCTTGAATCTGGCTTGCTAAAATCATCGGACTTGCGTCAGCGTCCTGAATTCCCGGAAAGCTTTGTCGACTTCGGACCGGTCATCCTGTGGAAAAACCATTTGCTTGACCGGGCTTACGAAAACTACCAGGAAACAAAGCCCACAGATATCTCAGCGCGCTTTAAGCAATTCCAGATCGATAATGCCAACTGGCTGGAAGATTACGGTTTGTTCATGGCAATCAAAGAAATCCAGGGAGGACATCCCTGGTCCGATTGGGACAAAGCGCTGAAATTCCGCGATCAAGTTATCCTTGAAAAAATGAGAAGCAAGCTGGCAGACGTCATTGATAAGGTCAAATTCAGCCAATTCCTATTCGACGAACAATGGCAAAACTTGAAAAATTATGCCCACTCCAAAGGGATAAGCATTATCGGAGATATGCCTTTCGTCATCGCGATGGACAGCGCCGATACCTGGGCGAACCCGCAACTTTTCCTGATGGACAATACCTTAACACCTACGATGGTAGCGGGCGTGCCGCCGGACTACTTCTCCGCAACCGGTCAACTTTGGGGAAATCCTTTATATAACTGGGAAGTTCACGCCAATCAGCAATACGAATGGTGGGCAAGCCGTCTTGGCAAGGTGCTTTCCATGGTTGATCTGGTGCGGCTTGATCACTTCCGCGGATTCGCGGCTGCATGGCACGTGCCTTTTGGCTCTGAAACCGCTATTCATGGTGAATGGATATCGAGCCCGGGTGTTGAATTGTTCTCAGCGCTCAAAGCGCGTTTACCCCGCCTACCAATCATCGCTGAGGACCTCGGTGTCATCACGCCGGACGTTGAAGCGCTTAGGGATGGTTTTGGTTTTCCGGGAATGAAAATTCTCCAGTTTGGTTTCAGCGGAGATCCTGAAGACAGCTTCCTCCCCCACCACTACCCGGTCAATTGCTTTGCCTATACCGGCTCTCACGATAACGATACCGCCCGGGGCTGGTTTGATCATGCTTCTCCCCGCGAGCAACGCTTTTGTCTGGATTATCTTGGAACGGATGAAGTTGATGTGCCCCGCGGAATGATTCGTGAAGTATGGCGGTCAGTAGCGAATTATGCCGTTGCTCCGATGCAGGATTTTTTGGGTTTGGGGACTGAAGCACGCATGAACCTGCCCGGAAGCGCTTCTGGGAACTGGACATGGCGAATACCCCAGAAAGCATTAAATGACGGTTTAAAAGACGAAATTTACGCGCTGAACTTCCTCTACAGCCGGCTGCCGGAAGATGAAAAGCGGAAAAACCAGCAGAGGTTTCAATCTGAAACCAGCGGAACGGTAAAACCCCACTAATAAATGGTTATGAATAGAGGTTTATGCGAAGAGCATAAACCTCTATTTGATTATTTCTGAGGATACTTTTCGTGTGCTGCCATGGCGGCGCCAATGATGCCTGCCAGGTTCTGGAGTTTAGCAGCCACAACTGGCACTTTTGTTGTGAAATACTTGGAATACTTTTCAAAGCTGCTGCTTATACCGCCACCCAGAACAAATATTTCCGGATTGAGCAGCGCTTCATAAGTGAGGAGGACTTCATTAAAGCGTGCCGCCCATTGCTTGAAAGTCAGTTTTTCTCTGGTTTTGATCCCTGCTGATGCGCGGTGTTCTGCGTCTTTACCGCGAATCTCCAAGTGCCCGAGTTCAGTGTTGGGCATTAACTGACCCCGCACGAACAGAGCCGATCCGATGCCGGTTCCGACCGTCAGGAACATCACGACCTCATACTGCTTTAAAGATTCATCCCCGAAGCGCATTTCTGCCAAACCGGCCGCATCCGCGTCATTGAGAATAACTGCATGCTCACCGGTTTTTTCCCGGATCATCGTCGCTAAATTTTTACCGATCCAGTCCTTATGCAAGTTCGCGGAGGTAAATATCTTTCCGTGTTTTACAACGCCAGGAAATCCTGCCCCAATAGGACCTTCGTAGTTGAGTTGATTTTTTATCTTATTAATGCTCTTTACGATCGCGGCTGGCTCCTGGATCGTTTTACTGGCAATCCGCACACGCTCAGAGATAAGATTGCCGCTTTCTGTATCTACAATAGCGCCTTTTGTTGCGGATCCTCCGATATCTATACCTAAAACTTGCATGATGCCTCCTTTATTCACACCCGAAATTCAGGTGTTCCTCATAAGTTGTTGAAAAATTATGCGTCGCGCTTCCATCACACTTTGCCCTGAAGAAGAGATAATCCGTGTCAGCTGGCGCGACCGCCGCTTTCAGAGCTGCCAAATCCGGGTTCGAAATCGGTCCGGGAGGCAAACCTGGGTTTCGATAGGTATTATACGGCGAATTGATCTCCAGATCATCATAAGTTAACGGACTTTTCCACCAGGTCTCGTTCGAAACGTTGTATCCGATGGCGTATTGAACGGTCGGGTCAGTTTCCAGAAACATGTTGATTGCCAGTCGGTTGTAGAAAACACTTGCGATGGTTGCCATCTCTTCTTCCGCCAGGGTCTCCCGCTGGATTATGGACGCCATTGTAACAGCTTCATACAGCGTCAGCCCGCAGGTCCCCAAATTCGATCGAAATTCCTCGGTTAGCACTTGAGTTTTGAAACGTGTAAGGATTTCTTCGATTAAACGTTCAAGAGTAATATCGGGTTTAACGCTGTATGCCCCTGGGAATAGGAAGCCCTCCAGATTTTTTCCCTGCGGGATCTCAAGCAGCGCGCGTAAGTTTTCGGACGGATTCATTGCCATTGCAAAGAATTCTTCCTTGCCGAAAGGCAATCCCAAGCCGCCGACCATTTCTGCCACTTCCTCCAGCCGCCAGCCAGGGTAAATCACAAACTGCTTGTCCCTGCGGTTGACGTCGGCTACCAAGTCGGCAATCTCGATCGCGTTCAAACCGCTCGGGATGGTATAGTTGCCGGGCTGGATGTTGCGGTCCTTTCCGGAATAGACGAGGTAGGCGCAGGTCAGGCTGCCGCTGGGAACCAGTTGCTGCGCTTCAAGATTTGAGCAGAGTTTCTGGATGGGCTGCCCTGCCTCTACCGTCACTTTCTCTTCTTGCAGACTGTCGCTTGAGGAGAAGGCTTGCATTGCCTCCCTGCCTCTGAACAAAATCAAACCATTCTTCAGAATGGAAAGCTTGTTTAGTGATGCGCCAGGAAAACCGTAAACCTGGCGGGTTTGATAGGTAACAAAGACCATTCCTGCCATTATTGCCAGTAAGACGAGCAGGAGGAAAATCGGAAAGATAGATTTGCGTTTATCAGACATTATTGTTCCCGGTTAATTTTACATTCTGATCCAAAAAACTTTGCAGGATCTCTGCCGCAGCCAGATCGTCAAGCGCTTTACGTCTCGTGCGTTGACGTTTATTCATCCGGACGCTGGTTGCGATCACGTTTTGGGTGGAGAAGGATTCATCCCAGGATCTGACAGGAATCGTGGAAACTTCCTCCAAGGCGCGTGCAAATCGCAACACTGACCGCGCTCTGTGCCCCTCCATACCCTCAGAATCATATGGCACTCCCACAACGATCATGCCGCAATCTTCGTCCAGAGCGATCTGTGCAACTTGTTTGGCGTCCTCCGCTCTGGAAACGTGCGTCAGAATCCCCAAAGGTCGTGCAAGGCTGCCGCTCTCATCGCTGATGGCGATCCCGATTCGGACATTTCCGTGGTCAATTCCAAGAATCTTCAATGTTCGATCCGTTTCATGCCATTCATTTGTAAAATTATACAATGAAAAGAATTTTATAAACGTGGCCACCTTTGAATGAAACACCGACAACCATATAACACCTGAGATGCTGACCACATGTTTGCTGTCGATTAAAACCAAAAGGCAGTGGAACAACGACACTGCCTTTTGGTAAAAGTTCAATCTTAGCGTTTTATGTGTACGCGGATGGCTTTGCGCTCTTTCTGCTCTAAAGCCTGCAGGTCACCCAGCGCTTGCGCGCGCTGCAGCGTGGCAAAACTCATACCTTCGCCCGGTATCTCAAAATCCCTTTCCGCGTCCTTGGTGAAATGGATAAACAGTCCGCCTGGCAGTCCGCCCTTATGCAACTGACCGGTGGAATGCAGGAAACGCGGACCAAAACCCAAAGTCGTCGCCTTATTGACCTTGTCCAGTATCTTTTTACGCAGAGCCTGAAGGTATTTGAAATTTTCTTCGCTGCGCGGTAGGAAGCCGCTTAAAACGATATAGCCGTTCTCCGGCATATCGGACGCATAATTCAAAAGGAGTTCTTCGATATTGCACGCTTTCAGCGCTTCCTGGTTTTTATAACCGTATACTACGACATCGTCGTTTTCCCAGATTGGTTCACCATCTTCCAATTTACCGCTTTGCTGGTAGGCGCTGATGACTTCTTTGGCGATTGTTTTGCTGAGCTGAACGTTGGGTTGATCGAAAGCGTTCACTCGTAAAACGGCGCATGCGATAGCGGTCGCATATTCCCAGCGGTAGAATTCTTTTGCCAGTGCGTACGGGCCCGGGACGGAGATCGTCAATACGATCTTACCCCTATTTTTCAATCCTTCGGCGAATTCCTGCTTGCTTCCATCAGTTTTTAGGTAGATGAAGATACGGTCTGCAGGATAACTGAAGCCAGATAGTTCAGGCTCATTCTCCACCGGTAGGATGCCCTTGCCCTCTTTGCCGCTGCTTTCGGCAATCAATTGTTCAAGCCAGGGCACAAGATTCGCGCTATAGCCTTCCGCAATGAAGGTTAATTTTTCCATTCCGCGCTTTGCGGCTTCCCCCAATACCAAACCCAGCATAAGGTTGGGGTTCGCTGGATATGGCACGTTTTTTCGGCTTTGGAGGTCAGAGGCATCTCCCTGGGCGAGGAATTTGCGCAGGTCAATGCCCATCAAAGCCGCGGGAACCAAACCAAAGTGCGTAAAAACCGAATAACGTCCACCCACATCCGGTCGGGCATTGAAAACCTTGCGGAAACTCTTGCGATACGCCAGGTCTTGCAGCGAGGTATTGGGGTCTGTAATCGCGATGAAATGCTTGCCAATGTTATCCGGGGCGATTTTTTCCACTTCTGCCCAGAAATATTTCAAAGCAGACATCGTTTCGCTGGTTCCGCCGCTCTTACTCGAGACAATGAAGAGCGCTTTCTTGAGGTCCACATCCTGCATGCGCATCGCGATTTCATCAGGGCTGGTTGTATCGATGATTTGAAGTTTCAGACCTTCTTCGCACAAGGGTGCAATTGCCTGGCTCATCACTTCCGGAGCCAACGACGAGCCGCCCATCCCGAGCACGAATGCGTGTTCGAACCCTTCTGCCAGCAATTGGTCGCGGAAAGCAGTCAGTTCGTCAATGAGCGCGAATTGCTGACCTGGCAGACTCAACCATCCCAGCCGATTGCGGATTTCTTCAAATCCGGATTCGTCTTTGGTCCAAAACGTTGGTTCATGGTCAAATAAACTCCCCACATAAACCGCGGATGCTGCCGCTTTTACAACCGCTGGCATCACCTCACTCAAATTTGAGAGCTCCGCTTGGAAGAAAGCCCGCTTGGCTTCGATCGTATCAAGAAGCGATAGATAGGCTTGTTTGAACTTCTCCACACCGTCATCTTCAAGTTCCTGGGCGATACGCAGAAAGTCAAATCCCAATTCAGGCAGGGTATTGAAGTTGTCTGCTGCTCTCTGCAGGTCCTGTTCAATGCTCAGTTCGGTACTGCCATGGTCAAGAAACGCATTGAGCGTTGCCGGCGGAATTGTATTCACGCTGTCGGCAGCGACCAGCTCATCGACGTAGAGCGTGTCGGAATAAGCTTTATTTTTGGTGCCGGTCGAAGCCCAAAGCGGGCGCTGAACCTTCGCTCCATATTGCTTGAGCCTCACAAATCGTTCCGAGGTAAAGGATTTGAGGAATTCCTGGTATGCCAAGCGCGCATTATCCACGGCGATCCTGCCAACCAACCCGGAGGCTTTTTCGGCTGCCTGTGGATTGCCTTCTATCGTCTCATGCAGACGATTGTCCACGTAAGTATCGATCCGCGAAACAAAGAAAGATGCCACACTGACGACCTGGTCAATTGGGAGATTTTTCTTGACGCGCGCTTCAAGCCCGGCGAGATATGCTTCCATTACCTCAATATACCTGGGGATAGAGAAAATCAGGGTCGCGTTGACGTTGATTCCCTCACTGATCAATGCTTCTATGACGGGCAGTCCCTCTTTGGTTGCGGGAACTTTTATCATCACGTTTTTCCGGTTCATCTGAGCCCACAACGCCCGCCCATCTTCTATGGACTTTTCGGTTTCGTAGGCAAGCAGCGGATTAATCTCAACGCTCACCATGCCGTCAATACCGCCGCTGGCTTCATAAACCGGCAAAAAGAGATCTGCAGCAGCCTGGATGTCTTCTCGCACTAATTCGAGGTAAATTTGCTCCTTGCTCAGACCCGCCCACGCCATGGATTGCAACGTGTCATCATAAGCGGTACTATTGCTGATAGACTTCTCGAAGATGCTCGGGTTGGATGTGATACCATAAACTTCACCGTCCCGAATCATCTGCGCCATTTCACCGTCCCGCAGCATACCGCGTTCGATATTGTCATACCAGACGCTCTGTCCGATACCTTTTAGTATCTGCGATCTATTCATAGAATTAAACCCTCCGTTTAAAAGAGTTTTCGGGCTAATTTCACGATATTCTCAACTGAGAAACCGAACTTTTCCATCACAAGCTCACCGGGTGCACTTGTGCCGAAGTGGTCAATACCTAAAGCGATGCCTTCCGAGCCCACGTACTTCTGCCAGCCGGTAGTTACGCCCGCCTCAATGGAAATGCGCCGTTTGACTTCATCCGGAAGCACAGATTGCTTGTATTTTTTGGATTGTTTCTCAAACAGTTCCCAGCTTGGGAATGAAACGACCCGAACATTGCGACCTTGCTTTTCAAGCTTCTTGCCTGCTTCAAGCGCGAGGCTCAGCTCCGAACCGGTCGCCATCAGGATAATGTCTGGAAGACCAGCTTGCGTTTCGTACAATATATACGCGCCTTTGGAAAGACCTTTCGCCGACTTATAGAGCTTTCGGTCTAAAGTTGTCAGATTTTGCCGTGAAAGGATCAACGCGACCGGATTTTCTCTGTTGTTAATAGCGTATTTCCATGCCTCGCTGACTTCGTTCGCATCTCCAGGGCGCAGAACCACCAGGTTAGGGATGATGCGCAGGCTCATGACGTGCTCAATCGGCTGGTGGGTCGGACCGTCCTCACCAACTGCAATGGAGTCGTGCGTGAGCACCCAGACCACGCCCATCTTTGAAAGCGCGGCAACGCGGATTGAACCTCTGGCATAATCAGAGAAAACAAGGAAAGTCGCGGCATACGGGATAAATCCGCCATGCACCAGAAGACCGTTCGCAATCGCGCCCATCCCAATTTCACGAACGCCAAAGTGCATGTTGCGACCTTCAGGTGTTTCCGGACTGAAAGCTGGGACTTTATCCATCCAGGTCTTCACGGATGAAGCCAGGTCTGCGGAACCGCCAAAGAGCTCCGGCAGCACATGGCATACCGCGTTAATGACTTTGCCCGAAGCCTCACGCGAAGCCAGACCTTTTTCACTGGCGGGGAAGACTGGCAATTGTTTTTCCCAACCTTTGGGCAGCTCGCCCTTTAGGCGGCGCTCGTACTCAGCAGCTAATTCCGGATAGGCAGCCTGGTACTTTTCATAGGTCTTATCCCACTTTTCTTCGGCTGTCTTGCCTGTATCCAACCGAGTTCGGAAATGCGCCAGGATTTCATCAGGGATAGTGAACATAGGCTCCACAGACCATCCCGCGTTTTCCTTGGCTTTGGCTAATTCTTCCTTGCCAGCAGGCGATCCATGAATGCCAGGGGTGTTGGCTTTGGTGGGCAGACCGTAACCAATGATCGTTCGGCAAAGGATGATCGAGGGACGAGGATCCTTTTTGGCTTCCTTTACAGCCGCGTCAA
>Ga0209510_1001264_pt1 | contig 29485 bp, 30 predicted proteins | sample BiotimSIPDNA_FD_185749 | JGI IMG/M metagenome (GOLD analysis project Ga0209510, IMG submission 185749) | Anaerobic biogas reactor microbial communites from Washington, USA - Biogas_R1 time_0 SIP DNA (SPAdes) (version 2) | ecosystem: Engineered > Bioreactor > Anaerobic > Unclassified | place...
AATTCCATAAATGGTTTCGCCTGGTTCCACTTTGTGTTCAATATGTTTAGTGTTGCTGTCTTTCTTTTTTGATGATTCTTCAATACTGGGAATCCGTACCGATTGTCCAACCTTAATATCATACGTCATTCCTGGGTTTGCCGTTAATAACTGGTCTTTAGTTATGCCAAATTTTCGAAGCAGACCATAAAATGTATCACCTTCCTCTACTTCATATTCAATGAAATTCTTTTTATCTGTGTTGGTATTATAAACTACTGAAACTTGATTGGCAGCAGCTTCGTTCGCAAATCCTGGAATTTTAAGAACCTGACCGGTTTTTACACCATCTTTTGCGTCAGGATTGAATTTTACAATGGTCTCAATCGGAATTTTATATTGCTTTGAAATGGAAAAAGGTGTTTCACCTTTGGCAACAGTATGGTTAATGAATTCTTCTTCAGTGTTTTTGTGTGTATTTTTGCCCGGTTGTACTTTATTCTTCTGTGGAATAATAATTGTTTGCCCGGTTTTTAATCCGTCTTTTAGCGTTGGGTTGGCTTTCAAAAGATCAGTTTGATCGATATCGTATTTCTTGCAAATTGAAAAAATGGTTTCACGTTTCTCAGCTATGTGAGTTATGGTTTTCTCTGATGATTGATGCTGATCTTTTGGGCTTATTTGTTGTGCCGAAGTAAAACCGGCAAAGATAAGTTGACCAATGAGTAGCAGTGACAAAATTCTCTTTATCATATTCATTTTACTTTTTGCGTTGGACGATAAAATTTAAACAACAGTACATGTTGCTAGTCTATCGATCATATCGAATACTTTCTCAATTCAGTGCAAATATAACAAGAGGTTGGTTAAAAAATCAAAAATGCCATTGTTTTGAATCTTTTAACTCATTGTGTTAGCGAAAATATTATAAATTGCAGCCGTTTTGCGAAAAATGCCTTTATTTTTTGTTCGATGAATGAAGAAAATCTTATACAAAAATTAAAAGATCCTTCTCATAAACGGATGGCTTTTCATGAATTGGTAGTTACCTACCAGGAGAAGCTTTATTGGCATGTGCGTAAAATAGTAATTGATCACGACGACGCCGACGATATAATGCAGAATGTGTTTATTAAAGTCTGGAATAGTATTGATTCTTTCAGGGGCGATTCATCATTGTTTACATGGCTTTACCGCATTGCGACAAACGAGTCGCTTACATTTCTGGCTCAGAAAAAGAAAAGAAAGGGTTTTTGGTCGCTTTCTGAAGATGAATATTTGGTCGAGAAATTGCATGCCGACGACTACTTTGATGGTGAACAAGCCCAGAAGATGCTTATGGAAGCTGTGGTACGGCTTCCCGAAAAGCAACGATTGGTATTTAATATGAAATACTTTGATGAAATGAAATATGAAGAAATTTCAGAAATTTTAAATGTAACAACAGGTGCGCTAAAAGCCTCGTACCACCATGCTGTGAAGAAAATTGAAGAGTTTATTAATAATCGTGTTAATTAAACTTGTTACAGTTTGGTTAAACCTTTTTGTAAAGGAATAGTCGAAGTGATAATTAAAGTTAAAGAAATAACAACCCTTTGTTGGGGCTCTTTCAAAACAATAATTCAACACTGTTGTTTTGAAGGTTAAAATCGGTTTTAATATCGATGTTTATAAGCTTAAATGCAATTTTAAAGAGAATGAGTGATGATGCAAAACAATGATAAGATAAAACTTGGAGACAAATCGGATGTTAACCCATTTCGGGTCCCCGATGGTTACTTCGACACCTTGCCACAGCGGATTATGGCTAATGTTGAAGTTGGAAAAGTTGAAACCCATAAAACGGGAATGATATACGTTCTAAGACCATTGCTCGGCTTGGCAGCCGTGTTTGGGTTGGTTTTTTTGCTGGTTTATGTGCCATTGAGAACTTTTTCGCCCGGTAAACAAGCAAATGAACAAGCTTCAATATTCGATATGGAATATTTTATCAGTTATTCAACTGACGATCATAGCGTTTTCGAAGCGATGAACTCAGATGATAACGAAAGCCTTGATCAGGATCAGCTTGAAAAAGTACTTATGGCTTCGCTCAATGAATATGAACTATTTGTTTTGAACTCGAATGAATGATTTTTCGATTTGGAATATATATGAAAGATAGTCAATAATTTATAACAAAATATCATGAAGAATAAATTTATAATCGTCTTGATGTTTACAATTTTTGCTTTGCAGGGTTTTGCCCAGCCTGATAATCCTTTCGATTATGAGAAATTCAAAGCAAAGAAAATTGCTTACATAACGGAAGCCATTAATTTGACTCCAGCAGAGGCAGAAAAATTCTGGCCAGTATATAATGAATTTGAACAGAAGAAATTTGCTCTTATGATTGAGCGTCATAAGATGGAGCTAATGCTCGATAAAAACAGTGAAAACCTAAACGATGAAAAATATATAGAACTGTCACGTAAATTTTCAGCGCAGCAGAGTTTGGAAGGCGATCTTTTTAAAGAATATAACGAGAAGTTTCTAAAGCTGTTGCCCCCTAAAAAGGTTGTGCGTTTATATGTTGCTGAGATGAATTTTAAAGGTTTCTTACTTAAAGAATATAAGCGGGGCGATGATGGCCCAAGGTTTAATAGGTAGGCGTTTTCGAAAATTTATGTTTTAATAATAAATTCGGGGTTACAGTAATTTCTATGCTGTAACCCTTTTTGTATTCATTTAGCTCGACTTTTATCAGGTGTCAGATTGTTGATTATGCTATACGTATATGAAATACTGAAATTTTTAAGTGTATGTTGTGAAGGAAATATTATTTATTCCCTTTTCTCATAACTTGATCCAACTATTATTTTTTTCACTTTCAAAAAGGGCATCAATTACTTGCAGGTTTGCAATGGCATCAGTTAAAGGAGTCGGGACTGTACTCTTGTTAATTATAGCATTTGCAAATTCTTCTGCCTGAAGGGTATATTGGTCAATTGCCTCGAAAGTGAATAACTCAGATCCGCTATTGGTCGTTAAGGTAATTGTTGTTGGTCTGTCGTTTGGTGCGTTCACTGGAATATCTACGACAATACGCCCATTTGTTCCTATGATCTCACACCATTGGCCGTACATGAGTTGAATAGAGCAGGTGAACGTAGCGGTTTTTCCTTCGCCAAAGTCGAGCATCGCTGAGCTTAGCCAGTCGATTTTCATTTTTTGGTCGCGCTCGATAAGCGATATAACCCGCACTGGGTTTCGGTCGAATAAGAATCGTGGAAATGAAATGCAGTAGCATCCTATGTCGTAAAGTGCACCTCCACCATATTCCAGAATATTTCGGGTGTTGGTTGGGTCGATGTTGAAAAACGAAAAATGTGAATGTATTGTTCTTACTTCACCTAATGCACCTTCGGCAATCATTTCTTTTATTCTTTTCCACTGAGGATGAAATCGATACATGAAACCCTCCATTACTTTTAGCGTGGGGTATTTGCTAGCTGTTTCGGATAATAATTGGGCTTCGGAAGCATTCAATGCAATGGGCTTTTCGCAGAGTACATGTTTGCCTGCTTCAAGTGCTTTAATGGTAAACGGTACATGTAAATGGTTCGGTAATGGATTGTAAACCACATCAATGTCTTTGTCCTCAAGCATATCTTCATAACTTCCATATGCACAGGGTATATTCAGTTCCTTTGCTTTCTTTCTTGCTAGTGCTTCATCGCGTGATGAGATGGCTATTACTTCGCAGTTTTTTGCTTTTTGAATGGCCGGAATCACTTTGTTAACCCCAATATCGGCCGTACTTATTATTCCCCAGCGTGTTTTCATTATTCGTATTTTTAAGGTTTCTCCAAAGCTAGTAGAGTGGTGATTAATTTCCTAAAAATAGTTATCTTGTTGTAAAAAAGAGATGCAACTTGTAGATAATAAAGATAGTTTTGAACAACTGCTTGGTTCTAATACGTTTGTATTAGCTTATTTTTCAGGAGAAGGTTGTTCAGTGTGCAGTGCAATGAAACCTAGGGTGGAGAGGCTCTGCGATCAGTCTTTTCCACAAGTGAGTTTGGTTGAAATAAGAATTGAAAAATTGCCTGAACTGGCGGCTCAGCATACTATATTTACTATTCCTGCTGTTCTCTTTTTTGTTGATGGACGGGAATTTATTCGTGAAGTTAGAATCATCGATCTTCAATCTCTTGAACAAAAAATTTTGAAGATTTTGGACATTTATTCCAGTTAAGTCTTTCATGAGTCTTGCATTCTTTTTCATAAAACAATGTTTTTTTGGTGTTTTTTTTAATAGGTCATATTAAGTTTTCATTCATGTCTTTTTTTTTATTTTCGTTTTTTTTATATGGTAATAGCAAAATTATCAATTGTATATGTTAAAATAGACAAGATTAAAAAACAATATGATTAGCATGCCCATAAGAAATTGCCTTAGAATGAGAACTTATTTAAACACGATTTATATAATTAATGAAAGGACATTGTTCCTTTTTTTTCTGGTATTTTTTTCGAATCTTTAAGGGTTTTTATAAAAAACCAAGCAATGCAGGGCTTTGTCTTTGGTTTTTTGAACAGAAACAATATTAGTATAAATTCATTTTTGGAGGAGAATATAATGTTATTCAAGTTATTTACTTTTTTTAAGAAATATTGGTTCAGAACCATCTTTTTAATTACCGGATTAGGTTCACTGGTCTGGTTTCTTGTAAGGGTTATACCTAAGCCTAGCAGAGCACAGTACCCATGTATGAAGGCTGCGGCACCCTTGGCATCTTCGTTTGTATGTTACTTGCTTGGAGTAGGCTCTTTAGCTGTGGTTTATCACCATGCCAAAGACCGGTTTAAACGCTCGAAATATATAGCTGCTTTTGGCTTTGTTCTTCTTGGACTTATTGCTGGAGGGGTTGCAATTGTTGGGAGTACAGAAAAAGCCAAGGCATACCCGTTGGCCGAAGATCAGCCAGTTAATCAACCTGTCGGTGAAGCAAAAGGTATTTTCCCAGGTAGGGTAGTATGGGTACACGATGTAAATGCAACAAATGAAAAATGTTCAAACGGAAGAAATGATTTCTGGTCCGACGATAAGAATACTAATCAGGAAGTGGTTTCTACAATGCTATCGGCCTCATTACGAAAACTTACAGGTACCGATAACGACGCTGCTGCATGGGATTCAATATTCCATTATCATAACCGGACTCATGGTCGTGGGAATGTAGGGTATTCAAAGGGAGAAGCAATCGCTATAAAGATAAATTTGAATGGGCTTAACGGAAATGCGCCTAAAGAAAAGAATGTAAACACGTCGCCGCATCTTTGTTATCTTATTATTGAACAGCTGGTTAACGTGGCTGGTGTTGCTGAGAGTGATATTTATATAGGTGACCCGGGAACAACAATGACTGATTTAACCTACAACCGGTGCCACGATGATTTTCCTGATGTTAACTATATGGGAACAGGCTGGGGGCAATATAGGGTATCTTCGTCGGGCAATAAAGTATTTCATTATAGCGATGGCATTTCAGATGCCATTGAATTACCTGCAGAGTTTGTCGATGCAACCTATCTTATTAATATTCCTGTATTTAAGAAACATCACAGAGCCGGTATTTCTATTTGCGCAAAAAATCATGTTGGAACTATAAACACATTTAGCGGGCAAAATTATGCTAATGGTGACTGGCACGAATCTTTACCGACCCCCTTTGGTGCCGGAGAAAATATAAATGGAGACTATGGAGTTTACCGTTGTTTTGTCGACATTATGGGGCATCAAGACCTAGGCGGAAAAACGATTTTGTATCTTGTTGATGGATTGTGGGGCTCAACCAATTGGGGACATCCACCGGTGAAATTTTCGATGCAACCTTTTAATAATGACTGGCCAAATTCATTATTCACTTCGTTTGACCCTGTGGCTATCGAATCGGTATGTTACGATTTCCTTTATTATGAATTCGATGAATACAATGAATACGAAGGTGGTGAAATTACCGATGACAAAGGGCCTTTCCCTCACTTCAATGGAGTTGATGATTATCTTCATCAGGCGGCTGACATTGCCAGCAGACCTTCTGATATTGTTTACGATCCTGAAGATGATGGTTCTGCATTAGGTAGCCTTGGTACACACGAACATTGGAACAATGCTTCTGACAAGAAATACTCGAGAAATATTTCACCTGATGGGAAAGGTATTGAGTTGTATAAGACTACCTCTGTTGGTAAAACAGAGTACAAAGCACCGGCAAATTCATTAGTAATTAACTTTCCTAATCCAGTGAAAGAATCGACAACACTTCAGTTTTCGCTCGAAATGGCATCGACTGTTGATGTTCAGGTTTTCTCACTCGATGGCAGAAATGTGTCAACCCTTTCATTAGGGAAATTGAACAGCGGTGATCACAATGTTTTGATGGACATACAAAACGGGTTGCCTCAATCTGCAGGTCAATACACATATCGTCTTAAGGTATCAAATGTAAAAGGCTATTATTTCCTTTCTGGAAAGATGTCGGTTATTGAATAGTATAAAATTGTAAAATATTGAAATGGAATGGTTTTGGCTCGTGCCTGCCATTCCATTTTTTATAAGTATTAAAAGTATGACTCAACAATATGATTACGAACTTTCGTTCATAGTTCGCGACTATGAATGTGATCTTCAGGGGGTTGTAAATAACTCAGTGTATCAGAATTATCTTGAACATACACGGCATGAATTTATAAAGACCATTGGACTCGATTTTGCCGATCTTTTCAGTAGGGGAATACTTGTTGTTGTAGCCCGAGTCGACTTGTCGTACAAAACTTCGCTTCGTAGTGGCGATTCTTTTGTTGTTCGCCTGCGGGTTGAGAGCGAAGGCGTAAAATATGTTTTTTATCAGGACATATACCGTCTACCCGACGAGAAACTTTGTCTAAAAGGGATAGTTACAACCACTAGTCTTATTAATGGGCGCCTATCTGTTTCTCCCGAAATTACCGAAGCGCTTAAGAAAGTTTCCAAAGCTCGTCTTTCAAATGAATAAAAGGGGAATAGGGATGATTGCATTTTTTGTCCCTTTTCATTCTCCGTCTGCAGGTAAAAATCTTCCATTCGCCTTAAAATTGGTTTTAGTTTGAAATAAAAGTCGGTGATTTGTACTGTTCTTTTTACGTCATAAAAATACACGTATGAATGTCGAATTGTATATAGAAGAATTTGTCACACTATGGAATAACTCTCATACTCGTTTCCCTGAGTTGGGAGAGGTAATTAGTCATGAGGAGAAGATTAAACGCGAAGAAGCGCTTGAGCAATTTATGAAGCAAACAAAAAGAGAAGTCTCAGTGACTGGTAAAGATGTTTTTGGGGGCTCAAATCTTCCTTTGAATACCAAGCAACGAGTTGTCGGGATATTTAAGCATATCTTCGATTTTCATGATGATGAATTTTCAGTCTTCTCGGGGCGTGGTTTCACCAGTGTTACCAAGGAGTTTATGAACATGGCCCGGAATTTCGACCCATCTGTAAGCATGGATGATATTTTTCAGGCGTGTCGTAATTTGTGGATTATAAATAGCTTACAGATTTTAATGGATGAGCCGGTTCGTGTTGGCCCAGCGGCATTTGCTTACAGTATGTTATATCCCTATACCGATAACTATCTTGATGATGTATCTGTTTCCAAATCGGAAAAGATTTCGTTCAGTAACCGGTTCTCGGCAAGGCTTCATGGGCATAATGTATTAGCTGTTAATAATTACGAACAGAAGATCTTTGATTTGGTCTCGATGATTGAAATTGAGTGGCCCCGCCAAAATTACCCTAAAGTATACGAAAGCCTTGTTGCTATTCACGATGCTCAAACCCGGAGTATTCAGTTGGTGAGTAAGGATTCTACGTTGACTGACAATGATTTGTTGTCTGTTTGTATCGCAAAGGGGGGCACTTCTGTTGTAGCCGACGGATACCTTATTCGTGGAGATATGACCGTTGAACAAGAATGGTTTTGTTTTGGTTTTGGAACATTGTTGCAGTTTATAGATGATATACAGGATGTTAATGAGGATTGTTCGGGACAGCTTGAAACAATTTTTACCCGAGGTGCCCTTTCTGGTAAACTCGAAGAATTGACCAACCGGACCCTGTCGTTTACGCATTCTGTATTGGAAAAAATCAATTATTGTTATCGCTCCAGTGCTACGCCTTCTGTAAGGGGTCTGATGGAGAAGAGTGTAGTCTCGATGCTTAGTGAGGCCGTTGCATTGAATGTTCAATTTTTCTCGCCGGTATATTCCTCTGCATTCGAGCAGCACTCCCCATTCAGGTATTCTTTCATTCGTAAGAGACGTAATAATTCAGATCCGAGTCGTATATCGTTAATGAAAACTATTGAAGGTTATATTTTCGGTAAGGAAAAAGCAGTGGTAGGAATATCGTAAAATCTTTTATGCTGACAGTTTTTCCTAATAAAATTAAATCATTATTTCATCATACATTACTTTACTATTTTTAAATTAAGCTTTTAAGCAATCGTTTTCAGTTTGAAGCCCGCACTTTTGCCGGGCTTTCTTGCGTTAGTCACATTTGGTTTGTAAAAAATGTTTTGTTTTCTCGCGTATAAAGATTAATTTAAACACCCTAAATTCAGCAAGAATGAACATCGTTAAACGGGTATTCAGGTTTTACTATGATGGATTTAAAAGCATGACTTGGGGAAAGTCGGTGTGGATTGTTATTCTGGTTAAGCTGTTTATCTTCTTTGTAATAATGAAGCTGATTTTTTTCCCAAATTTCCTGAAGAAAAACTTCGATACTGATGCTGAGCGGGGCTCACATGTGCTTGAAAACATAACTAACTCAAAATAAACATCTATGTTTGAATCAATCGATCTTTCGTTAGTTGACTGGTCGCGTGCGCAATTCGCGTTAACGGCAATGTACCACTGGTTATTTGTTCCGTTAACATTGGGTACAACATTCATGATTGCCATTATGGAAACGATTTATGTTCGCACCGGAAATACCGAATGGAAAAAAATGACCAAATTCTGGATGACACTTTTTGGGATAAATTTTGCTATTGGTGTTTCAACTGGTATAATACTCGAATTTGAATTTGGCACCAACTGGTCGAATTATTCCTGGTTTGTGGGCGATATTTTTGGTGCGCCACTCGCCATTGAGGGCATTATGGCCTTTTTCATGGAATCGACTTTTATTGCCGTAATGTTTTTCGGATGGAATAAAGTGAGCCCCAAATTTCATTTACTCTCGTCGTGGCTGGTTGCCATTGGGGCTAACCTGTCGGCTTTGTGGATTTTGGTGGCCAACGGGTGGATGCAGAACCCTGTTGGAACAACATTTAATCCCGAAACAGCAAGAAACGAGATGACTAGTTTTTGGGATGTGTTATTTTCTCCTGTAGCAGTAAATAAATTTCTACATACCATTACATCGGGATTTGTTCTTTCGGCAGTTTTTGTGATTGGTGTTTCGGCTTGGTTTCTGCTAAAAAAACGGCATATTGTGTTAGCCCGGAAAAGTATTCTTGTGGCCTCGATTTTTGGAATAGTATCGACGCTTGCAGTTATTGGCACCGGCGATGGTTCGGCTAAGCAGGTGTACAAAGTTCAGCCTATGAAATTTGCCGCTATGGAAGGGCTTTATGAAGGCGGCAATGGAGTGGCCATTAAAGTTTTTGGATTATTGTCGAACAGCGAAGCCGACCCGGAATACAGCAAGTTGAAAGACTTTGTTTTTAAATTTGAAATTCCGAAATTCCTCTCCATTTTGGCAGCAAACGACCCTAATGCCTATGTGCCAGGGGTAAAAGATATTATTGGGGGAAACGAACAGCAAGGGTTACTTCCTGTTGCAGAAAAAATTGAACGCGGGAAACTTGCTTTGTCGACTCTAAGCGAATTTAAAGAGGCCAAAAAAAGCGGTGATCTGCAAAAAGCCACTGAATTACGCACATTGCTGATTAGCGACAGCTTCCAATCGAACAATTTTAAGTACTTGGGTTACGGGCACATCAAAGATGTAAATTATCTGATTCCCAACATCGCCCTTACGTTTTATGCATTTCATATTATGGTGATGCTTGGCGTTTTCTTCCTTGTTTTGTTTGTACTGGCTTTCTGGTGGCTGATAAAAGGATCGCTTGAAAAGCAGCGTTGGTTCTTGTGGATTGCCTTGTTTTCCATTCCGCTGGCATATCTTGCTTCAGAGCTGGGGTGGGTGGTTGCCGAAGTTGGCCGCCAGCCATGGATTATTCAGGATTTAATGACAACTTCAACTGCCGTGACGAATATTAGCACTTCATCGGTGAAAATTACTTTCGTGCTTTTTGCCGTTATTTTCACTACTCTGCTCATTGCTGAGATAGGAATTATGGTTAAGCAAATTAAAATAGGACCTAAAGAAGTGGAAGGAGGCTCAAAATGATTGCTGCGATAAGTTATTCATTCTTACAGGAATATTGGTGGGCAATTATTTCGTTGCTAGGCTCGTTGCTGGTATTTCTTATGTTTGTTCAAGGCGGGCAATCGTTGCTTTTTACCATTGGTAAAACCGAGATGCAGCGAACTATGCTGGTGAACACCCTGGGGCGGAAGTGGGAATTCACGTTTACTACTTTGGTTACTTTTGGTGGAGCTTTTTTTGCCTCGTTTCCACTGTTTTATGCTACAAGTTTTGGAGGGGCCTACTGGGTATGGATTGCCGTTTTGTTCTCGTTTATTTTGCAAGCTGTGTCGTATGAGTTTCGCTCAAAACCTGCTAATTTTCTTGGAAAGAAAACCTATGAGATATTTCTCTTTATCAATGGATTGATGGGGCCAATACTGATAGGTACAGCAGTAGGTACTTTTTTTAACGGTGCTGGTTTTTCGCTCAACGATTACAATCAGGTAATATGGCAAGGCGCATCGCGTGGGCTCGAGGCTGTGGCAGTTTTTCATAATGTGGCCCTAGGGTTAGCTGTTTTCTTCTTGGTCCGTGTTCTTGGACTGTTGTATTTTATAAACTCGATCGAAGATGATGAGATTGTTATCCGCTCGAGAAAACACCTAGCGTATAACGCTGTGTTGTTTTTGGTTTTCTTTTTGTATTTTCTTGTGATATTGCTTGTTAAGGATGGTTTCTCATACAATGCCGACACACTTGAGGTTTCGCTTGAAAAATATAAATACTTACATAATCTACTCGAAATGCCTTTAGTGCTGATTTTATTCCTTGCCGGAGTGGTGATGGTTGTATGGGGTATAGCTAACGATTTGTTTTTCAAAGTTGGGCGAGGTATTTGGTTCTCTGGTACAGGTACTGTATTGGTTGTATTCTCGCTATTTCTGATTGCCGGATACAATAACACAAGTTATTACCCTTCAATCAGTGACTTGCAGTCGTCGCTTACCATTCGTAACAGCTCATCGAGTCATTTTACGCTGAATGTTATGTCGTATGTATCGTTGTTGGTACCTTTTGTCGCGGCTTATATCTGGTACGCTTGGAAATCGATCAACAATAAGAAGATAGATAAAACCGAGATGGAAGATACTTCTCATAAATATTAGCTAATAAACAAAAAGATTAAGGAATGATTATAAGTGGAATTATTGGTTTTATGCTTTGGCCTGCAATAATACTGGTCTCGTATTACCTGATAAAGCTGGCATTAAAACGATTTGAAAAAAAACTTGAAGAATGAAAAGTGAGGGTTGCAATATTTGCAGCCCTTTATTTTTTTCGTGATTTTTTGTTGTGAAAAAAGAAGTATAACATGCCAATTGCTGTTGATACACAGCCTATAGTATATAAAATCCAGTTGAAATCAGCATGAATTTCTTTTGACGAGAAATCTCTCATCGAAAAGTGCTTGTCAGTAATGAATGAGGCGTAGCATAATGCTGCCCCAACGATCAAAAACAATAATTCTTTTCCTCTGAAACGAAGATATCTGATTCGTTTTGAGAAGTTAATAATCAATATGCTTAAAACAATCACCAATACTGAAAGAACAAGAAACGCCCAAACAGGAGAAGTAGTTGCCGTTGGAAATAGCCCGATCAAATCGGTAGATGCCAATGAAGAGGGCCAGCCTGATAAAAGATACTGAAAAAGAAATTTGGCACTTCTGGATACAGCCAAAATAAAGAAAAACCAGCCAGCCCTTTCGGTACTACGCTTGCCAAGGAGCATACTGAACAGCATGAGAAAGAATAACAAGGCTATTTCGTGGTAAATTTCTATGTTTTTTAGGGATATAGCCACAGGTTGTAATGGAAAAAGAAAGCCTTCAGGCCAACCAAGTGTCCTGTAGTTAACTGTTGCGATACTTCCTAGCAACCCTAACAAGATCGACAAAAGTGTGGTAACGGTAAATTTTGTTTTGTTGTTCATTTCAGGGTATAAAATAAGCGAAAAGCAGCTTAGTATTCTTCACATGAAACCAAAATAATATCAACAATTTAAAAACAAATTAACGTGTTGCTTATGCCTCGTTGTAGGTACAAAAGACTTTTCTGGGGTTATGTATTTTCTTGTTGAGTGATTAACATTCAATCTTGCCTTGGCGTCTTGGTTGGCATGTGTTGATTTTTCAATTCAATTTCGTATTTTACATTCGTTTAACCGTTGTGAAGATTAGGCAAATGAAGCAGCTTAACGTAGGAATAATTGGATTCGGAGTTTCGGGACGTTATTTTTTTGCGCCTTTCATTAATGCTCATTGTGGCTTTATGCTTCAAGGTATTGCAACTACCCAAACCGCTCTGGTTGGGGCTTTATATCCGGGAATTAAGGTGTATGAAACTGTAGAAAGTTTACTGTCGGACCATACTATTGATTTGGTGGTGGTTGCTTCTCCCAACTATACGCATTTTGATTTAGCCAAAGCAGCCCTCATCAAAGGCAAGCACGTTATTGTTGAGAAGCCTTTTACCACAACTGTCCTGGAGGCCGAAGAATTGACAGCACTTGCAAAACAAAAGGGCCTTTTTTTGATCCCTTTTCAAAATCGACGTTGGGACGGAGATTTTCTAACGATTAAGCAATTGATTCATAATAATGTATTGGGTGAAGTTCTCAAGTTTGAGTCACATTTTGATCGTTATCGGCCGGGTAGGGAACGGGCAGACTGGAAAAATCAGGTTCATCCAGGGGTGAGTTTGCTATACGATATAGGCCCGCATCTTATCGATCAGGCTCTTAGTCTTTTCGGAATGCCTGAGATGATTTTTGGTGATATTCGGATACAGCGTCCCGAAGGCGTAAACCCCGATTATTTCGAAATACAATTGTTTTATCATAGGTTGAAGATCATTTTAAAAGCGGGTGTTATGTGCCGCGAAATTGGTCCTCGGTTCATAGTGCATGGCACTCGTGGTTCATTTGTAAAGCATGGGCTCGACGTCCAGGAGCAAAACCTTAAAGATGGGCTTTTGCCAGGGAACCCTTTATTGGGAAAAGATAAGGAAGAGAACTGGGGGCTTCTTCACACAGAAATGAATGGAAGAATTATCAGGGAGCGTTTTGCTACTATTGATGGGAATTACATGGCTTTTTTTGAAAACGTTTTGAATGCTTTTATGGGTAACGAAGAATTGATTGTAAAACCGGAACAGGCTAAAATTACCATTGAGCTAATTGAAAAAGCGATGCAGAGCAGCATCGAAAAACGACTGATAGTTCTTTGATGCTGATATCTTCATTTCAATTTTCCAAGAATTTCCTCTTTGCGTCGGCGTGATACCGGCACATTTTGCCCGTTGCTCATTGTGAGCGAACAACCATCAGTTTTGTTGAATGACTTGATATGCCTCTGATTTACCAAATGGGTTTTGTGTGTTCTGATAAACCCAAAACCTTCAAGGATTTCCTCAAATTCGATGAGCGAACGAGAGATCAGTAATTTTGTTCCATCGTTGAAGATAAAGTGGGTATAATTGCCTTCACCCTCACACCTGATAATTGATTGTACTTCTCGAAATTCAATTTTTTCGGCAGTTGGTAATGCTATCTTTTTTGAAGGTGAATCAACCAAAAAGTTTTGTTTGAATTGTTGCATTATCATTTCAGATTGTTCTTTTCGACTGCTGCAAAACCTGCCGACAGCTTTCTTCAATTCGATAATATTGATTGGTTTAAGCAGGTAATCGATGGCTGAGAAGCGTATTGCTTGAATGGCATAGTGGTCGTAAGCCGTAACAAAAATGATTCCAAATTCAGGTCGTTCAAAAAATTCGAGTAGCTTAAACCCATTGCCATCAGGCATTTCAATATCAAGAAAAATCAAATCAGGGTGGTGTTGATTAATGGCTTCAATGCCAGTAAGTACTGAATTTGCATCGCCAACCACAACGATCTCATGGCAATATCGTTCGAGAGCTCCCCTTAGGTTTTCTCTTCCGTTCACCTCGTCATCAATAATTATTGATTTGATCATGGTTATTCCTCTTCTATGCTGATTGTTACTCTTGTGCCTAAAGGATGGTTGTCGCTGTCGGTCAAATCTTCAATGTTCATTTGGTATTGGATTTTGTATTTGTTTGACATCAAAGTTAACCTTTCGTTTGTCAGTTCCAACCCTTTGCCATTTCCTGTTTTGTTGATACTCTGTGAAGCTATGCGGCCGATGCCGTTATCTTCAACCGAGATACAGATGTTGTGCGTATTTGGTTCAATATCGATGGTTAGTATCCTGTTTTCGGGCTTGGGTAAAAGGCCGTGTAGCAATGCATTTTCAACAATGGGTTGTAGCAGCATTGGAGGTACAAAGAGTGAAATTGTGTCAATATCTTCATTAACAATCAATCGAAAGTCGAACTCGAACCTAAGCTTTTCTAAGTCAATATATCCTTGTAGGGTTTCCAGTTCTTCATTTAGGCTGATCTCCTCTTTTTTGCTTGTATTGAGGGCATTTCTTATGAGTGATGCAAATTTTGAAAGGTAAAGGTGTGCTTCTTCGTTTTTGTTTTTTTGTACCAAGTTTTGGATGCTATTGAGGCAGTTGTACATGAAATGCGGGTTCATCTGTGCCCTTATTGCAGTAAGTTCAAGTTCACGCATCCGTTTGTTAAGTTCGCTTTTTTGCAACCTGCGTTTGTTTATAATTCGATAAAAAATAAAAGACAATCCTATAGCGATTAGTAAGCCAACAAGGATTAGTATTGAGGTTTTTATCCATCCTGGTAAGTTGTCGTATGTGCGTTTGTAAGGGGTAGTTAATTCAATGTTTATTTCTTGCATGTTTATTTCACTTCTCCATGTGCTTGTTTTTTTCACAATTTTTCCATTTTTGTTAATTAGAAACTCTGCACCATTGGATGGAAAATTATAATCGATCAAAACTTTTGAAATTGCTGGGTTAATTGAATTTTCGGCAACAAGGAAAATTCCCTTGTATTTTTTTTGTTTTATCAGTTCGATTAGTTTTTGGTTTTTATTATTCAGTATGTATATGTAGATCAAATCATTTGCTGTATTCACATTTTTAAATTCTATCCTTTCGATAAAGCGCTCTGTACGGTCGTATTCATCTCCTTGCATACTCCATTGGTAGTTAAAGAACTGCAAAACAACAACTTTCTTTTTAAAGTTGCTGAGTGAATATTCTTCACCATAAATGTCCTTTAGAGTGAAATTTGGGGCAACGTTTCCGGGAGTTAATGCAATAAATTGATTATACACCTTTTCTAGTTTGGGGTAAACAGAGCTTTCGTTGTAGTTGCGGCGAAATGATTCAAAAATGCCTTTTACAACTTCTGAATCTTCAGTGAGTAGTGTATTCCTGATATAGAAGGCCAAATAATTAGATTTTACTGGTTCTGCCAACAAGGCTTCGGCCAGATAGTATCTGTTTTCTAAAGTTGTTTTTGAATTGAATGTTTGCACTCCTGTTAGATTCTGTATCTGATCTGATAAAATATAGTTAAGATAGATATGAAGAAAACTAAGGTAACGGGAGTTTTCTTTGGCCAGGCTATTATTAATGATCACATTTTCGATGGGGTATATTTTATTTTCATCTCGTCCTGCCTGAGGTGAAATTAGACTCATTTCTCTGTTGTGATTTGCGATTGATAAAATTTCTACCCAATAGCTGATTTCAAATAATTTATCGAGATAAATACGTGGGTCGGCGTGATACTTGTATTTGTTCAGTAATGGGAGTATTTTTTCATTTATAAAGGTGGAATTAGTTAGTATAAAACTTAAATCATTTTCCAATAATAGATTGAATTTCTTATCGTAATTGAAATAAGTGCTGAAGATTCCTTTTGCTGAAACTAAATTGAGCGACGAATCAGTAATACACAACTCAAGGTTGATACGGTCGCCAGCTTCTGCATCAAAAATGAAGATCGATTTATTAATGTTTCTTATAAGTTGCTGATAGTTTTTGTTTTGCTGTTTTATTGGGTATTGAATTCTTATTGGCGTTGGTTTATCTAAAGTTAGTCCTAGTTCTATTTCATCATTACTTGAAAGGGCTATCCTAAAACAAGCACTGTTGTTTAGGCCTATAAAAACATCAATAGAGTCTTCACCTGCTATTCGGTTGTTTATTTTGCATTTGATCAGCGTATTTGCTGAAGTAAGTGTTGTGTCTACCCATTGATACCCATTTAGATAACGACTTTTTATATTCTCTAACGAAATGTCTGAGTAATTTTTCTGAAAAAGAGCCGCGTTGTTGAAAATTCCACTGGGTATCCACGTTTTATCAGGAGTCATTTTATTTACATGGTAATTTCTTTGTTTTTGGACAATCAAACCGTTTTTTTTATTCAGGACTATTTTTTCGTCAATGACTTCAATTCTCCCAAGCCGATCTTTATCTCTGATGACATTAAGTGTCATATAATCTTCATCTTCACTGAGAATAGAATACTTCCCAGGTTCAACTATTTTGTTTTTTGAACATTCATCGTAGCTGGGGTTATGAAAAAATAGGCGTTGTAAATGTTTCTCCAAATCAGACTGGTCAAATGGTGCAAGTTTAAGCGGTTCTCCGTCTGGTGTCTTAGAAAGATTATACTCCGAGAAATCAAATGAAGTGATTACTCCATTACGCTGGATTTCAACAATAACAGGAGCCTTTGATGAGTTTAAATAAACTACAGGTGAACGGTATGACATAAGATGCCCTGTTTCATATACTTCACTTTCTTGCCAACCACGCACCTCATTTTTTTCATGCTTTAGGTGCCTGTAATACGTCAGTTCAATTTTTAGGCAATAGACTTGCTTTTCCAGTTCGAAAAACAACGGGGTAACTTTCCATTTTTGTTCATCCCAAATGCGATATGGCGATTGGCTTGAAGTGTCGATATGTGTAATTGTTTCAATAGTGAAGCTTTTGCCAATTTCAAGATTAAGAATGGGAAATTCTATAGGAGATTTACCAGAAAAAGAATAATGGTCATCAGTTATCAACGTATTGGATGTCCATGTTGTATCTTCGACTGTTGCGGTAACATTGTAAATCTTTTTTTCAGCTTTATCCCCTAATGAGATAAGACACAGAAACAATATTGACGAAAGGACAATCAGCTTTTTCATAGTCATGATTTTTTGAGTTTATGTACCCAAAAGTCGGTAATGTAAGTTTGCCATTATTTGATAAATGTATAAGCGGTTATTGGCAATTATTGTATGGTAGAAAAAAGGATGTTTGCGGGTTATTGCTTTATCCCATCCAATATTGTCTTATTGGTAATGCTATGTTTCGAAAACTTCAGGTCGAATAGAACCATTATGCCAATGATGATTGCTAATGCAATCATTCCTGTAAAACCGGTTGCGCCAGCTGTTAAATCGTTGCCTCCTGCTATAAACATCAAAGGAATTCCTGCCGAAGCATTCAGCGTGCCGTGCATAATGGCTGCACCTAATACCGAATGGGTTTTTATTCGGATGTAAAGGAAAAGTGGAGAAAGCAGCATACACCAGATAACCATCATCCCTACGCCAAGCACCGGGTGTTGCGGGTAGTTGTGACCCATCAGGATAATGGGGGCGTGCCAGATTCCCCAGATAAAACCAATGCGCATGGCGGCATCCCAGAATTTTAATTCTTTGTATTCCCTTACAAGAAAACCACGCCAGCCCAACTCTTCGCCAAAACCAGCAATGGCATTTATTGTAATTCCCGCGATTAAAGCTTGTGCCAAGGTTTGCCAAAAAATTACCGATTTATTGACCTCAATTTGTGCCTTCAACATCCCAAGTTGCTCGCCGCTCATTTGCGACGACATCCGTTCAACAAAACCTGAAAGATCGGGAGAGAAAGAGATGGTTGGCCAAAGCAAATTCACGCCAAGAATTAAGAATGCCCCGATGATTACCCCCGGCCAAGCGGCTATGTACCACCAATTGGGCACAAAATTTATGGCCAGACTCTTTAGATTTTTCTTCTTGTCGATGAACTTATCCATCACGATGGCCATCAGTGCGGGAATGAACATGTATAAAACTGCCATTCCAGTATAGAGGGCTTTGGGCTTTTCGGGAAAAAGTAAGATAAAAAGGCCTGCCATTCCCCAGTTAACGGCAAAAGTCAACAACAGGAATTTGTTTACACGGTTAAGTTTAAATGGTGAGTTCATGGTAAAGATGTGCTAATTCAACAACTTGAAAACACTATGATTTACAACAAGATTGACTATCTGCATTTTTCAATCCCTGAAGCGCAACAACAAATCGTTATACGCATCAATCCTTCTATCGCGCAGGAAAGGCCATATATGGCGTACATCTTCCGAACGTTTCAAATCGATGTCGATGATCTGGTTTACCTCTTCATGGGTAGGTGCTTCGTACAGAAACTCACCCTGAGGGCCAGTTACAAAGCTGTTGCCCCAAAAGTTGATCCCTGCGCTTTGCCCACTTGGGTCTTCTTCTACACCTACACGGTTAACCGCAACAACAGGTAGCCCATTAGCCACTGCATGACCGCGTTGCACAGTGATCCACGCATTTTTTTGTCGTTCGCGTTCTTCTACTGTATCGCGCATATCCCAGCCAATGGCGGTAGGGTAAATAAGTAGTTCGGCACCAGCCAACGCCATTAGCCTTGCGGCTTCGGGGTACCACTGATCCCAGCAAACCAACACTCCCAGTTTTCCAACTGATGTTTGTATGGGGTTGAAGCCCAAATCTCCTGGTGTGAAATAAAACTTTTCGTAAAAACCCGGGTCATCGGGGATATGGTTTTTACGGTACATCCCTGCAATCGATCCATCTTTTTCGAACACTACGGCCGTGTTGTGATACAAACCAGCTGCCCGCTTTTCGAACAGCGAAGTAACCAGCACGATGTTGTGTTTCTTGGCTATTTCTCCATAGAAAGTTGTAGAAGGTCCGGGTATGGTCTCGGCTAAGTCGAAATTATCCACATCTTCGACCTGACAAAAGTAGAGGCTGTTGTGCAGTTCTTGAAGAATGACCAGTTCGGCACCCTGCGATGTGCAATAGGCAATATTCGCGGCAAGTTTTGCTTTGTTCCCTTCAATGTCTGAAGAGTTTGCTTGTTGTATAATGGCTGTTTTCATTGTCTTCGTTTATTAAAGTAACCTCGAAAACCCGGTATAGGGTTTCAGTTCTTTGATTTCAAATTTAATCATTCCTGCTTTTACCAGAGGCAGTTGTTGAAGGGTTTCTTCGGCTTCGGTTTTCGACTGGCACTCAAGGATCAGTACTGCGCAATGGTCTTCATCGAAATACATCTCCCTGATCAACCCTCTTTCAAAAAGCGATAAAGCTACTTTAGCTTCCTCTTTTAGTATGGCATCACTGTTACTCCAGTCAACCCCTTCAATCTCAATTTCTGTAGCCAGGTATTTCATTCAGTTTTACTCTTTGGAATTTGTCCCGATATATATCGGGATTGTTATTTGATTTTTGAACCCAGCGATGCTGGATATTGCATCGTAACACAGTGCAGTGAACCATGTTGCCTTATCAGTACACTGCAATCGATGGGCACAATGTCCCGATCGGGGAAAGCCACTTTTATGGCATCCATTGCTTCTTTATCGGTTTCGCAATTGTAGATAGGGAACAATACGGCTCCGTTAACGATCAGGAAATTGGCATACGTTGCAGGTAGGCGGTGGCCATCATCGGGATCGAAAACAGGGGTTGCCATTGGCAGGGCTACCAATTGGTAAGGTTCGTCGTTGGCTTGGGTGAACATTTTCAGTTCGGCTTCCATCTTTGCCAATGCATCGAAATGCTCGTCGTTTTCGTCGGTGCATTTTACGTAGGCAATGGTGTCTGGCGAGCAAAAGCGGGCAAGGGTATCAATGTGGCTATCGGTGTCGTCGCCTGCGAGATAGCCATTTTTCAACCAAAGAACCCGTTCTGCCCCAAAAAACTGTTTCAGGCAACCTTCAATTTCCTGCTTCGACAAGGAGTCGTTTCGATTGGGCGAAAGCAGGCATTCTTCGGTGGTGAGCAATGTACCTTGCCCGTCGGATTCTATACTTCCACCTTCGAACACAAAAAAGTTCATGTTAGAATATCCGTATTCGGGGAAAGCCCCTGCTTTGAATAGCTTTCGGGTAATTTGGTTATCGTGGCAGGCGGCGAATTTCATGCCCCATCCATTGAAGCAAAAGTCGTAAATCACTGGTTTGCCATTGTCATAGATGGTAATTCCGCCATGGTCGCGTGCCCAGGTGTCGTTCGATTCAATTTCAAAAAATGAAATATTGTTGTGATATTTTGCTCCGACCTGCGATTTAATAAGGTCAATATCCTTGCAAACAATGATTAAATGCTGGCGCAAAGCAATTGCTTCGGCTAAGTTGACAAAGCATTTTTCAACTTCTTCAATCAGATAACCCCAGTCGGAATCGATGTGCGGCCATGTTAATTGCACAGCCATTTGCTGGTTCCATTCGGCAGGAAAAACTATAGATGTACTCATGCTCTTTGAAATAATAAACGAAGATAGAAATTTCTGTCAATCATTTTTCATGCAACTTATTGTAAGCTTTTCTGTCAATTGTTTACATATTTAATTGTTTTCGTTAATTTTGGGTAAGCTAAAATCATTTTTCAGAAATAAAAATTGCTAAACTTGTGATATGGCTTCAGGGATAATTTTTGGCAATAAAACGCTCGATGTAGTATTCATTTCGATGTTTGCAGCTCAGTTCTACAAGTTTGTAACATCAAGCATCATTAAGCGAAAGTTTGAATGGGGGCGGCTTTGGGAAACCGGGGGCATGCCTAGTTCTCATTCTTCATCGGTGGTGTCGCTGGTTACTGCAGTAGCAATTACATGTGGTGTTGAAAGTACGTATTTTGCTATTGCTGTGGTTTTTGCGATTGTTGTTATGTACGATGCTGCCGGCATTAGAAACGCTGCCGGTCAACATGCCGGTGTTATTAACCAGTTAACAGAAGTTTTTTCGAACAAGTATCATATCAAATTCAATAATGAAAAACTAAAAGAACTCCTAGGACATAGCCGGCTCGAAGTTTTTGTTGGCGCGTTGGTAGGTCTTGCCATTGCTCTACTGATGCGTGGTTATTTGCTCTCCTAATTTTGTTTGAAGAAACCTTATTTTCACAATATGCCTATCGCATTTCGGATTAATGCCTTACACATTAGTGCCCCTTTGCGGCGATTCGATATACGAAAGCGTTGCTTGAGTATTTCTTCAGGGCGTGCATTCTTAATTTTATAAAATAGGTTGAGATAGTACCGATAAGCCAGATATACCCCTAACCGTGCGGCAGGTTTCAGTTTGACAATTCCTTTGTATGCTTCATCAAAATCGAACTGAATGTCGTCTTCAATTTGTTTTTTTGCTTCCACCGAAAAGTTGTTGAAATCGATGTTCTTAAAATATATGCGCCCTTTGTTGGCATAGTCGTCCTGTGCATCGCGCAAAAAATTTACTTTCTGAAAAGCTTCTCCAAGTTTTCTTGCCGGGTACTTTAGTTCGTTGTATTCGTTTTCGTTATTGGTGTAAAAAACTCTAAGGCACATTAGGCCAACTACTTCTGCTGATCCGTATATGTATGTCTGAAGCTGATCGTTGGTATATTCAGAATATTTTAAATCCATTTCCATGCTGTCGAGAAAGGAATCAATCAGTTCTCGATCGATACGGCATTCGTTCACTGTTTTTTGAAAACTATCGAGGATTGGGTTCAAGCTTATGCCTCGGGCGATGGCTTTGTATGTGTCTTCTTTAAATTCACGAAAAAGGGTTTCTCTGTCAAAGCCAAAAAAAGTATCGACAATTTCGTCAGCATACCTAACAAAACCATAGATGCGGTAAATATGTTCGCGGTATTCTTTTCCAATAAGCTTTACCCCCAGCGAAAACGACGTGCTGTATGCACGGGTGGTGTTAATACTGCAGGTTAAGTTATTTTGTCTGAAGGTTTCCATCATATTTAAAAAGTTTTTCAGTTGTTAGTTTTGAGCTTATTACGGCCATTGGCAATCCTGTCCCTGGTATGGTTGAGGCTCCGGTATAAAAAACATTTTTAAATTTTTCATCTTGGTTGTGTGGCCTGAACCAACCGATTTGGTTCATGTCATGAGCTAACCCAAGTCCGTTTCCTTTGTACAAGTTAAACATTTTTCCCCAATGCACGGGGGTAAGCACCGTTTTGCTGATAATCATTTCGTTTATCGGGTAGCCTGTTCGTGTTGAAAGATCGTCGATTATGTTTTGTGCAATTTCTTCACTGTCGCTCCAGTCTGGCTTAAACCGTAGGTCTGGCGATGGGCAAAGGATGAAGAGGCTCTCTTTTCCTTCTGGGGCATATTCTGGGTTGTTTTTTGACTGGACGTTTACGTAATAGTATGGTTTCTCGAAAGATACCTTATTCTTAAATACCCCTTTGGCATACTGGTCGAAGTTATTTCCGAGGAAATAATTGTGGTGCTGCAGCTTATCGAGTTTTCCATTCAGACCAAGATAAATGGTAAGCGGAGCCATGGTCCACTTCATCTTATCGAGCCGTTTTTCATTATATTTTTTTCTATTGAAAACTTTACCCCTAAACCATGCGGCATCTGAATTTATAATATAATAGTCTGCTTTCCATTGATTTCCAAATTGATCTATTAGTGCATTGATTTTTTTGTCTTGGGTTTCTGCCTGAACAATTTCTGTCGAGTAATGAATTTTAACTCCTTTTTGTTGAAGTATTTTCACTAATCCATTGACAATTTCGTACATTCCGCCACGTACATTATGATACCCGTCGTGTTTCAGTTCGATATAATTGAGCAGTGAATACACGGCAGGCGTATCGAAGGGTGTTGCGCCCAGAAAAAAACCAACCAGCGAGAAAATCATTCTTGCTTCTTTCGACTCGAAACTGCCACATAATTCTTGCCACATAGTTTTTAAAAGCAAAGGACTATGTTTTAGCGGAACTCGCACTAATTGACCGGCATATTCGGCAAACGAATTGAAATTATGATGCACAATTTTATCTTCGGTATCGTGATAGAGTGTGCCGGTTTTTTTTAGGTGATGTTCCATCTTTCCCCTAAAATTGGGTTCAATTTTCTCGAATTGTGAGGCCAGTTTTTCAATGTCTTTATAAATCGTGTAATTTTTAGGGTTTCCGTCAATATTGACTGTAAACAGAGGGTCAAGTTCAATAAAATCAAAAGGATATTCAATTCCTGTACTTTTCACCAATTCGTCGAACTCATAACTCATGCTGAAAAATGTTGGTCCTAGATCAAATTTAAATCCATCTTTTTCAAGCAGGTTGAGGCGGCCTCCGGGCTGATTGTTCTTTTCAACCATTGTAACAGAGTAGCCTGCTGCGGTTAAACGCAATGCCGAGGCTAATCCTGCTAAGCCAGTTCCCACAATCAAAACTTCTTTTTGTTTCATTTCAGGTTTTATTTTTTTACATCTACAATTTAACTTAAATTACGCTTCGAAAATGATGAATTAAAAAAATAAGCATAATTTATACATAGTTTTTGTGTGTTTATTTTTTTAGGCTCATAGAAATTTATTCTGTTGTTTGTTTAGATTCATACCAGAGTTGTTTTTTAATTTTCGATTTAGAGATAAAAAATAAACTAGTTTTTCTCTGTTTTGTTTATCAAAATTGAATATTTATTGAAGTAAATGAAGAAAGCGATAATCATAGGCTCGGGAATAAGTGGCATTGCTTCGGCTTTGCGCTTGGTTGCTAAAGGTTATGATGTTGAAATACTCGAAAAGTCGTATCGTTCAGGTGGAAAAATATCTGAGTTCACTGTTGATGGGTTTCGGTTTGATATGGGGCCTTCGTTGTTTACGCTCCCGGCTTTGGTTGATGAATTGTTCTCGCTGTTTGGTAAATCTTCTACTGATTACTTGAACGTGCATCAACTTGATGTTACTTGCCAGTACTTTTTTGCTGATGGATCGGTACTGAAAGCGTGGAGTGATACACAACGGTTTGTTTCAGAGGCTATTCGCCTTGGGGCTGACAGAAAAACCATTGAACGCTATCTTAACCGGCAGTCATTTTTATATCATTATACAAGCGATTTTTTCCTTTTTAGTTCGATACATAAACTGTCAAGTTATTTTGGGGTTTCTGCACGAAAAAGCCTGAAAGCACTTCATCGCCTCGATGCATTTACATCGATGCATAAGAGAAATAATTCAACCTTTGGTAACTCTCCGTTGGTACAGCTTTTCGATCGGTATGCAACGTACAATGGCAGTGATCCTTACCGTGCTCCTGCTACCTTGAACATGATTGCACACTTGGAGCATAATACTGGTGCTTTTTTTCCAACCAATGGAATGTATGGGATTGTTAAGGCCCTTGAGCGATTGGCATTAGAGCAAGGTGTTCGTTTTCATTATAATACTACTGTTTCTGGTCTTCGCTTCAATAAGAAAAAAATAACTTCGGTAGAATCATCTGTGGGGAATTTTCCTGCCGATGTTGTGCTTAGCTCTATTGATGTAGCCTATTTCTACCGATCTGTTTTGCCTGAAAAGAAGATGTTGAAGCGTATTGAAAAGCGGGAACGTTCATCGTCGGCCTTAATTTTTTATTGGGGTGTTTCGTGTCAGTCATCGCTTGATTTACACAACATTCTTTTTAGTGCCGATTACATGGCCGAATTTGATGCCCTTTTTCAAAAGAAACATTTTGGCAACGACCTTACAGTTTATATTTTTATTAGCAATAAAGTGGTTCAATCTGATGCACCTGAGGGGTGTGAGAATTGGTTTGTAATGGTTAATGCCCCTGAAAATGTTGGGCAAGATTGGGCTGCTGAAACGGCTAAAGCCCGGTCAGTTATTTTGTCAAAAATATCATCGCATTTGGGTATTGATGTTGAAAAGCATATTGTTAATGAACGTATTGTGACGCCTGTTGATATTGAAGCCAATACCGGATCGGTAAATGGTTCATTATACGGGCATAGCTCGAATGGGGCTCTTGCCGCTTTTTTGCGTCACCCCAATTATAGCCGGCATTATAAAAACCTTTACTTTGCGGGTGGAAGTGTTCACCCCGGAGGCGGCATTCCTTTATGCTTGGCATCGGCTAAAATTGCAACCCAATTGATTAAATAGTAACACGTTGAATATATGAGTAAAATAGTAAAATACTTCAAGACTTTACCTGCTGAAGAGGCCACAAAGTTTCTCATAATTTTTTATATCGTGGGAATTTCAGGTTTTTTGATTCCTCAAACGAGGCAACTTTTCGAGGTTCTTATTCCTGTTTCACTGATTGTTAATCTGTTCCTGCTTTTTTTATTTCATAAGCCACACAATCGGAAGCATTGGTTGTTTTTTGCTTCAGTTGTTGTTTTCACTTTTGCTGTTGAAGCAGTTGGAGTTAATACGGGGGTGATTTTTGGAGAATATTTTTATGGAAAATCGTTGTCGGTTAAGCTTTTCGAAACCCCATTGCTCATTGGTTTTAACTGGTTGATGCTCTGTTATGGAATCGTTGAATTATTGCGGTCGAATACTGTAACCCGAAAATACACCGTTGTACTTGGGGCTTTGTGTATGACTGTCTATGATTTTGTAATGGAACCTGTAGCCATGAAAACCGACATGTGGTCGTGGGTTTTCACGAAGATCCCGATGCAAAATTATGTTGTTTGGTTTATGGTAGCTGCCCTCGTTATTTCAGCATTCGAATTGTTCCAAATAAAAACAGAAAATAGAATAGCTGGCCGGATTTTTATAGCTCAGTTTGTCTTTTTTGCTATTCTAAATCTCTTTCTAAGATGATTACTGCCCAACATAACTCATTGGTTACCTGTTTCTTCAATTGGTATATTTTGCGTATTATACGCAACGATTTTCATTCGATAACGGTATCGGGAAAGTGGGAGAGTAAACCTGCGGGAAGTTTGGTTATTGGAAATCATTTTAGTTGGTGGGATGGTTTTTTCGGGCTGTATTTGAACAACCGTTTTCTAAAAAAACATTTTTTTGTCATGATGTTGGAATCTCAGCTTCAGCGGCGAAAAATGTTTTCAAAGGCTGGCGCTTTTTCGGTAAACCCGGGTTCGCGAAGTATTGTTGAAAGCTTAAATTATGCTGCATGTTTGTTGGAAAGCAAAGAAAATATGGTTCTCATTTTTCCGCAAGGCATTCTTCATAGCTTATATAATACTAGATTTTCGTTCGCAAGTGGTGTTGAAAAGATTTTGCGTAAAAAACCCTCGTGTCAATTGTTGTTTTATGTTGCCATGGTCGATTATTTTTCAAACAGAAAACCAAGCTTATTTTTCTATCTGAAGGAAGTGAATAGCGATGAAGATGATTTTTCAACAGAAAACGTTGAGAATCTCTACAATACTTTTTATGCTGAGTGTTTGGAAAAACATGCACAACGAACCGAATGATCTATATAGGATACATATTGTTGATAATGTTGATGCTGCGATTCATGGTGGTATTAACCAATATGTTATCGAAGCCATTCTTGCCAAAGACGAACTCCGGAGATTATTTGCCAAAAGTTTCAGTGTTGATTCCTGCCCGAAATGAAGAAGCTAACCTTCCCAATTTGCTTTCCGACCTATCGGTTAGTGTTTATCCTAATCTGGAAGTTATTGTATGCAACGACCATTCAACCGATGGGACCTCTAAAATATTGTCTGATTTCCAAGAGGCAAACAGTAATTTCAACTGGTTTTTAGGGGAAAAATTGCCAGAAGGTTGGGGGGGTAAGAATTATGCTTGCCACCAATTGGCTCAAAGAGCCACAGGTGATTATTTGCTGTATCTCGATGCTGATGTGCGAGTTAGTGCTTTGTTAATAAATTACTTAGTTTCTTTTGCCTATCGAAGGAAGTTGGCATTGCTTTCTGTTTTTCCTCAGCAGCAAATTATTTCAAACGGAGAATGGTGTACTGTTCCGATTATGAACTGGATTTTGCTTTCATTTTTGCCCTTGCCGCTTGTGCGAATGAGATGGTTTCCCTCACTTTCTGCTGCTAACGGACAGGTTATGTTCTTCGAAACAAAAAGTTATCAGGAACATTTATGGCATCAGATGGTGAAAGGAGCTAATGTTGAGGATATCACCATTGCCCGTATGGTGAAAAAGAAAAAATTAAGACTGGCAGTTTTGTTAGGAAATAGAGATGTTTCTTGTCGAATGTATACTGAATATAACGAGGCAGTTAACGGTTTTGCCCGAAATATTCATCAATATTTTGGAGGCAGCAGGTGTTGGATGTTCTTTTTTGTCCTTATCTCATGGATACGTGTTCCGGCTTTGTTTTTCCTCTTATCGCCATGGTTTGCGTTGTTGGCTTTTGTTATTGAGTTGATAATGAGGGGTCAATTTTCATATCTTAGTCGTCAGCCGATAGGTAAGAACTACCGCTTTTACTTCAGGCAATTGCTTGCGTTGACAATAATTGCCTATCGAAATATAAAAAATAACCGAAAAGGATTTATTGAATGGAAAGGAAGAGAATATCAGATATAATAAAGATTACAGAGGCAGTGGCTATTTGTATTCTTGTGCTTGCTTTGCCCCAGCAAGTTGTTGCACAGGATGTTGATAGCCTTAAGCTTCGCTTTCAGCATTTGTATCTGAGAGGAGAGATGGGGCCATGGAAAAACCTTGTTGATAGTCTTCGTGCAGCAAAAATTTCCGAAGCAGAAGATGATCAATTGCTCTATGGAGAATATGGGCTAACGGGCTACCTCATTGGAAAGGATGAAAAAGCGTTGGCCAGAAAAGAACTCGATTTGTTTCTGGAGCATGTTGATTCGCGGCTTGCAAAGCAGCCTAAAAATGCAACCCTTTGGGCATTCAAGGCCGCTACGGTAGGGTATGCAATTGGATTGCAGCCTTTTAAGGCTATATATCTGGGAGGGGATAATAAAGATGCTGTCGATAACGCAATAAAGTATCATAAAAACGAACCTATGCCACTATATGAGTTGGCTAATTCGCTGTATTTTAGGCCATCGTTTGTTGGTGGCGATAAGAAAAGGGCCGCAGAGCTTTTTGAAAAATCTCTTGAAATTTATCGGAAAACCGACCCAAATCATTGGATGTACCTTAATGTGTATGCGTGGCTTGGCCAGGTGTATGCCCGTCAGGGAGATAAAGAGAAAGCAAGAAAGCTTTATTTGCAGATTCTGGCAGAGTACCCTGACTATGTTTGGGTTAAGAATGAGTTGTTGCCCGATCTCGATTCAGATAAAAAGCAGTTTCGTTTTTTGGAACTAGAATTTTGATTGTAAAAGAAGCCGATCTGTTGTCTGTATGCTTATAAATACGCATCCTCTCGTTTTGCATCTACGGTTTGAACGCCAGATTTGAAGAATTAATTCCCATCCATTCCATCTCAATTTTCAAATTTTTGAGTTTATATCTCATTGTGAGATTATATGTGTAAATATTAGTAGATAAGATAATTGGAGTTAAATCTGAGTTCGCAAATGTCAATGTGAAATTATATCGGTTGAAGAAATGTAACAGTACAATCGAGTGGGCGAAGATTGTACTGAACATTTCTATTCATCGACATTATACATGAATAGGTTCGGACTGATTTAGAATTGCATCTGGTATTAAATCGAAATGATATAATTATTGTATAAGCACAAAAAAAAGCTGCATGAATATGCAGCTTTTTTTGTTGTAAGTAATATTCGAGTTTTTTACACGGTTCTTTCTATATTCCATACAAATGCTCTGATTCCAACTTCCTCATTAATACTATTAAGTTTTTTAATTTTTTCGAGCAAGATGTCTAATTTTTCATCCTCAACAATTGAGAGTGTGGCACTATTCATTTCAGGCCAAGTATGTGTTCCCATGTGCGGGTCGCCTGTTGCAGAGCCGCGGCCATGCACATCGGGCCATTGTGTAAATCCTCTGATCTCAAGTCGGTCAAGCATATATTCTACTCGTTCTGAGAATGCCTGGTTGTATACTATAAATACTGATTTCATAATATATTTCTATTTGTCCATGAAAATGAATTTTTTACGCACAGCCATTACCTTGTCGCGT
>Ga0209510_1001268_pt1 | contig 29439 bp, 26 predicted proteins | sample BiotimSIPDNA_FD_185749 | JGI IMG/M metagenome (GOLD analysis project Ga0209510, IMG submission 185749) | Anaerobic biogas reactor microbial communites from Washington, USA - Biogas_R1 time_0 SIP DNA (SPAdes) (version 2) | ecosystem: Engineered > Bioreactor > Anaerobic > Unclassified | place...
CGAAGTGCAGGGCACGACGGCCGAGCAAGCTGGCCAGATCATTCCTTTTACCGAGCAAATCCCGTATTATCCTCTCCGCCGTATTCTTCTGGAATGCGACAAGCAGGAGGAATCCAACAAAGTGTCCATGCGGGTGGTTGACTTGATTTCCCCGATCGGTTTCGGACAAAGAGGCCTGATCGTGGCACCGCCACGAACAGGGAAAACGGTCCTGCTTCAAGGCATGGCGAATTCGATCCAAACGAATTATCCAGATGCACACCTCATTGTTCTTCTGATTGATGAAAGGCCTGAAGAAGTGACCGATTTCCGCAGGCGCGTGAAAGGTGAGGTGGTTTCTTCCACTTTTGACGAATCGGCTGAGAGCCATGTCCATGCAGCCGAGATGGTGATTGAAAAATCGAGGCGCATGGTGGAGGCCGGTAAGGACGTTGTGATCCTGCTCGACTCTATCACGCGTCTGGCACGCGCCTACAACACGGTCATGCCCAGCAGCGGTAAGATCCTCTCGGGTGGTGTGGAAGCCAATGCGCTGCAAAAGCCCAAGCGCTTCTTCGGATCGGCGAGAAACATTGAAGGTGGCGGCAGCCTGACCATCATTGCGACCGCTCTCGTCGAGACCGGCAGCAAGATGGACGAAGTGATCTTTGAGGAGTTCAAGGGTACGGGCAACATGGAGCTGCACCTCGACCGCGCGCTGGTAGACAAACGTATCTTCCCCGCGCTCAGCATGGAAAAGAGCGGCACCCGCAAAGAAGAATTGCTCTACCATCCCGATGAGTTGAACAAAGTGTACTCACTCCGTAGAGCGATGAAGGGAGTCCCCTCGACAGATGCAATGGAAATGCTGATATCGAAGGTGAAGAAAACCGGAACCAACGCCGAATTTTTAATGACAGTTAATCGCTAGTCATTATAGAAGGAGCTGTGGGATTTGCTCACAGCTACATTATCCGGATTTTGGAAAAGCATCAGTTCATCCAGCCAGATGAGGCCGGTGAGCTACTGGATGGAGTTTGCGCCGAAGCGGATTACTTTGAGCGGGAACGGTTGCTCTATGAGTCATTTTGTCTGAGCCGAACGGAGGAGTCGAATGCCGGAATCCTTGGAAGTCTGGCGGCTGAACTTGATGTGACAGTGATCGATGGATGCTCCCACCCGGATCCGGAGTTGATAACTGACCGGATTTCTGAAACGCAGGCTGAGAGGATGCGTATTCTTCCATTATGCATCGGAGCGGATGATTCGGTGCAGGCCGCGGTGTGCTATCCCTGGCAAGAGGTTCATTGCGAATTGCTCTCCCAAAAATATGGGAGAAGGATTGAGCCCAGGCTCACAACTCCAGGCCACTGGAAGCGGCTCATGGAGGCGGCCTTTGGAACCCGACCATCGGAGGTGAATGACGGAAACAGTCCTCTTGATTTGGAGAACAAGGACAGTGTGTCGGGATACATTGACTGGATGGTAGGGGACGCGATCGAAAGAGGAGCGTCGGACATCCATCTTGAGCAAACAGCAGTCGGGGGGCGTGTCCGCTATCGATTGGACGGGGTTCTATGTGTGGTGGATGCTCCCCAGAAAGAATTATCGCAGGCCATCTCTGCCCGTATGAAGCTTCTGAGCGGGATGAATCTGGGTGAGAAGCGACTGCCGCAGGACGGAAGCATGACCTTCCTCCACGCCGGGACCAACGTGGACTGCCGGGTTTCATCGATTCCCTCTCTCCATGGAGAATGCCTTGCGATCCGGTTGCTCATGGACAACTCCGCAAACAGAACCTTGGATGATCTGGGCATGGATGCTGGGGAGCGGCAAACCATCGAAAGGGTAATTCAACGTTCGGATGGGCTATTTGTGGTCTGTGGGCCAACTGGTGCAGGAAAATCGACCACCCTTTACGCGGCTCTCCGTGCGATGGATCCGGACCGTCAGAAAATCATCACGGTGGAGGATCCTGTGGAGTCAGTGGTTCATGGTGTCAATCAGGTGCAAATCAACAAAATGTCCGGTATGACATTCGCGTCGGCTCTGCGCTCCATTCTGAGGCAAAATCCCGACTCGATCATGATCGGGGAGATAAGGGATCGCGAAACCGCATCGATAGCGGTGCAAGCCGCGTTCACCGGGCACGCTGTCTTCACCTCGCTCCATACGAAAGATGCTTTGGGGGCCGTGATTCGCATGCGTGATCTTGGGGTCGAGTCCTATCTATTGAGTGCCGCCTTCCGGGGAGCGATGTCCCAGCGATTGGTCAGAAAGATGATCCCGGAACAGCGGATTCCCTACACGCCGGATAGGGGATTAAGGCGGGCATTGGGCGAACCCGTCCACGATACCGCGGGTGCCGGTCAAAAACCACTCATTTTCTGGAAAGCAGGAGTGAGCGACAATGCATACAGAGGGAGAACGGGAATATACGAAGCTTTCCAAGCCGATGACACGTTTCTCCGATTGGTGCACGATGGGGAATCCCGCAAACGTCTGGCCCTCCACCTTGCCGACACCGGATTCATCTCCATGAGGGAGAATGCCTGGAACAAAATCGTCAATGGAGTGACTTCGGCAGAAGAAATACTTGCCGTGCTGGGCATTTCTTCAGATGATTTGTTTAGCACCGATGCTTAACCCGATCGGAGGACTTCAAACATACCCTTAACGTTTTCTACGTAACAACGCATAACAGAGGCAGATACCATGAGTTATCAGATGAATGAGCTTTTGGAATTGATGGTGGATGAGAATGCATCCGACCTTCACATCCATGTCGGTCAGCCCCCCTGTTTTCGGATCAACGGAACCATCACCCCGGCGGATGGTCCGGCACTTACCCCAAAGGATACGGAAGAGCTCGTGGATGCAATCGCATCCGAACACCACATTCAGAAGATCAAGACTGTTGGGGGGGCGGACTTCGGATTTGCTTTCAGGGATAGAGCACGGTTCCGCGTGAATGCGTTCAAGGCGAAGGGAAGCTTCGAAATTGTTCTGCGACAGATTCCCAATGATATTCTGACGCTCGGACAGGTGGGACTTCCGGACAAGATGAAGGATCTATTGATGAGACCCAGAGGCTTGTTTCTGGTAACAGGGCCCACTGGATCCGGAAAGTCAACGACTCTTGCGTCCATGATCGACTGGATCAATACGCACCGGGAGGATCATGTGATCACGATCGAAGACCCGATTGAGTATTATCACACACACAAGAAGTGCATCATTACCCAGAGAGAAGTCGGTATTGACGTCTCTTCTTTCGCGGAAGCGATCCGCTCAGGTCTTCGACAAGACCCGGACGTCATTCTAGTGGGGGAAATGCGTGACCTTGAAACTATCGAGACTGCGATTACCGCAGCTGAAACCGGGCATCTGGTTTTTGCGACCCTGCATACCACCGGGTCCGCCAGGACGGTAGACCGTATTGTTGACGTTTTCCCGTCAGGGGCAAAAGACCAGATCAGGACCCAGTTGGCTTCTTCCATCATCTGCGTGCTCTCGCAGGTGCTGTGCAAGAAAATCGGAGGGGGCCGGGTGGCGGCTTTCGAGATCATGATCACGACGAATGCTATTGCCCAGCTCATTCGTGAAAACAAGACGTACCGCATCACTTCTGACATTCAGACCGGCGCACGCTTTGGGATGATCACGCTCGATGACCACCTGCGCAGTCTTTACAATCAGGGAATCATCGACGCCAACGAAGCCATCGTCAAGTCGCAGTTCCCGAACGAAATGCGCGAGAAGCTCATGGCTTGATGTCCGTCGGGATGGTCTCATCCCTGACCTTGAATACAAAGCGCTTCTGCATGGGGTCATAATCCGGCGTGAAAGGGACTCAACAAGCTGTGTCGACACCCGTCGGAGACGGTCAGGATCTGATGGGTTATGTGCAGCATTTGTTGATCGATGCCGTGAACCGCGGGGCATCGGATCTGCACATAGAACCACAGAAAGACGGTGTCCGGGTCCGGCAGCGTGTGAACGGAAGTTTCGTCTCTGCCGCATGGATTGATCCACACCTTTATCCGGCGGTTTTGTCCGGTATAAAGGTCATGAACGGTGCGGACATAGCTGAGTTCAGAATTCCGCAGGATGGAAGAATGACGTTAAATGCAGGGGATCGACGGGTTGATGTGCGAATGTCCACTTTGCCCACCCGTTTTGGAGAAAGCGTAGTGCTCAGATTTCTGGATCGAATGAGGGTTGGGCTTTCGATGGACGCGCTCGGAATTCCGGAAGCCGAGCTGGGGAGGATCCGGAGTGCCCTCACGCAACCCAGTGGAATTATCCTTGCTACCGGCCCGACTGGAAGTGGAAAAACCACCACCTTGTATTGTGCAATCCAGGAAATCAATCGTCCGGAACTGAAAATTCTCACCGTTGAGGATCCTGTGGAATACGCGCTTGAAGGGATTGTTCAGGTTCCCGTCAATACCGCGATCGGGTTGGATTTCGCCTCGGTTCTCCGTGCCTTTTTGAGGCAGGATCCGGATGTCATGTTGATTGGAGAAATCCGGGATGAGGAAACCGCGTCAATCGGAATTCATGCGGCCATGACCGGACATCGGGTTCTCAGCTCGCTCCATACCCAGGACACAGCGAGCGCAGTTGTGCGAATGGTCGATATGGAAATTGAGCCGTTTCTGCTTGCGGAAACCCTGTCCGGGCTTGTGGGGCAACGCCTTTTGCGGAGAATCCCGGGTCATCTCAAAGAATGCTACGAGGCATCCGATGAGCAGAGGGCGGCATTAGCGAAGGACGAAGATCAGGGACCGCTTACTCTCTGCAGAAAGGCAGTTCTGAAGGGCCCGAACACAAAGGAAACATACGATCATACCTTTCACGAGCGAATAGGCATATTTGAAGTCATGATCCCGAACGATGCTATCCGGGAGTGTGTGATCAACAAATCTCCCGGGCAGGTGATCCGATCAATAGCCTCGAAAAACGGTATGACTTGCCTGCGGGAACATGCCCGGAAACTGGTTCTTCAAGGCGAGATCGAGTTTTCGGAAATGATTCTGCAAACAGTTTGATCCGGTGAGACCTCCGGCATCTTGTCCCTGACTTGGAAAAAGATGATCCGAATGTGACGCTGCTCAGGAATCGCACCTGAAAATGAGCGTGCTCATAGCTGGAAGATTCACCATGGCCGAGCAGGGAAGGTTATCCCATGGTTGATGATCCGCAAAGATCGCACCCATGTTACCTGCCCCGAATCCGCCATAGTCGCCCGCATCCGTGTTAAGGCATTCCGTCCATTTACCCGGATAGGGTAGTCCCAATCGGTATCCTGTGCGGGAAACGGGAGTTGCATTCATTGCAATGGCATAGGTTGATCCTGGACGGCTGCCAAGGCGAAGCATGCTGAATACGCTGTTTTCACTGTCGTGGCAATTGATCCACGAAAAGCCATCGGGACGGTGATCCCGTTTCGCCAAATCCGGATCGGACGAATACCAGCGATTCAGATCTCGAATGAGCTTTGCGATCCCCTCGTGGTCTCTATATTGAAGCAAATGCCAGTCCAGACTATTATCGTAACGCCATTCGCGGCTTTGGCCGAACTCGGAACCCATGAAAAGGGTCTTTTTCCCTGGCCATGCCCACATGAAAGCATACAGGGCACGTAACTGCCGAGCCTTTTCGGAAATGGACCCGGCCGCCATCTTTCCCAGCATGGACCCCTTACCGTGGACCACTTCGTCATGAGAGTAGACAAGCACGAATGATTCCGAATACTGGTAGATCATCCCGAAAGTCAGCTCATCATGGTGCCACTTCCGATAGATGGGATCTTTCTGGAAATAGGAAAGGGAATCGTGCATCCAGCCCATGTTCCATTTGAAATCGAAACCAAGTCCGCCTTTTGCGGTCTCATGGGTGATGCCACCAAACGCGGTAGACTCTTCCGCGATCGTGATGGTGCCCGGAAAATCCTCATGAACCGCATCATTGACGAGTCGCAGAAACTCAATCGCCTCGATATTCTCACGACCGCCATACCGGTTTGGAATCCATTCGCCTTCCTTCCGTGAGTAGTCCAGATAGAGCATAGATGCCACGGCATCCACACGCAGTCCATCAACGTGGAACCGATCGAGCCAACAAATCGCGCTGCCCAATAGAAACGATCTGACCTCATTCCGGCCGAAATTGAAAATAAGGGTGCCCCAATCCTGATGTTGTCCCTGCCTCGGGTCGGAATGCTCGAAAAGGTGCGTTCCATCAAATTCGGCCAGCGCAAAACTGTCCTTCGGGAAATGCCCGGGAACCCAGTCAATGATCACCCCAATGCCATGCTGGTGAAGGGTATCCACCAGGAACATGAAATCGAGCGGATCTCCGAAGCGGTTGGTCGGCGCATAGAATCCGGTGACCTGATAGCCCCACGATCCGGCAAACGGATGCTCAGCGAGTGGCATGAACTGAACATGGGTGAACCCGTGATCCTTCGCATACTTTGCAAGTTCATACGCGACCTCCCGATAGGATGGGGGACGACTTGCATCCTCAACGATCCGACGCCATGATCCCAGATGCACCTCATAGATGCTAACCGGTTCGTCCTTCCAGTTTCGCGTCGCCCGACGCTCCATCCACTGCTGATCGCCCCACTGATAACCGGACGAGTCAAAAATGATGGATGAATTGTGTGGAGGGGATTCAAAATAGCTTCCGAACGGATCGGATTTCAAGATCAACTGACCTTCCGCACCGAGGACTTCGTATTTGTAATAGGTACCAACCTCAAGCCCGGGAACGAACAACTCCCATATTCCACTCGATCCCAGAATCCGCATCGGGTGGTATCGACCATCCCATTGGTTGAAGTCGCCAACCACTGAAACCCTTTTCGCACTTGGTGCCCAGACCGCAAAAGCCACCCCGCTGATGCCGTCGATTGTCCTGAGATGAGCTCCGAGTTTGGTGTAGGGACGACGATCCGAACCTTCGTTGAAATAATAGATACCCTTCTCATCAATCGAGGGGAGAAAACTGTAGGGGTCGTAGAACTGGCGGATCTCGCCATTGGCCTGTTCCACGCGCAGACGATAGGTGAAGAAATCATTTCTCCCCTGGATCGTTACCTCATACAGCCCTTCCGGCGATATGCGTGCCATCGGATACCGGCGTTCCGGATCACCATGAATGTCCACGACCTCACAGGATCGCACATTACGAAGGAAAGCACGCACGACCATCGCTTCGTTCCCCTTGGCGTGCATTCCAAGGTAGGCGTGCGGATCCGGATGGATGGCTTTCAGGAGCTTTTCGGAATCGGAAGTTTTCGATTTCACAGTTTGGAATTAAGGTTTCATTCTCGTGTGGAAGCAATGCTTAATGATGGACGGAAGAGGGACTCTCAGCAATCCGAATCCCAAATCCACGAAGATAAAACTGTCTTAGAACGCGGATTCGATTGGTTTCGTTCAAGGAATGCTGTGAGAGTGAACAGTTTGACGCTTGAACTTGCTGAGACCTTATTCATAATCCGCGCCATGGAATTTCAGCAACTCATCATCCGTTCCAACCGCTATCTCGCTGCATCATTATTGGAATCCAAGCTGATAAAAAGCGAGCATGTCGAAAAGGCCAATGCCCGGCTGCTCGGTTCCATTCAGGCTGGGAATTACAAGCAGGCTTCACTTCTGAGTATTTTAATATACGACCTCCAAGTCCTGGATGAGGCCAGCCTGATTGATCTCGTGATCGACACACACAAGATCGGAGTGATCAGCCTTGGAAACCTTGAATTGAAGAACAAGGTTACCACTGAATCTTCGCTCGAACTTTGCTGGTCCACTTGGAGTCTTCCTTTCGATACGCTGGACGAGTGTGTATGCATCGCTTCCTGCTACTATCTCAGCAAACCTGCGGTGGATCATTGGGAGAAACTACTCAACCGTCCGGTGATCTGGTATGCCACTTCTCTGAACTCAATGGCTATGGCCTTGGAAAAACTCGAAACACAGGCGACGCAGCCAGTTACTTGATTCATTGCCAGACGCTGCAGGACTTCGACCCGCGACAAAAACGATACCCCCATTTTCACATAATCCTTAAGAAGGACATGGTCCGGTCGATTATCCAGAGAGTTGACAATTCTTTTTTCTCAGTCACCCAAATTTAATAATACCCATCCATGCCCGGCAGAATTCTAATTGTAGACGACGACGACGATTTCAGAGGTCTGCTCAAAGACGTGTTCACGCAGGCAGGACATACCGTCACTGCTGTCAACAGTGCCCACAATGCTTTGGGGGAGCTCAGTCAGCACGAATTTGACGCGGTCGTGACAGATCACAACATGCCGGAAATGTCCGGTGAAGAGCTGATCAAACGCATACGGAGTTCGGAACCGAACATCCCGATTATTCTCGTATCTGGATACTTGAATCAGGATTTAATACAGAATCTAAAGAATGTGAACACTGAGATATTTCACAAGCCGTTGAATGTCATTTCTCTCTTGCGAAAGACCGATGAGAAGCTCAACATGTCGGGAAAATAACCCGTAAACAGATTGTAAAATTCCTCCTTATACCATGGCGCACCGCATTCTGATTGTAGACGATGACGACGATTTTCGCTCGTTGCTGGCGGATTTGTACACGCAGGCCGACTACGAAGTAACCCCGTTTGCAAATCCGTTGGAGGCGCTCAAGCAATTCAAAAAGGATGACTATCAGTTGTGTGTGGTTGACCAAACGATGCCGGACCTCAAGGGAATCGATCTCATCGACCAGGTCAGGCTTATCAACCCGCGAATCCCCGTGATCATGATTTCGGCCTTCCTCGGTGAGGATGTGATCGAAAGGCTCAGGCAGCTCAGAATTGACGTTTTCCACAAGCCGTTGAATGTGCGTTCGCTGCTCAGAAAAACAGCGGAACTCATCAACGGCATGGCGGCAGCCGGCCCGACGCATGCGGCGGAGGTCATGTCAGAGGCTGGCAGGCGGGTTGCAACGGACGAGAAGGATGCTTTTATGTCCTTCCCGTTGAAATCGGAAATGAGCCGGAAGTTTCATCGTGAGATTCTTTCGATGAAGCAAGGTCCGAGCAATCTGGTGCTTGTTGGTCCTGCAGGTTCCCATTTTCACCTCATCTGCGAGGACATCGAAAGTCTATATCCCCCGAAAGACCATTTATTCCTCTATCTTTCGAATGACAAAATCACATCATTCGAAATTCTCCGCATGCTTTCCGGCGAAGAAGCTTCGAGGAATATCATGGTGGTTCTGCTGGAGGCTTATGATTTGCAGCCGGTCCACAGAGACGTTGTATTGAAGCTTTACCGTAAAGCGGGTCCATTTTCGGCGATTCAGAATCAGGTTCGTTTTGTATTCTGTTTGAATGAGGATCTGGATACCCAGTATTCCAAGGGCAAGATCGATGAGGATTTCTATCTGATTCTTGGACAAAAGGAGATTTTTGTTCCCACGCTTAATGAATGCTCAGACGACATCCCCGAGATGGCGCTGACGATCGCCAAGAACTACGCACGGGACAACCGTCAATTCTCGTTCCGTGGTTTTGATTCGTCGGCAATCGATTTCCTGAAGGGCTACGAATGGGAACGCAACTATGCCCAGCTGGAGGCGACCATTCATGCTGCAGTCAGACTGGCTGAAGGTTATCCTATTGGGGAAGATCTTCTCAAACAACTTGCAAGCCAACCGGATTTCATAGTCGAGACCCCATCGATCCGGCCCTCTAAACCGGCTGGTGCACAAGAAGGGGCTCCTGCTGTTCCTCCAGCCCGACCTGCAACTACAGGTCCACAACCCGCCGCCGGTGCTCCGGTTAGAAGACCCGCCGTTCCTGGAGCAGGTCCAGCTCCGGCTCGTCCATATGTCGTTCCCCCGCAACAGGGTATGAGGCCCGCCGCATCGGCGCCTACAGGAAATCCTGCAGCTCCCAGACCGACACCGACTGCTGATCAAGCCAAAAGACTACATTTCCCAACGGCACAGGAGATGGGATTACCGGCAAGAAAGCCGCAACTCAATTTGCGTCAGCCCGGAACCGGGCTGCCCGTGGCAAAGCCCCAACTGAACATCAGGGGTGCAGCAGCACCGGCAGGCGATGCAACTCCAGCTCCCGCCGCAGCACAGAGGCCACCGGCACAAGCTCAGGTGCCCGTTCAACGTCCAGCACCAGCCCAAGGCCAAACTCCGGCGGCAAGACCGGCTCAGGCTCAGCCAGTCGCGAAGCCGGCTATCAAGCCTGGCAACGTCATGTCGGCACCGGCACAAAAACCGATTGTATCCCCGTCTGAGCGGCCTCAACCCAACACGGAAGTCATGAGATTCCCGAAACTGGTGGACGAAACGGATCAGGCTCAGAAGATCCTATCGCGGGGCAAGCCCTTCTAAATCTATCATTCGGGTTAGGTGAACGAGTGTGTATCGGATTGCAGGATGTTAAGCTATTGTGTGCTCTCCCGATTGTAATTTGTTCCTATGACGCAAAATCACACGGGGGTCGTTGTCTTTGATGATTCTGTGATTGCACGGTAGTGTGTTCCCATTATGGCGATCACAGCTCTGTGTATTTTTTCGCATTCCCACGGGATTTCTCCGCGGGGTACTTCTCTCGGTTCTCCTCAAGCTTTCGATGGATGACCGCCGTCAGGTCGATTCCCATAACCTCAACAAGGTGGAATAAATAGACTGCGATATCGGCAATCTCGGATTCGATTTCGGATCGGCGCGTCTCCAGGACTTGCGGGAGCTCTTTGATGTCCTTCCAGAGGAATATCTCCATGAGTTCGGCGACTTCAATAGACAAGGCCCCGGTGAGGTCCTTCGGATTGTGGAATTGGCGCCAGTCGCGTTCTTCGCAAAATGCCCGGATTGCGGCAAGGGTGGGTGTGAGCTCCATTTGTTTAGCGGGATTGATGCAATGAAAGTTGAAGGCCGTGCCTCCGGAGGCAACCCAATTCGGCGCTCCGGTGGCACGGCGTGCTACTCAACCGATTCAGATTCAGTTTCCGGATAATTGCCCGGCGATCAGTGTTTGCCCACTGTATCCAAGCTTGCGGGCTTTTGCCATGGCGTAGTCCGATCCTTTGCGATCACCAGCGACAAGGTATGCTTCACTCAATCGAACATGAAAACGGGCATTGTGAGGCATCAGACGAATCGCTTTGCGGAGGTGTGCGATTGCTTCATCGGGCTTTCCTTCTTTAAGTGCCTGCTCTGCCTTGGCGTAGTTGTAGAAAGGGTTTCTGCGATTGAACTTCTCCGCCAGTTCAGCGTAGCGTCTCGCTTGCTCGGGTTGGTCCCTGAGCTTATACACTTGACTGAGCATGAAGTAGACTGAGGCTTTGTCTCCTTTGGCCCCGAGTGCCTTGTGAAGGCATTTTTCCGCTTCATCAATGTTGCCTTCGGCTTTGTAGAGGATGCTCCAGTTTTTCCATGTCGCGGAGCTGTCAGGATAAAGCTCCACCGCAAGTCTGAAGTGTTCGTGAGCTTCCGAATTGTTACCTTCAGCAATCTGGAAAACGGCCCGGTTATTGTGAAAGTCGGCGAGCGCTTCCTCGTCCGGAATAAGGTCGAGTTGGTAAGAATAAAGAGTCGTGTATTCGGGGAACAGTTCTACCAGGTGGGCTGAATAACTGGTTTTGACCACACAGTTGATGTGGTGGTTCTCGACGATAATCCGCCCAAGGTCGGTCCATGACGGATTCCTGGGGGCTCGATTGAACTGGACATCGAGCCCGATTTCCCTGCCCAATGCGGTAACCAGAAACGCGAAACTGAGACAGTTTCCTCTCCGCATTTCGAATGCTTCCGATGCAGTGAGGGTAAGCGAGGCGTCGTATGTGAAACCGAGCCCTTCGGAGCTGACCACTTCGCGAAGCAGAGAGTCGAGTCTTTCGGAAACGGTTCCTTTGGCAATTCGCTTGCGGGCAAATTCCTTCATGCTTTCGGAGGGTGTAATCAGCGCATGGGGGTCATTGTTGGACCCGTGTGATGAGGCCAGAGCGGCAGCGAAAAGAATGAGGATCAATCCGCAGCGCAGCAGGGAGAATGGGGTGGTGTTTTGCATGTTGGATCCTTTCAAGTGGGGATTTCGGGCAACATGCGGTAATACACCGAAAACGGCCGTTCTACTTCATGAACGGTGTCACAAGCACGGTTCTCGGGATGCGATTCCTTGATGGGAGCCAGGGGCCCGTCAAATGAATCTTGCAGAGTTTCTGTCCCTTCGAGCCACTTGTGCTCAATCCGATGCCTCGTCTGCAAACGGGGGGAGGTGTTCGGGTGCCCATCCGGTGTCAGCCATCAAGGCGGCCGACGAGATTCTGCGGTTCGGCCTTATACCGGAGGAGCGCAAGGATTTCTCCCCATTCCGTGGGGGGGTAGTGGCTTCGGGAATCCCCGGGATACCGGATTGGGCCCATCGATCAATCACAGAGCGGGGCGTCGGGTGATTGTCCGTGAGATTGTAGACTGCAGAGGGTAGAGACGTCAGGGGGGCGGCAAGTTTTAAAATCGCTGCACATGCATCGTCCACATGGATGAGATTCAGATAGGGATCGGATGTGGCCCCGGGCTCGGGCGTCCTGTTTCTGAGAAAGGAGTCCCTTCCAGGCCCATAAAGCCCTCCCAGACGCAGGATAAACCAGTTTGGAAGCGATTGCCCGGTTATGATGCGTTCGCTTTCGAGTATGGTCTTTCCCTGAGTCGAGGCAGGGACGGTCGGTGCTGTCTCATCCGCCCAAGCTCCTCCGAAGTCACCGTAAACCGATGCGCTTGATGTGTAAATATACCTCTGGATCGACTGTGCTCGGGTGTTCCATTTCATGATGGAAAGCATTCCCTCGACGTAGGATGAATGATATCCATCCGGGTCGCCGCTTGCAGATCCGACACAATTCACCACGGCAGACCAGTCATTTGTGTCCAGTTCATTGTGCCAGCTGTTTGAGCTCAACATGGCGCAGATTTGCGGGTCCACTCCAATTGATGCAAGTTGCCGGCATGTTTGAGGGTTGCGGGTGAGCGCTCCTACCTTCCAGCCGGTGGAGATTGCAAGCTTGGCCAATCGGGATCCCAGGTATCCGCATCCCAGGATGAGCATGGAAGGGGCAATCGATTCGATGGTCATTTCTGATCAGAGTGTGGGAATGATCCGTTTGGCATGTTCCACATCCAGCGCGATTTGCCGGGTGAGCGCTTCCGGGTTCTCGAACCGCGTTTCGGGGCGGATAAAATGCAGCATTTCCACCGCGAGTTCCTTTCCCTCGTCGAATGTGCCAATTGTTGCGGGGTCTCCAAATAGAAACACCTCAAGAACCGGATTGAGGTTTGCTCCGAATGTCGGCCTGAGTCCGTAGTTGGCTACTCCTTCCATAGAAGCCTGCGAACCATCGCGAAGCAGCCGGATGGCATAAACGCCGTGGGGAGGTTGGAGATCAGGCTGCCAGTCTATGTTGAGCGTCGGAAATCCAATCTGCCGGCCGATTCCGCGCCCGTGGACAAGGTTCCCCACTGCTGTGTAAGGATGTCCAAGCAGAATGCGGAGATCGTTGAATTTGCCGGCTCCAAGGATGTTTCGGATTCTTGTGCTGCTGATCGATTCTCCATCATATCGGCATTGCTGCATGCTGAAGACGTGGATCCCGGCACTTGCAGCCATTTTCTGTAGAGCGGAAACATCGCCGCTGCGTCCCTTTCCAAAACGGAACTGTTCCCCCACAAATAGAGAGCGTAATGTGGGCACTGCCGCTTTGATATGGGGAATAAAACCATCCGCCGGAATCTGCGCGAACTGTTGATCAAAGGGTAGGGTGATGAGGTAATCCATCCCGATTCTGGCCATTGCCCAGCGTTTGGCGGCCGGCGTCAGAATCTGGGGCGTGGGGTTATCGGGCCTCAGCAGCTTGCTTGGATGTGGCCAAAAGGTGAGGACCGCTGCACAGCCTTGGGATTCGCGGGCGGTTGTCCTGCATGCCCGGATGACCGCTTGATGCCCGATGTGCACCCCGTCAAACATCCCAACCGCCATGTGGATCGGGCAGCGAATCCCCCGAAGATTCTCAATCGATTCGATGGACCGCATTGCTGATTCTAGATAGGATGAATTCCGGTTGCATGGATGCTGGCACACTGAATACAGGCGCGTGGATGCGGATGAATCGAATGGGCGAGATCAGTCTTTTTTGCGGGATGCAAGCCATTTATTGATCATCCTGAATATCCACGGCAGACGTTTTTGCGGCGTCAGCTTTTCTCCCCGAATGTATGCGGGAGTGCGGTCGGAGTTCGATTTGCTGAGGTAAACTTCATCAAACTCCACTAGTGGAGCTTGCGGCAATCCCAATACCGATGGGTAGATGATCGGGTTGCCTGTGTTCGCCATGACTTTGACCGCACGGTCATCCCACAGCTCAATCATATCAAAATCCTTGGCATTCGTGACCTCAAGTTCACCGAGTCCGTATTTTTTCAGCCAAGCCTGAACCGGAGCAATACCATCGGGATGGGAGGCGCGTGCGGTCACGATTTTTACGCGAAGCCCCTTTTCGATCCACTTTCGCACCCGGTAGAGCATAATGGGAATGGGCTTCCCGATGTGATCATATCCGCGGAATCGGGTGTAGTGTGCCAACGTGCCGTCGAGATCAACTCCGATCCATGCCTTTTGCTTGTCCATTTGCTGGGAGGTTATTGAAGGGATGCCATTCCGGAGCAGACGAAAGGGTGTAACACTCCGATTGGTGTTACTAAGAAAACGAATTTGAGATCTAAATGCAACAGCTTTGCAAAATCGTTGTGTCCCAAACCACACGCTTTTGCCCAATTGCAGTCTCTCTGGTGAATATTTACAACATTTCCATGATTCAATGTCTTGTTCAGGCCCGAAAGTTGCAACGATCTCAGTTCTGGTGTGAAATTTTCATCTCTTTGGATCCCTATTTGATCGATTCCGGACTCTCCCTCGATGGAGGACTTGATCGTGAGCAAAGCGCTTCTTTGTGGTTTTTCCTTGTTCTCTGTGGCAAAGAGGATGAATTTCCACTTGATCGCACCGGCAAAGACTGAGGCGTAATCATGCCCTTTACGGATTAAGAGTTCATTTCAGCAGATCGCTTTGCCTCGTTCACATTCTTGCTTGCCCGCGCATTGTTGACGTGCCAGAGCATCCCCAAAAACCGTGACCCACGAACTCCTACATGAGCACTCGCCCGATTCACGGTTATTGTCTCTAATCAAGAACCGGTACATTGCGTCAAAGGCGATGGAAAAGCCAATGCTCAGGTCTTTCCATTGAGCTGATAACATGCCAAGGCACATGCTATTGCTTCAGGACTTGTGATCACCACATAGTGAACCTTAATCTAAATGCTATATGTATGCTGAATTTCGTGTTAGACTATGATTCCTGTTGCCCGGGATCGCTTCCCAACCAGTCGGGATCGGTATCCGGCCGGACGGATTCAATTTCATGCTTGAGTTTGTTCAGGAAACGGGCGGCTGTGACTCCATCGATTCCCCGTGGATCACATGCGAGGGTGACTTGAATCATGTTGCGGATGGCGAGCGCATCGTTGACGACGGCAACCTTTTTCTGAAGACACCCGATCGCCAGGCAACAGGATTGCGGAGGTAGGATCAATGGAATAAATGAGCTGACTCCGAATGCCCCCAGATCAAAAAGAGTGAAAGTCGGGTCATCGTCCACGACCAACTTCGATTTGGTCGCCATTGAGAGGTTTTTGCGAACGGTTTCCACCATCTGCAGAAACGGCAACCTGCCTACATTCGACACGACCGGGATCACGACACCCTCTTCGAGAGAGGTGACGATTCCGATGTTAATCGATCGCTTGAGAACAAGACTGTCCTGCTGAACATGGGAATTCATCTCAGGCATGAGCGTGAGCACGTAGCCCGCAACTTTCATGAGGATGTCCGTGGTGCAGACCTCCACCATGTTGCTCTCGTTGTAGCGTGTCATCCAGCGGAGCGCATCACTGAAATCGATTTCCGCGAAGAGGTGGAGCCTCGGTTTGTTGTGGATGCTTTCCACCTGTAGGTCCGCGTAGGACCGTTTGAGGGTGGTGAATGGGATGGTGACCTCCTCGCCGTCCTTCGAGAGGAAGAAGAGGTCGGCAACATCGCCCTGATTCGGGCTGATCGGGGTTGAAAGGAGTTCGGAGAGAATTTCTGTCAATCCTCTTCCGGCATACCATGGCACGTCCTCGCTTGGCGGTTTTGGAGTGAAAGGCGGTTCGACTTCCAGATCACTGAAGACCGGAACCTCAGGTTCATCCTCGCTGGATTCCGGTTCGTCTCTATCCGGAATCGCAACAATTTCAGAAGGGGTGTCCTGTTCAGAATCTGTGCTCTCCTCTTCCGTGGTGGTGGTGATCTGCCCCGTTTGAATGTCTTGAGCAGGGGAATCGGAGTCGGCGGCCTGAGCTTCAGCCACGTGGAGATCTTCCGGTGCTTCGGATGCTGTGTTTGATTCTTCAGCAGGCTTGTTTTCTTCGGATTCCACACTCTCTGCCGGCGGTTCCGAAGTCGTCTGTTCTGCAACCGGTTCGGGCTGAAGATCACCTTGATCGCCTTCTTCCGTGTCTGATTCGTCTTGCGCAATCGGCTCTGATTGTGAAGTGGCTGCCTGTTCGGGCTCAGGGTGCGGGATCGCCTCTGTTACAGGTTGCTGAACCTCACTTGCGGCAAGTGCGGCATCGGGCAGCGCAACCGGTTCGGAAGGCGTTGGCGGCTCCTCTGTGGCTGCGACGGGTTCAGGTGCTTCCGGATGGCTGCTCAGGTAATCTTCGACATCAATGTAGAGGATGCGGCCATCTTCACCGGTTCCCTTGATGATAGACAGATCGACTCCAAACTTTTCTGCCAAGCTGCGGGCGGCAGGCGAGACCTTGACCCCGTGTGGTTTGGCAGATGACTTTGTCTTGGGCTCAGGTTCCGGCTGAGTCGGTGTCGGTGGCTCTGGCGTTGGTTCTGAAATATCAGTCGGAGCTTGAGCCGGGTCAGGGACTGGCTGCTCAGGGACTTCGATCGGCGTGGCTGGATGTTCCAGCGGCGGTTGTTCGGCTGACGGTGTGGTGCTGTCAGCGGTCGGGCTTGGTTCTGCAGCAGTCGGTGCGGTGGGTTCCGGTGCGGTCTCCGACGGTTGGGATTCAACGGGAGGCGGAGTATTGTTCGATTCCGGACTTGTTTCAACCGGCTTCGAATCCTGAGCCAACATGGCAATTGGAGTTTCGAAGTCGATCGTCGAAGCTGCTTTCTGAATGATGCTTGCGAGGGTTCCTTCCTCCTCCGCAGTGACCCTGAATGAACCGATCGATGTCTTGATGATCGCGATGACATCCCCAATTCGAATCCGGTCGCCTTCGGATTTTTCCCAGGAGGTGATCGTCGCATTATCAAAATCGGGGCCAGGCTTGGGGATGCGAATACTGATCATACAGAAACTCAAAGATAGACAGATTTTGGGAAGGGATCAACCCCACAATAAATCCGCTTCATTCCGGATGCGAACTTATCCGGAATCCGAATGCTGTGTGCGGAGTATGCTGCAAGTTTAGCCGGAGTTTTGTTCCTTTTCCGCTTGGGTGGCGAGTTGGCCGCAGCCGGCTTGAATGTCGATCCCGCGCCGGATTCGAATGGTACACGGGATTCCTGCGTTCTCGAGAATCTCACGAAAGGTTTCGGCCCGCGTATGGGTGGTGGATTTACCGTCAAAACCTTCTGTCGGGTTGAGCGGAATCGCGTTGACGTGGCACAGTAGACCCTTGAGCAGCGCCGCGAGTCTTGAGGCCTCGGCGGGAGTGTCGTTGACTCCATGGATGAGCGCCCACTCAAAGGTGACCCGCCGACCGGTTGCCTCCACGTATTCGCGGCAAGCATTGATGAGATCGGCGATCGGGTAGCGCCGGTTCACTGGCATAACAGCGCTTCTGGCCTCGTCGACCGAGGCGTGAAGGGATATCGCGAGGTTGATCTGTCTTTTTTCGGATGCGAACCTCTGAATGGCGGGGATCAGGCCCGAAGTGGAGATTGTGAAGCGACGGGCTCCCAAGTTGCAGCCATCGGGGTGGTTGAGCCGATCGATTGCGGCAAGCGTGTTGTCGTAGTTGTGAAACGGTTCACCCATGCCCATGACCACTACATTGGTCACCTGCTCGTTGCTTTCCCTCAAGACCCGGGCGTAGTGGATGACCTGCGCAACGATTTCTCCGCTGCTGAGGTGCCGTTTGAATCCCATCTGACCGGTTGCACAGAAAGTGCATCCCATGGCGCAACCCACCTGAGTGGATATGCAAAGGGTCCGGCGATCTTCATAGCGCATCAGGACGGCTTCGATCTGGCGTCCATCATGAAGGCGGAAAAGTGTTTTGCGGGTTTGTCCATCGCTTGAATCCAGTGTGAGAGCAGGTTCGATAACCTTGAAATCAAAAGACTCCTCGAGTTTCTGTCGGAGAGGAGCGGGAAGCTGAAGGAACTGCTCCGGCTGGCTCCAATACTGTCTGTAGAGCCCATTCCATATCTGCTTGGCACGGAAGGCCGGTTGCTGCCACTGTTTGAGTGTTTCGACCCACTGAGGGAGGTCCAGATCGTATATGTTGGTGTGGCTCATGGGCATACTTTACGTGTGATTCCGACAAAGTCCGTCATCCAGTGCAAGACTCAGCTTGTTTGCCGGAGAATGAAATCAGCGGCCCGGCCGGGCCCGCCCGCATCCACCGGAGGGTTGAATGCATGTTTTCTTGCGTTGGAGTTCCCCATGGTGATTCGGGAAAGTGCCCGGTTCAGTTCATCCGGAACAAACGAGTCCGGATACAGCACTGGCATGTTCCAGATGTCTTCGGCGAACTTGCACGTGAGCGTTTGGTTGTCAGCCACCTTGACCGCAACAAAAGGGGTATTGCAGAACGCGATCTCGCAGAGCGTGCTTCCAGCCGCTGAGATGACGGCGGATGCCCTGTCAAATAGCCATGATAGTCCGGGTGCATCCAGTGGTCTGGTGGAGATGTGAATGCTGGATTCCGGAATCTGGAATGGCGGATTCACGAATACAATGGGTAGAGGAGGGTCCCAGTTCTTATTCTTTATCCATTCCCATGAACGCACAGCAACATGGCTTGGGTCGCTGCCTCCCATAATCATCACAAGGAATTCCGGGGGGAGCCGGTCTTTGATCCCGGGGATCGCCTCAGGGGCATGGAATCCCGAGCGGATCAGTGCCAATGAGGGACCGCAGACAGCTGGTTTGGCTGGATAGTCCGATGGTTTTGCGTAGGGGTTCGGGTTGATCACCCCGCTGGCATTTTCCATAGATGACGGAGCGGGGATGTCATCTATCACGATCACGGATTGGCGGTTTTGGATCAGGGTATCATAAAATGGATGTCCGCTCCGAAGTGCGTAATGATCGATCACCCATGCGTCGCATCCCGCATGAGGCGGCGCGTATTCCCATGATGGGATATGGACGGTAGCGGGAAACTCACGACCCCACATGTCAGGGGGGGTATCTGGGGTGGTCGTCAGGAGTTCCACACGACAACCCCGGGACAGGAGTTCATGGGCGATTGTGGAGCACCGGACCCCATGTCCCCAGCCGATGGATGCCGGGTAGTCGAGGCAAAACCGGATGATACGCTGCGAATGGGCTGAAGCAGGCATGGAAGACAAAAGGGTGAGTCGGATGGCCGTCAGGGTCAATCTGAAACAAGGTGTTGATGGCTCCGCGGGTATTGATCCTCAAGACCGATAGTTCTGGCTTTGACAGCAGGGAAATACTTGCGGTAGGCTGTGTTCATCCACACGCGGGGAGTGAATTATGGGTTCGAAGCGCCGGGTCGTTATGAAGGACATTGCAGTGAAGCTTGGGCTCCACCAGTCCACGGTGTCTCTGGCTTTGCGTAATCACCCCCGCATACCAGCGGAGACCTGTGAGAAGGTGCAGTGCACGGCCCGGGAACTTGGCTATGTGCCCGACCCGATGCTGAGCTCGTTAATTGCCTATCGCAAGGAGATCGGGCGAACCTATGGCGCAAATGTGATCGCCTTTGTGATCAACCTTAACGACAAGTCTGAGTATGAGGCGTCCCATGTCCATCGCAGGCAGGTGGAAGGTGCCCGCCTGCGGGCTGCCGAGCTGGGATACAAGCTGGAGGTGTTTTGGTTCGGTCGGGACTATCGGGATGGGGCATCCCTTGAGAAGGTAATCCGGGCGAGGGGAATCCGGGGTGTGATCCTTGGAAGTCTGCGCAAGTATCCTCTCCGCATTTCGATGGACTGGAGCAGTCTTTCTGTCGTGAAGATTGATCTCTATCCCTCCGAGTTGGCTTTCGACACAGTGGTCCCTAACCAGCTCGAGTCCATCCGTCTGGCAATGCAGCACCTCAACAATGATGAGCCGGTTCGTATCGGCCTTGCTGTGAGTGACCGGGATGAACAGCAGAACCGGCACCTGTTTACCGCCGGATACTATCTCGGATCGATGGAGATGCCTGCCGATCTGGCCATTCCTGTCTACATTTTTGGTTCAAACGAAGTGCCCGGAAGTCTGGTGGAAAAAGTGGCGCGTTGGGCCTCCCAGCATCAGCTTGATGTGCTGATGAGCAATTGGAATAATCTGGATGCGGCCACTGAAAGGATGGAACGTCTCAGCGGCCGACACTGCCGATTTGTCAGTGTGGATGCGGACGAGCGGACCATGTCATGGGGCGGGGTGTGCCAGTTGCACGACGTCATCGGGAGAGTGGCGGTAGATCAGCTTGTTTCCAAGCTGCAGACCTTCCGCTATGGATTTTCGGGGCATCCCGCGACTACTATGATCGATCCTGTTTGGGTGGAGTCGGATTGCGCAGGCAATGAGAAAGGAAACAGAGTATGAGATACAATGGATACGTTCACAATGATCGGGTGTCTGGCGGAATCAGATTATGCTCCTTGTTTTCGTTGATTGGATCGCTTCTTTTGTTCTTGGGTGGGGTTTCTTCGGGCTTGGGTGTGGAGGCGGCCCGGGGTGCTCGCCATCTTTACCTGCAGTATTGTGCTTCTTGTCATGGAGCGGGCATGGATGGAGGCAATGGAGGATCCCTTCTTACTGGAGTCTGGAAATTTGGAAGCAGTGACGAGAAAATTGCACGGGTCATCGCGGATGGGCTCCCCGATGAGGGCATGCCGGGTTATTCCCTGCAATTGAGTGCAGGTGAGATCCAGGAGATGGTGCGCCTCATCCGGCAGACAGCTGTGCTCACCCCGGAGATGCGTGCGTCCCTTTCCGATGAAGCTTTCAATGATGGCGTTCTGGACTCCGGAACGCATCGTTTCCGTCTGGAGACCGTGAATGGAGATTTGTGGATTGCGGAACATGGCCCCCGGGGCGGAGACGAGCTGAATCTGGTTCACAGAATGAAGAAACTGAAGAGTTCGCCGATTGGAAATGTGTCCAAATCCTTAGAAGGTGTCGAAGGCATGCCCGTCTGGGTAGATTGCGGATCGGAAGGGGATGTCACTCCACTCACAAAAAATAGCGAAGGATCCTATTTTTTCTTCCAAACTCGAATACCGTTTTGTTCAATAGTAGAGCTATCGTACGTAAGAATGTAAGAATTGTCAATGAAACTCATTAAAGGGGGAAATGACTCAGGAGAAAAACTCCTGTCATAAAACATGAATCCGTCTGGATAACATGCATCGACAATGAACGTAGGATTTGAGTTCTTTATATCATTCATGAATCGATTCTGAAAATAGATTTGATAATCATCGCTAAAAACAATGTAAGGGTATGCTCTATCGGCCTCTGGTATAATGTGTTGAGTGCATACTTCCCTTGTTCCAGCAATAAGCCCGGTCTGGACATAAAGATCTGGAAGCCATCCCCAAACAGTCATTGTGTCATTGGGATTCTTGTTTGTGTTAATATACTCAATGACATTTATTGCGTGCTCGTCATTGGCATGTTGACCTGCCCAATCGCACTCCCGTGGACTGTTTGTGTTTATGCTAAATAGAAAAAAAGAATACCAGACTCGAGATGTTCCAAAACTTAACAATAAAGCAAAAATTGGCATTTTTGAAATCCAATAGTGTTCAAGATTGGAAAAACAAGAAAGAATCCAACCTGAAATCAGTGCTGAAGGTATGATGATAAACTGCCAATAATGGGGGAAACCTGTTCCTGGTTTGTAGATCGAAAAAAGAGAAGCAACAAAAGTAATAATAAGCGGAATAAATGGCCATTTTACAAAATGATATATTGAAATTCCAGACTTGCCTTCAGAGTGGTTTTTGTGCTTGCCGATGAGCGATATTGTATAGTATAGTGTTACTAACGATAGTTGAAGAACTGTTATGAGGTATGCTGTTGGAGATCTAAATAGACTGTTTTTAAGAAAAGACTTTAAAAGAAATTTTGGGGATCCATACTCAAACGCGAGATAAATGTATGAATGCACAAAGTCAGACCACCCATGTGAAAGAACGACGGGAGCTAAAATCAAAAATGGGAACACAATTCCTGCTAGCAGTAGAAACGGAGCCTTTCGCACGAATTGCCTATAATCGTTATTTTTGTAACAATACCATATTGCAGTCATTGCGATTGGGAAAGCGATCACAATTGCTTGAAGCTTTCCAAACGGAACCAGACTGGCTATTGCTATAGACGCAAGTGTCCTTCTAAAGCGCTCTTCTTGTTGATATGCCGAAGTTAAATAGTATAGAGAAGAAGTGATCAAGAATACAGGAACAAGCTCGCTTGAGTAGTGAGCATAATCTGGGTGGGATGGAAATGTCCAAAAGAGAACCGGAGCTAACGTTGTAATGAATGCCCATTGGTTTGATAGAAACACACGCAGAATCTTGAAACAGTAAAAACAGGAACCCCAAATTAGTAAAATAGCAACAATTCTGGCCCAAAAATAGCTAGGTGAAAATCCGAACATTTTTGGTATTAAAATAGCGTATGTACCGATAGGTCCTCCTGTTGTGGTGTCAACGTGTGTCCATGGAATAGGATGCTTTAAAAACAGCATTGCTTGAGCGACATATTGTGCCTCATCAGGATTCAATGGATAGGGCATCATTAGTGTTAGTCTTCTTGTGTAGAGTAACAACAAGAAAAACGCAATAAGGACAATAGTGGCATGAATGTTATTATTGTTGCCTGTTCTGGATTTCAAGATGTAAAAAAATATCACTCCGAATATTGGGAGCATGCCGAATATCCATAGTATAATGCCATCGTTGTATGTCATGTTGGAACCGGGTATATGTTAAAAAGTATGATTTCGACAGAATGTATGATGTTTGTCTATTTGATTGACAATCGTTTTTGTGAAAAAATTGCTTTTTTGCACTTGAATCGCACTGGTTGTGAGGAAATTCCTGGTCCCATACTCTCCCTATGTGAGGAAAGTGATGGACTGAACCGAGAAAGGCCCAATGGCTGTAACCGAGGGCAGGATAGGGTGAAGGCGGTGAGGAGTAGGTTTTCCTGCGGTGGGACAGGCGTATACAGGTTATGGTTACCGGCGGAGGGGGTGGATTGTTTATTTGGATATGGCGTTGTATGGGGTGGCTTTTTCGCGGATCTGGAGCCAGGTGGCGGTATCGCGTTCGATGACGGCTTGTTTGTCGGTGGAAAGACCGGTGCGTTCGTAGAGAAGGGAGCCAATTTGACGCTGAAGCTGGCGCACGGACGAGTTGCCTTTGATGCATTCGTTTTCGTAGAAGGCGCGCTTCCAGGGGTCGTCAACAGCGAGCAGTTCGATGATATGGGTCCATGATAGCCGGAGAATCTCCTGCGGCGGTAGAGGCGATGGCGATGAATCTGATTGGGACTGTGACTGTTTCGCGAATAGGTCGACCGGTGACTGGCCTATCTGTGGTGGCAGAACTCCAAAATTGCTCATCGGCGATGAGCATTTTCGGGGAGCGTGGTCGCCTTCTGAAATGCTCACCAGCGATGAGCGAATGATGGCGGATAACTGAGGAAACGACGAATAGAATAGGCGCATGCGGTCAAATCCTTTGCGAATTGTTTCAGTAGCCCAGTTCCATATCTTGCCCGATCATTGCCATTTTGCTCGAATTCCACAAGCCATGCGCCGATGAGCCAGTTTCGTAAAATGAGCTATCGATTGACGACACTAGCAGCTTGGGTCAGTGCCGTTTCATGAACCTGCTGGATGGGTACAAGAAGGGCTTGGTAGTTCATCTTGTGCTTCCTTTCTTTGAGGGGCGGCAATGGGCTGCGCGAAACAGCTTTTTGAGGTAGGTCATGGGAAGGGGGTGAGTAGTCGAATTCCCTAGGGTGGGACGGGTGTATACAGGTTTTGGTAATCGGCGGAGTGGGTGGTATGTTTAGTAAAAAATGTGTAATGCCGGGGCTTTGAGTTATTTGAGGGATTTGTCCGGTAGATGGCGCAGATTGTCACAGATTGTTTTGGGATAAAGGAGAGTTTTTGCCACTTTCGAGCCATAGGCGACACTCAAACGATAGCGCGAAGCAAAGAGCACATAGAACAGAGAGAGAGAGAGAGAGGAAGGTTATAAGTTAATTATGTGGAATGCCTTGTGGAGTTTGTGATTTATGTGGCTGAAGGCCTTTCTTTTTCATGGGCAACAGAAGAGGCAAGGGGTGTCCTCCAGATTAGCGCACGTTGGTATGCATGCAAGGCTGTGTTTCCATAGATTGGAGATGGGTTCCCAGCAGATCCGGCCGGGACGAGAGAGATTTCCCTGCCGGATCTCTGGAATGAGAGAGTGATTACAGCGCTTACCCTAGCACAGTTGGCGGACATGGAATGTCCGGGTGCGAGAAAAACCCGGAATAGTGAATTCTCCAGCATTCTCCATGGGGGGATTCTGATCTTCCGAATGGAACGTTCTTAACCTGAAACCGGGCGTGCCGGTCGGGCTGACTGACCGATATCGAAAGCTGCGCCTGGCCCCTGATCGTTTCCTGTAGGGGCTCCCCGGTGTCAGGGGAGACGCTGTGTGGCGAGCCACTCCATGATGGTGGTGGGACGTCCATCGAGCATGACCGGCTTGCCATCCGCATCGAGTCGGCAGTGGTTTGCATGAAGGTAGACCCATGAGAAATGGCCGTTGTAACGGTATCCATCTCCGCCGAAGACCCCGGTGATGTCGGTGACATGGTCGTAGAGCGACAGATGGACATTGGTGGCCCCGGCTTCGAGAAGACGTTTATGGAGGGGGATCACGGTGTCGGCGGCCGGAGTGGTGTCGTCCGCAGAGGCGTGCACGAACCAAACCGGCGTATCCTTGATCTTTTGGAGGGATTCATCGGAGATGAAATCTGCTTTGTATGCCATGGAACTGATGAAGGCGCCGGCGAAGAATCTGGGGTTCTCGATGAGCAGCTTGAGTGACATGTAACCGCCATTGGAGCAACCGCCGACGTAAATCCGGCTAGGGTCGACGTCGGGATTCCGGCTGATGAAGTGCCGGAAGAGGCCCATGAGGGGCTTGTGGTAGATGTCATCCTCCTGACCCCAGGTTGCTTCGCCTGATATTCCATGCATCCAGCGGGTGGGCGTCTGCGGTGCGAGGACGTAGGCTCCGCCGAAGATGGTTTGAATCTCATCGGAAGCGTAGTTTGCCGCACGGTTCGCCATGAGCACGATACTGGGATCGGTGCCCCCTTCACCCCCACCATGGAGCCAGATGATCAGGGGGCGTTTTCCGGAGGTTGCGGTTGGTGTGAAGCTGGCGTAGGTCAACGTGGTGCCATCTTCGTGGGTGTAGGTGCCATCGGGAGTCGAAGGCGTCCACAAGTGGCCGGATGCGCCGGGTTTCGTTGGTCCAGACTGATCCCGTGGAATGCTGTTTGACGGTCAGCCGGTAGTCGATCCATTGATTGCGGGCGCTGGGAACGTATTGCATCGGGGATCCGAGCCCATCGGTCGGTCCGACAAACATGACGAGTGTGATGTGGGAACCTGAATCGAGCATGTTCCCATCGGGGTCCGATGGGTAGGCGTGGATCACGGAACGGGTCCCGGTGGCTTGCTCCGGTGGAAGGGGCATCAGCTCAGTGGACCGGGTGGCTTCGACGGAGAAGTCGGTCGGATTGGCTTCGGTAACCGGATCTTCGACGGAGACGATCACCTTGCTCGCGGATGGGCCCCAGTCAAAGCCTTCCACCACGAGGGTGTAGTCTCCGGTTTCAGCATGAAGGGCAATGGACCCGAAGAGAGCAGCACAGAGAGTAGGTATGACGAGGGATAGGATGCGGGGTTTCATATCCGGAGTGTATGGCAAGAACTCTCCGGATGTAAATTCCGGACTTATGCATCGTGGTGTCAAACCCGGGAAGGATGCCCGGACTTTGGACGACAATTCAGGCTGGACACCCGATTGGGATTTTTTCCCAGTCGATCTGTCAGGGTTGGAGCCTGACAGATGGCATGATCTGGGGGTCAATCATCCATCGGGATGCTCTTCTTGCCGGGCCGGTAGAGGGAGACTGTTTTCCCCACGCTGCCACAGAGAACCGCATCCAGCGTGGATGCGAGTTCTCCGGCCAATGCCGCTCTCGCGACGCGGTCCTCCTCGAGTATTCTGACTTTCACGAGGCTTTCGTGGGTGAGTCCATCGCTTATTGTCCGGATGACGAGGGGAGTGATGCCTTGCTTTCCGACGGTTGTGTGTTCCCTCAGATTCTGCGCAATGCCCCTGAGGGTTTTCTTCTGCTTGCTGGTCAGTGAAACTGGCATGATGTGGGGTTATTCGGAAGAATCATTCCGACGGTCGTTACGCCGGCGGGAATTGTGGTCGAGTATGCGTTTGCGGAGTCGGATGACTTTCGGAGTGGCTTCCACAAACTCATCCGGAGCGATGTATTCGATCGCCCTCTCCAATGAGAAACGGATGGGTGGGGCCAATAGAATGTTTTTATCATTACCAGCAGCCCGGATGTTGGTCAATGCTTTCTCCTTGGTCGGATTCACGGGGAGGTCATGCTGACGGGGGTTCTCACCGACAATCATGCCGATGTAGATGTCGTCACCCGGTTCAACGAAGAGTTTGCCTCTTTCCTGAAGCGAGTCGAGGGCGTAGGCCCGTGCGACTCCCAAGTCGGTCGATACAAGCGTTCCGGTGAGTCGGGTGTTGATCTTGCCACAATAGGGTCGATAGGCCTCAAACATGTGGCTGACCACGCCTTGGCCGCTGGTGAGGTTGACGATCTCACTCTCCAATCCAATCAAGCCGCGGGTCGGGATGGAAGCCTCAATGGAAACTTCCCCGTTTGCGTGCGCCGACATGTTGTGAATGCTGGCCTTGCGGTCGGCGAGTTGCTTCATGACTCCGCCGGTGGCATCCTGAGGGACTTCGATCCAGAGGGTTTCGAAGGGCTCTAGGGTTTTGCCGTCTTCTTCCTTCGTGATGACGCTGGGTCGGGAGACCAACACTTCGAAGCCTTCGCGCCGCATGGTCTCAACCAGCACGGCGATCTGCATGGCACCTCTGGCGGATACCAGGAAGCGGCCCGCTTCGGGAGCATCGGTCACGGCGATGGAGATGTTGGACTTGGCTTCTTTGATGAGGCGATCCCGGATCTGGCGGGAGGTGACTTTCTTTCCGTCCTTTCCGGAGAATGGACCATCGTTGACGGCGAATTCCATCTGGATGGTCGGGGGATCGATCTCCACGAACGGAAGAGCCTCTCCCTCTGGGTCTGCGGAAAGGGTGTCGCCGATATCGAGATCATCAAAGCCCGAAAGTCCGATGATGTTACCCGCCTCGGCACTGATCGAGTCCTGAGTCGAGAGCCCGGAGTACTCAAATACCCGCGTTATTTTTACCTTTGATCGGGTTCCGTTCTTGGAGATGCGGATGATTTCGTCGCCTACTTTCACTGTTCCGCTCAGAACCCGTCCAACACCAATACGCCCGACGAAGTCATTCCACTCGATGTTGCTCACCAGCATTCGAAATGCGCCATTTTCGGTGACTGGGGGAGGGACATGGGCGATGATGGATTCGAAGAGGGGATCCAGGTTTTCTTTCGCGTCTTCGAGTTCGTGGATCATGTAACCATCGCGTGCGCTGCCGTATACAAACGGTGCGCCAAACTGATGCTCATTTGCTTCAAGCTCGAGAAACAGTTCAAGGACCTGGTCGTGAACCTTGCGAGGGTCGCTGTTCTCGCGGTCGATTTTGTTGATCACCACGATCGGGTGAAGGTGATTTTGAAGTGCCTTGCGGAGGACAAAGCGCGTTTGGGCCTGAGGACCATCATAGGCATCCACCAGAAGCAGCACCCCGTCCACCATCTTCATGACGCGTTCGACTTCGGCTCCGAAGTCAGCGTGACCGGGGGTGTCGACAATGTTGATGACGTGTTCGCCCCAATGGACCGAAGTGTTTTTGGCCTTGATCGTAATACCCTTCTCGCGCTCAAGATCCATCGAGTCCATGGCCCGTTCGGATACGATCTGGTTTGACCGGAATGTGCCGCTCTGCCGAAGCAGTTGATCGACCAATGTTGTTTTGCCATGATCGACGTGTGCGATGATGGCGATGTTGCGATATGATTTCCCCATAGACTCAGTCTGCCTTCCCCAAAAAAAAGTGACGAGCATGGGCTTCCCGGGGGATGAGCGCCAGAAAAATCGTCACAAACAAAAAGGCGCTTTCCGATTGAAAGGAAAGCGCCTGAAAGTGAATCGAGCCGGAGGTTCGCGGCTTTATGAGATCATCGGTCAGCTTTTTGCGATCCAGGATCCGTCATCATTCTGGACCATGGTGCCTGGTTTGGCCTGCTCGCGAATCTGTCTTGCGCGTGACTTTCCGACAGCTTCCACTGATCCGCCGGTCTGATTGGCGATGATCTGGTAGACGGCTTTGCGATCCGCATTTTCCTCATCGACAATTGCTTTGGCATCGGTGGCATCGCCCGATAGCACTGCCAGATAACCTGCATTGTTTTCTCCAACCACTTGCGTGGCTCTGAGCTCATCGACTGCGGCGAGGCGTGCAGCCATACGTTGTTTCAGTGCCTGGGCATCCTGAGCGGATGCAACACTGAGCATACCGATGAACAGGGCCGTGATAATAAGGAATTTTTTCATAAGAATCATAAACAGGAGTTGATGGTGCAGTTAGTGACAGGGTTGGGTCAGTTGGTGCCGAGTTGAGCTGACTGAGCGTCGAGATCTCCGAAGAAGTCGTTCAAGGCACGATCGATTTTCACATTCACGTCCACCGTGATGCTGATCGGCTTGACCTCATGTTGGGTCTTGACACTGATGCAGCCAGACAGGGCGGATGCGATTGCGAATACAAGACTGAAGGAAATGAACTTTTTCATGATGGATTGTTTATGTATAGACGCACAATTGCCCCGACTATTCAACACAATCAGGCATTCCTGTTGTCGCGGTGGTGCTAGTCGAATGGAAGTGGTTGAAAG
>Ga0209510_1001271_pt1 | contig 29372 bp, 43 predicted proteins | sample BiotimSIPDNA_FD_185749 | JGI IMG/M metagenome (GOLD analysis project Ga0209510, IMG submission 185749) | Anaerobic biogas reactor microbial communites from Washington, USA - Biogas_R1 time_0 SIP DNA (SPAdes) (version 2) | ecosystem: Engineered > Bioreactor > Anaerobic > Unclassified | place...
GATACATCTCCTGACGTGGAAAGCGTGCTTGAGGAAATAGATAGACAGTTTCAGGATGGAAATAGTAGTCCAGGAGGGCATTGAAGAGCTCGTGGTTATCGAAGAATTGCTTGAAGACCCAGAGCTTACCGAGCTTGAAAAATGTGATGCGCTTGCGCCTCTCTACCACGTCGAATGTGTTGGCCTGCATATATGCTCCTTTGGCAAGAAGGAGTCACCTGCATTCTTTATACACTTTAGCCCATTCCACGAAATTCTTTCCTGCGTGCAAAGCTAAGTACTTTTGCCGGAAAACAATATCATTTAACCATTTTTCACAGAGAGAAAGCTTGAATAACATACAAAGATGTGAATGGGTCAATGAGACTGACGAAGACCGTCATAATGCCGATTCTGGCATTATTGCTTTGGTTCTGTCTAGCAACAGGGTCACCTGATGAGGCATATGGCCGCGTGGTCAAGGTAGTTGATGGGGATACCATCGATGTCCAACTACAGGATAGCCTGTTCTCCGAGGACCTCATCAGAGTCAGGCTTGCAGACATAGACTGCCCCGAAACTCGCGGCCCTGAAGCCTGCGAAGCTGGAAAGAAGGCATCAGCATATACAAAGACATGGTTGCAGAGCACATACGTCTTCTTAGACCTGGATGATAAGACCGGTAAAGACTCATTTGGTCGTTGGGTTGCCGTGGTCTACCTAAGTGAGAATAACCAGCCAAGCAGGAACTTCAACAAGATGCTTGTAGATGCAGGCCATGCAGTGATAGAGGATTTCAAGAATAATGAGTTCGATCCAGGTGGCTGGTAGGATATCAAGGCCCGAAGAGAATATATGTGCAAGCAGAATTGACATTCGGGCCAAATCTGCTATAACAGCATAAATTTATAAAGTTTGTGGTGCTCGTACTACCAAATTTGGTATTGGTAGTAGAAATAGGTCTTTATATATAGAAAAATTAGGTGTTTAGTATTTTATTGTGTTTATGTTGTTTTATATACATTACTCTTTATTTTATCTCTATCTACGATTAAGGTATATCATAAGCAATCTGACAATCCCAAATCGCCTTTCTTTATAATTCTGACTTGATTTTATCTTTCTCTGCAGCTATTGATTAACCACCAATACCAAATTTGGTAGTAATTAGAGAAATTTGCGTATCCTGATGACAGCTCCTTTCCTACCTGCCACAGATGCCCATCCCATCTCAAAACGATCGTCTTTGAGTATGAGGGGCTTAAGCTGTCGCATCCTTTCCTTGCTGATCCCTAGCAGTCTGGCAGCTTTCGCGACAGATATCTGAGCTGTCTTATCCTCGATCATCAACCTGTGCAGATCATCAATATGGTCTATGGTCTTCTTGGTAGTGGCTGCCTTTTCTTGGTTCCCTTCTTTTAGTTCATTGATGAGGCGGAGCTGGATGAGCTGGTTCTCAGAAAGTATATCCTGGACTTTATCGAGGGATGCTAATTTCCCCCGGAGCTGGGCAATCTCAGCTTGTAGGGGCTGTATAGCTGCTTCTATGAGACCTTGGAGCTGTCCATAGGTCAGGGTGATGAGCTGCTCTGAAGGCGATTCGATGGCTTTGGGTGATGGCCCAAAGGTATTTATGCTAGCTGAAGCTACTTCTGTCATAAGGTGTTTCTCCTACATCCTGGAGTCTCCCAGTCAGGGCATTGCGAGTGCCCTGGCCGGACCTAGTTTTTTATTATTACTATTATTTTGCCTATGATTTCTTTCATTGATGATAAAGATTACTAAAATTTTGATGCAACACAAAAGCATTTATGCTTGGTTGGACTAATATGCAATGACATGATTTCGACTCACCATCAAATTATGTCTAAGCGTGTACAGGGAGGCTTTCAAAGTTTCCCTGATTCATCTTTTCGGATCTTAGTGCTTTAAGTTCATCAAAAAGTCGGTCGCATATCGTTGCTAGTGAATCGCCGTATCGTCCTTCGGATTTCATGAATTCGACGGCATCTTTTGATACCTTTATTGTGGTTTGCGCCATGGTATCTTATTTAGCCCTTAAACTATTTAAACTTTTGGTTTAAAGCATAAACAAACGTTTAAATAGTATAAGGGCGTATTAGTAGTTGGTGAGTCGAATCATGCAATACCAAGTAGTTAGCCTAAAAACGCAAAGCGCAGAAGCAATCAAGGGCCTATTAGCCTGGAAAAAGGTAGCCAGCGACCCACTGCCCGAATTTGTTGAAATGGGAGAGGGAGATAACCGCTTGGTGCTGGTTCTGAGCAACAAGAAAGATGCATACTATACGGTGACCGCGAAATCATGTTCTTGTCCAGCTGCGACTTATCATCCTGGGACAAGATGCAAGCATCAGAGAAAGTACTTCCCTCAACCAAAGAAGAGCAGGGAGGAGCTTGAGGCCGAAGGAGAAGCAATCCTCGAGGCCCACCACAACACCGCGAAGAGGCTTGCCAGACCACCAGAGAGCAGCAGCATTAGGGACAACCTGCCAGGATGGTCGGGCGGTCACAATGGCCCGGTGGAGGCCTGAGGGTTCCTCCCCTCCGGCACCACCTTCTTCCGCGCCAGATGTGGCACTATGTCCTGGTGGGCCATAAAATGAGAGAAGATCAGAGCGATCCAGGAGGGAAGGTTGGAGGAGGCCAAAGAGGCCATAGCCCAGATCAGGGCCCAGGCCCGCGAATATCTGGAGGCAGAGGGCACTTAGAGCCCAGGCTCTCCCTGAGATAGAGGAGGAGCCTCTCATCCAAAGAGGCGGGTTTAAGCCCTTCTTGGAGGTCTGAGCAAAATGCTAGGCTTTTCCTCCATTGTTATTTTGGATACTTTACTTTCACTCCATGCATTAACTATATTTGATTTTAAAGAATACTATCATAGTATATGTATCTCAAAATCTGTAAAAGGTGCGGCTACACCTGGCAGCCTAGGGTTGATAGCCATAAGCGTTACCCAAATTGTAAATCTCCTTTTTGGGAAACAGTGCGAACCAGACTTAAGAGGGACTAGATAGAGGCATGAAATGAAAGGAACTTATGATAAAACCTTTTCACTAATGCATAGTTCAAGTGAGTCTTTTCAGGAGGCCCAGGCACGAATTTTAAAGATGCGTAAGTATCGCATAAAGGTAAATAACCTTAATTTAAAATATTTATGGAGAACTAACGATTTTACTAGAAATCAAAGCATTGCTGTAAGGAAAACGCTATGCCCTCAGTGCCTAGAAGACCAAGAACAATGTGAAAATGATAGGGATTCTAAGCGCCGGTATCGTTGCAAAGTGCTTTCTCAAACGGCGGGGGAGAACGTAAGACTGTATTACCCTTCCCAGAACGATCTGGCCACCAAAATAGAGCGGATTAAGTATGATTTAAGACAAGCAGTAGCTAGGAACCGTGGAATTACTCAGAACCGGCTCTTAAATCTTGTGCGCGGCAATAACAAGCTTAAACGCGATTGCCTTAAAGAGCTTACTGCTTCCGATTTGATCCGATGCTCAGAGAGGAAAGAGCGTAACCAGACAGTTAAGAGGTACTCAATTGTATATGATTGAATCCTTACGAGGTCTCCCGAACCTGTTTTCATTTTCCCCTATGTTTTTTATGAGAGGGGATTCCCTCATCCTAAACGTGACCTGCACGGATAAGCAGAGCATGTTTGTATACCATATCGATTTTGAGGTAGGCCCACCGAAGCCGAAACGGGCTCTCACGAGTTGGTATACCCTATCGATTTTCAAGGTGATATCTTTGAGTAGGTTCATTGAGCTTCTTAAGCAGATACCTCCAGGTAAAGAGGAAATACCTGATAAATTATTAAAACAATTAGATATTGCTGCTACTGGCTTAATAATCAATCAGGCAGGACAGTATGACCTTTCTGAAGAAGAGCGGAAAGAATATGAGGCGTATGATGACTCTCCTGAGGTTTACGATAAGGGAGGACGTTGGGGCCTGCTTGATAGATGGCCTCTTCATTTGGGGGATCTAGCGGTTTTCGTAGCTAGAGAAACAAATGATTGGTATTTGGAGATAAGCTCAGAATCTAATCCCTATATGACTTTAATGCGGGGCTCCAAAAGAAAAATTTTAGCTGAAGCTGATCGATTAAATGAGTTTCGAAAAATCGAAGGTGAGGAAGCTTTTGAGGATGAGGTTATGCGAATGGTAGATAGGCATCTAAAACTTGAGGAGGATGAGTATGTCAGGAGCAGGTAGTACTGATCTGAAGCGGCATCTGGCCGGCCAGGATCTGACCGCTATGCAGGCCATTAAGGCAAAGTGTGCTGATTGCACTGGGAACTATGCAGATGGCCGGATATCGTGCGAACTGCCAGAGTGCCCTCTCTTCCCCTTCCATCCCTATAATGCTTCTAGACGCATTTCTAGGCGTGCAAAATCCCTGACAAGGGTAATTAGACCTCAGGCAGAGGGAAATAATGAGAGAGAAGCTGTAGAGAGCGTGCTGGATTGTTAGGAGAGACGTAAAGATGAATCATTCTATTACAGAAGCTCCTCCAGAGGAGATAGCAACAGAGCTTTATCAAATTGGCTCCAGGCTCAGAATTCTTTCGGAATTCTCACGAAATCAGGCTCTTAGAGCTCAGGCCCAGGAGAGGAGGGTGGAGTTTTTTAATGGATATGCTCTCCTCTTGGAGGCCTCCAAGATCTGTGACGCTCTGGGCCTAGGCTTCTTAGAGATAGCTTAACCTTTATAATTTAACTTAAATATTTATTTAGCTTGATACAATAGTGGACGGTTTTTCTAAAAAAAGTGATTGCCATGACTACCTCTGATTTAAGATATAAAAATATACCGCTTCAAGCAGATAATGCCAGATTGAAGCAGCAACTAGGTAAAGCTATTAACGATCTGTATTATTGGAACGAGCGGGCTCTTTTCTTCCAGTCAGAGCGGGATTATTTCGGGGAGCGGAGGAGTAATCTTGCTTTGTGAGGCTCATAAATCGAGGCTCTCCTTCCATTATGCGATAGATCCAGAGCGATCAGAGATTCAGGACCTGGAGAAGAGCGGCCAGCTCAAGACCGTTACCTCTCTGGAGATAGAGCAGCTTTCAGGCTGGAGGGTGGAAGGCTCAGGCATTTACATTGGATACCCTGGGAATGGAGCTTTTGTTATCAGGCCAGATAATCCTCTCCCTGATGGGCCTAAATACATCCACCCCAGGGAAGAGCCTAATCATCTCTTCATCCCTCCTGGCCTTGATCTGGCCAAATCCCAGGATCTCTGGATAACTGAGGGGGAGCTAAAGGCCCTTGCTGGCTCTCTCCTGGGCCTTCCCATAGCAGCTTTGGGAGGAGTATGGAGCTGGAGGACCTCAGGGGAGGAGGCCTCTCTCCTGGCCAATGGGGAGAAGCTAAAGGATGATGAGGCCCTCCTCCCTGAGCTAGCCCAGGTGAACTGGGATGGAAAGAAGGTTACTCTTCTCTATGATAGCGATATAGTCCCAGGCCATAAGGCTAGAGATGCTTTCTTCAGGCTGGCAGAGCAGCTATACCGGCTGGGAGCCGAAGAGGTGCGGGTTCTTACCCTCCCTCCATTAGCCAAAGAGGGAAAGACCGGCTTAGATGATTTTATTCTGGCCAGGAAGGAGCGGGCTCTTCAGGATCTCCAGGCCATGAAAGACAGAGCAGAGCCTTATCTCCCCTTTAGAGATGGGGGAGTAGCCTTTGCAGAGAGGCTGATCAAATCAGACAGCTTAGAGGACAAACAAAAGGCTGTAGTGGCCTATCTGGGAGGCAAAGGGGAAGTATTCGCTTTAGATTGGCTGAAACATCAAACAAGCCTCCAGAGCGATGTAAGGAAGGCCCTCCTCTCTGAAGCAAAAAAGAAGCTGAAGGAGTTTCAATCCAGGCGTGAGGACTCCAGCTCTCCAGAGGCTCCTTCTGAGCTGGGGCCGGAATATGATATTCCCATAGCTCTATTGAAAGACCATATTAAGGAATATTCAATAGGCCCAGAAGGATTATCTCAAATCATCCATACCAAAACTCCTGATGGGAAAGAGAAGATAACTTTTCGTCTTCTCTGTAACTTTGTAGCCTGGCCTCTCAGGGAAATACACAAAGATGATGGCCTTTCTACAGAGCGGTTTATTGAACTCCAGGCTATCCTCCGAGGAGGGACCCTTTGCAAGCCCTTTAAAGTATCTGGTAAAAATTTCTTAGAAATGAAATGGGTTATTGAGGCCTGGGGAATCAGAGCAGCAATAAAACCAAAAATGGAGGATGAAGTACGGCTTGCTATTCAGCTTATGGCTGAAGGGGGCATCCCAGAGAGCACCATATTTACACATTTGGGATGGAGGACGGTAAACGGCTCCTGGGTCTTCCTCCATGCTGGAGGGGCAGTAGGCTCTGAAGCTGTAGAAGTTGAAGTGAGTGATAGGCTCAGAAGGTACTCCATTCCTCCAAAAGCTGGAGACATAAAAGAGGCTCTGAGAGCTTCCTTGTCTCTCCAGAAGCTGGGGCCTAAGCGGATAATGAGCCCTCTCTATGCCTTGATCTGGCTCCCACCTCTCCTGGAGTCTTTGAGGCTGGCCAGAATAGAGCCGGGATTCGTTACCTACATATGGGGAACCTCTGGATCATTTAAAAGCACTTTAATAGCCCTTCTGCTCTGCCATTTTGGAGACTTTGGGCCTAAATCTCTTCCTGCATCTTTCCGAGACACCCCTAAATCAATAGAAGAGATGGCTTTTCAAACTAAGGATATTCTTCTGGTGGTTGATGATCTCTATCCAGCTAAAGACCCCAGAGAACGGGTAAAGCTGGAGGGAGTGCTGGAATACCTTACCCGAAATCAAGGAGATAGACAGGGGAGAGGCCGGCTAACTTCAAACATATCCCTAATGGCCGGGCATCCTCCTAGGGGCCTGGCCCTATGCTCAGGGGAGATTATGCCTCTCTCTGGATCCAGTTTGGCCAGGAACCTAGTACTCCATCTCCTCAAAGAGGACATAAACCAAGAAAAGCTCACTCAGGCCCAGGCCCAGAAGGATCTCCTCTCCCTGGCCATGAAGGGATACCTGGAATGGCTGGCTCCTCAGATTGATGAGCTTCCATCCCACTTTGCAGAAGACTTTGAGCGCCTAAGAGAAGAGGCCAGGAAAACCTCCAAGACCAGAACCAGACATAGACGGTTAGATGAGATGGTGGCTCATCTCTTCTTAGGCCTAAATACCTTCATTCACTTTGCACTCTCCCAGGGAGCCCTCTCTCAGAAGGAAGCGGCTGATCTCCTCCAGGAGGCCTGGGAAACACTCAATCAAGTGGCTGATGATCTGGCCCAGGTTGCAGAGCGGGAAGAGCCCACTAAACGCTTCTTTGAGGCCCTCCAGGAGCTGCAAACTCAGGGCCGGATATACTTTGCCAATATGGAGGATGCAACTCCAGAGGTTGCAGAGCGAACGCTGGGAGCGGTAAAAATTGGCTGGGGACCTGATGATAAAGGGGTCTATTACCTCCTATGGGGACCTGCTTGGGAACAGGTAATAAAGTATCTCCGAACTCAGGAGGAGGGGATCTCCCTCTCCAAAAACTCCCTTCTGGATTCAATAGAGCAGCAAGGCCTCCTTGATAGGACCCAAGCAGAAAGAAGAGTGATTAAGAAAAAAATAGCAGGAAATGGGTATAGAGTACTTCCTATTTTGGAGAAGGCTTTCAACCTTGGGGAGGGAGAGAATGAAGCTTAGACTCTTTGAGGGGTTGAAGAGGGAACCAAGGGAACCTTTAGAGGAAAAGGGAACCTCTAAAATCAATATCAATCAATCTAAAGTTCCCTCAGTTCCCTTAGTTCCCTCTATCATCTTCCTCGCGCGCGCGGGAAAGATTACACTGTATAGCATGCAAATAATTTGTGAAAATATCCTAACCTTATGTAAATTAGAGGGAACTGAGGGAACCAAGGGAACCAGAGGTTTACAGCTATCGGTTTTCAGGTTCCCTCTACATGTAAAAGGTTCCCTCAGGTTCCCTCAGGAGGCCCGCATATGAGCGGGGACTTCTCTCCAGAGCTGGGCCTCTCCCAGGAGGAGCTTCTGGAGCGGCTTATCTCTCATGGCCTGGCCAGGAAGGTAAGGAAGCGGATAGGGGGCCGGATCTATGATGTACTGGCCATTGATTCTAACGTTATGGAGGCGATCAGGAAATGAGCCTTCTTACTATCTGGGCTCCAGGGTGTATCAATCCTGTATCACTGTATCATAGCCAACCAGAGCCAAAAAAGAGGCCCTCATCCCAGGCTACTCTCTCAGGAGCTGGGGATCTCCCTCAGGTCTTCCCCTTATCCCTGGATATAATCGAGGTACACGGCCAGGAGGCCTGGGCCTCTGCTCTCCATGAGGTAGAGGCGGCGGGGATCTGTGGCTTAGACCTCGAGACTACTGGCCTGGATCCTCTATCATGCAGAGCCAGGCTAGCCCAGCTCTCTCTCCCTTCTGGGCGGGTTTATGTGGCTGATCTATGGGAGCTGGAGGCTCCCCTCCAGGACCTGGGCCAGCTTTCCGAACGTTCGGACATAAAAAAAGTAGGCCATAATCTGAAATTCGATCTAGCCTTTATCCAGGCCTCCCAGGATCGACGGCTAAAGATGGCTGGCCTCTTTGATACTATGCTGGCCTCTCAAGTATGCTGGGCCGGTTATTATGACCTTCAGAAGGCTTCAAAAGCTATAAAGAACCTCTGGAAACAGAAGCTCCCAGAGCAAACTCTTCAGGCCTTAACAGAGAGGCACCTGGGCTTTTCCCTCTCCAAAGAACTCCAAGCTTCAAACTGGGGAGCTGGGACCCTGAGCCCAGAGCAAAAAGCGTATGCTGCTAGAGATGCTGGAGTACTTCTCCCTCTCCATGCAATCCTCCAGGAGCTACTTCAGAGGAATAACCTAATCCATATAGCAGAATTAGAGTTTAGGGCTCTTCCCTCTGTAATAGAGCTCGAGCTCCAGGGCCTCCCTCTGGATGCTCAGGCCTGTAGAGCCATGATGGAGGAGAAAAAAGCTCGAGCCCTAGCCATAGCCCAGAGTCTTCAGGCAGAGGCCCAGAATGCAGGCTTTGAGCCCAGGAGGAAGAAGGGTAAGAAGTACTCTCCCCTTCTGAATCCAGATAGCTCTCAGGATGTCCTAGCCTTCCTCCAGTCCCAGGGTCATAATATCAGTTCTACAGGAGAGGCTTCTCTCAAAGATCTGGCTCAGGCTGACTGCTCTTTTGCGGGGGATCTTCTTCAATATCGCAGACTGGCCAGGCAGAAGAAGTTTATCGAGGATTGGCTTTTGAAGCTCTCCCCAGTTGATGATAGGCTCCATCCTGGATATTTCCAGTTAGCTACCAGAGCAGGCCGGTTTAGCTCTAAGGCTCCTAATGCCCAGCAGATACCGAAGCGGGGAGAGGATGGCCAGGCCATGAGGAAGCTTTTCAAGGCTCCTCCAGGGAAGAGGCTTATCAAGGCTGATTTTTCAGGTATCGAGCTTAGAATCATGGCCAGGCTCTCTAATGATAAGACTATGATAGAGGCCTTCCAGAGCGGCCAGGATCTCCATAAACTGACAGCTTCCAGGCTGGCTGGGGTTCCATTAGATCAAGTCACTAAGGCCCAGAGACAGAGCGCAAAGAGCGCAAACTTTGGCCTGATCTATGGAGTCTCTGCTCCCAGGTTTAGAGAGAACGCAAAGAATGAATATGGGATAGAGATGAGCCTGGAGGAAGCGGAAAAGGTGAGAGATACCTTCTTCTCCACTTATCCAGGAGTTGCTTCTTTCCATTTATGGCAGAAGACCTCAAAGAGGTATCCTAAAAATCATTTCTTCCATAATTCAGAGAGGGGATTCTATTCCTCTCCTCTGGTATGCAGTAGCACTTTAGCAGGCCGGAAACGGGTTTGGGGCTGGAAGGACGGGCGAACTCTGGCCAGAGATACTGAGCTCTATAACTCTCCTTCCCAGGGTACAGGAGCTGACCTCCTCAAAGCGGTAATGGCTGAAGTCTATTCTTCTTTGCCTGATGAGGTTAAGATGATAGGCTCAGTCCATGATGAGCTTATCCTGGAGGCTCCAGAGGCTCTGGCCCAAGATATGGCCTCCCTCCTCCTGGGGATAATGAGGCGGGTAGGCTCTGAGCTGCTCTCTCCTGTCCCTGTAGATGCTGAGGTTGAGGTATTAGATAGCTGGGCTGGATCGCAGGGCCTCCAAACTGGAGGACTCCCTGGCATACCTCAGGCAGCAAAAGGGTCCATTGTGGAGGCCGGTGCATGACCAAACCTGAAGCCCTCCAGGATCGCCGCCAAATCCTTCTTGAGCAGCTATCGAGAGCGGCGGATGAGATGAGCAGGAAGTGCACGGTATGGGGGTATCAAGGCACTATTCAATATCAAGAGGTTGATAAATGTTAAAGAATAAAAACCCTAAACGAAGGGGAATCACACTTAATGAGCCGAAAGATGCAAGGCGGCTTATACGGCGCGTTGTGGATCGAGCATTCGCCGAAGGGCAAGAACTGGAGTATTCCGGGCGGATTGCTCAGCTCTTAGGTATTTGGGCGAAATTGTGGGAAATTGATAAACTCAGCGATATTGAGGCCAGAATTGTGGCATTGGAACAAGCCAAGGACCGGGAGCGTTGACCATGAAGGCGACGACCTTTGACAAGAGACTGAAGGAACTTGAACAGCGGCGAGTTTATCGAATCGCCAGCCTCGCCGATTTAGTTATCTTAGCAGCATGGCGGCAAAGAGGTGATCCCAGGACACCTAATGCCGAAGATGTGGAATGGGACCCGGCTTTCGCAGATATTTATGATGCATGCACGAAGCGGGGGGGATAGTTGGCGATGATCCGGCAATTCATGAGAAGGCTGGAGAGCCTGGAGACGGCAGCAAAGCCGCCCACGATATCCACGTGGGCTGAATTCATGGCCGACGAAGATAACACAAGAGATCTCAGTCCGGAATTCTCCATCTCCCTGGAGCAACTGCTGGAGAAGCAAACATGAAAGCAGCGGCTCTAGATCGGCGGCTCTCTGAAATCGAGCGCAAACATCCACCACGGGATCGTCTGCATGAGAAAATGGAGCGCATTCTCTCCAGGTGCACTGATGATGAGCTTAGGTGGATAATTGAGATCACTCAAAAACCTGACCCATTTGCTGATCCAGAGATTGAAAATACCTACTGGGACATCATGAGCCGGTATGGGTGGTTTGATAAGCCGGGTTAATGGATTTCTGTCCAATTTTGTCCAAATGTCCACCGGCTTGAATCCGCTCATTTTAATATTTTCTGTAAGGCTCTAGAATCGACTTTATTCTTCCTTGATGTATGTTAGACCTGGGGAGAGAGATCCACCAGGGACGCAATGTAGCTAAGGCGCGGATGAGCATCGAAGAGCGCCGGAAGCTGCTAGACTCCAGGAACCTGAGGGGATAGGGTTATCCAGTCGCTACCATAGAGGATAACGGTTTTTGCTACCCCAACTACCCACTCCTTTTTTACTGGCACGAGATAGCTGATCCCATCTCCTACATAGGTTCCGTTCTCGGTCTGGTAAAGGAGCAGGTCGGTGTTATTGTCCAGATATACGTCATCGCCCACCCGCATGATATCATCGCGGTGCTGATCGAAGTACGACATATTGGCCATGCCCAGGGTCTGGCCTGCCATCTGGTCGATGACCTCATTATGATCCCCTTTGGTGATATAGCCAGCAAACGGCGCTCTAGGCCCTCCCTCCCACATTGGTTCGTTTTCCTGTACATAGTCAATGACCCGATGGAGTATGTGTATATCCGTATATCCATACTCGTTATAAAGAATTATATCGCCCATAGATATATTAGAGGTATTTTCCAAGACGACCAGATCTCCTGGATTCAGATCGGGCGACATGCTACCAGAATCCACACAGACTAGGTACTGATGGATTAATTGCCCATCCTTTATAATATAATTATCTGATAACACCTCGACTGAACTGCCAACACCATCGATCAATACAAGAATCGATAATATAATCAGTCCATGAAAGAACGAAACCCGCATATCATCTCATTTAGGCCATCCATTTATTTAAATTATTTTATGAGGAGCTGATCCTCATCGCTATCTCAGATATAATCAGAAGCGAGGAAAGCAGAATACGCAGGAGTGTCTGCGAAGGCCCCTACTGGCTCCGATGCAGTAGGGTTAGGCGAATCCTCCCGATCCTTCGCCTACAAGATCGCAGAGAAGGCGACGGGACGGCACATCTCCGAGAACGTGCTCTTTGGCTATTATAGTGGCGGATTCGCCTTTTTTGGAATCGATATCTATAGAACCCTCCTGGGCATGTCCAGTAGGGTCTACTCCAGCTAGTATCCTCTTCCTAGCCGCGATCTTCTCTTCGGCGTCTTCTCCTCCACCAATCGCCTGTGACACTGGATATTGATTTTCTCCAAAAAGTCGAAGGCTGCGGCTGTGGCGATCGATCGAGGATACTCTGACTTTTCTTGTCTGGTTCCAAAATATACCTCCAAAGCTATTCTTCTTTTTTCCTTCCCTTTCCCGGCCAAATACCGCGAGCAGTCAAACCGCTATCGGGGGGGGGCAGAGGGCCTTTTGAGCACCATCTCCAGCTCGATAATCATGGGGTTGGGCGATGGATCACCTGTATTCCTAGACTATGTGGAATGGACGGGTTAACAGAAAATTAAATCCAGATAGGCGAATAAAAAGCATTATAATAGCATTTTAATATAACTGCACTCTGGCAACTATATGCCGAAGTCTGCTTTTGTCCCTGCCAGGCGGACAAAGACACCAAGCCATGATCGCGAGTGGCGGGAAATTTAGGCGCGGCGCGTGGCAATGCGTCAATGAGTGTAAGCTGGATGATTGATCTAGTGTCGCGTCAACTATTTAACGTCGGATAAAGACGAGAAAGCTTAACTCTGGCATCGGCAGTAGCGAATTGCCAATTTACCTTTGCATTTTTGTTATTTCTGATATCTTGCCATGCCACTGCTTCTTTCCTAACAGTTTCAATATCGTCGATTCTTCTGTTCAGACATTGTCCCCAAAGCACATTTAGTTCTATTTCAGCTATGTTCAGCCAGCTGCCATGTTTTGGAGTGTGCACGAACTCAAACCTATCCCATAACGCCTTTGCTTTTTCTGGCGGAAACTTCTCATAAAATGATCCTGGTTTATGGGTGTTGAGGTTATCCATCACTAATGTTATTTTTTCTGCTTGTTCATATTGAGCAGCGATCTCTTCTATAAAGCCAGCCCAGTCCAACGCAGTCCTTCTTTCAGTGACCTTTATCATGCGCTTCCCCGCCAATGGCTCGCAGGCAAGAAAGATATTGGCCATACCGCAGCGTTTGTATTCATAATCATATTTGGCAGACCGTCCGGGCGAGGCAGGAATTGGTTTTCTTGTTTCAGATATCAGTTGCTTTGGAGACTCATCCATGCATATGATTGGATGAAGCGGATCAAAAGGTCGCTTATATACGTCTAACACCATTTCCATGTTCGCGACAAAGCTACCGTTTTGATCTGGTGGAATCACCCATCCCTTTTGTTGCCAAGGCTTGATCTCGTTTTTTTTAAAATTCGCCTCACAGTCTCATGGGAAATGCTGTCAATATAGTTGAGCTCAACGACTTTATCAGCCAGTAGCCTTAAAGACCACCGTGCGAAACCTTCTGGCGGCTCGCTGCAGCTTAATGCAATCAAATGGGCTTCAAAATCCCCATCGGTTTTCTTGGCATAGATGCGGTTCCCTGTCCTTTTATCAAGTGCAGCATCGAGACCTCCTTCGACAAATCGCTTTTTCACGCGATCGATCTTTCTCATGCTGATTTGAAGCACACGAGACATTTCTTCATTGGTCGAGTGTTCTGTTTGGTAATCGCCTTTGTCGCAACCCAGCAAAATCAATGCATTTAGAATTTTCTGTGATCTCTGCTTTCCCTTTGATGCAATGTCACTGAGAGTTTTGCGTTCTTCTTCAGTTAACGTAACGATATACTTCTTCATATCCTATTCTCCAGGATAGAATATGAGCTAATACATCTTATACTTTACGACATTTAATTAATGACGCGACACTAGCTTCATTTTCCCACCATGAGACACCCTTTTTAAACCGTTGCAATCACAATGATCACTTGTTACAATCTATCTCATTTCAGCCGTATAAAACGATAAGGAGACAAAATTGCATGCAAAACATGAAACATATCAAGCTCCTAGAACAAACAAATGGGGAAAATGCGATTCAAACCGTAGATAAACAAAAATTGCACAAAACCGATCATGATTTATAGTTGTTATAGTGATGTATGGCTTGTGATGTGATGACATGTCAGCCAGTTTAACACCCATGTCTCGATGATAGGCCGAATTTGCATACATCGCTTGACAAGGTGAAAAGTGAATAATTCAAATGTCTCTCGGTGTGGGGTACAATACCCAGCTAATAAAGGAAGAATATAATGGCGCTCGACTCATTGATCCTAATCGGCCAGATGTTATTAGGCTCTGCCAGCATCTTTTGCCTGTATGAGAAAGATGCCGCGTATCTGGGAATTGCGCTCATAACCATTACCTTAGCGATAGGTCTATTTCGAACTAAGAGAGATCATGCATAACTAATTAAACCCTTTCACTGAGCCTAAGCATGGATATACCTCAAATAGCATTGGTAATTCCTGTTTGGTTTTTCTTGCCCATTTCATTAATACTAATTTATTCATGGACTCGCCGCGTTGGTGTCTACCATGTGCTAAATGTTTTCGACGAGAATGGCGAGTCAAAAGGCAAAAAATTTAGATTAATATTGGAATACAATTTTTATTTATCAATCATTATAGCATTGGCTATATATATCACAATTAAAACTTTAATACCAACGGTTGAGATAACAAAAATTGCACTAATTACGATTGCAGTAGTCTATTTCCAATTATTGACACAACGTGTATTGTTACACCCTAATAAAAAACTAGTGGACATCATACACGAGGCATGCCACCATCTTGAAAGAACTCCTGCAGTTGAAAATTATCAAGAGACCCTGATATCATTTATATATAGTTTTATTAATTCTGCAGTTATAGTGACATTATTATTAGAATCATTTAATATTTTAACAAATACGCCAGTTATATTTCCCGATTTCATTGGGCAAAACGCAGGTCATGCTGACTTGCTCTGGGCCATTATTAAAATATTTTTGTGTTATATTACATATCTATTATCTGTGACGCTCTTAGGCGAATCTTGTTTAATTATAATTCCACCAGAAGTGCAAAGAACACAACAAGGAGAACATATCGTAATCAACGACACAAACATAGTAAAAATAGAATATAAGTGTTTATATGTAATATTATCGATGCTATTTTTGGTAATCTCTTGGGCAATATACACTTACCTATAAGAACTGAAGAAAATGTCCCTAGGCTCAAGCAATTAAGACGCACACCTTATCAAATGGAACCAAAAGGGCTATATCTTCCTCATGGCGCATATTTGAGCCAATGCAAAGAATTCATGCGCCTTTTGATGAGCCTACATTGGCGCAGATTGACAGGGAAGTAGAGAAGAAAGGCATTAGCCGGGCTCAATGGCTTAGTTCTGCGATAGGCTCATATTTGCGCCTTCTTGAGCTAACCAAAGGCGCAGATCCTAGCGAGATGATCCAAGAACAGGCGCAGCTTAGGACCACAATCGAGAGCCAATGGAGAGACAACCAACAGCTCAAGAAAGCTGAAGAAAGGGCACGCGATGAAGCGGCGCAAACTAGGCACGAATTAGACGCATTGAAGGATCAAGTAGCATCGAACATTTCAGAACTGGAAAAAGCACGCTCTGACATGATCCTCATGGAACATGATAAGGCGCACTACCAAGACACAATCAAGCAGAAAGACCAGCAAATAGCATTTTTAGAGGCGCACATTGCACAGCTCACCCAAAGCATCAGCCAACTATCATTGCCCCCATCGCAGGAAGAGTCCAGGGCGAAACACTGGTGGCGGTTCTGGAAATAGGCACCTATTCCAGGCAGAACTCTTGAGGCCACAGCCCATCGTCCTCGCTACAGGCTTCAGGAACCACCTCAAACCGGCTCTGGATCATCTCATCAACCTCTGATAGCCTGATCTTGAAGACCTCGGCCAAGATCTCTTTGGCGGCTTCCAGCTCCATAGCCTTCGGATCCTGGTATATGGTCTTCTGCTGTGGCCTGAATAGCTGCTCAAAGACTCCTGCCATGATGAACAAATGGGCTGGATGAGAATAAGTACTTTGGCCAGAAATCAATATCAAGCGACCATTTTTACACGAGGGGAATAAGCGATTTAGATACAAAGGAAGGAAGAAGACACAAAATTGAATAGATATCTCTCGGTGCCCCAATGCTGCTTTCTTATGTAACGGACTCGGTCTTTCTTGTTACATAAGAAGTGGCCAGCCGCTATTTTCATAATCGTAGAACGATTAATTTCTGTAGTGCACTAGAATCGATGGCCCGGACGACAACCAAGCGACTTGAAGGGGTAGCAATTGGGTCCTCCGGCCACTTGGAGATATTACACCAGAACTTATGAAGCCAGCGGCAACCTCGATCCGGCCAAGCGTTGAAGGATTCAAGCTGAAATCAACAATCCTGTAGAGACCGGCGCGGCTTACATCACCTGAGCGCAATGCTCAGGTAGCCTTTTATTTTCAGCGAACTGATGGGAGGCCGAGACTATCACATTGACAAAAGGTTTTTCTATGTTTCGTCCTACACATCTCCCAGTGGTCATAAATGAAACTTGTATCAATATTACTTTTTATCGGATTGCTTAGCGCAATGAACTTAACACCTTCGTTGGCTATCTGCTGCAGTTTAACAAGCTTATGGGAAGAGCGGATACAAGATGAAAATCTTAATAAAATGTTAAATGAATTTGATTCAAATCCGAGATGGAGCGGCTTTAATATATGTATAGATTCGGCACAACCTTTTTCTCTAAAAAACCATTATAGCGGCAGCGGATCAGGTGAATATAATGAATATGTTACATTTTCGCAGGATGGTTTAAAGGATGTCACGATCGAGGTAGGCAATGCTGAATTGGTCGGAATTGGCCCAGACGATAAAAATGTCACAACGGGCTATTGCAATATCACCATCGACAACTCTACAGAATTGGTTAAATATAGTGCCATGAAATCTAGATCGGGCAAAACGAAAACGGAATATGGGGAAAAATATGTTTATAAAGATAAAGCTTATGCAACCGCCCTGAATGCTAATAAATTCCACATTTTCATTAAAGCAAACGGATTTAATCCGGATGAGGTAAAAAGTGTTTTTGAGTCACTGAGGATCAAAAAGATATACAGAAATACTACGCTATACTATCTGAATTTAGCAAACATGTATTATGACAACAAATCATACAGCAAAGCGCTAAGTTTTTATGAAAGAGTTATTGAATTAGATCATGATTGCATACTTGCCCATAATAAAGTCGCAGCATTAAAAGACTTAATTGGAATGGAATTTTGCAGCGCAGGAGATTATGACAAGTGTGTTGCGTTTTTCAGGACAAACGAGCCGCAGTCCGCAGATGCCTGGCACACATATGGGACAGCGCTTACGGCTATCGGTCAGGAGGAAGAAGCGGAGTATGCCTTTGACGAGGAAAACGAATCGAAAAAATCGGATTGGTCTGCCTCCATAGAAGGTGTGTTATCAACAGGTTTGGGTCAAGGAGGCCCCCAGACCTGCTTATGTTATTAACTTTATTCCAAGGTTTTAATCCGCCTGTTGGGCTTTGGGTCGCGTACGTGAGCTACGGAAAATCGCTAACAAGTGATACAATTGACTCACAGTGCCGAAATCGGACCCACGCAGACGATTTCGTCGAGATTTTTCAGTAGCTTTCACCCATGACCGGGCTTTGTGACCCGGTCCGAATGTGACTGGAGGGGAGAGACCAGGACTCCAGAAATAGGAGAAATTCGCCTACTCCTATCTTGCAAAACCAAAAGCAAGATAGTTCTTTTCTATTCATTTATATACATCAATTAAAATCTATCTCGCGTGATCCCACAAAAGTAGTTGACCGTCAACTATTACTATTCATGCAGAAATCTTACACTTTCTAAAGAGTGTCATAGAGTTAATAATATAATTAAAAATCTTACATTTCTCTTCTCTTCTCATAACTAACTCTACTCTATTCTCATCAACTTTTCAACCTGTTGATGAGATTGCAGCTAGGTTCTGAGAAGGTTGATCTATCGGCCCATTAGAGCATATCGATAATAGGAATAGTTGACCGTCAACTATCTCACCTTAGGCCGGAGGCATAGATATCTGATCCGCTTATCAAGCGTGCTCTTTCTCAAATAGAACTTATCTCCATTAATCCGTTTGAGCAATCGTGATAGGACCGATTTATCTATCCCCAATCTGCCGCGAATCTCTGATAAGCTGATCTCATGGTTCGGTGCATCAGAGCACAGCTTTTCTATTCGCTCTACCCTTTCTTTTTCTGTATCTGTGGGGCCATTGCTCTTATCCTTCAGTTCATGGATAAGGCGCAGTTGGATAAGCTGGTTATCGGAAAGGGTATCTTGGGTGGCTTCAAGAGATGTTATCTCTTCCCGGAGCTGGGATACCTCATCCTGCAAGGGCTGGATGGCCTCCTGGACTGCCTGGACTATGAGATCCTGGAGCTGTCCATAGGTCAGGGTGATGAGCGATTCAAAACCGGCTTTGGGTGAAGGCCCAAAGGTATTTATGCTAGCTATGGCTACTTCATTCAAGGGAAATCCGCTCCTACTCGGAGTCTCCAGCCAGGGTTGCAGCCCTGGCAGGAACCGTTTTTTTATTTTCTACTATTATTACTGGGAATTATTTTACTATCTGATAAAGATAACGCATTATCGGAAGGCTGATATGCCATTATATGATAATTTAGGTTTGGACATTTCGACTCACCATCAAATGTCTAAGCAGACAGGGGGACCTCAGCGTTTCCCTGTTTGCCTTCCAAAGCCTCTTTTGTCAGAGTTACTTTAACAAGGTCTCCTCCAACGAGTTCCAAAGCATCCCGTATGTACTTAGGGACATTGATTCTTCCTGCCTTGTCTATCTGCAAGGTAGTGGTTATTTCAGGCATGATATCCTCTTATCCTCTATTCCTTTATAAATCTTCGGCTCTTCATGGTATAGGCTACCAAAAAGCTTATATCTATACCAAGCAATTAATAGCTTGGTGAGTCGAAATGAATGAAAAACTCATATACGAAAGCCCAAAAACGCAATCTGTAGCCGCCGTGAAAGCCCTTTTGGCATGGAAAAAGGTATCCTGCAATCCATTGCCCGAGTTCGTGGAAATGGGCAAGGAAGATAGCCGACTGATGCTGGTTCTGAGCAAAAAGAAGGACGCATATTATGTGGTCACCTCGCGATCCTGCAGTTGCCCATCCTCAACCTATCACCCTGGAACGCGATGCAAGCATAGCCTCGAGTACTTCCCGGAGCAGCAGACCGCGAAGCCGGAGAGCAGCATGGAGGATATCAGGGCTAGCCTGCCAGGATGGAGAGGGCCGGATGGGCAGAGAGTCAATGGGCCGGTGGAGGCGATCTGAGATGGAGCGCGTGGAGCACTTCCACAGCTCCGGCCCATCCCCGGAGCCTTTGAGGATCAAGGTAGAACGTGGTCAGAAGGGCGGCTATGCGTTTGAAGTGAGCCCGTCCGGAGCAGATGAGGCGGCGATGGTTGCCATGATCAGAGAGATCTACAAGAAGCTCGATGCAGAATTCTGCTCCAGGGGGGTGGTCTGAATGGTGGACTCCAAAGTTGTCCATGAGTACGGAAATCCGGTTAAGATCCATCTGTACAAGACCGCAAAGGATGGATACGCTTGGGAAGTCCATGTCTCCGGAGCTTCTGTTGCTGGAATCATGCCCGTGATCAGAGAGGCAAACCACAAACTCAAAAGCGAATACGGGGGGGCATGAGATGGCTGCGGTGATCAGGATGAAGCTCGCTGACCTCATCAACGTTCTTTCAAAGACTGGCCAGCGCCAGAAACCGGGGGCGTGCAAATCGTTTGATGAAGCGGCTTAAAAGCTATCCAGGAGTTCCTAAGATTCTAAGGGTGTTAAAAATGGCGAAAATCTGCTCTGCGGACCGAGACAGAACCACTCTCGGTCGTCGTATAGATGTTTTGGAATTGGCGGGCACCCAAAATCTCGACCAGGGGGCCTTCGAATGAGCGCCCTGCTGCCGCACGACAACAGCCGCTATTTTGGGCTGCTATCCCGCATTGAGCCGCACGAGGACCACCAGATTGCTACCATCGACCACTACCAGGTTATCCTACCCCTCGATCTCGATCTGTCAGGATACCTCAACGGGCTGGTCGGGATCGCCTGCATAGCTGGCAAATTCCATGTCAGGAGGCTGGAGGAAGAGCAATGATCCCTGATAAACGCGACGTGATTTTGCTCCGGGCCGCAATCGAGAGTCCAGGTGCCCACAAAAGAGAGATATATCGCGATCTTTTGCGGGCCAAAAAGGGTGCAGACTCCACCCTTTCTCGGGCAATCGATTGCCTAGGGGCATGTGGATATTTGCGGCTGGAGAAGAACCCTGGAACGGTGCGGACTTGGCCGACCGAGAAGGCGAAGCGCCTCATATCTAAGATCGATAAAGCAGCGGCAGACGCGGCAATAGCTGCCAGGCTTGAGTAGCGATAGAGATCTATCGTCCTGGGATATGCGCGGCCTACATTGCAAAATGCAGGCTGAGGCAGCCCACCATGCTCTTGTAGCCGCGATTTGGGAGAGCCGCACGGAGCTGCTGCTATCAATCGAGCAGGTGCACGGGTGTGGCGATGATCCCCTATTTTCTGCTATCTCTCAGACCTGAACCAGAGTTTGATAGTCGTCGAGTGATGAGAGAATAAGGGCGAGCTGGTCAAAGACGGCCCCCGTGACCGAATCACTCACGCGTATCTCTGGCTGGCTATTTCTTTTCGATCCAAAAGTTTTTCATTAGATCCATCAACCAAAACACAAGGAGGGATTTTGATGGGAATTACTGATAAGCTTCCGCTATTGAATAGCAAAAGCAAAATAGTAAAGATTATTGGATATGTTCTGTACGCTTTCGTTATCTTGATGATTATCGGAGCGATGGCACCGGCCCCATCGGATGACGAGGGAACAACGGACACCACAACAGATGCGACAAAATCATCACAAACTACACAAAAAGAAGAACCAGAAACGGAAGACTATGATACATATGGTTGGCTGCTATCTGCACTTGATATATCCAACTTAGTGCAAGAAAAATCTCCTGTTATATCTGAAGAGATAACAAATATGGAGTATGATACTGCCAAACAGGATATTCTCGATTTAAGCCGGGATGTAGAGAGCGCACTTGATGAAAGCAAAGAATATTCAGTTCATCCAAAATATAAAAATATGAAAGGAGAATATGAAATGGCGCTGAGTCGTTATGTCAGCGGTTATAGCAAAATGGTAGATGCAATCGATCTAATGGATACTAGCGATCCAAGGGATATTGATATGGAAAAAATTAAAGATCTAATTGTAAGAGCCACAAACGACATAAATACTGGCGTTAGCCATATGGATAACTTTAACAGAGAATTAGCAGCAATGAGCGGTCTTACGGAATAGCCACCTTTATTTCTATTTTATAACGAATCGTTATTTTAATTTTTAAGGCCATGATTATTTACCGGACGAACATTATATCCTTCAGTGTGGATAAAGCCCGAATCTGGCCACCTGGTGCAGGCCATGCCGATGAGGCGCGAGTTCATCCAGGATCTTAGAGGCGATTCACGGCGGGAAGCGATGGATATCTATGATCACATTGACCTCAAGGAGCTGAAGGAAGCTTATCTGGCATGCATTCCACAGTTGGGGATATGAGTTAAACAATATTATCTTTTTCCGATCCTCACTATATGAGGAGGAGGAGAATTCTATCAGACTCCGAAATGAAGGCTCTAAAGAAAGACAAATCCTTCAGGGCTACTGAAAGCTCCGGTCTTTAGGCCGGGGAGCAGTCACCTGGCGTGCATTCCACAGTGGGGATTTAATAGATATCTCCCCTGGCGTCGAGTTTCAAAACGAGAACTTGTGACTCCTCGACTTGATAAATGAGCCTGTACTCACCGATTCTAGCCCTGAATCGGTTTTTTTGGCCTTTGCATTTTTTGATATCAAAATTGGTTGAAGAAAGAGCAACGATTTTGGTTCTTTGTGGATAGGGATTCTCGCTAAGACTGTCGATCAGCTTCCCGATTTTTACCTGATGGGATCGAGGAAGAGATAATATATAAAGCCTGATTTTTTTATCTAAGCGAACACAAAAGCTCATAGACCAAGTTCAGCCTTGAGGTCTTCCCAGGATATGCCACACTTGCGGGTCTCTTCTGCCAGCCTGTCAAGCTCCTCGATCTCACATGCTTCCAGCTCAATCTCATCAATTGTGACATTCTGGATCTTGGTTACGCCGGCCATGGTATGTACTCATCTTGCGGGAGAGATATAGGTTTCGACGTAGCGATCACTGCCTGGTGGGATCTGAAGAGGTCGGCGGAATTCCTGACAGTCTTCTCGCTTATATTGTGCTCTTTCGCTATCTTCTCAGAGGTCTTTTCTGGATCAATGTGGTAATTCTTACCACTTTGATTTTCAATTGCCTCCTCAGATCTCCTATCTCCTCCGCCCCTGCTGACCCTCTTCTCCAGCTCGTACTCCTCCTCCAATTTGAGTATTTTCTAAATTGAATATTTTGCTTTTTGCTTGATTACCTTCTTTCGCACTTCTGGCGACTTCTCAGGAATCGATGGGCGAGCAGCAGATTCGCCTTTTGTGGGAATCGCCATCGGCTGGGCCTCCTTGTCATGCCGAGTAGGGTGGGAGGCTATCTCGCTCACCTACAACCATCATTCAGAATTTTGCTTTGTGATAGCTCTATGACATTTTCATCAATCACACGAAGAATGTCATAGAACTAAGACAGAAAAGAGGAGAGGGCGGTTCATCTATCGCGGCGGCGGTTGACATAGTCAAGGACGGTTTCGATCGGTACAATGTCTGATTTGCCTCCAAACATTTTGAAAAAAATACTCGGCCGGAGATAATTGAAGGGATCTTCCATAAGTTTCGGGGTCACCCGCCCTCTTTCATATGGGGTGAGTTGTCTAGCTATTCGTGGCAAACTGCCCAGGGGGAGCAGACTATATGCCTCATCAGCTGGTAGCAGCGGCTGAAAATTAACCAAGTCATATATCTGAAATACCATATCATCCTGAGTTCTCAAATAATAATTTCCAGAACCGGCATTCTCCGCGTGAAGTCTGCTCAAAGCGAGGCAAATGTAATCAAAACGTGTACTCGCTACATTCCAATGGAGAGCATTGATCCTTAATTCAGTCTCTTGTTCCTTCTTGGGCAACTCGCGATTCTGCATGGATTCGTACATAATTTCAGCGAAATTTGTGTAAATGATGTACGCTCTTCGTACCAAGTACCCGAAATGGTCATCCTTCAATAAATATATGTCGTCAAATATTCTTTCAAATGGTCTTGAAAAAATTATTCTGTCGGGTGAGTAGACCGGAAATGATGTGAAGGGACTCAGGTATGAGTCGGTTTTCAAAAATTCTTGAAACCACGCAGACCCTGCAGATGTGTCTACTAATTTTTTATAGACACCTAACCATGTATCATAAACAGTTTTTCGATATAGCTTGACGCCATCCAATGGGGCAAGTTTGGCCAGTATAGTGAGGGGATAATATATTCTCGGGGAGAATTCAATACCTACGCGCGTGATCACATCATTGGAATTGTATTCCGTTCGTAGATTTTCGCTAGTTGAGTTGTCTCTCAACACTCTCTTCCCCACACTCGCGGAGAATTTCCTATAATAGGTTTCGGTGGCCGGAAGTTTCAAAATCGACGACGCAGCTTTCCGGAATTCCGAACGCTCAAGATAGGGTGTGATGATGTCATAGATATCTGCGAGGTCATGCATTTGGATAACGCTGTCCAAGAATCCCGATTTGAAAAGTATTTCTATATCCCTATCAAGATATATTGCAAACAGCTTCTTAAACGTGTCTGGATTATTTATGATACGATAATACCGCCTTCTTTTTTCCCCCGCGCGGGGTCTGCCTATTGCCGTATCCTCTTTTATGATGCCAGATCTCGCGAGATTCCTCAGTGCAGCCAAAATCTGAGACTCTCCAGTATATTCCCGCAGGTATTTGAAATCCACATAAGTCAATGCTTTCTCGGGTTCGTTCAGGAATTTTTCAAGAACCCTTATGATATTTATTCCATCAATTTGTATATTTTCACTCATAACATCTGCACATGTTAGTAATGTATACTATTTTTCTAGTATTTGAGCTTTCACATGGGAACATTAAATGTAGTGATCGACGACGCGCTGCTGAAAAAGCTGCGCTGCTACGTGGTTGCAACCCATGGGAAGCTGCACGGGTGGATGGGGCCCGAAATCGAGACAGCTATTGCAAATCATCTGCAGCAGGGCGAAAAATTGGACGGAAGATCATGAAAAACGGTATGCCAAGAGGCAGCGGGCACTGCCTCAGAGCAGTACAGACGACGACACCTAGCCCCACGGCGGAGGCATGCAATTGCTTTACGACACAATAGTATTTAAAGCCTTGCATAGAAATAATCACGACCAGGAGACCTCCTTTTGGCCATGCAATTGCGATAGATGCAGAGATCGAGACCAGGCGAGATGGGAGCGCAGAATATCGAGCGGGGAGGTGGTGGAGGGTGCCTAGCGCGCAGCGAACTCCCGGCGGTCAGGGCGTGATCCCTGTCACCGAATCATATACGCTATCGAAAAAAATTCGCGGCCAGCACCGCACACCCCCCCACAGCGATAGATCGTCAAGAGTGGGGCAGGCTTGGGGTAGGCATCCGATAATTGACACACTGGAGGCGTCAAGTAGGTTAACTGGCGAAATTATCAAGGTCAATATTCTGGGGCCTGCTGATCATTGCCCGGACTGTGGGGAGGTTCCCAGATGGGATCGCGAAAGAAATTTGGCATGCAGGTGTAGAATATGGTCCGACCCCTCCGAAAAACCGCCCCGCGAAGACCCTGATTCAGCAAACGAGCGTGTGTTGCGGAGTCGGAACTACCAGAAGGACCTACGAAGATTTTTCAAGAAGGGGGGGCGGTGCTGATGGCCAGTGAAACCCAGCTGCGAGCTGAAAATTCCAAACTCCGAGGCCATTTGGAAAACGCAATCAGGGAGGTCCATTTTTGGCGTGAGCGGGCTATCTTCCTGGAAGCTGAACGCGATTATTACCAAGAGAAGGAGGGGTTCTATTGAGAGATCCGGGATGCAGCAGTTGTAATAACCAGCGTTTCTGCGATCTTCTCAAGGGCCGGAAACACGGCATGGCATGCGTAATCTGCGGTCCAAGTAAAGAAGTCTGCCAGGCCTGTTGTATCGAGGACCTTTGTGTTTGTGAGTGGAGGGTAAGAGAGAATGCTCTGTGAAGCTCATAGATCGAGGCTCTCCCTCCATTATGCAATAGATACAGAGCGGCCAGAGATTCAGGACCTGGAGAAAACAGGCCTCCTTAAGACCGTCAGCTCCCAGGAGATAGATGATCTCTCAGGCTGGAGAGTTGACGGGCCAGGTCTTTACATTGGATACCCTGGAAACGAGGCCTTTGTGATCAGGCCAGATACTCCTCTCCCTGATGGACCTAAGTATATCCATCCTAAAGGAGAGCCTAACCATGTTTTCGTTCCTCCTGGTCTTGATCTGGCCAAAGCCCAAGACCTTTGGATAACAGAGGGGGAGCTGAAGGCTCTGGCCGGCTCTCTCCAGGGCCTTCCCATAGTGGCTCTCAGTGGAGTTTGGAGCTGGAAGACAGCAGGGGAGGAGGCCTCTCTCCTGGCCAAAGGGGAGAAGCTGAAGGACTCAGAGGCCTTACTCTCAGAGCTGGCCCAGGTGGACTGGGCGGGGAAGAGAATCAATCTCCTATATGATAGCGACATAGTCCTTGGCCATAAGGCTAGAGATGCTTTTCCCAGGCTGGCAGAGCAGCTATACAGGCTGGGGGCTGAAGAGGTACGGATTCTTACCCTCCCTCCAGGAGATGAATCCCAGAAGGTAGGGCTGGATGATTTTATACTGGATAGAGGCCCAGGGCAGGCTCTCCAGGACCTCCAGGCCATTAGGAGCAAAGCAGAGCCGTATCTTCCCTGGAGAGATGGAGGCTTGGCCTTTGCAGAGAGGCTGATCAAGTCCCAGGACCTGGAGGACCGACTAAAAGCTACAGTTGCCTACCTGGGGGCTAAGGGGAAGGTCTTTGCTCTGGAGTGGCTTAAGGAGCATGGCATAAAAGGGGAAACTAGGACTGCTCTCCTTCAGGAAGCAAAGGAGAAGCTGGCCCAGCTCCAGGCCCAAACAAAGCCCAGCTCTCAGGCTGAAGAAGATACCCCAGAAGAGCTGGGACCGGAATATAACGAAGTAAAAGAGCTACTCAGACCTATAATAACAGAATATTGCTTAGATAAGAAGGGGCGGCTTTGTAGGTTACAGGAAGAGACCGTATTTGCTAAAGATGGGACGGAGCATATCTTCCTTCAAGAGGTCCATCTCTGCAACTTTGCAGCCTGGCCTATCAGAGAGATCCTAAAAGATAACGGGGCCTCTCAAGATAGATATCTGGAGCTGCAAGGTCTCCTCCAGGATAGGACTCCTCTTCCTCCCAGAAGGATCTCCCTAGCGGAATTTCTTGAAAAGCCCACCTGGGCGGGCCTGGCCTGGGGGGCTAAGGCTGCTATAAGACCTCGTGAAGAAAAGGAACTTAGGTACTGCATACAGCGAATAGCTCAAGGTATCCCTGAGACTGTCGTTTATACTCATCTTGGATGGCGACAAATAGGAGGCTCTCGGGTATACCTTCATGCAGGAGGGGCTATAGGCCCTGAATCGATAGAGGTAGAGATAAGCGACAGACTCAGGAGATACTCCCTTCCGAAAGAAGTAACTGACTTAAAAAAGGCTCTGAGAGTTTCCCTCCTAATTCTAAAGCTGGGGCCTAAGCGGATAATGATCCCTCTCTATGCTCTGGTTTGGCTTACTCCTCTTTTAGAGCCTCTGAGACAGGCCGGAATAGAGCCGGGATTTGTTACCTACGTATGGGGAACAACAGGATCGTTTAAGAGCACTATAATCGCTCTCTTGCTCTCCCATTATGGAAATTTTGGCCCTAAATCTCTCCCTGCATCCTTTAGAGATACCCCTAAATCAATAGAAGAGATGGCTTTCCAAACTAAAGACACTCTTCTGGTAGTTGATGATCTTTATCCAGCTAAAGATCCCAGAGAACGGGCAAAGCTGGAGGGAGTGCTGGAATACCTTACACGAAATCAAGGGGATAGGCAAGGAAGAGGCCGGCTGAATTCCAATATAGCTTTGGTATCTGGGCATCCTCCCAGGGGCCTAGCTCTATGCTCTGGGGAGATAATGCCTCTTACTGGATCCAGCCTGGCCAGGAATTTAGTACTCCATCTCCTGAAGGAGGATATAAACCAGGAGAAGCTTACCCAGACTCAGGCCCAGAAGGATCTGTTCTCCCAGGCAATGAGGGGATATCTTGAATGGCTGGCTCCTCAGATAGATGAGCTCCCATCCCATTTTACAGAAGATTTTGAGCGACTGAGGGAAGACGCAAAGAAAGCCTCCAAGACCAGAACCAGACATAGGCGGCTTGATGAGATGATAGCTCACCTCTTCTTAGGCCTGAATACCTTCATCCTCTTTGCAACCTCCCAGAGAGCTCTCTCCCAGAAGGAAGCGGCTGATTTCCTCCAAGAGGCCTGGGAAACACTAAACCAAGTAGCTGAGGAGATGGCTCAGGTTGCAGAACGGGAAGAGCCCACTAAACGCTTCTTTGAAGCTCTCCAGGAGTTGCAGACTCTGGGCCGGATATACTTTGCCAATATGGAGGATGAGACTCCAGAGATAGCAGAGCGAACGCTAGGGGCGGTAAAAGTCGGGTGGGGACCCGATGGGAAGGGGGTTTACTACCTCCTCTGGGGGCCGGCCTGGGAGCAGGTAATAAAATACCTTCGAACTCAGGAGGAGGGGATCTCCCTTTCCAAAAACTCCCTTCTGGATTCAATAGAGCAGCGAGGTCTCCTTGATAGGACCCAGGCAGAAAGAAGAGTAATTAAGAAGAAGATAGCAGGGGAGCAATATAGAGTACTTCCTATTTTGGAAAAGGCTTTCAACCTTGAGAGGGGAGAGAATGAGGCTTAAGCTCTTTGAAGGGTTGAAGAGGGAACTGAGGGAACCTTTAGAGGAAAAGGGAACCTCTAAAATCAATATCAATCAATTTAAAGTTCCCGTAGTTCCCTTAGTTCCCTCTATTATCTTCCTCACGCGCATGGGAAAGATTACACGGTATAGCACGCAAATAATTTGTGAATATATCCTACCCTTATGTAAAATAGAGGGAACCGAGGGAACCGAGGGAACCAGAGGCTTACAGATGCCGGTTTTAAGGTTCCCTCTACATGTAAAAGGTTCCCTCAGGTTCCCTCAGGAGGCCTGCATATGAGCGGGGACTTCTCTCCAGAGCTGGGCCTCACCCAGGAGGAGCTTTTAGAGAGGCTCATCTCCCAGGGCCTGGCCAGGAAGGTAAAGAAGCGGATAGGGGGCCGGACCTATGAGGTATTAGCTATTGATTCTAAGGTTATGGGGGCGATTAGGAAATGAGCCTTCTTACTATCTGGGCTCCAGGCGCTTCCGGTGGATCTATCTTATCTCCTCAGCCAAAGGAGGGAGCTCCCTCTGATCGATCAGAACCAAAAAAGAGGCCATTTTCCCAGGCTACTCTCCCAGAAGCTGAAGAGCCTGCTTTGTCCAATTTTGTCCATTTGTCCAATGTAATTGAGATCTCCACCCAAGGGGCCTGGGCTCAGGCTCTCCAGGAGATAGAGCAGGCCGGGATATGTGGCCTAGACCTGGAGACTACAGGCCTTGATCCTCTCTCCAGCAGGGCCAGGTTAGCCCAGCTTTCTCTCCCATCAGGGCGGGTTTATGTGGCTGATCTCTGGAAGCTGGAGGCTCCTCTCCTGGACCTGGGCCAGCTTTCCGAACGTTCGGACATAAAGAAGGTAGGCCATAACCTGAAGTTCGATCTCTCCTTTATCCAGGCCTCCTGTAGCAAGAGGCTGCATATATCGAACCTCTTTGATGTTATGCTGGCCTCCCAGGTATGCTGGGCCGGATACTTCGATCTCCTAAAGG
>Ga0209510_1001277_pt1 | contig 29271 bp, 26 predicted proteins | sample BiotimSIPDNA_FD_185749 | JGI IMG/M metagenome (GOLD analysis project Ga0209510, IMG submission 185749) | Anaerobic biogas reactor microbial communites from Washington, USA - Biogas_R1 time_0 SIP DNA (SPAdes) (version 2) | ecosystem: Engineered > Bioreactor > Anaerobic > Unclassified | place...
CAGGGATATGCTCCGGGAAGGAAATTTGTTGAATCTTGGCAAAAATCAGTATGATTACCTCACCGGTGTGTATTTTATGGACATCATAGCCGAATGTGAGCGGGTAGGGGATTATATAATCAATGTTTCCGAGTCCATAATGGAGATAAAATCGTAATATAATGTTAACGCTTAAAATTTTAAGAGAGAATCCGGATTACGTTGCTGAGCGTCTGGCAATCCGGAATATGGATGCAGGGCCTGTCATAAAAAAGATACTTGAACTGGATGTGCGCAGAAGAGCGGCACAAACGCAGTCTGATGCACTCACGGCAGAACAGAAAAAGATTGCAGCAGGTATAGGAAAATTAATGCAGGAAGGGAAAAAGACAGAGGCCGAAGAAATCAAAAAGCAGGCAGCACAGACAAAAGAAAAGATCAAAGAATTGAATCAGGAGCAGGAATCTCTGGAGAAAGAATTGAATGACCTGTTGATTACTCTGCCCAATATTCCTTACAAACTGGTAGTTCCGGGTAAAGGAGAAGATGAAAATGTTTTGGTAAGGGAAGGTGGAATGATCCCCGAGCTTTCCTCAGATGCCCTTCCCCATTGGGAATTGGCAAAAAAATACGACCTCATTGATTTTGACCTTGGTGTGAAACTGACCGGAGCCGGTTTTCCTGTATACAAAGGAAAAGGGGCCAGATTGCAAATGAGCCTCATCCAGTTTTTCCTGGATCAGAATACCCGGGCCGGGTACAAAGAAATCATGCCTCCCATTATGGTTAATGAAGATTCCGGTTACGGTACCGGACAATTGCCGGATAAAAGCGATCAGATGTACCATGCAGGGCTGGATAATTACTACATGATCCCAACGGCAGAGGTGCCTTTGACCAATATTTACAGAGACACGATATTGGAAATGAATGAGTTGCCTGTAAAAATGACAGCTTATACGCCATGTTTCAGACGGGAAGCCGGATCGTACGGAAAAGATGTCAGGGGATTGAACAGGCTGCATCAGTTTGACAAAGTGGAAATCGTTCAGCTGACTCATCCCGAAAATTCATATTCTGTATTGGATCAGATGGTGAAACATGTTGAACGGCTTATTCAGCTGTTAAAGTTGCCTTACAGGATTCTGCGTTTATGTGGAGGTGATTTAAGTTTCACTTCTGCCATGACTTATGATTTTGAAGTATACTCGGCGGCTCAAAAACGTTGGCTTGAGGTCAGTTCTGTATCCAATTTTGAAACGTTTCAGTCCAACCGTTTGAAAGCCCGTTTCAGGGCTGATGACGGCAAGATCCACCTGGTACATACACTGAACGGGAGTGCATTGGCCTTACCCCGTATTGTGGCTGCTTTGCTTGAAAACAACCAGACCCCCGATGGCATTGATATGCCTGAAGCCCTGCACAAATATTTGCACTTTTCCAGGATTTAGTTTTGAATAAGGAAAGTATCATATTAGGTATAGACCCGGGAACACGAATCATGGGATACGGGGTTATCCGCAAAAAGGGATCGAAAATTGAAACGATGGCCATGGGCGTTGTGAAAATGACGGCCATCAAGGATCCGTACCGCAGAATGAGCCATATTCTGGAAAAAATGTACGAATTGCTGGATTGTTATCATCCCGATTGCATGGCCATTGAAGCCCCTTTCTACAGCAAGAATGTACAATCCATGCTGAAACTGGGCAGGGCGCAGGGAGTGGCCATTGCCGCCGCGTTGTCCCGGAATGTCCCTGTATGTGAATATGCTCCCAGGAAGATCAAGATGGCCGTAACCGGGAAAGGAGCGGCTTCCAAGGAACAAGTGGCCGGTATGTTAAAACGGATCATGGTGGTGGACGAAAAAGCCGAGTCGTTGGATGCCACCGATGCACTTGCGGTTGCCGTATGTCATGCGAACCAAATAGCATTGCCGGGAAAACCCGCAGCCGGCGGATCTTGGGAGGCTTTTGTTTCTAAAAATCCTCAGAGAATTGTGAGGAAATAGCGTATTTACGCCACTTTTCCAGAACTTTTTCAAAATCTTCAGGTAACGGTGCCCGAAAATCTATTTTTTCACGGGAACGGGGATGAACAAATCCCAGAGTCATGGCATGAAGTGCCTGGCGAGGCATAATTTCAAAACAGTTATCAATAAACTGTTTGTATTTTGTGAAACGGGTCCCTTTGCGAATACGGTCCCCTCCGTAACGGGCATCTCCAAACAGAGGGTGTCCGGCGTGTTCCATATGTACACGTATCTGGTGTGTCCTTCCGGTTTCAAGACGGCATTCAACAAGGGTTACGTACCCAAAACGTTCCAGGACACGATAATGTGTGACAGCGTGCTTGCCTGTTTTTCCTTCAGCACAAACACTGAAACGAAGTCTGTCCGAAGGATGCCGGGCAATATTTCCTTTTATGGTTCCCTCATCATCTTCCATGTCTCCCCATACAAGGGCATGGTATACCCGGTCTACGCTATGGTCAAAAAATTGTCGCGCCAGACGAAACTGGGCTTCTTCTGATTTGGCTACGACCAGCAGACCCGATGTGTCTTTATCAATCCTGTGAACCAAGACTCCCATACGTGAATCATCCGTGTTAACGGTTCCCCTTTCCCCGAAATGCCATGCCAGGGCATTTAATAACGTCCCGGTGTAATTGCCGTGTCCCGGATGCACTGTCAAACTGGCAGGTTTGTTGATCACCAGAATATCCGGGTCTTCAAAAACGATGTCTAAGGGGATATCTTCCGCTATAAGCTTGAACTCCCTCTTTTCATAAGGAAGCATAATGCGGATATCATCCAAAGGGCGGACTTTGTAATTGTTTTTTACCGGGGTGCCGTTAACTAAAATGTATTGGGATTCTGCTGCCAGTTGAATACGGTTCCTGGATGTGGCTTCCAGTTTGGATGCAAGGAATTTATCGATACGTAAAGGCGACTGCCCTTTGTCGACCGTTATATGAAAATGTTCAAATAATTCCTGCTCATCTATCATTTACAGGGTGTCTTCTATCAGGGGCAGTTCTTCCGGTTTGAGCAATTCGGGATCGGTAGTAAGAGTAAGATGTACCGATGTTCCCAAGGGCCATTCCGGTTGTTGTGAATATACGGGAGATTGCATGTAGACCCTGGCAGCCAGGGTGTCTGCCGCAGTCAGGACGGTCTGATCGTAACGGATCCTGCCCACATTAAGGGAATGATCGCTAAGAATATCCAATGCGGTTTCAAGACTTTTCCCTTTCAGCATAGGGATGTATGCCAGTTCGTGATCAGGAGACAAACCCAGTTCCAGATCAATAGAGCTGTATAGGTCAATGGAGGTGCCCGGGGCGATGGGCTGTCCCATGTAAAGTTGTTCCAGAACGTTATTGGTGGCCATGTCGGGAACATAGATCAGACGGCCGAGTTTCAGCCCGCCGGATGCAAGTTCCGCTTTCGCCTGTCTGAGCGAGAATCCTACCAGAGAAGGCATACTCACCTGCCGGGGAAGTACCGAGTTTACGGTCAGTTCTACCCGACGGTCTTTCTTGACATGCTGTCCGGCAGGAGGAACCTGTCTGAATATCACTCCTTTAGGCAGTTTCGGCATATAAAGTGAATCGGTTACTTCCAGGCGTAAATCCATAGAAGAAACAACCTCCCGTGCCTCTTCCGGTGTCAAACCGGTAAGATCGGGAAGAATAAATCCTTTGCCGTGACGTGTGAAGAAATGTAAGAAAGTGTAGATACCTAAAAAAAGCACTGACAGGAAAATCATAATCCACAGTATGTTCCTGAGGATAGGTTTCCTTATGTTTTTTTTACCGGACACTTTTTAAAAACGATCTTCGTCGGATACGGTTAATTTTTTGCGTCCGCGCCTGCGGCGGGCGGCCAGAATGCGACGTCCGTTGGGAGTAGACATACGCTCACGAAAACCGTGTTTGTTACGGCGTTTACGCTGAGATGGTTGAAATGTCCTTTTCATATAGTTCTGCTACTTTAACTGCTTTTCAATAGGGGAGCGCAAAGGTACGAAGTTTGTTTGATTTCGCAAATTTTTTTCGTGTCAAAAAAATCGTCATTCAAACCGGGATATGTGTTTTGCAGTTCAGTTATTGTAAAACAGGTTTCGGGAATGCCCAGTTTGCCGGAGGCTTCGTGTATTTCGGAGGTAAGGTCTCCCCCTTTCAGGAAGAGAATCCTGCCGTCTTTTTTAATTTTATTGTGAGCCCAGGGTATGAATTTAACAAGACTCGCAACAGCTCTTGAAATTATTACATCATATGTCCTGTCGGGAAGGGATTCCATACGTGAGACAACAGGCGTTACGTTGGTCAGACCCAGTTGAGCGGTAATACCCGAAACAACTTTGATTTTTTTGGCTATGGAATCGCATAATACAAAACGGGTCGAAGGATGTAAAACAGCCAGGGGAATGCCCGGGAATCCCCCTCCGGTCCCGGCATCCAGAACCGAGACGTTTTTTTGAAACGGATTGTTGCCAATAGCCTTTGACAGAGCCAGGGAATGAAGTACGTGCCTTAGGTAGAGATGCTCCATGTCTTTTCGGCTGATCACATTTATCTTTTGGTTCCAAAAGGTGTACAGATCTTGCATTTGCAGGAAACGGGCTTTGGCTGTTTGGTCCAGATCCGGAAAATACCTGAAAATCAATTGTGCATCCATAATTAATCAACACTTTCCTGTTCAATGATCCGGGCGAGCATTACTTTAGCCCGATGGATCCTGTTTTTAACCGTTCCCAGAGGAACGTTCAATGTATCGGCGATCTCTTCGTAAGCGTAATGCTGCATGTAACGCAGGCGGATGACTTCTGCATAGTCGGGTTTGAGGCGAGATATTACCGATTCAATAGCTTGTTTCTGTTGTTCGGCTATCATGACTTCTTCCGGGTTAATGTCTTCTGTTTCCCGGGCTTCTTCCAGTGAAACAAAGTATTGTTTGTTTTTCCTGAAATGATCAATGCATAAATTTTGAACAATGCTGTACAGCCAGGTGGAGAAAGCGTATTTGGGATTGTAATGTTTCAGGTTCCGGAAAGCTTTGTCAAAACTCATCAACACCAGGTCTTCGGATTCGGATGAGTTAACTATGAGCTTGTTGATAAAGGCTTGTACACGGTCTTTATGTCTTACTAAAAGACGTGTATATGCCTCCTGCCTGTTTTCCAGGGCCAGTCTGACAAGCTCGCGGTCATCCAAATTATCCGGTGATACACTCATGTTATGAAGATTTGATGTTCTTTATCAGGAGCACTGTTAAAAAATAAAAATGCACAAAGGGAGAGATTATATCCCACAAAGGAGATGCCAAAGCCAGTCCTTTCTCCCCAAAATGAATACGAAATCCTATATGGTGGATCCATACCGTTATCCATCTGAACAACAACATACCTCCGGTAACGCTCAAGGATAAGAGTCCTTCTGTTTCCTGAAAAAGGTAAAAAGCCAGGATCAAAAACACATAAAAAGCGGCTGTGAGTATTTTTTCCGTTGACAGCAATAAATAAGGCCATGCTTTTGTTAGTTGGACCGTAGCCAATTCCAGGGTCCTGTTCATGCGGTATTCGCGCATTCCCAGCCGTCGGTTCATATGTACCGTGCCTGAAGGGTGAACGCATGCTCTGACTTTGGTGTGTTTTAATGCGTGCGAAACTACGGCTTGCTCACATTGGTTGCAGCCGGTTGTTTTCATGTCCATTTTTTCTCCGGTCAAAAAGGCTTCTGCAGGAAACATCTTGTTGTTGCCGTCACCGGTATAACCCATCTTCAGTGAACCTGCTCCCATAGCATGAAGCTGTTGTTCCATCAGGTCGTAACGGATCAGCATGTTGCTGCCCCTGTATGACATGTATCCCAGAACCGTGGTTTTTTGCGTTTCAGCTGATGCTTTACCTATTGATGCTTTGACTATTGATGCAAGCCATTGTTTGGAATCCGGATAACAATCAGGTCGAAAAAAAATTACGTAAGGATACCGGGCGGCGCGTATCCCTATTCCCAGGGCCATAAGGTTGTCCCGGCCGAATTTAGAATTGGCCGTCAGTGTTCTTATGGTCAGATTTTTATTGAAGTGTTCCAGGGAGGCCAGCAGTACGTCTGTATTGTCTTGTGAATTTTTGTCCACCACAACCAGTTCAAAGGGTTCGTATTCCTGTTCCAGCAAAGCAGGCAGCAAATTTACCAGATTCTCGTATTCGTTTCTTACACAGAGAATTACGGAAACACCGGGTGCTGCCGTGTTTCCTTCCTGAGAACTTTCTTTTTTAGCAAAGGCCGGTCTGTAGTACTGTACAAACAGTAACAGTGTAATAGCAAACAGGAGAACAGAAGAAATAATGATCCAATCCGTAAATGCCATACTAATGCGCCTCCAGCCAGTTAGTTCCAAATCCCAATCCAACAGATAACGGTACGCTGAGTGTCACTGTGTGTTCCATTATATTGCGTACCAGGGCTTCCATTTCTTCCTTTTCCGTAATATGGACATCAAAGAGCAATTCATCATGAACCTGCAGGATCATTTTGCTTTTCATTTTTTTATCCCTGATTGCACGGTGTACAGATACCATGGCTTTTTTTATAATGTCGGCAGCTGTTCCCTGAATGGGAGCGTTTATGGCATTACGTTCTGCCAATCCCCGCAGCAATGCGTTGGATGCATTGATATCAGGTGCATAACGTCTGCGGTTGAACAGTGTTTCCACGTAGCCTTTTTCCTTTGCAGTGGATATGGTATTATCCAGATATTCCCTCACTTTCGGGTAGTGTTCAAAATATCCGTCAATGAGTTCCTTTGCTTCTGTACGAGGTATTTTGAGACGGCTGGCAAGTCCGAACGGGGATATGCCGTAAATGATTCCGAAATTGGCGGTTTTTGCCTTATTCCGTTGTTCGGGAGTTACTTCTTCGTTTGTGCAATGGAATATCTTTGCTGCCGTAGCCGTATGAATGTCCTCCCCTGCATTGAAGGCTGCTATAAAATCCTGATCTCCGCTCATATGCGCCATGATACGCAGTTCTATCTGGGAATAATCGGCGGACATCAACACATGGTCTTCATCTCGGGGAATGAAAAATTTTCTGATTTCTCTCCCTCTTTCTTCCCTTACCGGAATGTTTTGAAGGTTTGGTTTTTGTGAGCTGAGTCTTCCGGTTGCCGTTACCGTCTGATTGAATGTGGTATGTATACGTCCGGTTTTGGGGTTGACAAGTGCGGGCAGGCTTTCAATGTAGGAAGACAAGAGTTTTTTCAAAGACCTGTATTCCAGGATCAGGGGCACTATGGGATGGCGATCTGCCAGTGCACTGAGAGTCTCTTCATCTGTGGAATACTGTTTTTTACCTTTCCGGGACCTGTCGTCAATTTTCAGTCTGTCGTACAGAACGATCCCCAGTTGCTTTGGGGAAGACACGTTCAGGGTGGGGTCATTTGCGTAATCCCTGATCTGTTGTTCAATATCCAGGGCTGTGGCAGTTAGTTCCCGACCGTATTCTTCCAGGGATGCGATATCCACTTTTACCCCCTGGTACTCCATTTGGGCAAGAACTTCCATCAATGGCATTTCAAGATCCGTGTAAAGAGAGTGCGTTCCCTCTTTGATTAGTATGTCCTGCAAAGGCTTTTTCAGATGGAATGCAATAAAAGCGCGTCTTAAGAGGTTTTTTAGGGCTGTATCTGTTTCTTTTTCAGTTTGAAACATGTCCTGATCTTTAGTTTCGGTCTCATCCGGAAATAAATTCAGGTATTGTATGGCAAGGTCGTCGGGACGGTGGTTTCGTTCCGGGTTGACCAAATAATGCATCAGGCCGGGGTCCCATAGCATGCCGGACATGTCTTCTTGTTGATGTTTCAATGTCAGCAACAGATCTTTGATATCGAATCCGCATTTTTCAATTTTCGGATCTGAAAGCAGCGGCAGGATGATTTCAAAAGAAGCTATATGATTTTTTTCTCCGGTATAAACAGCTGCATATGAAGTATCGCAGGCTATGCCCACCCGGCCGTTGACGGATGCCTCTTTCAGCAGAGAAGCGATTTGCTGACTGCTTTTGATTTCTTCAAAAGAAACGGGCGGTTTCAGTTCCGGAGAGGCTTCAGGCGGCGTATCCGTTTTATCTTCAAAACAGCAGAACAATTCTTCCAATTTAGGGATAAGCCTTACCAGGGAATGGAATTCGTATTCCCTGAGCAATTCTTTCAGGCGGGCCAGCTCGGGCGCACGGACCTTGAAAGATTCTTCGTTCCATGGAATGTCCAGGCCGGTCCGGATGGTGACCAGATCTTTGGAAAGTTCCAGCATGTCTTTGGACTGGGTGATTTTTTCCTGCATTTTGACCGGCAACTCGGCAAGGTGTCCAAGTATGTTCTCTACGGTTCCGTAGCGCGATACCAGGTTTTTGGCACCGACTTCGCCAATGCCCCGCACTCCCGGGATGTTGTCCGAGGCATCTCCCCATATGGCCAGGATATCGGTTACCTGTAAGGGATCATTAATGTTGTATTTGGCACAGATCTCTTTTTCACCCATGATCTCCCAGCCGTCCCCGCGGGAATGGGGCCTGAACATCCGTATGTTTTTAGAGACCAGTTGTCCGTAATCCTTGTCCGGAGTGACCATGAATACCTGGAACCCTTCTTTTTCGGCACGTTTGGAAAGTGTTCCGATGACATCGTCCGCCTCGGCATTCTGAATGGTGATCACAGGGATGCGGCAAGAGTCCAGGAATTCGTGAATGACGGGCAGCGATTCTTTTATCACCGCAGGCGTCTCGGGCCGGTTCGCTTTGTATTCCGGATATGCCTGGTGGCGAAAATTTTTACCTCCCGGATCAAAGGCCACAAAAAGATGGGTGGGTCTTTCCTTCAGGATAATATCAAAAAGGGAACGGCAGAAGCCGTATATTGCCGAGGTGTCAACACCTTTGGTGTTGAGCATGGGCCGGTTAATAAAGGCAAAATACGCCCGGTAAACCAGGGCGTGCCCGTCGATCATGAATATTCGTTTCATTTCACCCATTCGGCAAATGATGTGGGGGTTTCGTACAACCTTACGCTGTGTAGCCGGTTGGGCGGTGTTATTACCGGATCCAGGATGCCGGCAATATATAACGTCAGTTGTTCACAGGTGGGTTGAAAATCAAAAATTATGACGTTGTCGTATGCTTTGGAAAGTTCACTTGATAAAGGAGCGTCCTTCCTAAGCATCAGAGAGTGATCCAGGGGTTCCAGAACGTATGTGGAAACAATTTTCTTAAGGTCATTGAAGTCCATGATCATGCCTGATTTCGGATCTTCCGGTTTGTGGGAAGGTTCACCTGTTATGGTGACCATCAGTTTGTAGGAATGTCCGTGTATCTGGCGGCATTTGCCATCGTAATGGGTCAGTGCGTGTGCGCCTTCAAAACGAAATTCCCGGGTTATTTGCAATTGTGACATAAATCGCGTTTATTCGCACAAATGTAGCACATTTCTTTGAGTAACCCTTGTGGCTTATGATTTATATGTTTAATTGCGTTCCTGCTATATATTTGTCATATATTTTGCTTTATTGATTAAACTTTTTTAGTTTTGCCCCGTAAAAGAATTTAAAATTATGCTAGACGAAACTTTGAAATCCATTATCTCTGATAACGCCAAAAATATGAGGCGGTCTGCCATCCGGGATCTTCTGAAAATGGCTACACGTCCTGACGTGATATCTTTTGGAGGCGGGTTCCCCGATATTACGGCTTTTCCCGTAGATCAATTAAAGGAAGTCGTTATGGAAGTCCTGGAAGAAAATGCCTTGCAGGCATTGCAATATGGTGAAACGTTGGGGGTTAAGGAATTAAGAGAGGTGCTTGCACAACGTTACCGTGACCAGGGTATGGAGGTTACTTATGAAAATTTCATAATTACCACATCGTCGCAACAGGCAATAGATATGCTGTGTCAGCTGTTAATTAATCCCGGAGACACGCTGGTCTGCGGCTTGCCATCCTACCTGGGCGCCTTACAGGCTTTTTATGCCCACAGGGCCAATCCCGTGGGAATCCCCAAAGATGAGGAATTGCATTCGGTGGTAAGGGCATTGGTAACTGCCGGTAAAAAACCGAAATTCATCTACGCAATACCCGATTTCCAAAATCCATCCGGTGTGACAATGGATATGGAGCAACGAAACAATGTCCTGGAAGTTGCCAGGGAATTTGATCTTCTGGTAGTGGAAGACAGCCCTTACCGGGAGATCCGTTTCAGCGGCGAACCCATGCCTTTGATCTATTCACTGGATAAGGAAGAGCGTACGGTATTGCTGGGAACTTTTTCCAAGACATTCGTGCCCGGGTTCCGCCTTGGATGGATCATGGCTCCGGTAAACATAATTGAACGGCTGGAGATTGTTAAGCAATCCATGGATTTGTGTGCTCCGGTATTCAATCAGTTCATAGCGGCCCGTTTTATGAAAAAAGGGTATTACGACAAAAATATTGAGCGGGTTAAGATCAATTACCGTAACAAACGCGACAGCATGATTGCCGCATTTGAAAAATACATGCCCGAAGGGGTAACCTGGACCAATCCCGAAGGAGGTCTCTTCCTCTTTGTTACACTGCCTGAAGGGTACGATTCCACGGAACTTTTCAAAATTGCGGTAAAAGAAAACGTGGCCTTTGTCATTGGGGAAGCATTCCACTGTGACGGGTCAGGGAAGAACACCTTGCGGATCAACTTTTCTTATATGGAAGAATCACGTGCCGAGGAGGGGATCCGTCGCCTGGCCGGTGCCATTGGCAGGATGATGGAGGAAAAAAAGATCAAAGGTCAATAATCAGTTCATTCAGCGAGCGTTTGGGTACATGATGTGTCCCATCCGCATCTCTCCAATATTTGATGTTTTCCCCGGCCGGGAGGTCGGGGTTTGTTGTTGTTAATATAAAAGATCTATGATGCCCCGGTCGTTCAATTCTGCAGGAGTACCGTAAAACAGGTTTTTATCGCGAGTCATAATCCAGAACAGATCACAATGTTTTAGGGCCAGGGAGAGGTCGTGGGTGGAAAACAGGATGCCCTTGTTCTCTTCAACAGCGAGTTTTTTAAGTAGCAGTACTGTGGCTTGTTTATTGGCAATATCCAAAAAAGCGGTAGGTTCATCAAGAAGGATCAATGGCGTGTCCTGTACCAGTGCCCGGGCAATGGCAACCCGGTGAAATTCCCCGTCGGACAGATCGGCACTGTTTCTTCCGGCCAGGTGCGAGATGCCTGTTTTTTCAAGAACTCCCTCAATAATCCTTTTGCCTTCGGGGTTTTCCAGACCAAGCCAGTTCGTATACCGGTACCTTCCTGTGCTTACAGTATCTTCAACTGAGAAGTTGGACGCCCTCCAGGGTTGTGCCGGCACAAATGCACACAGGTCCCGGTCAACGGGGAGACCTTGCGGAATAACAGAACCTTTCAATGGAGGTAGCAACCCGGCAATTGTTTTTAACAAGGTGGATTTTCCGATGCCGTTGGGTCCCAGAATACCGGTGATTTTTCCGCAATGCAATTGCAGTGTTATGTCTTCAAAAAGGCTTTGTCTTTTGGAGTAACCGATGGATAGTGCGGATATGTCCAGGAAGGGTGTCATAACTTAACGGCTCTGTTTTTGAAGATCACATATATGATCACGGGAATTCCCATGAGGGCGGCTACGGTATTGACGGGTAAAATGCTTTGTGAGCCCGGCATCTGGGAAATGATATCGGCCAGTATCATCATACCGGCTCCCAGAATGGCAGATGCAGGGATCAATACGCGGTGGTTGGCGTTATTGAAGAGCATACGTGCAATGTGGGGAACGGCTATGCCAATAAAACCAATGGGGCCGCAAAAGGCAGTAACACTGCCGGCAAGCAGGGTGGTTGCAAGAAAAATGCGATTCCTGACACGCGATACATTGATCCCCAGACTTTTTGCATACTCTTCACCCATAAGCAAAACATTCAGGTCTTTGATATTCAAAAAAGATATCCCCAAACCGGTAATACAAAGTATGGCCATTATTGCTAAACGGTTACCGGTAACGTTCCCGAAGCTGCCCATGGTCCACAGAACGTAAGTTTTGAGAGCGGTTGCTTCTGAAAAATATTGTATCAGACCTATAAGCGCTGAACCGGCAGATCCTATCATGATACCCAGAATAAGGAGGGTCATGTTGCTTTTCAGTCTTTTTGAAGCTGCCACTATTATCAACATGACGGCAAGTGCTCCCATCCATGCAAAGGCAGCTGTTCCCAAATTAGTAAGCCAGGCAGGTGCATTTGAGGCACCCAGCCAGGAAGATCCCATGACGAAGAAAGCCACGCCAAGTCCTGCTCCCGAACTGATACCCAGAACATACGGGTCTGCCAGCGGGTTCCTGAACAGCGTTTGCATTTGTGCCCCGCATACGGCAAGTGACATACCGGCCAGGAGAGCTGTGATCATTTTGGGTATCCTGAAATTCCAGATTATTTTATATACGTAATCTGTAGAATCATGTCCCGTCAATGCGTTCATAATATCCGGAAAAGACAGATTGACCGATCCCAGGAACAGGTCACCGGCTATGAGCAGAATCAGGACAAAAGGGATCCATAGTTTTTTCATCAACACAAAGATAAACGAAAAACGGTTGGAACTAAAAAACACTTATCTTTACACGTTTTTAATCAAAATGCTGTTAACTTTGAAAAGGTTTCGTTTATCAGTTTTCTTTTCTTTAGCCTGTTACGTACTGTTTGCCCAGGGGGCTGATCGTGAAATGCCCACAGCTATAGATACCTTGGCTACGGAAGATAAATTTACAAGGATCGTATTGCTGGAAGATTTTACCTGGCAATACCTGGATCTTGGAAAACCGGTCTTTGATGAACTGGAAATGTATACCGGGTGGGATTCGTCCTCCATTCATGCATTCAAGGATCTTGAATTGGAAGATATGCCCGATGAGATCACCCTGGTACTGGCCGATTCCCTGCAGGGATTTTGTTGCCCGTTTACAGAAAAAATCCGATCACGTTATGCATTCAGAAGAACCCGTCCACACAGGGGGACGGATATTGCCTTGGATACCGGAGACTCAATCCGGGTTGCATTCAATGGGGTAGTACGGGTCATGGAACCTTCCCGAAACACGGGAGGATACGGAAACCTCTTGGTGGTAAGGCATCCCGGCGGGTTGGAAACGTATTACGGTCATTTATCCAGATTTCTTGTTAAACCGGGAGAGATTGTCAAAGCGGGAGAAGTGATAGGTCTTGGAGGCAATACGGGCAGAAGCACAGGGGCGCATCTTCATTTTGAGACACGCTACAAAGGAAAAGCCTTTGATCCCGAACGTATCATAGACTTTGAAAACGGATCTCTCAGAGATTCCGTATTCGTACTTAAAAAACATTATTTCAGCATCTATTCCCACTACGGCCAGACCGATGAAGAATCCCTGGCCGCTTCACAAAGAATCGTTCACACCATCAGATCGGGAGATACATTAGGGGCTCTGGCTATGAAATACGGAACCACTGTCCGGCAGATCTGTGCGTGGAACAATATATCTTCAAAGACGGTTCTGCGTATAGGAAGAAGGTTGATTGTCAGGTAAACTAAGGTTTTTTGGGTATAATAAAATAGTGGTAAACAGAGGTTTGCAACCACTCTGAAGCTTGTTGGAAAGAGGCTCCGGGCGGTGTGACAGGAATACATTTATCAAAAACGTCGTACAGTAATTTCTCGGATCCCGGTGTTACACTGCCGCAAAATGACAGGATTCTTTTGTTGTGTTTTTTAGCCAGACGGGCTACCCCTGCAGGCGCTTTTCCCATAAGGGTCTGAGCATCCATCCTGCCCTCTCCGGTAATTACAAGGTCTGCATTGAGGACTTCATTTTCAAGTCCGATGGCATCCATGATCATATCGGATCCCGATTCCAGACGGCCGTTCAGAAATTCCAGAAACGCGTAGCCAAGACCTCCGGCAGCCCCGGCTCCCGGGATGTCTTTGTTATCAGGTGTGCCGGGGGGCTTGGAAAACTTTTTTGCAGCCACTTCCGATAAATGACACAATCCGTTGTCCAACAATGTTATATCTTCTGGAGACGCTCCTTTCTGGGGCCCGTATACATAAGCAGCTCCTTGCGGACCGCAAAGCGGGTTGTTCACATCACAGGCTATCCGGAAGGTACATTCGTCCAACAACGGATGTTTGCCATGAGTATTTATTGATGCAATGCATTCCAGGTCTTTTCCGCAAATGCCTGCTTCCCGGCCTTGAGAATCCGTAAATTCAAAGCCCAGAGCAGTAAGCATGCCAATGCCCCCGTCGTTTGTGGCACTGCCTCCTATGCCGATCAAAAAAGTACGGCACCCTTGTGTCAGGGCGTGAAGAATCAATTCTCCAACTCCGAATGTTGTCGTATAAAGAGGATTTCTTTCATTTTCAGGTACGAGACACAATCCGGAAGCCGCGGCCATTTCTATAACCGCTGTGGGATTCTTGCCGGATCCCGGGATGATGCCGTAAATGGCCTCCACTTGTGCTGTGAGAGGGCCCCTTACCTTTACGGTTCTGTATACACCGCCCATTCCCTGGATCAAAGCCGTAACGGTTCCTTCGCCCCCGTCGGCCAGGGGAAGCACTTTTGTTTCAGGGACGTCCAGGGCCATGTGCCTGTATGCCTTTTCAATACCTCGCTGTACGGCGTGTCCCGCTTCCCAGGAGGTAAGACTCCCTTTAAAGGAATCCATGGCAATAATGATCTTCATGTCAGACGGTATTCAACTATACATTGTATGATCTCGGTCAGGGCATATATCAGGAAAAATATACCGGCAAATAGTGTAAGTGTTACAGCCGTATTGAAAGGATTTAACAGGATCACAACAGACAGGATGATCACCAATACAGGGTTTAGATAGATAAACCAGGGCAGGCGGGACTCATTGCTTTTTCGGAATTGAAAAATATGAGCCAGTTGCAAAAACCCTGAGAACAACAGGATCAAGCCGGCTATGAACATAGTCAGTCCTGTAAAAAAGCGGGGAAAGATCAGCAACAATATGGCAAAGATCAAAAATACAAGAGATGATAGATAAAGCATGCGTTGCAGCCCTTTATCCCCGGTCTCGTTTTTCCAGGCAAAATAAAGGGAAAAGAGACCTCCTGTCAACATAACTGCAGCCATAATTCTGACCAGGGTGACTACGCTGCCTTCCGGGTTCATTAGCAGGAAAAGGCCCAGTACTATGCCCAGAAGACTCCTTAAAATACCGTAACGAATGTTGGATATGCCTTTCATGACTTTTGTAATGTTAACCGTATAAAGATAATAATTTTTACATTTGCTGCTTACCCAAATTATTATGGCGGCATTTCTACAGGCGGAAAATCTTTCAAAAACTTACGGGGATAAAATCCTTTTTAAGGATATTTCGTTTCACGTTAACCGGGGAGATAAGGTGGCCCTGGTGGCTACCAACGGGAGCGGGAAATCTTCTTTGTTACATGTTCTTGCGGGCGGCGAATCCCCGGAAGGTTCCGGAACGATCAGATTTATGAAAGATGTCCGTGTGGGATACCTGGAGCAGGATCCTTTGCTGGATCCCGGTTTGACTGTTATGGAACAGGTCAGCATGTCAAACAAAAAGACCTGGCAGGCCGTAAATGCCTATAACAGGGCGGCTTCCGGGAGTGATAAAAAGAAACTGGAAAAGGCCATTAACGATATGGACCGCCTGGACGGATGGAACTATGACAATTTGATCACACGTGTTCTAACCCGGCTGGGTCTGAATTTCCCGGATAAAAAGATTGGTTCTTTATCCGGGGGCGAGCGCAAAAAGGTGGCGCTGGCCGGTTTGCTTGTTCAGGAAGCGGATCTTTTGATCCTGGATGAGCCTACCAACCATTTGGACGTAGAGGTCATCGAATACCTGGAAGATTACCTGGCAACATCATCGAAAACTATCTTTATGGTCACACACGACAGGTATGTTCTGGACCGGGTCTGTAACACCATATTTGAACTGGATAACGGCCGTCTGTACACCTATAAGGGCAATTACAGCTATTTTCTGGAAAAAAGAGAGGAACGCCTGGCCAACATAGCAGCCGAAACCGATAAAGCCAGGAATCTTTACAGAAGGGAACTGGAATGGATACGGAGTACTCCATGCGCCAGAACCGGTAAGTCAAAGTCCCGGATTGAGAGTTTTAAAGAATTGCAAACAAAAGCAGAAGGCCGCCGGGACGCAAAGAAAATGACTATTGATCCCGGCATTGCGCGCCTGGGCGGGAAGATCATACATAGCAAAGCACTTTCTTTCAGTTACGGAGAGAAATGGATAATCAAAGATTTCACATACAATTTTGCCCGTTACGAGAAGATCGGAATTATTGGTGGGAACGGTGCCGGCAAGAGCACTTTTCTGAAACTGATCACCGGAGAGCTGGCTCCTGTTTCAGGCACTCTTCAGACCGGTGAAACCGTCCGTTTCGGCTTTTACCGGCAGGAGGGAATTGCCTTTGACCCGCAGGACACGATCTTTGACGTGGTGCACAATATTGCCGAGACGGTGCTTATGGCAGACGGGACGCGGGTGCCCCTGAATACCTTCCTGAACCGTTTTCTCTTTCCGCCTTCCACACACCAGATAAAAGTAGAAAAACTGAGCGGGGGAGAAAAAAGGCGTTTGTACCTGCTTACCGTCCTTATGAAAAACCCGAACTTCCTGATCCTGGATGAGCCTACCAATGATCTGGACATTCTTACCCTGAACGTGCTGGAGGAATACCTGGAACATTTTAAGGGGTGTTTGCTAATCGTTTCCCACGACAGGTATTTTTTGGACAAACTGGCCGATCACCTGTTTGTTTTTGAAGGGAACGGCCATATCCGCGATTATCCCGGCAAAAGCAGTGAATATTACAGCGCAGTAAAATTGGAAAACGCCCCTGCACAGGAAAAAGAAGCAAACGGCAAAGCGAAATCTGTCGTGAAGGATCCCGGGAGCGAAAGAAGTGCTGCTCCAAAAAAAATGACTTACCGGCAACAGAAACGCATGGAAGCACTGGAGGAGACAATCCAGGAACTCGACCGTGAAAGAACGGAGCTGGAAAAGATCCTCTCCGAGCCCGGCCGGTCTTTGGAAGAGATTACCCGAGCCTCGGTGCGAATGGGCGAAATACTAAGTAAACAGGAACAGAACTGGACAGAACTGCTGGATCTGGAAGGTCAGTCGGACGGGTAATTTGCCAGGAATTCCGGGTAGATCTTCATGTGTTCATTCGCAGCGCCGTTCCGGTCAAACAACCCGCCCCAGCGGGGGGAAGTGGCTTCCCAGATGAATGTTCCCAATCCCATTTTCCCGGGAACATCACGTACTATCTCATTGACTTCCCGGCGGTGTTCCTGGTACTCAACCACAATAACGGGTTTGTTGTAACGGACCGCCAGATCATCCAGGTTGCAGCGCAGATCATCAAGCGTCCCGTGCCACTGCGGATAATAGGATTGTCCTATTACATCAAATACCACATCCCGGCTGAGGATCTTGTCAAAGAAATAGACAGATTCTTCATTTTGTCCGCCACAGGCTATGTGAACCATAACCGGTATGTCCGGGTCTGCAGCACGTACGCCTGCCGAGGCGCAACGCAGCAATACGCCAAATGACATATAGGAATCTTCAATTTTGCCCTGTGGCCACAACATTCCGTGATTGATCTCGTTCCCTGCCTGTACCATATCGGGACGGACTCCTTCTTCAATGAAACGATTGACTACTTCGTTTGTGTAACGATAGACCTGGCCTTCCAGCCCCGATCCGTAATATTCTTTCCAGGCAGCGGGAGTATATTGCTTGCCCGGATCGGCCCAGTTGTCGCTGTAATGAAAGTTCAGCAACAGTTTCAGTCCGGCATTTTTAATGCGTTTGGCCATTTCCAGCGTTTTTTCCAATCCGCAGTAACCTTCCGGGGAATACCCGTTTTCTGCGGTGGGATCAGTGAACAAACGCAGACGTATCCAGTTGAATCCGTTGTCTTTGAGGATTTCAAGAACGTCTTTTTGTTCGCCATTGTCCGAGAATACCGTGCCCCGGTCTTCCTGCTGCTGTACCCACGAAATGTCGGCTCCCACGACCGGTGGGTCAAAGGTCATCTCCCGGGTTACCGGGGGAAGGGGTAGCGGGCGGGTTTGCGCGTAAGACTCGGCAAGGCCCCTGTAAATACCCAGGATTTTTGCAGAGGCTTTCCCTTCGGGGAAAAGGGCCCACGCAGGCTCCCAGGCCATGGTTCCGTATCCGAGTCCGCCGGGGACGGATCGTACGATATCGTTGATGCGTTTGATGTTTTGGGCGTTGGCCCCGTATTCACAGACACAAAGGGGCTTTTGATACCTTTCCGCCAGGTCGTACAGATTGGCCTGCAGGTCCCGGTAAGTACCGTGCCATTGTTCGTAATAGGAAAGTCCTATGATGTCGTATCCGGCATTGTACTTGTCCATGTAGTCCAGGAATTGGCGGCACAGGGTGTTTTGTCCTCCCAGTGCCAGGTGGACCATCAGGCGGGCCCGGGGCAACACTTCCCGGACTGCTTTCTCTCCGGCTTTGTAAAGTCCCATAAGGGCAGCCCAGTTGCTTTCTTCCGCATTGTCGTCAATAAATCCTTCGGGCCATACCATGCCGTGATTGATCTCATTCCCGATCTGAATAATATCCGGGGCAGTACCTGCTTCTTTCATTGCCAATAATACGTCACGGGTATATTGGTAAAGTGCGTTTTCCAGTTCCTTGCCGGTAAGGTCTTTCCAGGCAGAAGGTTTGTATTGCTTGTCCGGATCTGCCCATGTGTCCCGGTAATGAAAATCCAGGGAAAACTTCATGCCGGCGGCTTTGATGCGCCGGGCCATGGCTATGGTTTGTTCCAGTCCGCAAAAACCTTCTTCTGAGTATCCTTCTTCGGCAGTGGGGTCAACGAAGATACGCAGGCGAATGTTGTCAAATCCGTTTTCGGCCATGACGGAACATATGTCTCTTTGAACACCCGCAGTATCCGTAAAGGTCAATCCCCGGGATTCAAACTGGGGAATGAAAGATATATCGGCTCCCAGGCTGTGGTGTGGATTGGCTGAATGGCATCCGGCGGAGAGAATAGCCAATGCCAGGGATAGTACAAGCCCTGCATGTTTGATGGTTTGTGCTTTCATGTTGTTGTATTTTAATATTTTACCTGATCCAGATCCACCAGGTTGTTGAGGATCGCGTATATGGTCAGTCCGGAAGGGGAATGGATTTGCAGTTTGGCGGCTATGTTTTTGCGGTGGGTCATTACCGTATGGACAGAGATGAACAGTTTGTCTGCTATCTGTTTGTTCGTCAACCCTTTGACTACTTCAACAATGATGTCTTTTTCACGATTGCTCAATTCTTTAGGAATGTCCTTGTGCTGGTCTACGTTGAAGAGTTTGATGATCTTGTTGCGGATTTGTTCTGCCGAGTCGTAGATGGATACCGAGTCGTCGTAATGTTCCAGGGTATGGCTGTCTGCCAGGGAATGGAGCAAAGCCACGGATTTCATTTTGTTGTTGCCGCAGAGGGTTCTGACCCTGCCCGAAAGGTGCGGATCAGTAGCCGTAGGATTGATAATGAACAGGTCCGGGGTATATTTGCATAAAACACACTCAAGCTGATCCGTATCTGATATTTCAATAATGTATATATCCAGTGAATTTATGCGTCTGAGTACATCAATGATGCCTGCACGAAGAATTTCAGAAGGTTCGGCTATGGCAACACGGATCTTTTTGCTCATTGCTTCTTTAGATTGAGTTCCAGTTGAGATATCATAGGGACAAAAAGATTGTCTTCAATGAAATTATGGGAAGCCAGGTCCGAGGCACAGGCAAAGATATCGAACAGAACACTGTTCAGTTCATCCACATTTCCCGGGGGATAGTATTTAATCAGGATGTTTTTTAATTCGGAAAGTTTTGATTCAATATTGTCGTGTTGCCTGCAAAACACACGGATGTTGTAGTCACCTCGTTTTACGCCTGAAAGAAGTGATCTGACATAAGGAAAGACAGTCGTTTCTTCGTATTCCATGTGGGTGTGCACCTGATCCACGTATTGGTCGTAAAAACGGATAATGGCTTTGGCTGCATTGTCGTGTTTGGTATCTATGGCAGAGATGAGTTTATGCCGGATGGATGGAAGCCGGAAATCCAGAAAATAACTGTGGGAATTGTGCAGGTAATCCAGAAGACACTGTATGGAATCATGGCCAAAAACACTTGTTTCGTCCATTTCGTTGCTGATTAACAGGTTAACTACGGCTAAAAATGTTTTTTCGTCAACACCGTTTTGATCGCAGACCTCCTGTATGGTTTTTTCCCCGAAACCAAGGGAGATTCCAAAACGGCTGAGAACCAAAAGCATGGTGTAATTGTTGCAGATCAAATCACTCATGATGTCTGCAGGTGTATATTTTCCCAGTTTGTAGATCTTTTCTGTCATTTGAGGCGAATCCTCCTGTTTAAAGCATTAAAGATAAGAAAAAAGATCAGGCAAATAAAATCAGGCTCAGGGCCATTACGGCCATTCCCGAGATCAGTCCGTACAAGGCAATGTGATGCTCTCCGTACTCATGGGCACCGGGCAATAACTCGTCAAATGAAATATAGATCATAATCCCGGCCACAACGGCAAATACACAACCCATGACAACCGGAGAGAGGAAAGGCATCAGGATAAGATATGTTACCAAAGCTCCCATGGGTTCGGCCAGTCCCGAAAACAGGGTTATCCAGAAAGCTTTTTTCCGGCTTCCTGATGCATAAAAAATGGGGATGGATACGGCGATACCTTCAGGAATATTGTGTATGGCTATGGCGGTGGCAATGGCAATACCCAGGGTGGGGTTTTCCAATGCCGCCATAAAAGTGGCTATACCTTCAGGGAAATTGTGAACGGCTATTGCAATGGCAGTCATCACACCCATTTTCATTAATTTGGGCTTTTTTATACACGCGGAGTCGTGCACTCCCTGTTCCACTTCTTCTACCATATGGGCTTCGTGGGGATTTCCGAATTTTGGAACAAAACGATCAATAATCGCTATCAAAGCCATTCCGGCAAAAAAGAAAACAACTGTGATTAGTAATCCCTTTTGATGTCCCATATTTTCTGTGAGAATGATCCGGGCCTCGTTGAAAATCTCTACGAAAGCCACATATACCATAACACCGGCTGACAATCCCAGGGAAAAGGAGAGCAGTTTGCGGTTGGTGCTTTTAGCAATGAAAGTAATTGCAAATCCTATGAGTGTGGCCAGTCCGGCAAATAATGCCAGTAAGAAAGGGAGTAAAATATTTGATGCCATATATTTCTAAAATCGTCTGCAAAGGTAGTTACATAAGTTTTTTTTGGAAATACCCATATTCAGGTATTATGTAATTGCAGGTTTCCTTTATCTTTGCAGCTTCTAAGATGAAATACAGAGACTGCAGAAACAAGATAATCACGTTCATCCTGGCACTATTCTTTTTAGGGTATTATGCCGGGACTTCCATGTGTTATCACCAACATAGTGATAATGGACGGGAAATCTCACATTCGCACCCTTTTTCATCCCGGTCCCATACCCACACAAACAACCAGTTACAGGTCATTGCCTTTTTATCTGTGGTCGTGATGTTAATCCCGGTAACAGCAGGATGTCAGTCACGCTACAATTATCTGTCATCGATCTTTCTTAATCCCGTGATCTTTACGGTTCCCGTTGCGGATCGTCCGGTTCGCAATCTGAGGGCTCCTCCGGTAATGTAATTATTTCCCGTTTTTTTGAAATAATTAGATTTACCTTATTAAGATCCATGAAAAAAATAGTACTGACTTTATTGCTGCTTATTATCGTGTTTTCTGTGACCCATGCGCAGCAAAGACAACACAGAGAAAGAGAAAAGTCAAACAGAGGAGCCACTCTTACAGGATATATAACAGATGCTTCAACCGGTGATAGCCTGGGATACGCCTCCGTAGTGCTGCATGGCACTACATTAATGTCTGTAGCCAACGATTCCGGCTATTACAGACTTCACCATCTGCCCGAAGGTTCACATACCATAAAGGTTTCATTGGTAGGGTACAGTCCTGCTTCTTTCTCCGTACAATTAAAACAGGGTGAAATGACCATGCAGGATATTAAGCTGGTACCCGATGTGGTCGCTTTGGACCAGATTGTAATTTCCGCCAGCCGGACAGAAGTGGTCCGGCGTAACAGTCCGGCCCTGGTCAATGTGATGACTGCCGGGATCATTGAACAAACCAATGCCGTATGCCTGGCAGAGGCATTGCCTTTTCAGCCCGGGGTAAGGGTAGAGAACGATTGCCAGAATTGCGGTTTTAACCAGGTGAGGATAAACGGGCTTGACGGCCATTATTCCCAGATCCTGATAGATTCGCGGCCGGTATTTTCTGCGCTGGCCGGTGTATACGGACTGGAACAGATCCCTGCCAACATGATAGATCGCGTAGAAGTGGTCAGGGGTGGGGGATCGGCCTTGTACGGGTCTTCTGCCATAGGCGGAACCATCAACATCATTACACGTGATCCTGTAACCAACGATGCCGAAGTGGCACATACGATCACTTCTATTGGAGCGGGAAAGGCCTGGGACAACAACACGACTTTCAATGCATCCCTGGTTACGGGGAACGGGAAGGCCGGATTTTTGGCCTACGGGCAAAAACATTCCCGTCAGGGGTACGATCACAACGGGGACGGTTTTACCGAATTGCCAGAGATACAAAGCAATACCATTGGCTTACGCACCAACTTCAAAACCGGCCTGAATTCAAAAATTACTTTGCAATATCACGGGATAGGAGAATACAGAAGGGGAGGCAATGCGCTGGATCGTCCCCCGCATGAAGCTGACATTGCAGAACAAACCGAACACCAGATTCATGGCGGAGGTGTTTCTTACGATCTCTTCTCGTCTGACTACAGCAACCGGCTGAATATGTTTGCTTCCATGCAATACATAGACCGAAAGAGTTATTACGGGGCCGGACAGGATCCCCGTGCTTACGGGACCACTCAGGATATGACTGTGGTTTCCGGATTGCAGTATACCCGCAAATGGGAGCGTTTGTGGTTTATGCCTGCCGAGTTTGTTGCCGGCATGGAATACAACTACAACGGGTTGCACGACAGGTCGTTGGGATACGATACGGACACGCGTCAGATCATTCATGATGTCAGTGTGTACCTTCAGAACGAATGGCGCAATGACAGGTGGGGATTTCTGGCAGGGGTCAGGGCGGATAAGCACAACCTGATAGATCACGTAATCTTTTCCCCCCGGGTAAATGTTCGTTTCAACCCCACACGTAATGTGAATTTCAGGGCTTCCTATTCCACCGGGTTCCGCGCTCCCCAGGCTTTTGACGAGGATTTCCATATTGCAGTGGTAGGTGGAGAAAGGGTTGTTACTATCCTGGCTGATGACCTCAAAGAAGAAAAATCGGATAGTTTCAGCTTTTCCGCTGACCTGTACCATTCTTTCGGTAAGGTTCAGACAAATCTGATCGTGGAATTATTCCACACCCGTCTGCGGGATGTGTTTGCTCTTAGGATGCTTGAACAAAAGGACAAAGACGGAAACAGTGTGCTGGAACGTTACAACGGGTCCGGAGCCGTTGTGAAGGGGATGAATGTGGAAGGGAAAGCCATTCTTACCGGTAGTCTTCAGCTGCAGGCAGGAATCACTTACCAGAAAAGCACTTACATGGAACCGGAACAATGGAGTGAAGATCCTTCGGTAGAGGCTGTAACGCGTATGTTCCGCAGTCCGGATCTGTACGGATACCTGACTTCCACCTTTACATTGTTAGATAATTTCAATATTTCCGTGTCGGGAACTTTTACAGGTCCCATGATAGTACAGCATTTTGCCGGGTCCGGTACGGCCGTGGATCATGCGGTAACCACTCCTTCCTTTTTTGATATGGATCTGAAGCTGGCCTATGACATCAGGATCAACGGGAGAACCGGTGCCCAGATAAAAGCAGGGGTGAAGAATCTATTTGATTCGTACCAGGATGATTTTGATACCGGCCCCGACAGGGACTCGGGCTATATCTACGGACCCATGATGCCGCGGAATTTCTTTGTGGGATTGAAGTTTAGTTTTTGAAACGGGGCGCGATCCGGCTTGATTTTTTAGAAGAAGAGCGTATAACGGGTACCTGTAAGAGCTCCAAAAATACCCGTTCCATTTTCAATATTGGAGTGGATGCGGATAGGTTCAGCATATATATCGTTTGCAGAACAGTTATACAATTCCAATGTTTTTAAATATTTGTAAAAATCTTTCGTTATCTGTTGTAACTCAATTACAACGTAAGGTCTTAAATTATTGGATATGCGTTGACGTGTCTCTATTGTGAATTCGTATGTGGTTCCATCAAATATCGAATCATCAAAAACATTTGAAAAATACGCCGGCCATCCATTATAGGAAACAGATACGTTCTTGTCTTCAAACATAATATCGGAGGAAGTAAACAAATCATTAACATAGTATATGGAATCTGAAAGAGCACCAAGGCTTCGTACATTAAGTCTGTAATAATTTTTTTCTCCCCACGGATCCCTAAATCGTGCTGTGATAGACATAATTGTATCTGTTCCTGACCAGTCCGGGTCATCATTAGGAATGTCGTAGTGATCAATCTTACTATAAAAAGAATTGTGACGAACTATCTCAAAATCAGGCGAATTGAGAATGGTTGTGTTAGCCTCAACCGGATCACAACCCTCGAAAGATGCCTTCAACTGAAGTTGGTCTCCCTCCATTGGACAGTAATCGGATACAAAGCAATTATCTATGTTGTCATAAGCCATCTTAACAGTTAATGAATTATTTATAGTCATTTGTACTAAAGCCGTGCTAAGAGTCTGTTTTTCCGGAGTCATCCAACTTTCCGGATCAAGGAAGAAGAGGCTTTTGTACACGTAAACCTTAATGGGTTCGCCTGCGATGGCAAGGGCATTTAAGGTTATCAATGGTTTTGTTTCCTCTCCTGAAAAGGAGATGTTTTTTTCACAACCATTCAAAATAATCAATAATAATAGGCAAAAAATCCATTTCATAACTAAAACTGGTATGAATAACTAAGTGAAGGCATAAACGGGAACAGGCAGAGCTTCTTAAGCACATACCTGTTTGAATCAAAAGCCGGATACACTGCATATGCATTCATTCGATTGTAAACGTTATAAATGTTTATAGACAGGGTACTTTTTCCTCTTTTGTGCACCAGGTAATAGTTGATGGCAATGTCCAGGCGATGGTAATCATCCATAACAAATCCATTCCTTTCCAGGTATGTTGAGAGACGTTGATACCCGTCCAGGTTAACCTGGTCCGGTTGTTGCCCGGAAGTAATAAACAAAACAGGTTCACGACTTGAGGAAAGATAGGATACCGGAAGGACTGTCAAATCCGGGATATAACGTCCAATAAAAGCCACTTGTGACAATGTGGCCCGATACCCTGTATGGTAAACAAACGTGCCCGACACTTCCCATTTTTTGCTGATTTGATGTGAAATAGTCATACTCAAATTGTTCCGGCAGTCATTTTTAGCGAAAAAGACGTCTCCGTTATTAAGCACATTGCCCTCCCGGTTAAATTTTCTGAGAGATTTTGACCACGTATATGCAATCCATCCGGTCGTCCTTCCAACAGACTTTTGTGCAAGGAATTCCACTCCGTATGATGTGCCTTTACCTATGGCCACTTTATTTTCCCACCCTTCCGAAGTGTTGAAGAAAGTTATGCCGTCTCTATATTCCAGCACGTTGTTCATGGTCTTATAATATCCTTCCAGCGAAAAACGAATGCCAGATTCGTTCAGATCATAAAAGAAGCCCAATGAGGCTTGATGAGAGGTTAAGGGTACAATTTGATTACTAACAGGCACCCATATATCTGAAGGCATCACAAGATTGGCGCTGTTTAACCCGTGGAGTGCCTGGCTCATGTAGGAATAGGACGTTTTTATGGAAAAGTTATCAGTCATCAGTATCCTTATGTTGACACGTGGTTCAGGATAGATGTATATCTTATCCTTTACGCCGTATATGTTAATGCGTAATCCCATATTCATAGTGAATAGGTCATTAACCCTCCATTTATCTTCAACATATATTGCTCCGTTAAAAAGTTTTGATGGGTTTCCTGTGTTTATGTCAGAGACATCAACCGTTTGTGAGGAAGCTATCATGGTTGTTATGTCCCGGTGTGTCTTGACTATGGGTGAGAACTGTTTTATAGATAATTTCATTCCGGCGGATAGTGTGTTATTGGCTGTCAACAAAGATGTTACATCGGAGTTCAAATTATAGTCTTCAATACCTGATAAAAACTTTATGCTGGAGTTCGTATGCTGGTAGAAACTGTCTGTAGGGTTATTTAGAGGAATAGATTCCTCCTTAATGGCTGAATTCTTATTAAGTTCATAACGGAAACGACTGAAATACAGTCCTGTATTAAGGAATGTTTTTTCTCCGTAAATGCGATTCCAGTGCACACCTGCCAGGATATTGCCCCAGTTATTATCAGTGTCTTCCTGGTTGCTTTTTCTATAAGTCTCTATTTTGCCTTGTCGCTCTTGTTGGGTTTCCATTTTGGTCATTTCTCCATCTAGATTTACGCGGTCGCCACCGCAATAGAATAGTGCGGAAATCTTACTTTTTTTGGAAAATTTATGCGTTATTTTAGTGTTAATGTCAAAATAAGACATATTGGCAAACTGTGACAAAGCTTCTGTTTTGTCATATATCTTTTCCAGAATGGGTCTTGTAAATAAATTGAAATACGATATTCTTGCCGAGACAATGAACGATGTTTGCTCTTTAATGATAGGTCCCTCGGCAAATAGTTTAGCAGATAACATGCCCAGGGAGCCTGCTCCATGGAAAGATTCAAAATTACCGTCTTTCATCTTGGCTTCAATTACCGATGAAATGTGCCCTCCGTACCGGGCGGGAAAACTTCCCTTGTGGACGACGATTTCTTCAATGACGTCGGGATTAAAAGCAGATACAAACCCTTTAAGATGTTCAGCATTGTATATGGTTATTCCCCCCATTGTCATATTGTTTTGGTCGTATGAGCCGCCCCTGATATACACCCCGGCGAAACCATCTCCCCCGGAATGGATACCCGGTAATAATTGAACCATTTTCATTATATCGGGTTCTCCAAGTAGTGCCGGAGCTTTTTTTACCTGGGCCACAGGAATAGATACTGTCCCCATTTGTGTACTGCGAGCTCCCAAATCAGTCTGTCGGGCATATATGGTGATTTCGTCCAGATCCGGATTTGGCTGTAGTCTTACGTTCAGGATAGTGTCGCAGGTAATTGTGAGTTGTACTTCTTGCGTTATGTATCCTACGTAGCTGAAATCTAGCAGTACGCCACCTTTTGGTAATTTTATGGTGTAAGTCCCATCGCTATGTGTGTATGTGTTTCGTAGTCCTACATCGCTTATAATTGAAGCCCCGTTTAGGTATTCACCTGTTAATGAGTCGCATACGATCCCTTTTACAACAAATTTGTTTTGTCCGTAAACACTAGCCGGTATCAGCAATATTAACAATTTACAAAGAACCAAGAAAAGAAATGCCCTCATTTTACAAGTATTCACGTAACGGTTCAAAAAAGGCAGAATAAACAATTGTGCCTTGAGAATTTTCAATACTACAACTAATCTGGAATGTACCTCCTTGATTAAAAAAGATTGCTACAGAATCTGCACCAGATGATACAATATATCCTCCTTTTTCTTCATCATCAAAGTTCCAATGATAAGTAGCATTAGCATATTCGGCTATGTGTGGAAATATTCTATAAATATAAGTATTCCCCAAGGTGATGTATGTCGGTCCGATTATTGCGGGCGCGTAATAGTACGTTCTGTTGGTAGTGTACGACGCCGGGACAGTCGTGGGGCTATGTCTCACTAATGGACCCTCTCCCCATTTTGAAGTATAATATGATGTGCCATATGATGAAAGTGCCGAATGATCACCGCTGTAATATACTCTGGTATATCCATAATTATTACCCTGGGTTGCAGAGCTATATAAATCATTTGTCCAATATTTGGATAAATTGATACCTCCATACTCAATCCAACAGGTTGCCCCTCCTTCCGATATGTTCCATGCATAACTGTGGCAGTTGTAGGTGCGTGAAGAACTGTCAATAAGGATTACATTGTAGTTGTTAAGTACATCCATTGTGCTTTCATAAATTACCCAGGAAGAGAATTCATCTCGTATATATGATAGTAAAATAGTCACTCATTGTTTTCATTCTCTTTGATTTTGACATATCAAGTAAAACGTAACCTTGATAAACTGATAGATTTTTTCTTTTCTCAGATGCTTTTTCAGACAGGTAAAAATATAAAGAGTCCTTCTGTATATCATTCAGTTGAGAGATAAAAATATCATTTGTAAGTAGTAACTCAATATATCTTAAATGAAGCGGCGAAGATAGCGTGTCCAGGTTTGATAAAAAGGGATCTTCAAGTACTTTAATGTTTGAATATAATTTCAACAGTTTCATAGTTCCATCTTTTCTTGATGATAACTCTTTGAGACCGTTGAAGTTTTTTATCATAAAAGAAATACCATATTTTTCGTTATCGGTTAGCATATATTCAAAGAACAATGGATATCTTGCACAAATTGCCGCTAAATTTTCTGAAGAAACACTATTCAGAAAATTGTCAGGTAATTGGCAAGCATTAATCTTTTCATCTCCTGATAAATTTTTCCATTTAGTAGTGTCTTTTATTGTCCAAAATTTATGGGCATCATTTTAAAAAAATTGTTCGAATTATATAAGACTATGATGCTATCTGCTTGATCAACATTCAAAGATTTGTAAGAGAGAGGAGTAGCATCTTGAATACTACAAGAAAAGGAGCATAAAAGACAGAAAGCTGTGATGAGAATGTAGTGTTTCATCTATTCTTAGACATTTTAATGTTTTCAAACTTGAATCAAATCTATGGAATATAGATAGTTATAAAAATTTTCGTTATATGACAAATGAAATTTAAATATACATAATTATTTAATATACAGCAGCTGTCTGCTGCAAAGCCCTTCCCTAAAGGGAAAGTGTCTTGTACCAGTAAAAGAAAGCTTCCGGGTTTGTTTTTTTGAGCTTATTCAGCTTGTTATATAATGGATTG
>Ga0209510_1001278_pt1 | contig 29268 bp, 20 predicted proteins | sample BiotimSIPDNA_FD_185749 | JGI IMG/M metagenome (GOLD analysis project Ga0209510, IMG submission 185749) | Anaerobic biogas reactor microbial communites from Washington, USA - Biogas_R1 time_0 SIP DNA (SPAdes) (version 2) | ecosystem: Engineered > Bioreactor > Anaerobic > Unclassified | place...
CAGTTGTGTGAAGTAATCGTAGAGGACATAGGCCGAGGCGAAGAAGCTCTTGCGCGGCGAGCCGTAATGCCCCAAGGCCCAGTTGACCGGCCCGGTCCAGATCTGACCGATGTAGCCGTCGATGCCGGGAAGGTTCGTCGAGGTGCCCAGCGGCGCAACCAACTGAGCGGCAATGTTGCTGTAGAGTGAGTGGATCGGCAGAACGAAGGCCACATCCCGCCCGGCAAAGGCCCCCGTCCGCTCGGCCAGGCGCCGCTCCAGTTTCAGATACAACTCGTTCTTGAGCTGCGCCGTGAGGTAGCGCGCCTCGTCGCTTTCGTGCTGGGGCCGCCAGGGCCGGCCATAGCGCTGCGACCAGAGTTCACGGAAGCTCTCTTCGTAGCCAGTGAACACGTGCGCCAGCGGCTCCTCCGGCAGGATCGCGCCGGCGCCGGCCTCCAGCGACGCATCCGTCATCTCTTCGAGATAGCGAATCCACCCGTCGGTCGGCAGCATATAGGGACGCACCCCGGCGCACTTGACCACCTCGCCGGCCTGATTGCGTTCGACGTCCTGCGGATAGGGTGTGCCGTCCCATTGTCCCGTCCAATATGCGTTGGCCGCATCGGAATCGGCGAAGAACATGCGTCCGACGGAGAACCCCTTCCGTTGCCAGGATTCGAGTTCACCCGCAAACGGCCCGCCATGACGATGCACGATCGTCGCGTCGGCGGCGATGGCGACTCGCGGATCGTATCCGGCGTTGGTCTGAAAGACCGTCTTGGCATCGAGGAAGCCCGCGGCGGCGACACGTGACAACAGCAGCGCCCACGCGAACACCGCCGAAACGAGAAGACCACTGAGACTGCGCATTCGACTCACCAGAACTACTGAACGGGAAAAACGGGCCGGGTCACGCCTTCCATACCGGCGGGCTGCTCGCCCACCTTGACGATCGTGAAATGTTGCCCGGAGGCCGCACCATCGCTCGCCTCCAGCTTGAGGACATAGACGCCGGGCCGGGAGAACGTCGCCTGCGTGGTCAGTGCGGCCGGGTTGGCGATGCCGACGGCGTCCGCCGCGCCCTGGATCACGGACCACGCATAGGTCAGCGCACCGTCACCACCAACCGAGCCCTTCAACGTGACCGTTCCGCCCTTCTCATCCAGTTGGATATCCGGTCCGGCATACACGTCCGGGGGCCGCTTCGTCGCGTCCGATTCCGATGTCTCAAGGAATGTCAGACCCCGATGCCACACGTGCACGATCTCGCCGTCTGCCGCCGGACCGGCTGCGATCGCCAGGGTCGGTTGAACTCCTGCCGTGGCGCGGCAATTCTCCGCGAAGACGTTGTAGATGCCCCCGGCAATCTCCTTGTCCATCGCGATGGCCGTCGCGGCGCCGAACGTGCAGTCATGGATGTGGATATTGCGGCTGGACCAGCCCAGCTCGCGGCCCTCGCGGCCGTCGCCCGATCGGATCGCGACGGCCGCGCCGCGATTGGCGAATGTCACGCCATAAACCCGGACGTGCTCGCAGGAGTCGAGGACGACTCCGTCGTTGTCGGGATTGTGCGAATCGATCCGGACGTTGCGGATTGTAACCTTCTTCGAAGAGATCGGATGCAGACACCAGAAGGGTGAATCGACAATCGTTACGCCGTCCACCAGTACGTTCTCGCAGCCCAGAAACGCGATCATGCTCGGCCGCAGGAAATACCCATCGCCCAGAAATCGGTCCACAACGGACGTGCCTTCGGCGTTCAGTCGGCGAGCCGTCTCGACGCCCTTGGCCTCCTTCTCGACCCATGTGCTCCACGTGTCCTTCGCCTGGCCGTCGAGCGTCCCGGTCCCAGTCACGGCCACGTTCGTTCGGCGGTAGGCGTAGAGGAATGGACAGTAGTTGTAGACCTGCGTTCCTCTCCACCGGGTCAGGACCAGCGGCAGATAGTCGTCGAAGTTCGTGCCGAACTTCAGGTGCGCGCCCTCGGCCAGGTGCAGATTCATATCGTTGACGAGATAGAGCGGGCCATTGACGAGATACGTGCCCGCCGGAACGACGACGCGCCCCCCGCCGGCGTCCTCGCACGCCTGGATCGCCGCCATGATCGCCGGGCGACAATCCGTGGCACCGTCGGCCACGGCGTCGAACGCCATGATGTTGAAGTCTCGATTCGGAATGGTCGGCTCGCCGACCGTGGCCCGGATGTCCGGCACCTGGGCCCAGGCTCCGCTGTAGTCCGTTTGCGCCGTCGGGGCCCCTTTGCGACACCCGCCAGCCGCCACGGCGAGGATCGCCACGACCGTCAGCCACGCCATCGCTGTCACGCATCTGTTGTTCATGCTTCGTTCACTCCAAATCCACCGCTGAGATGAGGCCATTTTTCATCCTTTTTCGCATTTTGGCGTATCACGAAACGCAATCGGGCGAATCGAGAGCCGACCGCCCGGCCGTCGGCCACAATTATGCCTGTCCGCGCCGACAGTGGAAAGTGTTTTATCCGATTTGCGCGCGAAGAACGCTTGCGTGGGCCCCTACCGAATCGGTATTCTCATGTCTCGACAAGAAGGTCGAACCCATCGATGTCACTGTTTTGAAAGGAGACCGTCATGACGCCACACATCCGCTCCCACGTTCTGTTCTGGGCAGGCCTGTGCGTGCTGTTGGGCCTGACTGCCACCGTCAGCGCACAAGACGCCACGCCGGCCTCCCAAACCATTGAGGCAACTGTCGCAATCGATGCGGGCAACACGTTCGAACCGATCAGCCCGTTCATCTACGGGCAGTTCATCGAGCACCTGGGCCGCTGCATCTACGGCGGCATCTGGGCCGAGATGCTCGAAGACCGCAAGTTCCACTTCCCCGTGCCGGCCGAAGGGGACATCTGGCGTCTGACCCGCGCCCAGGCCCGCGTGCTGGCCGCCTCGCCCTGGAAGGTGATCGGCCCGAAGGACAGCGTGAAGATGGTCAAGCAGGACGCCTTCGTCGGCGACCATTCGCCGCAGATCACGGCCCCCGGCGGCACGCGCGTCGGCATCTATCAGGAAGAACTCGGTGTCGTCGGCGGCAAGCGCTACACCGGCTATATCTACCTGGCCGGCGACGGCAAGGCCGGGCCCGTCACCGTCAGCCTCATCTGGGGCGACGCCGACGCCGACCGAGACACAGTCGCGATCAAGAAGCTGCGCAGCAAGTACACCAAGGTCCCGCTGAAATTCACAGTGGGGAAGAACACCGATAACGCCCGCCTGGAGATCGTCGCCACGGGTGAAGGCACGCTCACGATCGGCTGCGTCTCCCTGATGCCGGCCGACAACGTCGAAGGCTTCCGCGCCGACACGCTGGAACTGCTTCGACAGCTCGATGCACCGCTCTATCGCTGGCCGGGCGGCAACTTCGTCAGCGGCTACGATTGGCGCGACGGAATCGGCGATCGCGATCGACGGCCCACGCGCACCAATCCCGCGTGGACCGGGATCGAGACCAACGACATGGGTATGCACGAGTTCGTTCGCTTCTGCCAACTGGTCGATGCCGAGCCGATGATTACCGTCAATACTGGTTTCGGCGACGCATATTCGGCCGCCGCCCAGGTCGAGTACGCCAACGGCGCTCGCACCACCCTGATGGGCAGACTCCGGTCCGACAACGGCCAGCGCGCGCCCTTGGATGTCAAGTGGTGGTGCGTCGGCAACGAAATGTGGGGCAACTGGCAACTCGGTTATATGTCCCTGAATCACTATGTCCTCAAGCACAACTGGGTCGAGCAGATGATGCGCGAGGTCGATCCAAGCATTAAGACGGTCGCGAGCGGCGATCTGGGCGACGCCGGGCCACGGAGTTGGAGCCGAGGCATGTTGACCCGCTGTGCCGATCACATGGATCTGATCAGCGAGCACTTCTACACCCAGAGCCGGGACGACATCGCCGAGCACGTCCAGCAGGTACCCAACCAGATCCGGCGGAAGGCCGACGGACATCGCACCCTTCGTAAGGAGCTGCCCTCGCTGAAGGGCAAGGACATCCGGATCGCCATGACCGAGTGGAACTACTGGTACGGCCCGCACGTCTTCGGCGAATTGGGCACGCGCTACTTCCTCAAGGACGCGCTGGGCATCGCCGCCGGTCTGCACGAGTACTTCCGCAATACCGACATCATCTGGATGGCCAACTACGCACAGACCGTCAACGTGATCGGCTGCATCAAGACGACCAAGACGACGGCCGACTTCGACTCGACGGGCCTGCCGCTGATGCTCTATCGCAAACAGTTCGGGACGGTCCCGGTGGCCGTCAAACATGAGGCGGCTCCGCTGGACGTCTCGGCGGCGCTGACCGCCGACGGCAAGACGCTGACAATCGGCATCGTGAACCCGACGCGGGACACGTACCGGCTCAAGCTCGATCTGGCCAACGTCGCTGCCGCGGGCGCGGCCCAGACCTGGATCATCGCCGGCGACGATCCGATGGCGTACAACGAGCCGGGCGAGCCGCGCAACGTGGACATCGAAGACGCCGCCCCCACCGACCTGACGGGTGCTATCGCCGTCAGGCCGCTGAGCATCACCCTGCTCCGCGCCCCGATCGAGTAGCGCCGACCCAAACAAGGTCGTTAGCGCCCCCAGAGGCCGTCGCCCCCCCCCCGCGACGGCCTCCTTCTTTTCGCGCGACCAGTCGGCTCGTGATGTTGACAACTGGGCAGATTTCGGGCAGCATGGATGTCTGCAAGCGTCTATTGCGACTCCGGTGAGTTCAATGTGGAAAGACGAGAGTCAAGATGGTTGATGAACAGGAGCTAAGAGAGCTATTGGCCGACCTGGAGTCGGATCGAGTCGAACGAACCATCTCCACGACCGATACAGACAAGTTCTGCGAGGCGATTTGCGCATTCGCCAATGATATGCCAGGAAATGGACGTCCTGGTTATCTCATCATTGGGGCCAGAGACAGCGACGGCGAGGTGGAAGGCGCTAACGTGACGGATCGATTGCTGCAACAACTGTCCAACTATGCAGATTCAGGGCAGATCGTCCCGCTGCCGTCTATGACGGTGCAGAAGTTGTCACTGCCCGAGGGAGCCCTCGCGGTAGCGGAGGTCCGCCCGTCCGACACACCGCCGGTTCGGTATCGTGGACGGGTCTACATCCGCCGCGGGCCGCGCAAGGCAATCGCCACTGAGCAGGAAGAACGAATTCTCACGGAGAGACGAACTCACCGTGCACGCACATTCGACCTAAGACCTTGCAGAGGGTGTGGCCGTGACGACCTTGTACTGGATCTATTTCAGCTCACGTACCTGAAGGCGGCGATTGCCCCAGAACTCGTCGAAGAGAACAATCGCGACATGCTTCTGCAAATGGCATCCCTCGGCTTCTGGTGCCCGACGGAAGCCTGCGCGACAAACGCTGGCGCCATTCTCTTCGCACAAGACCCTCTGAACTGGTTTCCCGGCGCGGCCGTCCAGTATGTGCGATATGAGGACGACGGATTGGACAGCGAGGTGTTGGATGAACGGCGTTTCGAAGGCGATCTGATTACGGTGCTCAGAGAACTCGACGGCTTCCTGAGAACATTGTTTCCATCCCGGCCGGAATCCACTTCAGCACTCAAGGAAGATATTCGCACTGCTTACCCGATGCCTGCGATTCGAGAGTTGCTCATGAATGCCGTGATGCACCGCGACTACGAATCCAATGCGCCAATACGATTCTATTGGTTTCGCGGGCACATCGAGATACAGAATCCGGGAGGACTGTACGGGGCAGTCACACCGAAGACGTTCCCAGACCAGAACGATTACCGCAATCCCAAGATAGCCGAGGCCATGAAGATACTAGGCTACGTTAACACGTTTGGTCGAGGCATCGCCCGGACGCAACGGTTCTTGAGCGACAATGGGAATCCGCCGCCGGAATTCCACATCGATGAACCGGCGTTTTTCCTGGCAACAATCAAAGAGACCGCACGATGAGGACAATCACCTTCTTCAATAACAAAGGCGGCGTCGGCAAAACCACGCTGGTCTATCACGTTGCCTGGATGTGCGCGGAGTTTGGCCAGCGCGTTTTGGCTGTCGACCTCGACCCACAGGCCAATCTGACCACGATGTTTATCGAGGAGGATCGCCAAGCAACGTTATGGCCCGAGGAAGGAGGGAATAGTAGCATCCTTTCCTGTATCTCCCCGATCATTGAAGGAGTGGGTGACATTGCGGAGGCGCCGCTGCAACAAATCCGCCCCGGAATCCATCTTCTACCCGGAGATCTTGGCCTTTCCCAGTTCGAGGACAAGCTCTCTGACAGTTGGCCGCGTTGTCTTGATGGTGACAAAGCAGCCTTCCGTGTCATAACGGCGTTCTACCGCATCATTCACCATGCCGCCAAGAGAATCAACGCGGATATTGTACTCATGGATGTCGGACCGAATCTTGGTGCAATCAACCGGGCGTCTCTCATCGCGTCAGACCACGTCGTAATGCCCCTGGCTCCCGGCCTGTTCTCGCTGCAAGGTCTAAGGAATCTGGGGCCCACCCTCCTGACGTGGCGAGCGAACTGGAGACAGCGACTGCAGGCAAAACCTGTTGACTTGGATATTCCCATGCCCATGGGCATCATGAAGCCGGCTGGGTATGTGGTCATGCAGCATGTTGAACGCAAGAACCGTCCAGTCAAAGCCTATCAGCGGTGGGTCGAAAAGATACCCATGGTCTATGAAACATATGTGCTCGGGAACAAAGGCCACGTGGTAGACACGGAGACAGAACCCAACCGAATTGGGTTCATCAAGAACTATCAGAGCCTGATGCCGCTTGCCGAGGATGCACGAAAGCCCATCTTCAAACTGACACCTGCTGACGGCGCAATTGGCGCCCACGCAGCGGCGGTGTCAAAATGCTATATGGACTTCAAGCATCTCACACAAGAAATCGTTCGCAGAACCGATGAAGCCGAGGGCAGAGGCAGCAAATAGCAGAGCACGCAAGTGCGGTGTTCCCGTGCTCTCTCGTATTTCCGTGGGCACACAGAAATGACAGCATAGCGAGCGGAGGTGAGCGGAGTATGAAAGAGATTCCGCTGGGCAATGGGTTGAACGCCAAGGTCGACGACGAGGACTACGAGTGGTTGTCGAAGTATAGGTGGTATGCCTACGTCGATCCGGGCAGCGGGCATACCTACGCGGCGACCGACACGCCACGCGGACGGCGCGTCTACATGCACGACGTCATCATGGGACTCGACTCGCTCGAAGACGAACTGCGGAACTGACGGCGAACGGCCTCGCACGCCCTCGACACTCGGTCGTATAGTTCGGAAGCCCCCGGCCGATCCGGGGGCTCCCGATGGATTCGTCTATTTCTTTGGAAGGCGAAGTATCAACAGCCGCGTCCAGCCCTCATCGCGAACGCGAAGCATGGCCTTCTCGTCGGCGGCGGCCGTCTCGATCGCCTGCTCGAACTCCCGCACGTTGCGGATCGGTTTGCGGTTTACCTCCATGATGAGCGTCCCCGCCTGAATGCCCGCGTCGGCGGCCGGCGAGCCAGGCTTGACCTCCATCGCCACCACGCCCGTCAGGTCCTCATAGCCCAGACGGGCGGCGAGTTCCTCGGTCAGCGTCTGAAGGGTCATTCCGAGGGTCTCCTGAACGGCCCTGCTGCCGCCGGAACCCGCCACTTGCCGGTCCTCGGGCACCGCATCCAGGACTGCCGTCAACGACCGCCGCTTCCCTTCGCGCATCACAACAATCTCGACCTTGCTGTCGGGCTTGCGCATCGCGACGCGGTTGCGGAAGTCGTTCATATTGCTCACTGGCTCGCCTTCGAACTCGACCACGACATCGTCCGGCTTGATCCCGGCCTTCTCCGCAGCCGAACCCTCAACGACGGTGACGATCACAACTCCCTTGTCGTCGGCGACATTGAAATACTCGCCCATACCGGGCACGAGGTCCGCCAGACTGACCCCGAGGAACCCTCGGACCACCTCGCCGCTTTCCTTCAACTGCATGTAGATGTCCCGCGCCATGTTGCTGGGGATGGCCAGCCCGATGCCCACATTGCCGCCGGGACCGATGATCGCGGTGTTGATGCCGACCGCCTTGCCGTCCAGGTTCAGAAGCGGCCCGCCGGAGTTGCCGAAGTTAATGGCCGCGTCGGTCTGGATGAAGTCCTCATAATCGGCCACACCAATGCGGCTGCGCCCTTTGGCGCTGACGATCCCAGCGGTGACCGTGTGACTGAGTCCGAACGGATTGCCGATCGCGATCACCCACTCGCCCACCTCCAGCGTGTCGGAGTTGGCCAGCTCGATATAGGGTAGATCGCTTCGATCGATCTTCACGACGGCCACGTCCGTCTGCGGATCGGCGCCGACGATCTCGGCCGTCACCTTCCTGCCGTCCGCCAGTTGAATCGTCACGGTCTCGGCCCCCCCAACCAGGTGGTTGTTCGTCAGGATATACCCGTCAGGAGAGATGATGAACCCGGACCCCTGTGAAACCTGACTCGATTCCGGCTCGCTGCGACCGCGGGGAGAGCGGCGCGGACCAAAAAAGTATCGGAACAACTCCTCTTCGAACGGGTTCGACGGATCGCTGTACGAGCGATCGCGCGAGTAGCCGCTGCCGACCGTCTTGGTGGCCTGGACCCCGACCACGGCGGGCGAGGCCTTCTCTGAGATGGAGGCAAACGCCTTGCCCATCTGCCTGAGCGTTGCGATGCTCTGCTCGTCGGCCGCCGATGCGGACAACGGAGCCAACAGGATCAAGAGCGCGACAAAGAACGGCGCACCAACCACGGCGTGTTTGCGAAACCTATCCAGTGCATGTGCGATCATAATCGACCTCCATAGACCTTCCAAGAAAACGTACCGCCCCCGGCGTACCAACCATCCATATCACCTTCCGCCTGGGCAGGAATTCATACGATTGTAGGCCGGGATGGTTCGAAGCGTCAAATCCTTTGTCTCGCAGGACGTCCGCACACGAGAGCCCCGAAGTGGCTCCGTCCCCGGCCGTTGTCGCAGTGCCTTCAGCCGCAATCGCAAGGATGGGCGGAAGGCTCGGGCGATGTATTTTCTCTCTTCTTCATTTTTCCTGTTGACATGTCTTACAATTGTACGATATTGTACTTGTACAATCGTACAATATAGGAGATGTGCCATGAAATACCGCCACCTGCCCGCAACCAGCCCGGCTGAAACAGAGATTCTCCGGCTGGTCTGGCAACAGAAACGAGCCACCGTTCAGGAGGTGTGCCATCAGCTCCCGGCCGCACGGAAGATCGCGTACGCCACGGTCCAGACCCTTCTGCGACGGCTGGAAAAGAAAGGCTATCTCAAGCACGACGTCGAGGGCAAAGCCCACGTGTTCTATCCGAGCGTAGAGCAAGACCACGTGATCCGACGTTCCGTCGGCGATTTCCTCGACCGGCTCTTCGGGGGCGATCCCAGACCGCTGATGCAGTTCCTGGCCGAAGACGGCCGCCTCGAAGCCAAAGACCTCGACGAACTCAGGAAGCTCATCGACAACCCATAGACTCGTTCACTGCGGAGGTGCAACGATGAACCTCTATCTGACCGAACTGGTGCGCTATCTGGCCACGCAAAGCTGGCAGATTGCCGCTCTTACCATCCTGATCGCCATCATCACATGGGCCCTGCGACATAAGACGGCACACGTGCGCTACCTACTCTGGCTGATCGTCCTGGCCAAGTGCCTCGTGCCCCCGTTCTTCGCGCTCCCTCTGAAGATCCTGCCCGAGAAGGCAACACCCATCGCCGCTCTCGCTCCCCTCGGCGCAGCGGCCGAATCGGCCACGATCGAAACGACAAACACTATCGAGACTCAATCGGCCTTACCGACTCCACCGACGGATCGACCCGCTGCGCATCGCCCTGCCGCACCGCCGAGTACGGCGCAAGCCCCAGTCGTGATCGGTCCGACCGAAAGGCCGAATCTCAGGATCTGGGCCGGGGCTCTCTGGATCGCAGGAGCCGGGCTCTATCTGACGATCAATCTGCTTCGGGCTCTGCGCGGTCGGCACTGGCTCCATGCCAGACGCCGCCCCCTGCCCGAGCCCGTCCGCAGCGAAACCGAATTGCTCCTGAATTTGCATCCCGGTACGCCTCGGCCGGCCATCTGGATTCTCGACGAAATCGGCCAGCCCTTCGTCTGGGGCCTTCTGCGTGGCAGCATCTATGTACCTTCCAGATTTCTGGAACTCGGCGATCCCGAGCATCGGCGGCACGTGCTGGCCCATGAACTGAGCCACGTCGTTCGCTTCGACGCGGCGGTCAACGCACTCCAAACCCTTGCCCAGGGGCTGTTCTGGTTCCATCCGTTCGTCTGGTGGGCCAATCGGCAGATCCGGCGGGAGCGGGAGAAATGCTGCGACGAGATGGCGGTGGCGCAGTTGGGAACGGAGGCGAGAGCATACTGCCACGCTGTCGTCGAAACCTTGGCGAGTGCGGAGACGTCGGCCCGGCCCGTTCCCTCGTTGGCCGTAGCCGGACCGGCGAGGAATCTTGAGGAAAGGATCAGAACCATGCTGAGACCAGGGAGACAATTCTATCGAAGGCCCACCGGCCCCGCGGCGCTCGTCGTCCTTCTGGCGGCCCTCCTGACCGTTCCTACGGCGGTGGTCCTGACCGTCCGGGCGCGGGCGGAGGAGAGGACGGAACACGAAGAGGCCATACTCGACAAAGTCATTGCGGCCTATGAGGCGAACCGGGACGCAGCGCCCCGGCGGTACTTGATGGTCGTCAAGAACAACGCCAATGTCTATATCACCTACCAGAACGAAGTGCAACTCTACCGGGCCAAGTATGCCTTTGGATCGCCGAAGGCCGGGCAGAACGTGGACATGCAGGCGGTGGCGAACGACCGAACGAACGCCGGGGAGACGATCCGGTCCATCCTTGCATGGGCCGCGCAGCACACGCCCCAGAACGTGGAGGTCCACGATGGCACGTACACGTGTAGCCTGTGGCCCGACGGCTATGGCCGCTTTGAAGGCGGTCAGAAGAGAGCATCGCCTCCAGACGAGATGTTTCTGCCGACGCTTCGCGGGTTGGGCTGGCCATCGCTCGGCGGCGTCAGATCCACCCTCCGGCCGGTCTCAACCGACCGTTATGCTCTGGACCACAACCTGATCTGCATCGAGGAGCAGCACGAAGCCATCCGAGATGGGCGAGATGGTCGAGAGAAGGTGACGCTGACTACGCGGTTCTACCTCAATCCCGAGCGGGACTACCTCTGTCAGCGAAGACTCGAACCCCACAATGACTACGCGGAGAAAATCACCGAGTACGCACGAACCGACCAAGAACAATGGTATCCTCTCCAGATCGGTGAGTTCGGGTACAGACACATGCGCACGCCGATGACCACCGAGCCATCGCGGATCAACCGAATCTACCTCGACCTGAATCCCACGTTCCCGGAGGACATCTTCAACCCGGATGCGCTGATCGCGCGATATGCCGATCTGCTCGTTCCCCCGCAGCCGGAGATTCCATCCACCGGTGCCGAGGCTGAAGACGATTCGACCGTGCGTGTAGCCGGCCGGGTCATGGCAGGCGACACGCGGGAGCCCATCGCCAACGCCCTCATTCGTGTCGCTGTCCCGGCGGTGGATATGCGGGATGCCAGAGGCCCGTCGAGGCAAGTCACCCAGGAAGATGGAACAACATCGGATATCTACGAGACGAGGACGAACTCTGAAGGCCGGTTCGAGATGATCGTCCCCGTGAAGGAAGGCGAGGAGATGTGTTCCATCGACGCGATGGCTCCCGGATTCAGCACCGCCGCCGGAACCGGGTACGCCGGGGGCGGCAATCCACATCTCGCATCCCTCCCTCTCACCGGCGCCTCGGTCGGCGAATCCTCGAACCTGACGATCCTGTTGACACGCGCGATCTACGTGGCCGGGACTGTCACGGACCCCCAACGCGTGCCTCTGCCGGGTGTGAAGGTCGCCGGCTACATCTACACGGCGAGCGGTACTGCCTGGGTCGCCAGTACGGAAACGGACGAGCGGGGCCGATTTGAAATCTTCGATTTCCCGTTGGAACAGCCGGCTGGTGGACGAGCCGAATTGTCCTTCACGTCCCCAAGGGCGTTGCCCGAGAGGCGTAGCGGACTGTATGACCTCCCGGCCAAGCAACTCCGTTCGCTTGACGTGGTCCTGATGCCGGGTCGGAAGATCACAGGAGTCGTGCAGGATGCAGACGGCCGCCCCACCGCAGGTGTCACCGTACAAGCCATTCAGGAGCGGATCCTCAGGGACACCACGACTGACCGCGATGGGCGTTTCGAGCTTGCCGGCCTTCCTGAGGTCGGAACGTTGACCTTGCGGGCGTTCGCCGGCGAAATCGATCAGAAAGCCGTTGCGCTGGCGCCGTTCGTGAACCGCCCACGGGACGACGAGATGACGCTGAGGATGACGCCAATCACTCTGGAGAATCCACTCGAACCTGTCGCACTCTTCGGCATGCAGTTGGTCGATGTCACGGCCGAGCTGGAGACAGCCTACGATCTCTTTCCGTACGGCTTCTCAACAGATGGTGTGATGATTCTTTCGCCTGGAGCCGATCACCGACGGCTCCAGATCGGCGATCTGAAGAAGACCTACTGCTTCCACGTCATCGAAGAGCAGAGAGTCGCAAACGTCCGAGAGATGATCGGCGAACTCCTGGGGCAGATCACCCGGCACCCGACCTACCGGCAAGGTGATATCCCCGATCCCATCCGTGTGGTTTATACCATCCCAAACGGCGTCAGTACTGCGTACCTGGAACTGACGCCGGCAGACGTTGCCGAACTCAGGCAACTTGCGGACAAACTCGGGATCACCGCAGCCAACGCCGACCGATGACATGGACTGAATGAAACGGGCGAGGCTGTGGAGGGCCTCGCCCGTGGTTTCCTGATATCGCAGGCGCGGGAAGCGCGGGTCTTACATTCGTTTGTATCGGGGTCCGCCGCCGCCTTCGGGGGCGGTCCAGCGGATGTTGTCGAACGGGCACTTGCGCTGGCAGGTCTTGCAGTGCAGGCAGTTCGACGGGTTGGCCGGCTTGACCTCCCCGTGGATGGTCTCGTAGACGCCCGCCGGACAGAACGCGATGCACGGACTACCGTAGACGGGCGTACACTTCGTCTCGCAGATCGTCCTGTCGAGGATCGTCAGGTGCGACGGCTGCTCCTCGCGATGCTCGGTGGCCGCGACCGCAGTGAACGTGTCCTTGTCGAAGTTCTGATTCGGCTTGAGACGATAGGGCGCCGTCGTCATCATCTCGTAATCCGGCTCAACCTTGAACTTCGGCAGCCACCCGCCCAACACCGACAGCGGCATGCCCTGCAACGGCCCGAACTTGGCGATCGTGTGCCGTGAGTTCCGCGCGATCTTCATCTCCTTGGCGATGTTCGAGCCCTCGACGTTGTCGGTGTACCGCCTGGCAGCCCCTTCGGGCTTGTCCATGCAGGTGACGATGGCCCGGGCGGCCTGGATGCCCGAATCGATGGCGTTGTGCAGGCCCTTGATCTTGAGCATGTTCACGAAGCCGGCGCTGTCGCCCAGGATCATGACGTTGCCCTTGCCGACACTGCCGGTGTGCGGATCGCGCGGGACCGCGTACCAGCCTCCTTCAGGGATCATCTTGGCGCCGGCCTCGACGACCGTGCCGCCTTCGATGAACGGCTTGACGTAGCGATGCTCCTTGAGACGGACCAGCGCGTCCTGGGCGTTGAAATTACGATACTTCCAGTCCAAGCCGACGATCATGCCAACGGCCAGATGGTCCTCGGCGCCGGCGTAGACGATTCCGCCGCCGAACATGCCGGGGCCGATGACCGGCGTCCAGATCGGATAGCCCATCGCATGGATGACGCGGCCGCGCGAGAACTTGGCGTATTGCTCCGGCGTGACCTTGATCAGCTCCTTGACGCCGAGCGAGTAGAGCTGGTGCGATTCGCGCTTCAGACCGGCGGCTTCGACGAACCGCTCGGTGACCAGGCCGTCGCAGCCCTCGGCCAATACGATGAATTTGGCCTCGATGGTCTCGCCTTCGACGTAGTTGGGCTGCTTGTGCCCTTCCTTGTCGACGCCCTGGTCAATCAGCTTGACGCCGACGGCCGTCGGGCCATCCATCACGATGCGATCGGCGGCGAACCCCGTCAGCACCTCGACGCCCTTCTCGCGGGCGATGTTGCCGAGCCACTTGGTGAGCTTGCTGATCGAGAGCGAGTAGTCGCCGTGGTGGATCATCTGGCCCCAGCCGATGCCCATGCTCTTGGCCATCTTCAGGGCCCAGAAGATATTGAACGACATGCCCCGGCCGAGCAGGAACATGATGTCGTCTTTGTCGATCACGTTGGCCAGGACGTCCTTGGCCTCATCGGTGTCGCGCCAATCGGGCTTGGCCGCATCGAGCAGGGAGTGCAACGGCTCCTTTTCGAGCACGGCGCCGGAGAGATTGTGATTGCCCAGATCGAGGGCCTTGTCGATGACACACACGTCGATGTCAGGCCGGAGGACCCGCAGTTGAATCGCCGTGGCCAGACCGGCCGGGCCGGCGCCCACCACCAAAACCGAGACCTTGTTGTATTCGTTGTTGTTCGGCACGTTCCGTTCCTCAATCAACAGGGAATAGGTCCGGCTGGACCCATTGGACCTTTGGCATTTCACGCATTCTCAAGAGCCTGCACCAGCTCCGGAATCACGTCCTCGGCGGTTCCCACGATATAGTAGTCGCACTGCTTGAAGATCGGTGCGTTCGGATCGCTGTTGATCGCCACGATCGTTTCGGTGTTGGCGACGCCGATCATGTGCTGGATGGCGCCGGAGATGCCAATCGCAACGTAGAGCTTCGGCCCGACGGCGGTGCCCGTCTGACCGACCTGGTGCACGCGCTCGACGAAGCCCTGCTCGACCGCCGCACGTGAGGCGCCGAACTCGACCTCCGTCTCAAGCTTCTTGCCCAACTCCGAGCAGAGTATGTGAAGGAGCCGGTCGAAGCTGTCGCGGCTCTGCATGCCCTTGCCGCCCGAAACGATGGCCTCGGCGCCGAAATTCACTTCGCCGCTGCCGAGCTCGGTGCGGATGACGTCGAGACTGATGTCGTCGTCGGCCAGCTCGACCTTGTGCTTGATGACCTTGCCCTTGCGCTTGGGGTCGGCGGGGATCCGTTTCATCACGCCGGGTCGGGCCGTCGCCATCTGGCTCTTGGAGTTTTTCGTGCGGATCGTCGCCATGACGTTGCCGCCGAGAGCCGGACGGGTCTGGAGCAGCAAGCCGATATCGCCCTTCCGCGAGCTGTCGCGGATGTCGAGCCCCGTGCAATCGGCGGTCAGCCCGCAACCGGTCTTGTACGAGACCATCGGCGCCAGCATACGCCCCTGCGGCGTCGCCGCATACAGCACGATCTGCGGCACGTACTTGTCGATCGCATCGGAGACCGCCTTGCGGTAGGCCGTCGGGTCGAACTCCTTGAGCAGCTTGTGCTCGATCGCATAGATGTGGTCGGCGCCGGCCGCAATCAGCTCCTCGGCCATATGCGCGACGTTGTCGCCGGCGATGCACACACCGACTTTCGTCTCGAGCGAATCGGCCAGTTCGCGCGCCTTGCCCGTCAGTTCGAACGTCGCCGGGTGGATGACGCCGTCGCCGCTGTGCTCGGCGACGACCCACACCTCGCCCTGGAAGGCCGGATCGGCCAGATTCAACCCGGCGATCATGTCGTCGAGGGCCTTTTTGTGGAATGCCCCGCCGGCCTTCTCGACGATCTTGTCCTTCGTCGCGTCGTCAAGTTGCTTGACATCGCTGACTTTCATCTCCTTCAGGATGCCGCTGAGGATGTCGTAGTCGTCCTGCTCCTTCTTCGTCGCCTCATACGGCCGCTCCAGCAGGCTCTTGCGTCGCGCCGGCAGCACGTACGGTCCCGGGCCCTCGTCGGCCTTGCCCCCTCCTCCGTTGCTGCTCTTAAAACTCTCGACGATGACCTTCGCCAGCGATCCGGCGTCTTTGACCTCCTGGCACTTGCGGGTGCTCTTGCCCGGCGGAAAAACGCGAATCACCGCTGTCTTGGAGCCCTTAGCCCCGATGTGAGTGGCGTTGATGTCGTCGGCGCCCCATTTGACGAGGTCCGCCTTGTTGCCCCACCGCGTGCCGGCGAACGTCGCGAACAGCGGGTATTCGTACTTGGCCACGGTGATGACGGCCGGCATCTTCCTGGTCGCCACGGTCTGGCTGCCGCCGCTGATGATCCTTGTGAACTCGAAGCGCTTCTTCTTGTACTCGGCGCCGGTGGCATACGCGATGCAGGGCAATTGCAGTTCCTCGGCGATCTGCCCCGGTACCTGAGCGGTATCGCCATCCACCGACTGCATGCCGGCGACCACGAAGTAGTCGTCGCCGCAGTGGAGGATTTCCTTGACGATCCGGCGAATCGCGTAGGCCAGCGGATTGGCCGTCGCCCACGTGTCGGCGCCGCCCAGCGAGCGGTCCGTCAGAAGCACCACCTGATCGGCCGCACGGGCCAGACTATACCGCAGCACCTCTTCGGCCATCGGCGGGCCCATCGTCAACGCCACGATCCGCGCCTTGGCGTCGCCGCTGATCTGCTTCATGTAGTGCGCGAACCCGAGCGCCTGGGCATCGAGTTCGTTGATCACGTTGGCCAGTCGAGAGCGGACGAGCGTGCCCGTCTCCGGGTCGAAGGCGTTGTCGGTGATTTGCGAGACGTCAGGGACCTGCTTGACGAGAACGATGTAGCCACTCATAGACCGTTTTCCCCAAAGAAAAGAAACACTCCCGGTATCGGGGTTTTTCGAGCATTTACCAGACGTGCGACCAGCGCCGCCAGCGAGCCCATAGCGTGCTTCACAGGGACGGTGGACCGCCCAACGTTGCACCACCACCGTCAATACTCCGACAGTAGATGGCGCATCTTAGGGGTTCGTTACAGACCTGTCAACCGAAAACGCCCATTTCCGACTCAGGGATTCAGGAGGCTATGCTCGGCGGTCCGGCTGACACATTGGCGGATACACGGCACACGCCGCATCGCACGGCGATGCGACCACCCTCGCCGCCTCCGCAATCCATTGCCCCCCTCTGCCCATCCGACGCCGCCGCCTCGGCCTTGCGGCACGATGCGCCCGAGGTATCACGGATTCCGTTCAGACAGCGTTCCGACCAGCAGGTCCGGCTGCGCGTCGGCGCCGTTCAGCTCGCGACGACAGCACTCGACCTCAAAGCCGGCCTCCGCCATCAGGTCCAGCCATCGCTGACGCGCGAACAGGCCGGTCGTGAGCCGGTCCAGCTCGATCCGCAATTGACCTCTTTCGCGGATCAGGTAGAACAGGATCGTCTCGACGGTCGTGTCGGCGGAGTCGGGGGCATAGGCGAACTCGATGAACGTCAGTTCCGTTTCACCGTCCGAATGCGTGGCCGAATCGACGAACGGATCGCGAAAGGTCTCCCGGAAATGGTCGGGGCTGGTGATGAAGACCCCGCCCGGCTCCAGATGGGCCGCCGCCGTCGCGAACACCGCCCTCAGATCGGCCTCGGTCTGCATGTGACTGACGGCGTCGTGAATGAGAACGGCCTGGAACGTTCGCCCCAGGCGCACGGTCCGCATGTCGCCCACGATATGCTCAACGGTCGGATTCAGCCGTCGCGAATGACGCATCATCGCCTCGGACAGGTCCACGGCGGTCGCCTCGAAATCGGCGGTCAGGTGCGAGAGGTGATGCCCGCCGCCGACGCCCAGTTCGAGCACCCGGTGCCGCCCCGGGCCCAACCTGCCCCGCAGCACATCCCGCCAACAACGGGCCTCGGCGGCATATTCCTCGGCAGGGCTGACCAGCGGCCAGAGATGCGCCAGGTCGCCATGGAGCCGATTCTGCTGGATCTGTGTCGGTTGCATGCGCCCCACTGTAGCGTGGTTTGCCCTGGGAGCCAAGATGGCAGAAATGCCAAGACTTGCGTCGTTTCGCATGATACAATGATCTGCTCGAGGGCCGAGCAGGCGGCCGTCGGACGACGAACTGAGTGGGGTGGGGGTTCGCCCTATCCAGACAGTGATGTGGGTACGAGCACGAATACACAGGGAGACGGCTATGGAAAGGTCCAGATTCTCACGTCGCGCGTTTCTGAAGGCATCGGCGGTGTCCCTGGCGGCAGTGAGCGCGGGCGCCCAAGCGGGCGCGGCGGCCACGGATGCGAGCGAAGGCGGCCCAATCGGCATCGGCAAAGGCATCTACCCCGGCCGCGTCGTCTGGGTCCATGATCCGCAGGCGGCGAAGTGGGCCGGCCCCGGCCAGGGCCACCCGTGGCAGGACGAGCAGACCGATCCGGCTGCCTGCGAGGCCATGATGTCGGGAGCCATTCGCACTCTGACCGGCCAGAACACGGACGCCAAGGCCTGGGATGCCCTGTTCCGCCACCAGAATAAGGTCAGCGGCAGGGGCGACGTCGGGTATCGGCCCGGCGAGAAGATCACGGTCAAGGTGAACTTCGTCGGCTTCATCCGGACCCACGGCGGCGTCAATCCACAGACGTACAACCTCGATAGCTGGCAGGACTACATGAACACCTCGCCGCAGTTGATCGCGGCCCTGCTCGGGCAGTTGACGCGGGCGGCGGGCGTGGCCCAATCCGATATCGCCGTCGGCGACAGTCTGGCCTATTTCGCGAATGAGTATTACGAGCTGCTGCATCGGCAGTTTCCCGATGTGACCTATCTCGACTGCAAGCACAGGCCCGGTCGCGTGCAGATGACCCTCTCGGATGCCCCTCTCTATTGGAGCTGCGATCCGCAGGGCGCCCGGCAGGACTGCCTGCCCAAGGCGTTCGTCGAGGCGGCCTATCTGGTCAACTTCGCCAACCTCAAGGCCCACACCGGCTCCGGCGTGACGCTCTGCGCGAAGAACCACTACGGCTCGCTGCTCCGACTGCCGCCGGAGAAGGGCTGGTACGACATGCACCCGAGCGCCTTCAGCAGGGGCCGCGGCGAATACCGAAGTCTCGTGGACCTGATGGGCCATTGCCAGATCGGCGGCAAGACGGTGCTCTATCTGCTCGACGGCCTGTACAGCGGCGTCCATCCCAGGGAACAGGCGCCCACCAGGTGGAAATCGGCGCCCTTCAATGGGCACTGGACGTCGAGCCTCCTGGCCAGCCAGGACCCGGTGGCCATCGATTCGGTCGGCCTGGACTTCCTTCGAGCCGAACTGAAGGAGGCCCGTACAGACGGCGCCGACGACTATCTGCATGAGGCGGCCCTGGCCCACAATCCGCCCTCGGGCACGTTCTATGACCCGGACCACGCCGGCAACGTGGTGCGTCTGGCCAGTCTCGGAACCCACGAGCACTGGAACAACCCGCAGGAACGAAGATACTCCCGCAACCTCGGGCGAAACGAAGGCATCGAACTGGTGGCCATCACGACGCAGGCGGCCAAGCCGCGCGGAGTGACGGCGCCCGGCGCCGAGGTGAAATTGCTGGCCGACGGGTTTCAGTTCACCGAGGGTCCCGCCGCCGACGCCAAGGGCAACGTCTTCTTCACCGATCAGCCCAACGACCGGATCTGCAAGTGGTCGGTGGACGGCAGGCTGACTGACTTCATGAAGCCCTGCGGCCGCTCCAACGGCCTGTTCTTCGATGCCGACGGCAACCTCTGGGCCTGCGCCGACATGGAAAACGAACTGTGGATGATCGATCCGCAGGGCAACGTCACGGTCTTCGTCCGCAACTTCGACGGCAAGCTGCTCAACGGGCCCAACGATCTGTGGATCGATCCCAAGGGCGGCATCTACTTCACCGACCCGCTCTACAAACGGCCCTACTGGAAACGCGACCCGGCCATGCAGCAGGACGGCCAGCACGTCTATTATGTCACGCCGGACCGCGCGAAGGTCGTCCGCGTCGCCAACGATCTCGTCCAGCCCAACGGCATCATCGGCACCCCGGACGGCAAGCTCCTCTACGTTGCCGACATTGGAGACCGCAAGACCTATCGGTACAGGATCAACGCGGACGCGACACTGGCCGACAAGACGCTCTTCTGCTCGATGGGCTCGGACGGCATGACGATCGACACCGAGGGCAACGTTTATCTGACCGGGCGCGGCGTCACCGTCTTCAATCCCACCGGAGAGAAGATCGAGCAGATCGACATCAACAAGGGCTGGACCGCCAACGTCTGCTTCGGCGGGCCCGATCGGCACACTTTGTTCATCACCGCGATGGACGCGCTCTTCAGCATCCCGATGCGCGTCCAGGGCGCCTACTGACAACGGAAGGACGGGGAGACAGCAGCACCATGCAAGCACGAATGATCGCACTATGCCTGACCTTGCTCGGCGGCATCGCCGCTGCCGCGACGACACCCATTAACGCCGAACTCATTGAGGTCAAGAAGATCTGGGACGACGCCGCCCACAACGCGTTTACCGATCTGGTGTATTTCGGCGACCAGTTCTACTGCGCCTTTCGCGAAGGGCGGGGCCACGTTTCGGCCGATGGGCGGATTCGCGTGCTGCGCTCGGCCGACACCGACACATGGACCTCGGCGGCTCTGATCTCGTTTCAGGGCTACGACTTCCGCGATGCGCACCTGTCGATCGCGCCGGATGGACGCCTCATGCTCATCGGCGGCGCCGCCCCGCGAAAACAGGACAGCGAACCGGCGCCGACCGGCAGTTTCGTATCCTTCTCCGAGAACGGCGACACATGGACCGAGCCTGTGATCGTCAGCGAGCCGGGCCGCTGGCTCTGGCGCGTCACCTGGCACGAGGGCATGGCCTACGGCGTCTCCTACACCGCCGGCGGCAACGGCGACCGCTACCTGTCACTGCTGAAGAGCGCCGACGGGCTCACGTACGAACCGCTCGTCGCGCGGCTGTTTGACAAGGGCTCTCCCAACGAGACCACCCTGCGATTCGCGCCCGACGGCACCTGCTATGCGCTGGTCCGGCGCGACAGCTTCGGCGACGCCCCGACCAGCACGATGCTGGGAATCAGCGAACCCAACTACACCTCGTGGGCATGGCATGACCTGGGGACCGAGTTCAACGCCTTCGGCGGACCCGACCTCCTCCGGCTGCCCTGCGGCCTCTGGATCGCCGCCGGACGCATGCACCAGGGGGGGCCACACACGGCACTGGCCGTGCTCGACGTCGAGAACAAAACAATGGCGCGATTGCTCAACCTGCCCAGCGGCGGCGACACCAGCTATCCCGGCCTGCTCTGGCGCGACCAGACGCTCTATGTCAGCTACTACTCGGGCCACCAGGGCAAGACCAGCATCTATCTGGCCAAGGTCCGATTCCCATAGCCAGCCCGTCACATCGCCTGGAACAGTCCGAATGCGCAGCCTCGCCAGACACCGCCCTGGCTACGGCGAGAAGGCGCTTTCGTAGTGGCGGATCTCCGGGCGGCCGGAATCCCCGACGACGATCGTTATGACGTCATAGCGGGAGATTCGATCCTGGATATCGTGGCGGGCAAGAAAATAGCGTGCGGCCCGTGCGACCCGCCGCCTCTTGGGTGCCGTGATGACCGCCTCGGTGGGAACGAAACGCTCACGAGTGCGGGTCTTGACCTCGACAAAAACGATGACGCCGTCGGGATCGACCATGACCAGATCCAACTCTCCGGTCCGGCAGGAGAAATTGCGCGCCAGCGTCTTAAATCCTTTGCCCTTCAGGAACCGCTCGCTTCGCTTCTCACCCCACCGGCCGAGCTTGACTCGGTCGGCGAACAGTCTGCGTCGATTGAACAGCAACACGTCCGAAGCCCCCGGCTTCCCGGCTCTCGTGGTGTACGTCCACAGGACGCCCGTCGGTCGCCGAAAAAAGAGGCCGCAAATCACTGCGGCCTCCATGTTGCCCATCGTTGCACAGAAAGCCCGCATGGCGGGCCCTCGTGGCTATTTCGAAACGGTGTGCTTGCTATGGCGCTGAGCCAGTTTGACCGCCTTGCCGGTGCGGCCTCGCAGGTAGAACAGCTTGGCCCGCCGAGCCTTGCCGCTGCGAATCGGACGGATGTCCAGCACATTCGGGGAATGGACCGGGAATTTCCGTTCGACACCTTCGTTGTTCACGATCCGTCGGACCGTAAAGGTCTCGTTGATGCCCCGCCCTTCCCGAGCGATGACCGTACCGGTGAAAATCTGGGTGCGCACCTTGTCGCCCTCTTTGATCCGGCAATGGACGTCCACCGTGTCGCCGATCTCGAAGTGCGGAATGGCGTTCTTGAGGTTCGTGCTCTCAACGTGATCGAGTATTTCTGTCTTCACCGAACAGTCTCCTTGAGAAGATCGTTTACCGGCCCTGCGTGAAAACCCGTAGTATATGGACCTGTTCCGCTCAAGGCAAGCATTTTTTTCCTGGGGTCAGCAGAGATATTGGGTGCGTCCGCCGGACGCCGGCTGCCCTTGCGACCGGCGGATGCCACCCAGGCCCGGCTCAACCGGCCCGGAGATCCCTTCGTCCAATGCCCTCGATGGCTCGGGCCCCATCGGATCAGACGTAGCCCTGCTGAAGCATCGCGTCGGCGATCTTGACGAACGCCGCCGTGTTCGCCCCGCGGACATAGTCCACCACGCCGTTGGGATTGGTGCCGTACTTGACGCAATTCTCGTGGATGGAGCACATGATGCCGCGAAGCTGCTCGTCCACCGCTTCCCGCGAGCGCTTCATGCAGCCGGCGTTCTGGTTCATTTCCAGGCCGGAGACGGCCACGCCGCCGGCGTTGGCGGCCTTGCCTGGCCCGTAGAGGATGCCGGCCTCCTGGAACACATCCACCGCCCGCGGCGTCGACGGCATATTGGCCCCTTCGCTGACACAGACGCAGCCGTTGGCCACGAGTTGCCTGGCGTCGTCTTCGTCCACCTCGTTTTGGGTGGCACTGGGGAACGCCAGATCGCAGGGGACCGACCACGGCCGTTTGCCCGGCAGGTATTCGGCCTTGCGGAACTTCTCGACGTACTCCTGGATGCGGCCGCGTCGGACGTTCTTCAGGTCCATGACCCATGCCAACTTCTCGTCGTCGATCCCGTCGGGGTCCACGATGGTGCCGTTGGAGTCGGACAGCGTCAGGGCCTTGGCGCCCAGGGCGTTGAGCTTCTCGACGGTGTATTGGGCGACGTTGCCGGACCCGGAGACGGTGGCCGTCTTGCCGGCGATCCCCTCTTTGCGCGTCGCCAGCATCTCTTCGGCGAAGTAGACCGCCCCATACCCGGTCGCCTCGGGCCGGAGGTTCGAACCGCCCCAGTTGAGGCTCTTGCCCGTCAACGACCCGTGGAAGCAGCCCGTCAGCTTGCGGTACTGGCCAAACAGATACCCGATCTCGCGGCCCCCGACGCCGATATCGCCGGCGGGAACGTCGATGTCCGGGCCGATGTAGCGGAACAGCGCCGTCATGAAGGCCTGGCAGAAACGCATGATCTCCCCATCGGACCGGCCCTTGGGGTCGAAGTCGGAGCCGCCCTTGGCGCCGCCGAGCAGCAGGGTCGTCAGGCTGTTCTTGAAGATCTGCTCGAAGGCCAGGAACTTCAGCACGCCCAGGTTGACCGACGGGTGAAAACGCAGACCTCCCTTGTAGGGGCCGACCAGATTGCTCATGCGGACGCGGTAGCCCCGGTTGACGTGAACCTGGCCGTTGTCGTCGGCCCAGACCACGCGGAACATGATCACCATATCGGGAACCGCCAGCCGTTCCAGGACCCGCGCCTCACGGTAGGCGGGATTGGCCTGGACCACGGGCATGACCGATTCGGCGACCTCCCGCACGGCCTGGTGAAATTCCACCTCCCCCAGCGACTGGGCCACGACGCCTTCCATGAACGTCTCGACCGCGGCTTGTGTGCCCGGTTTGCCCGCAACGGACTGTAGGACTGTCATTGACATGGTTCTCCTCGTTTCCTTTCGACCCAGGGGCCCCAGCTTTCACGTGGGCGGGGCACCAACCTGCGTCCCTGTTCTCACGGTTCTCTTCGTCGCCAATCAGCGCTGATTCGTACAGATTCGCTGCACCGAGTCCAGATAGTGCTTGAGCAGCCAGAGTTTTTCGAGAAACTCGGGCCAGCCGCAGGACGGAACGAAACCATCCTGCACCGATTCATCGGCCTTCTTGCCGTTGGCCGTCAGAGGCTTGAGCTGACTCCAGATCTCCGTCCAGACCTCATTGGCGTCCTGTGTAACGGACGCCGCGACCTTCAGCAGATGCTCCAGTTCGGTCAACGGAGAGAAGGGCACGGCCTCCGGCCGCAAAGCCGAAAACCCCGTTGACGGAGGTTCCACCTCATCCCGCCGAGGCCTCATGCGCATTCTCCAAATCTACATCGTCAGAAACCACAGGCCCGGCCGAATGGATCACAGCCGACACACACCTGCTCTCGACAAAGTCTACCAGGGTCATGACCCAACCGTGCTGTCTGTAAAGTCCACACATATCACACATGAGTCATAGGCTATCTGGTGCACATACATTGCACACTTTACACCAATACTTCGCGTAAACAAAAGCGTACTCCGAATCGACCTGAGTCCAAATAAGAACCCATAAAAACCCTTATAAAGATATCTTATAGAACGCCCATCCTTCGTCAAAAGAAGGCCTTGACAGAGGCCATAAGCTCGGCGATAATATTAGGGTAAATCTGCGGCGTTGGAAGCAATGTGTATTAAATAGGCACTAAGAAATGGCCAGGCAACCCACCGAGGCGGAACTCAAGGCGCAGGTCAAGGCCCTGCAGTTGCGTGTGGCCCAGTTGGAGAAGGCGGCGTCCAGCAACCGCAAGTCCGAATTGGAACTGGCGTTGCGCGAGCGGATCAAGGAACTGGACTGCCTCTACACGATCGCCCGACTGCGGGAGACCCACCTCTATTCGACGGACCAGTTTCTCCACGGCGTTGCCGAGTGCCTGCCGCGCAGTTGGCAATATCCCGAGCACGCATGTGCCAGGATCGTCCACGTCGGCAAGCACTACGTGACCCCGAGATTCGAGCAGACCAAGTGGCGTATCGCCTCCGACGTCTTCGTCGACGGCCAGGTGGCCGGGGTCGTCGAGGTCTTCTACCGCGAGGTCGTTCCCACCGGAGACGACGGTCCCTTCTTGAAAGAAGAATATGCGCTGATTCAGGCTGTGGCCGAACGCGTCGGCAGCATGCTGACGCACATGAAGACCCAGGCCGATCTGCGCGCCGCCCACAGGGAGATCCAGAGGGAGCATCAAGCCCTCCAGGAGGCGAACATCGCCCTGCGCGCCGTGCTGAGCCGGCTGGAGGAGGAAAAGCGAGAGATCCGCACCTCGATCCTGGGCAACATTCAGAAGATCATCATGCCCATCGTCTTCGAGTTGGAGCTGGAGGTCACGGGCCGCCAGCGCTCCTACGTGACCCTGCTGCGACAAAACCTGCACGAGATCGCCTCGCCCTTTCTGACACAGATCTGTCGCAGCCACATGCAGTTGACGCCCGTCGAGATCGCCATCAGCACGATGGTCCGCAACGGCCTCTCGACCAAGGAGATCGCCCATTTGCGCTGCATCTCCCCGGCCACGGTTCGGCGGCATCGCGAGAACATTCGCCGCAAGCTCAATCTGCAGAACCACAAGGTCAATCTGGCGACCTATCTGCAAGCGTCCTTTTCCGATGAAGCCGGCGTCGAGACCGGCGTCGGTTCGCATCTGCCGCCGGCGGAACTGTGACGAAGCCGCCGCCGCTGTAACCAGATGGGCTGGAAACTTGCCAATGACCGTTTGAATTCAGCCGAGGATTCTGGTACCCTGAAATCGGAGAGCCTGTGGGGCCGGGATCGGGTTGACGTGATCGAGCGCCTCGGTGTTTCGGAGCACATAGGAGATTGCGAATGAGCGGTCTTTTTGGCGTCGTCTCAGAGAAGAACTGTTCCGAAACCCTCTTCTACGGCACCGACTACCACTCCCACCTGGGCACGGAGTTTGGCGGCCTGGCCGTTCTGGGTGACGAGTTCACCCGGCGCATCCACGACCTGAGCCAGAGCCAGTTCAAATCGAAGTTCTTCGACGACTGCCGCCAGCTCAACGGCAAGAAGGGAATCGGCGTGATCAGTGCCTCGGAAGAGCAGCCGATCTACCTCAACTCGCGGTTCGGGCCGTTCTGTCTGGCCACCGCCGGGATGGTGGAGAACGCCGAGGAACTGGCGGCCCGACTCCTGCGCAAGGGAATCTCGTTCTCCGAAGTCGGCCGCAAGGGCGTGAACACCACGGAGTTGATCGGCAAACTGATCAACCAGGGAGCCGATCTGATCGACGGCATCGAAAAGATGTTCAACATCATCGAAGGCTCCTGCTCCTTGCTGCTACTGAGCCGAGCCGGCATCTATGTCGCCCGAGACCGCTTCGGTTACACGCCCTTCGTCGTCGGTCGCGGTCCGGGTTCCTGGGCGGTGACCAGTGAATCGAGCGCGTTTCCCAATCTCGGGTTCGAAACGGTCAAGTACGTCGAGCCGGGCGAGATCCTTCTGATCAGTGAGGATGGGGTCGTGCAGCGGAAACTCGGCAGAAAGCATCCGTCTCAGACGTGCGCCTTTCTGTGGATGTATACGGGCTTTCCTGCCTCCAACTACGACGGGATCAACGTGGAGATCGTCCGCGAACGCAGCGGGCGTCTTCTGGCCAGGCGGGATGGTGACATCGACATCGACATGGTCTGCGGCGTTCCTGACTCAGGCCTCGCCCACGGGCTGGGCTACGCGATGGAATCGGGCAGGCCGTTCCGTCGCCCCCTGGTCAAGTACACACCGGGATACGGGCGCAGCTACACGCCCCCGTCGCAAAGGACGCGTGACCTGATCGCCAGAATGAAGCTGATCCCGATCAAGGAGGTGATCGAGGGCCAGAGCATCGTGCTCTGCGAAGACTCGATCGTCCGGGGGACGCAACTGAAGAACCACGCGATCCAGAAGCTCTGGGCCTGCGGGGCTCGAGAGGTGCACGTCCGTGCGGCGTGTCCGCCCTTGATGTTCCCGTGCCGCTTCAACCTCTCGACCCGCTCCATCGACGAACTGGCCGCCCGTAAGGCTATCCGCCGGATCGAAGGGCACGACATCGTAGACGTTTCGCCGTATATCGACCCGACCAGCGCCAAGTACGAACAGATGGTTGAGGTGATCCGTCAGGACCTTGGGGTCACCACGCTGCGCTACCAGACGGTGGACGACATGGTCGAGGCCATCGGCAAACCGAGGCACCAGCTCTGCCTGTACTGCTGGACCGGCCAGTGTCCCCGGTCCGCCTGCCGACGGACGGCCATCGACATCGTCGAGACGAGGAAACGCTCGACCCGAAGCAAGGCCGTCGACGATCCGCTCCAACAGCAACTCTGGTAGACCATCCATTGATTCGCCCCGCGATATCGTCGGCAAGTCTGCAACAACCGTGGAGATGACACATGAGACCGATTCAGAGCACGAGACGTCGATTCCTCCAGGCCGTCGGTGCGACCGCCGCGACCTTGAACCTTCCATTAGTCCATGCCGACGATACACCGGATGCCATCGTCATCGACCCGAAGCCGCGCTTCGCGCTGTCGCCGTATCTGTACATGCAGTTCATGGAGCCGCTGGGGACGACCGATGGCTCGGTGGCCGCCGCATGGGACTTCGGCCGCGACTGCTGGCGCGAGGACGTGATCGACGTGACGCGTCGACTGGCGCCTTCCATGATGCGCTGGGGCGGCTGCTTCAGCTCCTACTACCGCTGGAAGGAAGCGGTCGGGCCGCGCGGCAAACGAGTCCCGATGATCAATATGTGCTGGGGCGGCATCGACACCAACCAGATCGGCACGGTTGAATTCGTGGATTTCTGCCGACAGGTGGACGCCGAGCCGCTGATGTGCGTGAATTTTGAATCGGACGGCCGCAAATATTGGGAGAAAGACCCCAAAGGTAGCATCCGTATGGCCGGGCCGGAGGAGGCAGCCGAATGGGTCCGCTACTGTAACGACCCCGACGACCGCCTGCGACGCTCGCACGGCATCGTCAGCCCATGCACCATGCGATGGTGGCAGATCGGCAACGAGACCTCGTACGACCGCAACGGCTACGACTGCCAGACCGCCGCCAAGCGAACCATTGCCTTCGCCAAGGCGATGCGACAGGCCGACCCGAACCTGACCTTGATCGGCTGGGGCGACAGCGGCTGGGCCAAGCGGATGCTCGATATCGCCGGCGAGCACCTTCAATACATCGCCTTTCACCACATGTTCAACCCCGATCAGGGCCAGGCCGATTCGCCGCTGCGCGACACCGAATACCGCAAAGACCCGGCTCGGACGTGGGAACACTTGATGAACGCCCACAAGACGCACGAGGCGAGGATTCGCTGGATGCGCGAGCAGGTGGGCGACAATCCGACGCCGCTGGCGATGACGGAATGTCACTTCGCCCTGCCGGGCCGCAATCGGTGCGAGGTCCTGTCGAGCTGGGCCGCGGGCGTCTCGAACGCCCGCCTGCTGAACGTCCACGAGCGTCACGGCGACCGGCTCAAGATCGCTACGCTGGCCGACTTCTGCGGGACACGCTGGCAGGTCAATGCGATCATGATCCCCGTACCGGGCGGCCAGTCGTTCATGATGCCCGTGGCGAGGGTGATGAGCCTATACCGTCACCATAGCGGCGACGAGGCGGTCGATGTCACGCAGACACCAGACGGACTCGACATCGCCGCCAGCCGACAAGCCGACAAGCTGTTCCTGCACGTGGTCAACACGAACCGCCGGCAGTCGGTAGCCACGCAGATCGCGATTGCCGGAATGCAGATCGCCTCGGGGCGGGTCTTCGAGTTGACCGGCGATCCGGAACACGAGATCATTCGGGCCGAACCCAACGGCGTGACCTTGTCGGAGAAGGCGCTGCCGCAGGACGGACGCTGGAGCTTCCCGGCGGCATCCGTTTCGGCGGTGGAACTGGACGTCCAGACGGCTTGACAGGAGACCTGGCCTATGACTGCCATGGACAACACGCGACGCGATTTCCTCAAGATGGCGGGCCTCGGCTTGGCCGTGCCGATGTCCCTCACGGCTCACGCAGCAGATGCTCAAGGCGAGGAATCCGTCAGCCAGGAGTTCTTCATCCGCCGCGATGAGCTGACGTTGCGATTCCATCACAGCAGCGCCAAGCAACGCCTGTCGTTCGCTGGTTTCGAAGGCACGCCGCAGGAGTGGAAGAAGGCCTGCCGCGACAAACTGGCAGAACTGCTCGGGTTTTCCAGACCGACGCCATGTGCGGCAACGCTCGTCCGCTCGATG
>Ga0209510_1001281_pt1 | contig 29210 bp, 20 predicted proteins | sample BiotimSIPDNA_FD_185749 | JGI IMG/M metagenome (GOLD analysis project Ga0209510, IMG submission 185749) | Anaerobic biogas reactor microbial communites from Washington, USA - Biogas_R1 time_0 SIP DNA (SPAdes) (version 2) | ecosystem: Engineered > Bioreactor > Anaerobic > Unclassified | place...
GCAGTAAGCTTTTTTGGTTTCAAACAGCATTTCACGGCAAACGACTTTCATGCGGAAACAGACGGAGCAAAACGGGAGGAAAGTCTACATGGTACCGGGCCATCCTTTGAGTTATTGAAAGAAAAATTACACGACTTAATGGAAGTAAAAGAACTTTTCAGAAAAAAGGATCTGCATATAGCCGATGTTGCCCTTAAAACGGGTAGCAACCGTACCTACATCTCAAACTACATCAACAAAGAGTTACATCTTTCCTTTTCTGATTATATCAACCAATATCGGATAAGCTACGCTCAATCACTGATGAGAGATCCAGATAACACACACTCTCTGATGCAGATCAGTGAACTTTCAGGCTTCGCCAATGAAGTCACCTTTTACAGGAACTTTAAGAAAGCCACCGGAACCACACCCAACAACTGGTTAAAGGGAAAATGATCCCGGCCGTTGACTGCTGTTTTTCATCATCAGGCTTCAGCAGGCAGCTTATTTTACGTTTTGTAAAGAATTGTGTACCTTTTGTTAGTCCGGTTGGGTGAAATTTTCCCTTCCTTTACAGTACCAAAATTCAAAACTATTGAACCATTCCACAAAATCTTATCAAGCATGAAAAATGTGATTAGCCACTTTCTGTATGTGCTTTTTGTGTTGTTGCTGGTGGTCTCGGTCAACAATTGCTCTGATCCGGAGGAGAAGATCGAAATACCGGAAGAAACAGGTAAGACCAATCCACCGGATGATGAAAAACCGGGAGGTGATGATCCCGGCGATACAGATCCCGGTGATACCGATCCCACTGAGAACCTCAATGTGGACAAAACCGGTGGAACGATCTTCAAGGAGGAGTTCAAACTGGTGATCCCGTCAGATGCATTTCCTGCCTCAGTCACCATGGAAATCACAGCACAGGCTAAAGGCTCTGTGATGAATGAGTTTGAGGCCTCCCCCTACTACAAGGTGAAGCTTCCCCGTAACTTTTCCAAACCCCTCAGGATAGAGCTGCCAACCGATACAGAGATATCCCAGGGAGATGTCTACTTCCGCTTCTCTGCACCGGGTGTGGAGATCAGTTCACAGCAGGAGAGTGTATCCACCATCTGGATCAAAGGCGTGAAAGATGGTGATATCTACTACGCTGAGCTGGAGCCGTTTGAAGAAATCTCCGATGAGACAGGCGAGCTGATCGTGGGATTGGTGAAGGACTATCAGGAATCGGATGATTCAGAAACCAGGGCCATCACTTCGGAAAAGAAATGTGTGGTGTACGCTCCCCGCTACTATCACGAAGAGAGCAGGGATATCGCACTACATGTGGAGGAAGCCATCAAACAGCTGGAAGCGATTGGATTCAGTTTTGCGAAACGGAACAAACAGATCCAGGTGGAGGTGAAGAAACTGAGTGGTCCAGATGCCTACGGCTATTTTATTCCCTCCCGCTACAGCAGTGATTGGAACTCGCTGGTGATCAACAGCCAGAAGCTATCAGAGAAAGAAGAGATCAAGCGCACCATCATGCATGAGATGACTCACTTCGTGCAATACTATTACGACCCCCGATGGGTGGTAACGAAGTCGTTTGTGGGAGGTGATTTCCTTTGGATGGATGAGGCTGTAGCCGTCTGGGCTGAAAGCCTTTACGTGGAGGGCATATCATCTGTGCAACTTGGAAACCAGTTCTGTCCTCTGGAGGGTTTCTCTCCGTTGACAGGTGAAGAAAAGAACGCGCACGGCTACGGCATGGCAGGGTTGGTCCACTGGATTGCCGATCGTTACGGTAATGACAAGATAGTGGAGCTCCACAAGCAACAGGAAGCCGGTGCAACCTCTGTATATGATGCATTCGATGATGCATTCCCGGATCTCTTTGTGGAATATGGAATCTTCCTGAAGGATTATATACGGGCAAATGGGGTGAAGGACCTGCTCCAGGGAGTCAGCCGCAACAAGATGTACCTGAACAGCATGAATGAAGTGAAAAGTAAGGAGCCGATTGGATGTAAGCCCTACTCTGCATTTATAGAGCGAATAAACATCGATCCTGATTTTGCGCTACCCGATGGTAAGATCACCCTCTCTATCAATGTGGAAGGCGGTATGGATGGTGGTAAAGGACAGATCTGTGAGCTCTACCGTTACGACAATGAGAAAAAGGAGATCATCTTTGTGGATGAATTTTTTGACTCCTATCAGTATGAAGAGGTAGCGGCACTCCAGGAGAAGAAAGATATGCTCTTCGTTGTATACTACCATGCCTATAACAAGGAGAGTGACGTGATCATGACGGTGCGGCTGGAGGAGAAGCTGGAGTTTGTTAGCGGGAAAATTAAATTAACCATTAACGAGTTGAACAACTACAGCGGATTCTTCACCGCTACCTTCCCCGATGAATCGGTGGTGCCCATCACCTCTGCTACAGGAACAACCAGCTATTCCGGTGACAGGGTGATCTATACTTCAAACAGTAGTTATTCCAAGAAAGAAAGCTACGACAAGGTGGAGTCGGAATGGGAGATCAGTATCGAGATTGATGCAGTATCGCGGAAGATACTAAAAGGAACGGCCCGTAATATCACCAGCAGGTACAATGACCGGGCAGGAGACCCCAAGTATGGTAAATTGAAAAGAAAACAGACTACCACCTTCGGTTTCCGTGACATTCCCTTTATCCAGGTTTATACCTCCGATGGCAGTTATCGGTATGGGGCTTCTGACAGCAATGGAAGCATCGGCACCTATATCACTGCTTTCAGTAACAAGCTGGAGGAGGAAGGCATCAATGGATGGACAACCAAAACGTTTACCTCCTGGAAACCGAATACGAAATGGTCGGTCAGCATAGCGCTGAACACTCAATAGGCAGGAACGTAAATGGTGTGTTCAGGTCCGATTAAAAGCAGACAGCCCCTCAAGCAGTCTGCTTTTTGTAATGATACTTTTCCCTTATCAACGCTTTCTCGTCAGGTGTCAGGGAGGAGAAGTAAGCTTTCCAACCGGGACAGAAGTTGATGTGCCATCGCCAGAAACGCCCAGCGAACGACTTGGGTTTCTGATCGTACTTAGCCCTCAAGGGGCAATCACCGCATTTTTGAGCTGTAGATTCCATTGTTTTCGATTGATTTTGTGATAAAACAGAATAAAACACAAAAAAAAACAATCCACTTTCAACTACAAAAATAAGATGTTTTACGCAATATTTGGAGGCACAGACGACCTGATTCGTTCATAATCAGCTATTTTAACATAACTCATTAATGCAACGTCCCACCGTGATGCTGTTTCGACATTACCAATCAATCCCAAATCTCTTCATCCCCATATTCGTAATCCTCACTCTCCTGCGAAGTGTTTGCACGCTGGTTCACGGTGATTTGTTGTGGTGTTGCACTGCCTGCAGTGACGGTTACCGTGGCAGGACCCCGGGATGAAGTTGAAAGGTTTGCATCGGCTTTTATGGTAAACCGACTGTTTCCCGTATCTTTGGTCACCTTACACCAGGATGCCTCTGCGGGTGTTACCTCAACCTCCCAGGTTGAGAGATTGGTGGTGACACTATAGATGAACTGTTCATCCTGAGAAGAAGCAGAAAAGACAATAGTCCCTGCTGCAGGTGTGATTGACAATGTGGGAGATGCCCCTTGCTGAGAGATGGTTATTCTTACCGGGGTAGCATTTCCGGCTGTTATCGTCACCGTGGCATCACGTGTCGAGGCAGTACTATTGGGATCCACTGCAATGGTAAATTGGCCCGCTGTTTTGTCTGTTACTTTGCACCACGTTTCATCGGAACTGGCACTCCATGAGGTCTGGTTGGTAGTGACCGAAATTACGGTAGTGCCACCGTTGGCAACCACATTGATTGGTTGCGCGGGTGAGACTGTCAGCACGGACTGTTCCTTCACTTCCTTCTCTTTCTCCTCAGGCACTTCCACCCCGGGTTCACTACTGCAGGAAAAGGATAGCGTTAAGAGTAATATAACGATTGTAATCAAACGATCTGTTTTCATTGGTTTTGATTTTTTGGATCATGATATAAAAAGTATCATATAAGAGGCATATAATCTTGTCATCATTAGTAGAATAGCCAGTGCTTCTTTCGGGCTTCCTCCTTGTCACTACCCGTGTAATAATTCTCACCCGGGACACCACCTTCAAAAGACAACCCAAAATCAACAGACCCATAGTTCATTCCCGTACGATCCGGCAGGGATTCGATAAGTTCTGTGATGGAAGTACCCCTTAGACGGTCTGATTCACAATTTACTGTTTTGATCACACCCTGATCTGACACAACCAGTGAAACAAGTTGATTGAATGAACAACTCAGAGACGGCAGTGACACATTGGAACTGGCATCCAGTGTAGTGAGCAAATCTTCATGATAAGTCAGGCTGGTCAGTGCGGTTGCACCATTCACATCGAGTTTTGTAAACCGGTTATTGTAACAACCCAATGTGGTTAACATCATGTTATTGCTTACTTCAAGCGATGTAAGCACATTGCCAGTACACCAAAGTGTTTCAAGACTGGTATTGTTACTGACATCGAGCGATGTAAGTAAATTATCCCCACAAGAAAGTGATCCAAGACCGGCATTCCTACTGATATCAAGAGAGATAATCTGGTTGTCGGAACAAGTAAAATCTGATACAGGACCATGGATGGTGATTGTTTGCGATTGAATGGTGTACTCTACGAAAGAATAATCCGGAGTGACATTTTCATTCTCATCTTCTTTTCCATTGTTGTTCAGATCAATCCAAACCTTGAAACGCTCATCACCGGTGGAACTGACATATTTGGATGCCATACCCAATCTGATCTTGCTGCCCACCATCTTTGAGGTGGTAAGTGTCATGCTGGCATCCTGCGGAATGAATCGTGTGCGCACATCGGTCTCCAGGGTATATGGGCCACCGGGAGCATCGAGCGATACCGTCAGGCAGGCTTCATACTCCTTACCTGGCGGCAGACTGGTAGACTCCTCCATTCTCAGTTCATATTTGTTCTTTCCGGCAGGAGGGCGACTATATTCACACAGCTTCATTTTTCCTGCCTCCACCGTAAACTTCCCGCTCTTCTCATCCTTCTCGTAGATGTTCATCCCGATCTCGCTATCAAAAAAAAGCTTGTTGGAGATATTCAGAGCGATCTCCATCATCCCCCCCTTCAGCGGTGACGGAGAAGTTTTCCATCTTGGGTACAAAATAGGCTTCCCAGATGGGATATTCAAGTGTGTTGCTTTCAGTGGTGGCGAACTCACGGTTCCTCCATCCAAAGACACCACCTTTCATGAACAACTCCAGTTGCGAGAAGAGCTTGGAACCGCTAAAAGCATTGTATAGTGATGGGTCGAAGGTCAGAAAGAACTCGATCAGTGGGATAATCATCACCGGACCTGCCGGTATGGGTGCAGTACGGATAATGATAAACGGGATTTCGGTACCGAAGACATTCGAATCAGATACCCAGTCAATAGTGAACCCGGAAGAGAGGTTCACCGTGGGATTGACGCGACAGTGTAGATCTTTCAGACTCCATCCCTGAATCAGGATATGGAAATACAATGCCAGATCCATCTGCACCCCCAGCTTGAGCGCGCAGCTGTTATTGTTATTGCTTCCGTCGTCAATCTTGAAAGTATGGCCCATAGCCGGCATACTGAATTTTGTATCCACCTCTGCCTCAGCACGGGTGATGGGCACCTCCATCGAGATGGAAGAACCGGCAATAGCGTATTCCACAGGTTGACCGTCAGGTCTCTCAATTGAAGTGATATACCGGGTCAGGTCGATGGCATAACCTCCGGAAGGAACGGCATCACCACCAGTGCTCCAGAGAGGATCACCGATGCTGAGTTCCTCAAATACCTCCGTGATGTCCGTCACCGGTTCCAACACCACCGACTCCCCACTGATACTTTTCACCTTCCCCACGTAGCCGTTGGGTAGGTCAGCAGAAGTCCTGTTTATCAAAATCATCTCATCTTCCTGTGGAGCAAACCCCTCCTTAACTTTGAGTGTCAAGGTGTGATTCTCCGTGTTGAGTGATGCAGATCGAATCAGATCATATCGCTCTTCGGAGATGACAGATGCTTTGGGATGCATCTTGTAGCTGATCTTATCTTCCTGGCTTGGAAAGAGATCTCCAATGGGATAAAGCATATTTCTTTGCAGATTTTTCCCGCCAGCTATCCCAATGGTCTTGACTATCTTTCTTCCGTCGGCAAGTATGAATTCCACCTGAAACCCTTTGCTGTAGTTACGAGCCGGCACAATCAGGTAAAACTTAGTCAGGGTCTGGTCTAAGAGCGATATCCCATCACCACAATCGAGTATGATCCGCTGATCATTGTTACTCCCCGTTTCGGGGAAAACGGCTTCAGGCAGATCGTCGTTCCAGTTCACAGAGAACTTGCCGGAGACCGGTTTTCCGGAGAGATCTGTGAAGACAACCTGTTTCACCGATTCACCATCGCTCCCGGCAATCGTAATCCTTAGGATGGCAAACAGATTGCGGAAAGCAATGTTTCCATCTTTGCCTTTTCCCACCATCATATTAACAGCAGGATCGGGCCGAACAACGCCGGTCTGGTTTGTGTCATACGATTGGGTTGCCGGCATGGTAAGCTGCAACACACCTCCCGATAAAAGTGCCGCACCCTGCTGATAGGGATAATAGCCGGTCAGTTCTCCTTCAGGAGCGGTCTCAGAAGTCTCAAAAACTGTGCTTTTACCGTCGCTCGAAATGGCTCCCTCTTCTGTCTGGAAACGCACATTCGTACCACTGGCAGATCCGAAGACCCCGATGGCATCACCATGTTGCCACAAAACATCCACCTTTCGGTTAGTGGGATCATCGCTCAGCGTTGTTCTTGTGCCGTTTTTCTCCTCAACGATAGTAGCCGAGAGCAGCTGATCTACCTCCTCATGAGAAAAATGTTCCTCAACACTGCAACCGGTAAAATAAAAAACAGGGAGAATAGTAGACTGAACAAGGTTTTGGAAAGAAGATACCTGTTTTCCATAAGTGTGTTGTTTTTGGTTAATGAATCATTTAAGGAAATATTTAAGGCGGTATAATTCCAGTTTGGTCTCCCTACAATCAAAAAAATATCGAAATTTGCGTCAATACTGACAGCTATTATGCAAAAATAATTAAATAAACAACCCTATATATTGTCAAATTATATAAAATAAACAATCAAATCGTACATTTCTTCATCTTATATGATTTTTTTGTTACTGATAAACCAACATAAAAACCTCACCGGACAGAGTCTCTTCCAATGAGGTTATTACAAGAAATAAATAAGATAAACTACGCTACACGCCGATACATTATCTGGAATATCCTACCGATTGAGTCAGTATAACCTCCTGAGAAGGCTTTAACTCCAGTAGTGAATGCAATCTTTCCTTGTCGAACATACCCCGGACAACAGAACCAAGGCCCTCTGAGGCACAGTAGAGGTAGATATTCTGAGCTACGAAACCGCAGCCGGTAAAGGCGTACTCCCTTCCGGATGCCTTCTGCATATCAACCACAAAGATCAGGTTAAGCGGCACCTTGGCAACAAAATCCTGTGCACCTGTCTCGCCACGAAGATCACCTTTTTTGATCTCTCTCAGCGAATGATTACGGGCATCATAAAAATATAGAGCTTCACGGGTGGTGATATAAAGTTCCAGCTCCTGGCGATTGTTGGCAGTAGGTGCCGTACGCTTGTCGTCACGATTGAAACCATTGGCTGCCCATAACAGATTGGACAACTGCTGCAGCGACAACTCTTTCTCCTGAAAAGTGCGGGTGGAGCGTCTCTGATTCAATGCTTCCATCAACGGTTTTCCTCCGGAACGGTCGGGTATCGGTAATTTCACATCCTGAGCATATAGGTTCAATCCGATCAGGATCGCAATAGAAGCAAACAAAAAAGTTTTCATAATAAATCAACTTACATGATATCAGCTCTTTCAACAGTTCCTGTTTACACAAGCAAAACGTTATTCCTTCAGACTGGGCACCTTGAAATAGATGCCTTCCATCCCCCTTTTATTTTCCTTCAATTCCAGGTAATTGCAGCCGTTAACATTCTTTTGTGCAGCCGATTCAAACTGAAATATTTTGAGGATGCTGAATTCATGTCGTGGAGAGATCACGTGGTAGGCTGTCTCACAGCTTTCACCATCACCAGACGATAGAATTGCCCCTATGATCGAGATAAATCGGTGTGATGCTTTTTTCCCCATCTCCATATCTCCTTTCTGGTGATAGAGAAAACAGAGAAATTGCATGGTTCGCAAATCGAAAGGATTCTCCTTGAGCGATTTGCACACCAATTCAACTACCTTGTCCAAATTGCTTTCATCCTCTTTCGCACCCCGAAAAAATTTCTGAATTTTCTTCTCATCTCTTGATTTCCAATCAGGATCATAATTCTCCTGAAAGATATACCCATAATAGAGATGCCTGTAATCCGTTATCGTCAGTGTAGAATCAAACGATTCATACCTTTCCAGCAGCCTGGGATAATAATAATCGGAGGCAGTGTCTGCAATCTCGTTCTTGATCGACTCATAGTCAGGAGCCTCTGCAACAGGAGCCTGTGCATAAATCCCACAAACAAATAATGTGAGCAGGAAGCAAATCATAACATGTTTCATGATAAGGTTATTTAAGTGAGTAAATATCAAAAGGTAAAATGATACTCCCAAATGCAGCAGAAGTCTCTCTTCACTGCATCATCACTGTTCAATCCTTAAAAGTAACAAATTTATGAGCGCTTCATGCAGATTTTATGTTAAATAAACTAAACGTTCAAGACTCATCCATCATCAATGAGAGCGGATCGGAGAGGTATCCCATCACCCTTGCTAGGAAACGGGTGGTCTCGCCGCCATCCACGATGCGGTGATCCACAGTGAGGGAGAGCGGCATGATGTTGCCCACCACGATCTCATCCTCTTTCACGATGGGAGTCTTCATGATGCGGCCAATTCCCAGGATGCCTGCCTGAGGGTAGTTGATCACCGGGGTGGCAAAGATGCCACCGATGGAGCCGAAGCTGGTGATGGAGAACGAACCCTCCTTCATCTCCTCAAGGGTCAATTTACGGTTTCTGGCCTTCTCAGCCAGGGTGCCTATCTGAGTTGCAATCTCGAAGATTGAAATCCTGTCGGCATCACGGATCACAGGCACCACCAAACCATCGGGTGCATCCACCGCAATGGCAATATGGCGTCGGTTGCGGACGATCATCCTGTTGTTCTCAGCATCAATCTGAGAGTTGAGCTGCGGATGGTGCTTCAATGCCTGTGCCACCGCCTTCACGATGAAGGGAAGGTAAGTGAGCTTCACTCCTTTGTCGGCATAAATGGGCTTGTATCTTGCAATCACTGCTTTGAGTGCTGAAATCTCCACCTCCTCGAAAACCGACATGTGCGCTGCGTTATGCTTGGCATGAAGCATGTTGCGGGCGATGGTCTTCCGTATCTGGGTCAGCGGCAGGTAGGTCACATCCTCAGGGGCATGATTCTCTGTTGTACCAGTTGGTGTCGGTTGGGTCACAAACCCACTGCCGAACTGCAGGATATCCTCCCGTTTCACTCTGCCCGAGGGACCGCTCCCGGGTACCCTGTTGATGTCGATACCCATCTCCTTTGCCAGTGCACGTGCCACGGGCGTGGCCAGTGCTTTGCGTTGCGGCTCACCTGTTTCTTTCGCTGAGGGTGCTCCCTCATTGCTCGCAGCAAGGAGCCCATCGTTGCCGGCCACCTCCATGGTGCCCACAACAGCAGCGGCATCCTCTCCCTCGGCTATCGGTTCAACAGTCGCCTCCGTTGCTGCAATCCGAGGGTCCTCTTTTGCAACCGTAGAAACGTGACCACTGCCTTCCACCTCTATTTCTGCAAGAGGTGCTCCCACCTGAATCACATCTCCCGGTTTGCCGTGGAGGGCAACGATGACCCCGTTCTTCGGGGAGGGAATATCGGCCACCACCTTGTCGGTCTCCATCTGCACCAGCGGATCACCTACTTTCACCTTGTCCCCCTCCTTCACATACCATTCCAGGATGGTTCCTTCTTCAAGTCCTTCGCCCAGGTCGGGAAAATTAAATATATGGTTCATAGGGGTATCGTTTAAAAATGAATGGTTTTCTCGATCTCATAGAATATACGGTCGGGAGAGATGATGTAATAGGGTTCTCCTTGTGCCAGGGGTACGATGGTGTCGAAGCCTCCCACCCTGCGTGGGGGTGCTTCCAGAGAGAGGAATGCCTCCTCGTTGGCGATGGCAATCAGTTCCGATCCCACGCTGAACGACTCATGTGCCTCTGCCACCACGATCATCCGTCCCGTCTTCCGCACTGAGGTGCGGATGGCCTCCCGGTCGATCGGATAGATGGAACGCAGGTCGATCAGTTCCACCGAAATACCTGCCTCCTCAGCCATCACGATGGCCTTCTGGCATTCGCGGATCATGGCGCCGAACGCCACAAGGGTGATGTCGCTGCCCTCCTGAACCACCCTTGCCTTGTCGAGGGGAAGTGTGTATTTCTCATCGGGTACCTCCTGCTTGATGGCCCGGTAGATCCGTTTCGGCTCCATGAAGATGATGGGATCGTTGCTTTCGAGGGCTGTGATCATCATCCCTTTGGCATCGTGCGGGGTGGAGGGGATCACAACCTTCAATCCCGGGATATGGGCGAAGAGTGCCTCCGGACTGTCGGAATGGTGCTCCAGGGCGTTCACACCTCCTCCGTAGGGAAAGCGGATTACCATGGGAGCCTTGTATTTGCCCCGTGAGCGGTTCTGTATGCGGGCTACGTTTGAGAGAATCTGGTTGAAGGCAGGGAAGGTGAACCCTTCGAACTGAAGCTCCACTACCGGACGCAGTCCCGAGACGGCCATTCCCAAGGCCGTACCCACGATCCCCGACTCAGCCAGGGGTGAGTCAAACACCCTTTCTGCTCCATACTTCTTTTGCAACCCCTCGGTGACACGGAAGACACCACCTTCCACACCTACGTCCTCGCCGTAGATCACAATATTCTCATCCTCCTTCAGTTTGATGTCCAGCGCATTGTTGATCGCCTTCACAATGGTCATCACGCTCATCCTCTCCTCTCCTTCCAGCTTAAGAATTTTTCATACTCGCTCTTCTGTCTTTTCAGTTCATCCGGCATCTCACTGTACATGTGTCTGAACACATCCTCCAGTGGATATGATTTCTCATTCTCCGCCGCTGTGAACTCCCTGTCGATTTCTGCTTTGTACTGTTCCCGAAGCTGCTCCTCATCGATGGACCAGATCCCTGCATCCTGCATGTACCGCTTCAGGCGAATCAGCGGGTCACTCTTGCCCCACAACTGCTCTTCCTCCTTCTTGCGATACTTGGAGGGGTCGTCAGAGGTGGTGTGTGCCCCCAGGCGGTAGGTGAGCGCCTCTATCAGTACCGGTCCCCTGCCAGACCGGGCATGTTCGGCTGCGGTCTTGTAGGCGAGATACATCGCGAAGAAATCGTTGCCGTCCACCTTGATTCCGGGGATACCGAAGGCAACCGACTTGACCGCGAGGTTGATCGAGTTGGTCTGCTTCTGTACCGGCACGGAGATGGCATACTGGTTGTTCTGGACGGTGAAGATCACAGGCACCTGCCAGACACCGGCGAAGTTGAGCGCTTCACTGAAGTCGCCCTCTGAGGTACCGCCGTCGCCGATAAAGGTGAAGACCGTCTCATCTTTTTTTCGGTACTTCACCGAGTAACCAATGCCGGTAGCGTGTTGAAGTTGTGTACCAATAGAGATGGCTATGGGTAGCGTGTGATGCGCCTGCTGAAAGCTGCCGCCCCACTCGTTGCCGAGGTAGAAAAGAAACATCTCCTTCATGGTAACTCCTTTTGAGAGAAGGGTTCCCATTTCGCGAAAAGCGGGTACAAGCCAGTCTTCATGCCGGATGTTCATCCCGGCGGCGATGTGAATCGCCTCCTGTCCCAGGTTGGGTGTAAAGGTATACATCCTTCCCTGGCGCTGATAGGAGACCGCCATCTCGTCGGCAGTCCGTTCGTAAAGCATCTGGTGGTAGGCATCAATTATGGTAGCATCGTCCAACTTGGGCATCAAATCCTTGCGGATCATTTTACCTTCTTTGTCGATGATTTGCAGCATTTTATCTTCCAGTGGATTGAAGTCACTGAAAATTGCAGGTAAATCTTCTTGGGTCATTTATCTGTCTATTTAGAACCAGTTCAAATAATTATTTGCACTCAATATAACAGTCACACCCACAAATAGTTTATCACAAGGGGGACAAACATTGACATAAATAAAATAATTGACTGATTCACTTTCACCTAGAGCCGAGGAACATTTGAAAATAAATCGCACATCGATTGTAGGGCATGTACAAGCAGAAGCAGCAGGACCCTGCCGCCCCGGAAATGAATGGATGATTTCTGTCTCGTGAAATATGGAGGTGTTGGTTACGACAAACTAGTATACAGAAACAGCATTCTGTTGGTACCTCACTTCTTCTCTGTAATATTCTTCTTTCAGCTGTTGTATCGTTTCTTTCACTGAGATGATTGCCTTGGCCATATAGGCGTTTGTACCGGCAAAGGAAAATCCATGTACGAAATCACCCTGTGCAGCATTGAACAGTGCTTCGGAAATACAAAACTGAACTTTCTTGTAGTCGCATGTCTTCAGACATTTCCAGGGACACCTCACCGGCTTCTGTGCACCTTGCTGGATCTCCCTTACAAAGTCATTGACGATCACCCTGCCGGGTAAACCGACCGGACTATCGATCAACACAATATCTTCTTTTTTACAGTCGATATAATTCTGTTTGAATTTTTCTGATACATCACATTCTGTTGTTGTAACAAAACGGGTGCCCATCTTCACGGCTTTGGCACCCGATTGCATTATGTTGTACATGTCACCACCGGTATAGATGCCTCCGGCTGCAATCACCGGTATCTCCCGGCCTGTTGCCTGTTGAAAAAGATCCATCTCCGCGACAGTCTCCTTCACGATCGTATGGAGTGATTGCCGGCTCTCCCTCAGCTCCTCCTTGCCAAAACCGAGATGGCCTCCGGCAAGGGGTCCCTCCACCACCACCGCATCGGGAATCCGGTTATATTTCTCCAGCCAGTGTCTGAAAATCAATTTCGCTGCCCTGGAAGAGGAGACCTTGGGTACGATCTTGGTCGCGGTATCACCCTGGTTGATGCTTTCCAGGAATGCAGGGATCTTAAGGGGTAATCCGGCACCAATAAATACAACATCGATTTTTTCTTCAAGAGCCACTGTCAACAGTTCATCGAAATCGGAGACAGCCATCATGATATTCGTACCGATGATCCCCTCTGTTTTCAGACGCGCTTTCCGAATCTCTTTTCGCAACGCTATCTTGTTCGATTCCCGAAAATGTTTCCTGTAGTCGGGTTCTGACATGCCAATCCCAACAGCAGAAATCACCCCAATACCACCCTCGTTTGCAACGGCCGAAGCCAATCCCGACATGGAGACACAGACACCCATTCCTCCCTGTATGATTGGCAGCCTGGCTGTCAGATCTCCTATTTTTAATACTTCCATTTTTTATTTTGTTTGATAAAGTGAAACAAGCTTGCACAATAGTTTGTGTAAGCAAACAGCGATAATTCACCAATAAAATTAGAGATGAAATTGCGATCAGCAAAAGAATGGGGATGCCTCACGCTCATTTAGGGATGAAAGGATGGTTAAGGGGTGAAAAAAGGGAATAGAGTGGCCAATAGATTAAATCAAGAGCCTTTTGAACTCCATGATATACATATGTGAAACAGGGACGGGGAAATCCAGATTCTCAATGTACAAGGTATATCCCTGGGAATTCCCCTGTACCTCTGTAATGCGATGAATATTCACGATAAAACTCCTGTGGCACCTGAAGAGAAAGCCACAGTTCTCTGTTGTTGTTACTGCTTTGTTCAGGGTGCTCCTGATGGTATGCCTTCGCGGTGTTCCCTCCCGCTCGTAATAGATATCGACATAATTATCTGCCGATTTAATCGCCAAGATCGATTCAGGATTAAGCGTTATCTCATCGTTCTTATATTCCGACTCAAAATGAATCAGTCTTCGGTTCTGTTCCCTCTTTTCTGTCAGCTTTTGGTTGAGCAGCTGTGCCGACTTCAAATTGGAGCGCAGCATACGGTTATAATTGATGATGATCAGCAACGCCACCGGGACAGAGCCAATCAATATAACTTTCAACACATCAGTGAACACAATGCCCGTTGGGCCCAATATTTTTGAGTAGACCAACAACGCACAACTTGAAATTGAGAGTAACATCCACAAATTCCAGCCAATCTCTCTCTTTATGTTCCACCTGCTGCTGTTGAAAAAACGGGGAAAGACACTTGGCAAAACAATCAGATTCAAGGTCAGGATCACAAACAGGGAAGCAGCAATCCCAAAGACCAGATAGATGATTACTTTTCTTGAAAAAGCACTGATGCCAATCGGCTGAAAGAGAGACAAAAACGCAAAAACGCCTATACTCAGAAACAAAACGATCTTGGCATTGTGTTTCAGATCGTCATTCAGGGGATAGGGTTTGTTCAAAAAACGTAATGCGCTTATCATTGCCGGATATTTCCTTTCCAACAAATGTACGAATAATTATTGAAGCAGTCCGAGGGTTTCTCAACTCATTAAATCATTCGTCTGATCAATTCCCCGAATTGAGTTTTAATTGTTCACAAAACAGAGCCATTTCACAACAATTTTCATTAATTTTGCATCCACAACAGATAAAATAGTGATCTTTGTTTCTTTTTAGGAAAATCCAATTCAACAAATTCAAAAGATATCAATCCAAATGTTTAAGATTCAAACGTTAAACGCAATCGATCCTGAAGGTTTATCAATCTTCCATTTGGGCAATTACGAGATTGCCAGTGAACTCCCCAACCCCGATGCAATTGTGTTGCGCAGTTATAAAATGCACAACATGGAACTACCCTCGTCGCTGAAAGCCGTGGCAAGAGCGGGTGCAGGTGTCAACAACATTCCAATTGAGAAATGCACAGAAAAAGGGATCGTGGTGTTCAACACTCCCGGTGCAAATGCAAACGGAGTAAAAGAGATGGTGATTGCCGGATTGATGCTTTCTTCGCGCGACATCATCGACGGTGCAGTATGGGCTAAATCACTGGTCGGCAAAGGAGACGAAATACCGGCACTCGTAGAGAAAGGCAAAAAGGAGTTTGCCGGCCAGGAGATCAAAGGCAAAACACTCGCGGTGATCGGCCTTGGCGCGATCGGCGTGCTGGTGGCCAATGCCGCCAAGTCATTGGGGATGAACGTGATTGGCTACGACCCCTACATCTCCGTGCAACAGGCCCTGAAATTGAGCAACGAGGTAAACTGGGTGCAAGGGATCGAAGTTTTGTTGTCGCAATCCGATTATGTGACGCTCAACATCCCGCTGACCCCCGAAACCGAAGGTTACCTCAACAAGGACAAACTCAAGATGATGAAAAACAACGTGCGGATATTGAATTTCGCACGCGGGGGCCTGGTCAACCTGAAGGATCTGAAAGAGGCGATTGCATCGGGGAAAGTAGCCCGATACATCACCGACTTCCCCGACAAAGAGGTGCTGGAGATGGAGAAGGTGATTGTCATCCCTCACCTGGCCGCTTCCACCAAAGAGTCGGAAACCAATTGCGCCGTGATGGCGGTAAACCAGGTCAAGGATTTCCTGGAAAACGGCAACATCACCAACTCGGTAAACTTCCCTGCTGCCGCAATGGAACGGCACGACGGTTGCCGCATCACCATTGCAAACAAGAACATCCCCAACATGGTAAGCCAGATTTCCAGCATCCTGGCTTCCGAACACATCAACATCGACAGCATGTTGAACCGCAAATACGATGGCATTGCCTACAACATCATTGATGTCACCCAGAAAACAGTCGACGCCTCAATCAGCGATAAGCTGAAAGCGATCGACGGAGTCTGCATGGTGCGGATCCTGCCGGCAATCTGAGCGAACCAAAACGGTGATGCCACTTCACATCACTGATTCCGGCTACAGATGCGTTAGCCGCTGTCAGATGTTTACATATTGGCTATCCGAACGGTGCTGAAGGTCCCAGCTCGTGAGATAGACCCAGCAATGAATCCCGGGTGAATTCCATTCGCCGGGGAGTTCAACGCTGACCCTGCCATGGGAACGTTTCACGATACCTGACGGCTTGAATACGCTCAACGTGGGGGCATGCAGAAACAGGATCTTCACCGGATCGTTCGCATTGCTCCATATGGAGGGGGGTGGCAGTTGTGCGTCCCAGGTGAAGGTGACCTGGTTTGAATCGGAATGATATACGGCAGAAATCCTTTCCGGCAGGAGCACTTTGCCCTCTGATATCCGGATCCTGCTGTAGTCGATGGAGAAGTCGGGATACTCACCCACCACAAAATACTTGATCGTATCACCAACCAGTGACCTGTAAGCCATGTAGCCCTCCTTAAAATTTTGTTTGATCACCTGGCTGAGCGGCGCAAGACACTTGTTGACCAGCGAAAGCTTTGCTCGTTGCGCCAGTTGTGCCGGCGTCTTGGGATCTCGTGGGATGGTGTGAGTTCTGGCGTACTGTTTGCCATATCGTACAAACATAACCATGGGGCCTAATTTCCCGGATAGGTCTCCCCAACGCGATGATTTTGATTGAGCCATACCAATAGAATTTAACGACTTCTGCAAATAAACATAAAATCCTTATAATCACCAAACAATCGCATGTTTTTCTCATAAGATCAGCAATACCAAGAGGTCTATCCCCTCATTATCCCCTCATACTTTTATGAGGGGATAATGAGGGGATAATGAAGGGATACCCGTCGAAGTGTTGCCAAGGTGATGCAAAGGATATGCAAAAGCATAAACTGAATGTAAATACTGGGAAAAGACACCTGCTTTAATTGCAGTTTAACTAAATTAATTGTAATTTTGAAATTTCACTGTTACTTACAGCGTGTGTGGGGTTCAGTGGTCTGTTAAGGACTATGGCTCGTAAAAAAAGGTCGCTGTAAACTAATGTAAAATTGCATCGTAATCCCGCCTGACACCATACAATCAAACGTTGTAGCCAAATATACAGAATGAATTTTTACGAGCTTTTTTTGTTTATCTTTCCGAAAAAATCAAAACTTAATCGAGCATGAAAAAAATAGTTGGTTTATATATCATTCTGACAAGTTTTACAATCTCAGCACAGCAATCGAAATTTACCGATGTTTATCCTTTCATCGAAAATACAGCGGTATTTGAAATCAACCAGACTGAAGGTCACACGGTTTGTATTCCTTTGAAATCGGTTGGTGAAGCATTAAATCTTCAGAAATCGAAGTCAGAAAATGCACTTTCGCTGAATGGAAGATGGAAATTCCATTTTGCCAACACTCCCGAAGGTACACCCAACAACTTTTTCGAACCAAATTTTGATGATCAGAAATGGTCTGAAATTACAGTTCCCTCCAACTGGGAAATGCAGGGTTTTGGCGATCCGTTGTTCCGTAATGTTGCACAACCGTTTCGCGCCAATCCGCCATTTGTTCCGCGCGAATACAACCCTACTGGTTCGTATCGCAAAACATTTACCATACCGGCAAATTGGAAAAGCAAACGCATTTTTTTGCGCATGGAGAAAACCGCTTCGGCATCTTTTGTTTGGATCAACGGAGAGGAAGTTGGCTACAACGAAGGTGCATTCGAGTCTGCTGAATATGATGTTACCAGTTTCCTGAAACCAGGAAAAAATACAATTGCGGTGAACGTAATTAAATATTCAGATGGTGTGTATCTCGAAAGTCAGGACTATTGGCGCCTGGCTGGCATTTTCGACGATGTTTGGTTGTATGCAAAATCGGATGTACATATCTTCGACTGGTATGCCACTACAGACCTGGACGAAAACTATGAGAATGCAAAACTGAATTTACAGATTACCGTAAAAAACCATTCGAAAACCGATAAACAGAACTACAAAGTTCGCACTTCGCTGTTTAATGCTCAGAATGTACTGGTCCAGAATTTTACTTCAGAAGCATTTCAGATAATTGCTGATAATAAGCATATTACAACTGTTTCTTCATTGGTGAAAAATCCCGGAAAGTGGACGGCCGAAACGCCCAATCTTTACCGGTTAACACTGGAATTAATCAACAGCGAAGGAAAAACCGAAGAGGTAATTACAGGTAGGATAGGTTTTAAAGAGACCGAAATTCGCCATCAGGTTTTTTATCTGAACGGAAAAGCCATCAAACTGAACGGTATAAACTCGCACATGCAACATCCCGATTTGGGACACACCATGGACGAAGCGACCATTCGGAAAGACTTTGAAATACTGAAACAATTCAATATCAATTGTGTACGGACGTCACATTATCCGCCGGTTGCAAGGTATCTGGAGTTGGCCGACGAATACGGATTGTATGTTATTGATGAAGCAGGTGATGAGGCACATGCAACTGAATATTTAAGCGATAAAACTGAATGGGAGCCCATGTACCGCGAGCGGGTTCGCAAAATGGTGCTTCGCGACCGTAATCATCCATCCATTCTGTTTTGGAGTGCTGGAAATGAGAGTGGTGAAGGGAAAAATATTTGTGCCGTGATTGATGAAGGACGTAAATACGATACTACACGATATTGGATGTATGGCGGAAATGCTTTTTCGCATTCTTGCGAAGAGATTATTGGGCCACGTTACCCATCACCTTTTGACCTCAAAAACCAGGTGGGGATGGTTCCTGAAAGTGTTGATCCGCGTCCATCGTTTATGGACGAATACCTTTCGGTGGCTGGAAATGCCGGTGGTGGACTGGACGAATATTGGGATGTGATTTACGAGTATCCACGAATCATGGGCGGAGCAATCTGGGATTTCGTGAGTCCGGGCTTGCGCGAGCCAGTTCGTGAATTGACCGATTCCTCACCCAACAATGTAGCAACTCACATCATGGGGCGCGCTAAACTAGTTGCCGGACACGATGGAAAAGGTATTGATCTGAATGGTCACGATCAGTGGGTGGAAGTTTATCAGGATAGAAACATTGAAATCTCGGGTGATGAACTAACAGTTTCGCTTTGGATTTTTCCACGCGATTTAATGAAAATGGGGGGAACACTGCTCACCAAAGGAAACAATCAATTTGGTTTGCAGCAAATTGGTGACAACTCGCTCGAGTTCTATATCTACACTTCAAAAAAAACAGTTGTCCGTTGTGAATTACCCAACGACTGGACACAAAACTGGCATCATGTAGCAGGTATTTATAACGGGAAATCGATATCACTATTTATCGACAACAAAAAGGTGGCTGAAGAACCGGTCACCGGGAACATTACCAATTTCCCTTTTCCTCTTAATGTGGGCAAGAATGCCGAGACACATGGTCAGCACATGTCCCGTTATTTGTGCGATGCCATAATTGATCAGGTGGGCATTTTTCAAAAAGCGATTGATATCAATGATTTATTTGCTGCAAAACCTGACTTGAAAAATATTGCAGCTTTGTGGCTCGATTTTGAACAGGAGCAAAACGATGGCGAGTTTTTCAGCTATGGAATTGGTGCGCGTACCTATGGAAGTATATCACCCGATCGGGTTCCGGAGCCTGAAATGTGGCAAATGAAAAAGTCGGCTCAACCCATTTCTGTAAAGTGGAGTAATGCCGAAAAAATGGAAATTGAAGTGCAGAACCGAAACTTTTTTACAAATACGAATGCCTTTGAAGCACGTTGGAATCTGGAGGAAAACGGAATATCAATAGCCTCCGGAAAATTGGAAGTGGATGTCGAACCGGAAGCAAAAAGAATCTACGTTCTTCCTATACAAAAGCCTCAGCTAAAAGAAGGTGCAACCTATTTGACAACAGTTAGTTTTCATTCGAAAGAAGCTACACAATGGGCGCCTAAGGGTTTTGAACTGTGTTGGGATCAATTGGAATTGCCCTGGATTGTTCCTGCCGTTAAGAAAATGGTACAGCATCAGACCAATCCTTTAAAAGTGATGGATAATGAGCAACATTTGATTGTATCCGGAGTAAATTTCGATTATACCTTTAACAAAGCCGATGGACAATTGTGCTCCATGAAATATATGAGTAAAGAATTGCTGAAACAGGGAGGACAACTTAATGTATGGCGTGCTCCAGTGGCTAACGAACTGGACGACTGGACCAATCCTGCACTTAAAATATCTCCCAGAACCGAGGGCTACGGCAGGATGGTTGCCAATGCATGGTACTCCATCGGTCTGGATAATATAAAGTCAAAACTTGAATCATTTCGGGTTGAAAATAAGGGTGAAAATGTAATTGTCACTGTTCGTGAAATTGCTCTTTTTGGAAATGCAGACAGGGCAGGATTCGAAAATGAGATGATTTATATGATTTCGCCCGATGGTGAAATTAGTTTACAGCACACGATTAATCCGAATGGGAAAATGCCCATGTCGTTGCCACGCATCGGAACAAAATGGGTTTTCGATGACCAAATGCAAAATGTTGAATGGTTTGGACGTGGGCCGCAGGAGAATTATCCCGACCGCAAAACCGGCTACCGTACTGGGCTTTATCAGTCAACAGTTGATGCGATGTTTGTACCGTATTTGATTCCTCAGGATTGTGGCTTGCGCACCGACAACCACTATGTGAGACTGACAAATGCTGAAGGAATCGGAATTGAGTTTTCTGCTGCAGAACCATTCAATTTCAATTGCTATAATTACAGCACCGAGAATTTATCAAAAGCAAAACAGACCTATCAATTGATCAAATCGGATGGTGTAACATTCAATTTCGACTACCAAACTACCGGGGTAGGATGCACGGCAATTGGGGTGCTTGATAAATATCAAACAATTCCTCAGGCCATACAATTCACAAGTTCGATAAAACCATTTATAATCAATAAATGATTATGGTTCGGAGGAAAATATTGATGTAAGATTGAAACTGATTTATCTGATTCCAATCATTTGACCCGTTTTACTCACCGGACAATGACAAGGATTGATACCGGTCTGCGTGGGAGAATATGCTGGGCAAATCTGCAAAGGAACTCAACACCAGCGAGCGAGTTCATCCCTTTTCGCATGTCCTTCTTTCCCGGACACAGGAAGTAGCGCATAGCGTAATGCTCTTTCAGGATGAGACAGTATGTTAAAAGTCTCTGAGAAACGTGGGTATGGCTCATGAAATGAATTACTCAGTTCTTCCGGTATATACATCAACACCAGATTTGCTTAATGGCTGTGCGAAGAACTTCTCGGCAGCTTTGTCGATTTCGGCAACCCATGGCTGTACTCCTCCGGCGGATTGGACCACCCACAGCTTAAGCTCTTTCTTGTGCCAATTAACGGTACAGTTAGTACCCCAGGCTCCACCATGACCAAACCATGCATCTTCACTGTCCTCTTCAGGTGCTGACAAGCCCAGGGAATAGCCGCCCAGACCCTTGGGACGGGTGGAACGAGCGAGAAGATTCTTCACTGTTTCTTCTTTCAAGATGCGAACGCCATTCTCTCCCAAACCAAGATTCATCAGCATCTTATAGAACTTCAGCTGGTCATTGGCGGTGGTCCAGAGACCCGCACCGGCAGAAGCAAATACATGGGAATCATTATAAGGGCGTTGCTGCCATCCCATCTCTTCAACCCATTCGGCTGGAACATTTTCTTTGTACAAATAAAGTTCTATCTTGTTATTAAGCTGTTCGTCGGTAGGCCAGAACCATGTGGAGTTCATTCCCAAGGGATCAAGCACCTCCTGTTTGAGATAAGCCTCCCACTTCATCCCTGTGACTACCTCAATAACAGCAGCACCAATGTCTATTCCCGTGTTAGAATAGAGCTCGCGGGTACCAGGCTCGAACATGAGGGGTGATGCGGCGGCGATGGAGGCTGTCTGGCGAAGAGGAGCTCCTCCGGACCATCCACCACCCCTGACGTCTGAGCGCTTGGCACTAATTTCGAAAGGGAAACCTCCGGTGTGGTTGAGCACCATACGGATGGTAAGTACGTTCTTTGCCTTTTGAAGTGTCTTTACACTATCATTTATTGCAGCCAATACCCATAATTCCTCAAACTCAGGAAGATATTTTGAAACTGGGTCGTCGAGTGAAATACGTCCCTCTTCAACCAGTTTGGCGATTGTCACTCCGCAGAATCCTTTTGTCTGTGAACATTGCATGAATACATTGTCCATCCTTATTGGGCGCTTTTCTGACACGTCGGCATAGCCTATGCAGCAGGTTTCCTGCACGCCGTCCTTGTAGAATACACTAATAGCACCGGCCAACTGACCACTATCCACGTAGGGTTGCAGCACTGTTTTTGCATAACTTGTCTTGGAGTCTTTAGGCTCACTCTTGGCTGTAGCTGATAAACAGAACACAGCTATCAGCAAAAAAATAGTTTTCTTCATGTTTTTATGATTATAATTAGTTTCTTCTGCAGAAGTAAAATGTACATGAAAGGTTGTATAAAAATTACAGGTATAAATATGTACAGTTTGTTTTGTTCAGTTATTTTCCGATACAGAACCTGCTGAAGATGTTTCCCAGGATCTCGTCGGTTGAGATCTGGCCGGTGATCTCACCCAGGTGGAACATGCATTCGCGGATGTCCTGCGAGAGGAAATCGCTGGTAATACCGATGGCCAGTCCCTCCTGCACGCGGAGAATTGAGTCGTGGGCACGGTTGAGTGCCTCCAGGTGGCGAAGATTGGTCACGATCACATCCTCCTCCGCGATCTCGGGCATGGCAGCTGCCTCTACCAGGAGCTGTTGCAGTTGTTCCGTGTTTTCTCCTTTCTTCGCTGAGATAAAGAGGCGGTTCGCATCCAGTTGGGGGAAGAGATTAAGTGCGGCAGATCTCTCACTGTCTGAGACCAGGTCGGATTTGTTGAAGAGCAGGATCACCTTCTTACCCGTAAGGCGCGGGAGCAGCGTTGCCGCCATTGACTCCAACTGCTCCTGAGGGGTGAGGAGGTCAACCACCCAAAGGATGACTGATGCCTGTTCGATTTTGCGGTATGTACGGTCGATGCCCATTGCTTCAATGGTATCGGTGGTGTGGCGAATGCCTGCCGTATCGATGAAGCGGAAGGTGACGCCCCCGATGTTGACAAGGTCCTCGATCACATCGCGCGTGGTGCCGTGAATATCGCTCACGATGGCTCTCTCCTCATTGAGGAGCAGGTTGAGCAGGGTCGACTTGCCGGCGTTGGTCTCACCGATGATTGCCACCGGGATGCCGCTCTTGATGACATTTCCCAGGCGGAAGGATCCTGCCAGGCGGCTGATTTCCTGTTCGATGGTATCGGTCAGCACGGAGAGTTGCTCCCTGTTGGCGAACTCCACATCCTCCTCCGAGAAGTCCAGCTCCAGCTCGATGAGTGAGACGAACTGCAACAACCGATCGCGCAGTTCAGCCAGTTTGCGGGCAAAACCACCCCGCATCTGATTCATAGCCACGCGGTGGGAGGCACGGGAGGAGGAGGCGATCAGGTCGGCCACCGCCTCTGCCTGGCTCAGGTCGAACCGTCCATTGCGGAAGGCCCGACGTGTGAACTCACCCGCCGTGGCCATACGTGCCCCGCGACTGATCAGCAACTCCATGATACGTTGCTGAATATATACCGAACCGTGGCAGGATATCTCCACGCTCTCCTCACCCGTAAAGGAGCGGGAGTCAAGGAACAGCGTCACCAACACCTCATCCAGCAGTTCCTTCCCATCGCTGATTCGTCCGAAATGGACGGTATGGGATGCTTCCGATTCCAGTTTTTTTCCGGAAGCGGCATGAAAGATTGCATCCACCAAAGCAACCGATCCCTCACCCGAGAGACGGATCACCGCGATGGCTCCCATGCCGGGAGGGGTAGATATGGCACAAATAACCTCTGACATCTTATTTAGTATCTGAAGCTGCTACCACCCAGGAACTCGCGCAACAACGAGGTGGGAGGCAGCTCCCTGTCGGTGATGTAATTAAAATAACTGAGGAGCTTGAGCAGACGGTAAGCTTCGGAATATTCCGGAGAAGTGCGAGGCACCTGCATCAGGATCGGCTCGGCATGACGGCGGAGTGCCGCCAGCTCATAGATCATTGCCGAATTGAACATTACGTCTGCATTCTCCTGAAAGGGGAAGATCCAGCGGTCCTCACCACGTCTCACACTCGCCCAGCGGGAGATTGTTTGCTCGGCCGAGTAGCCACGGTAACGGTAATCGCGCACGAGGCGCCGCAACAGGCGGTTGTCGGAGGCGGGTATCCAGTTGTGATCATCGAGTGAGATGGAGGTGAGCGCCGAGACATAGACCATGAATTTCTTTTCACGGGGGATATGGGCTGTTAGCTCAGGGTTGAGGCCATGAATTCCCTCCACGATCAAGATGCTGTTATCCGCCATCTTCAGGAAATGCTTCTTGTACTCGCGGGTGCCGGTCATGAAATTGTAGGAGGGCAGCTCAACCTCCTCACCCTGCATCAGCCGGAGCATGTGTTCCTCGAAAAGCTGCAGGTCGAGGGCGTAAAGCGACTCATAATCTTTCTCGCCATGGGCATCGAGCGGTGTCTTGTCGCGGTCAATGAAATAGTCATCGAGCGAAAGACCCACAGGCTTGAGCATGTTCACCATCAATTGCACTTCGAGACGCTTGCGGAAAGTTGTCTTCCCGGAGGAGGAGGGTCCCGATATCAGTACCACGCGCACTCCCTCTTGGAACCTGCGGGTAATCTCCTCGGCAATATCGGCAATCTGCTTTGCCTGATATGCTTCAGCCACCTGAATCACGGGTGACATGCGATCTTCCCGTTTGGCCTTGTTCAGGTCACCCACGTTGTCGAGGCGACTGATCTTCAGAAACTTTAAATGTTCCCGATAGACGTTCAACAGCTTCTCCTGCATGATTTCCGGTTCCAGTTCTACGGGATTCTCACGGTTGGGGACCCGCAGCAGATATCCGCCGTTATGGGGTTGGATGTCGAACATGGTGATGTAACCGGTGGAGGGGGTCAGGCAGCCGTAGAAGTAGTCGATGTACTCCTCCAGCATCGAGTAACGGGCATAGAGCAGGTCGGAGGTTTCCAGCAACAGCGCCTTGTCCTCCATGCCGCGCTCGCGGAAGAGTTGAACCACCTTGCCGGTTTCCTCTTCCACCTGTACGAAGGGGATGTTAGCCGCCACAATCTCGTGCATACGTTTTCGTATGGCATCCAACTCCGGTTTACCTACGGGTAAATCAGACTCGATCTGGAAATAGTATCCCTTGGAGACAGCATGCTCGATGTACATCTCCGCGTTGGGTAGCAGGTCATCAACCGCCTTTGCAAGGATGAAACAGAGCGACCGCACGTAAGTGCGCATCGCAGAGGAGTCGCTCAGGTCAACGAACTCAATGGTCTTGGGCCGGTAGACCCGGTATTCCAGCGACTCTGTTTTGTTGTTCACCTTGGCGTTGGCAATCAGGTAAGGCATCTTCACACCGAAGTGGGCGATCAACTCAGTAAGGGGTGTACCTATGCGGACCTCTTTCTCTTCATTTGTATTGCGACAAAAAACTTTTACGGTATCACTCGTCATATCCATTCATTTTTGGGGATACTAATATACATCATTTTTTGCAGATGAGATTCTTTTTGCGGATGTGACTGTGAAAAAATCCCAATCTCACTGCCTCCAGTCTCACTTATTTTTTTTAAGTTTGTAGACTCTTTTATGTAAAAATTTGGAAAATGGAGTACGGAATCATTGATTTCTTGAAGCTGGTAGGCTCACTGGGTCTCTTCCTTTATGGGATGAAGATCATGAGCGAAGGTCTGCAGAAGATGGCAGGCAACAAACTGAGGAACATTTTGTCGGCGATGACAAAAAACCGGGTGATGGGTGTTCTCACCGGTATTTTGATCACCGCCCTGATACAATCCTCCTCTGCGACCACCGTCATGGTGGTGAGTTTTGTCAATGCCGGACTGTTAAGCCTTATTCAGTCGATTGGTGTGATCATGGGCGCCAACATCGGTACCACGGTAACCGCCTGGATGATCTCCTTCTTCGGTTTTGGCAAGTTCTCCATCAGCGCCCTCTCCATCCCACTGATGGGTGTGGCACTGCCACTGATCTTCTCTTCCAGGAGCAGAAACAAATCGTTGGGCGAATTCATCTTCGGATTTGCCTTCCTTTTTATGGGACTCGACTTCCTGAAAGGTGCGATGCCAGACCTTCAAAATAATCCGGAAGTACTCGCCTTCGTACAGAACTTCACTGGCATGGGCCTCCTTTCCACCCTCTTCTTCCTGATGGTGGGGACAGTACTCACCATCATAGTACAGTCCTCCAGCGCCACAGTAGCCTTGACGTTGATCATGGCGGTACAGGGCTGGATTGACTTCCCCAGTGCCGCGGCGATGATTATGGGAGAGAACATTGGCACCACCATCACCGCCAACCTGGCAGCCATTCCGGCCAACCTCTCCGCCAAACGGACCGCCTTTTCCCACTTCATATTCAACGTACTGGGAGTGATCTGGATGCTCTTTGTATTTAAACATTTTGTGCATTTTGTCGATAACCTCGTGCCCAGCTTCGCCTCGGTACACCCCTCCGGCATTACAAATTTTGTGACCTCCCTCTCACCGGAGACCTACTCACAGATCAGCAGCCTCTCACGTGCAGAATTATCACCGGAACTTGCAACACTTCAGGATCAGTACCACAGCTATCAATCAGCTACATCATACGGCCTGTCGCTCTTCCACACCCTTTTCAATATCTGCAATGTCTCTCTGATGATCTGGTTCGTAAAGCTCTATGAAAAGATCTGTCTTACCCTTATCCATCCGAAAAAGGGAGAAGAGGAGGACGAAGAGTTCATCCTGCAGTATATCTCTACCGGTATGGCCTCCACCGACGAGCTCTCCATCCTGCAGGCTGAGAAAGAGGTAGAGGTATATGCTGCCCGGGTAAAGAAGATGTTTGGCTTCGTGAGGAAGATGACCAACCTGAAGAACAGCGACAAGAAATTCCTCAAGCTCTACAACCGCACTGAAAAATATGAGGATATTAGCGACCGGATGGAAGTGGAGATTGGCTCCTACCTGAGCAAGGTGGCCGAAGGCAAGCTGAGCAACCAGAGCAAAGAAAGGGTACGCTCCATTCTGCGGGCGGTGACTGAGATCGAGAGTATTGCCGACGCAATCTGCAACATTGCCCGTCACCTGAAGCGGAAGATGGAAGCGGGTGTGGAGTTTGAGGAGATCATCGTTGAAAACATAAACTCCATGTATTCAGAGTTAGAAAAGGCCCTTGAGAACATGCAAGCATTGCTGAAAGAGCATAAAATCACCGATAGTGATCTGTTGAACAGCAGGTACATCGAAAGCAGCATCAACGAGAAGCGAAACCTGTTGAAACGGGAGAACGTGGAAAACCTGAACCAGAAACTTTATTCTTACCAGAACGGAGTCTTCTATATCGACATCGTTTCGGAGTGTGAACGAATGGGCGATTATATCATCAACGTGGTTGAATCGCTTGAGAAGAAACAGAATTAAGAGCCATGAACGACTGGAAGAAACGACTCGACATTGTCTACTCAACCAATCCTGATTACCATTATCAGAAAGAGGATGAGGAGAGTGAAGCTACCCTTCCGAAGGAAAAACAGTTGTTGCGTGTCAGCCTCGACAAGCGTAACCGCAAAGGGAAGGCAGTGACACTGGTCACCGGTTTTCGGGGAAGTGACGAGGATCTGCAGGAGTTGGGCAAGCTGTTGAAGATGAGATGCGGTGTGGGGGGATCGGCCAAGGAGGGTGAGATTATCGTCCAGGGCGACCACCGCACGAAGGTGTTGGATATTCTCCAGAATGAGGGATATGCCAAGGCACGCATCATCTGAACGGGAGCTGCTCCATCTGATCAAAGCCTCCGCCGGGTCGGGCAAGACACACCGCCTCACGGGTGAATACCTGCGTCTGCTCTTTTCCCGTCCCAACAACCACTCACACATCCTGGCGGTCACCTTCACCAACAAGGCCACAGACGAGATGAAGTCTCGAATTGTGGAGGAGCTGTACCACCTCACAGCCGGTGAGCCATCGGGATACCTGGAAGATCTGATGCAGGAGTTCTCGATGAATGAGAAACGCATCCGATCCCTTGCAAAGAGTATCCTCGAAACAATCCTCCATGACTATTCAGCCTTCAACATTAGCACCATCGACCGTTTCTTCCAGCGTACTATGCGGGCATTCACCCGTGAAATAGGGTTGGCTGGCGGATATAACATCGAGGTGGAGGAATCAGCCATGCTGATTGAGGCGGTGGACCTGATGCTTTCGGAACTGGATAAACCGGAGAACAAGTCCCTATCCGACTGGCTACTGCGATTCATGCAGGACACCATCGAGGAGGGAGGGAAGTGGAAGATTGAAAGCCAGGTGTATGAACTTGCGGAGGAGCTCTCCAATGAGACCTACAAGTCGTTGACACCGGAAGAGTTTGCCATGATCGGCGACAAGCAGTTTCTGGAGGAGTACAGACAAATGCTGCTGCGCATCATCAAACAATATGAGGCCGAAGTCAGGGAAGCAGGGGCCAAAGCTGTTGCCATCATGCAAAAAGAGGGTTTGGAACCATCAGAATTCATCGGGGGCAGCAAATCCCAATTTTTCAAACTGACGCAGATGGCGCAGGGAGAGCTGCCTAAGTTGACTCCCACATTTTTGGCTTTTCCCGACCAACCGGAGAGATGGAGTGCGAAGAATTGTAAACCTGAGAGGGTATCCAAAATTCAGGCAGCCTATGACAACGGTTTGAATGAGACCATCAAGAATGTGATTCGACTCTACAAGGAGAATATCGCTTACAATACGGCCAAGGCAATCCTGCAGAACTTCTACACCCTCGGCATCCTGAGTGACATCAAAAATCGCTTGCGCAACCTCCAGCAGGAGAACAACACTCTTTTCCTTTCCGACACCACCGAGTTGTTGAATCAGATTATTGCCGGTGCCGATGCACCTTTCATCTTTGAGAAAACCGGAACCCTTCTCTCGCACTACATGATTGATGAGTTTCAGGACACTTCACGCATGCAGTGGAAAAATTTCATGCCGCTCATCCGAGAGAGTCTCTCCAC
>Ga0209510_1001284_pt1 | contig 29177 bp, 29 predicted proteins | sample BiotimSIPDNA_FD_185749 | JGI IMG/M metagenome (GOLD analysis project Ga0209510, IMG submission 185749) | Anaerobic biogas reactor microbial communites from Washington, USA - Biogas_R1 time_0 SIP DNA (SPAdes) (version 2) | ecosystem: Engineered > Bioreactor > Anaerobic > Unclassified | place...
TCCGTAGGCCTGATATAATAAGCTGGCATTCATATCTGATATGGTTGGGGAACCACAAAGATAATGATTTGTCAGCTTTTCATATGATAGGAAACTACAAAAACAACGCAATTCGGGGATGAACCTTTTTTTTCATAGAGTCATACGTATTTTAATAACTATTTAGTGGGCAGTAATGATTCACGGAATATCTTAAGTAACATGATAGATTGTCAATCAACGTTATAATAAGGTGAGTTCGATGAATTATAATTGTTTTGAAATGTATCTACCTGTTTCAGTATAAGGTATTATTGCGTCGATTTACAAAGAATTGTAAACAACAGTCGCCATGATTGCTGAAGGCAAAGTTATAAAAAAGTTGGCATATTCGCAATCCTTTTGCTAAAAATCGATAGAAATCTTGCTTGATTCAAGAAAAAGCATTAAATTCGCACCCGAAAACAAGAAGATTCTCGGATAAGACAGTCCGAAACTAACAATAACAGAACCCGTCGGCATCCCGTAGATCTGCTGGCGGGTCACCTTTTTATTTAGACAGCAATGAGCAATCAGAAGCCACGCACGATAGAGGAACAAATTCGCCTTCTCCGTTCAAGGGGAATGGTGTTCAGTAGTGAGGAGTATGCAAGGCAATGCCTCCAGCATATCAGCTACTTCCGTCTGAAATACTATTGGACGGATATGCGAGACGAGGATACTGAGCACGATTTCTTGAAGGGCGCATCGTTTGATGATGTGGTAGCCCGCTACAACTTTGACCGTAACCTGCGTCTCATCCTCTTCTATGCTATTGAGATTATAGAAGTGGCACTGAGAAGATTATCTATCATCTGTCACAGGCAAAGGACAGCGGTCTGTGGTATCTGGACAATTCACTCTTTGAGAAACAGGACTACTATGAAGACTCCCTGCTCGACTTGAAATATGAGTTTGAGCGCAGCACGGAACCGTTTGCCAAGGAATACGTTGCAGGACACAAGAACTGGGACAGCGAATCCATAGAGGGTGACAATCCTGATGCATGGATGATACTGGAGGTAGCCACTTTCGGCACACTCTCGAAAATGTATAAGAACATGAAGAGCCAGTTGCCCCAACGAGCAACCATAGCCAATGAGTTTGGTCTCTATTCTGCAAAGGAACTCTCCAGTTGGTTGGAGGCAATATCCGTTCTGCGAAACATCATCGCCCATCATTCACGCTTATGGAACAGGAGTCTTGCCAAGCAACCAATGAATATCAAGGGACATCGCGACAAGTGGCTGAACACCCCATTGACGGACAATCAAAAGAAGAAACCCTACGGAGTTATCACGGCAATGCTCTATCTCTGCAATGCCGTGTATCCTGAGAATCAAATCAAGCGGAAGATTCTTTCCCTGCTGGACAGTAGCAAGGACATTCCGTATGGCAAGTTAGGCTTTACTGGCAACTGGCGTGAAGATCCCATCTGGACGTAAATAGTAAATAAGTCCAATGGATTTGGCTGTCTCACAGATTCTTCGTGCATTTGTAGCCGACAATGAGCCATGGAAACAAGCTGGTGGCTCTGCGTCAAGCGGTCTTTCACCACGCAAATTGAGGCAGAACACGGAAGTCAGAAGGTTTCCAGTTCGTAACCTCGAAAATGGCGTTATTTCTCAAACCTCTTGTAAACAAAGAAAGTTTGAGGACTTCTTCCAAAGTTACGGAAATATTTTGTATGGCAGATGATTTCTGCAAGTTTTTTTGATGAAATGATGAAAAAAACGCTAAAGGCTGTGAGAAAAGGGAAAGAGAAATTTAAGACACGCACACGTAACTCTGCAAGACACAGGGCAGGAGTTAAGTGAAATAGATAGTGTGGAAAGAAGGGCAATGAAAAAACGTTTTCGTTTTTTTTTATAAATCCAGGTTCGTTTTTCTCATAGTCTATATGGTTCGTGAGTAAAAACCATATAGTATTTAGTCAGCAACCATATGGTTTCTACTTTCCTACCATATGGTTGCTGGTCGTGAGATGTACCCCAACTATAACTTTAGTTTTTGGTTTATCCTTACACCTACTGGTTTTGTTTTATCGTAATTCTCTATAATTCCCTTTTGCTTCCCCTTTTTCTGTGCTTTTATAGACTTTATAATTTCTACAATATTGATTTGATAAGGTTTCGTATCATACTCTCTTGTAAAAATAGGTGTCTCAGTTTGGGGGTCTGCGATTGAGTCAATGACAACATCATTGGCTATCTCCTTAAAAGCACTTCACGATGACATTAAAGGCAATATTACAAATGAACTACAAACACAAAGGTAAACATGGATGTGGAAATAAACTTTCTTCACTTGTTTCATAAGACCCTTCATTCCGCAACACTTTAATGTGGATTAATGTTTGTCCACCAATCTAAATTGACTTCACCTTTATTCCAATTTCAGTGAATGGTTTTTCCCAGTTAAAGTTATAGATCGAAAAGGATTTTTTGGGGGACTATCTGATTACAGTTTGGTGGTGATGAAGGCGGCAAGTTCGTCTTTGGCGATCTTTGTTTGTTCGCCAGACACCATGTCTTTGAGTGCTACCATGTCTTCTGCCATCTCTGTCTCACCTGCCATGACCACGAATGGTATGCTCTTGGCGTTGGCATAACTCATCTGCTTCTTCATCTTGACAGCATCGGGGAAAATCTCTGCGCTGATGCCTGCTGAGCGAACCTGTGCCAGCAGTGGCAGGCAGTAGGCAGACTCTGACTCGCCAAAGTTGGTGAAGAGGACTTTTGTGCCACCCACGGCTTCTTTGGGATAGAGGTCGAGTTGGTTGAGCACGTCGAAGATGCGGTCTGCTCCGAAGGAAATGCCCACACCGCTGAGACCTGGCATGCCGAAGATGCCTGTGAGGTTGTCATAACGTCCACCTCCTGTGATAGAGCCTATTTCCACATCGAGGGCTTTCACCTCGAAGATGGCGCCAGTGTAGTAGTTGAGTCCTCTGGCGAGGGTGAGGTCGAGCTCTACCTCGTTTTTGAATCCTGTGAGTCTGTTGAGAATGTATTCCATCTCGTCCACGCCCTTGAGTCCTGTGGCGGATTCTTTCAGTACTTCACGCATCGTGGCAATCTTTTCTGCATTGGTGCCGCTGAGCAGGATGATGGGCTGGAGTTTCTCTATTGCATCGGAAGGTATGCCGTTTTGTGCCAGTTCGGCATTGACGGCTTCAAGTCCTATCTTGTCGAGTTTGTCCATTGCCACTGTGATGTCCACTATCTTGTCGGTCTGACCAATGATTTCTGCAATGCCGGCAAGAATCTTGCGGTTGTTCATCTTGATGCACACGTTCACACCAAAACGGGTGAAAACGGTGTCTATGATCTGCATGAGTTCCACCTCGTTGAGGAGTGAGTCACTGCCCACCACATCGGCGTCACACTGATAGAATTCTCTATATCTGCCTTTCTGTGGACGGTCGGCACGCCACACAGGTTGAATCTGGTAGCGTTTGAATGGCAGGGCGAGTTCTTCGCGATGCTGGACGACATAGCGTGCGAATGGCACGGTGAGGTCATAGCGGAGACCTTTCTCGCAGAATTTGGTGGCAAGGCGTGCGGTGCTGGTGCTGCTCACCTCGTCGGCTGTCATGCCATGGAGGAAGTCGCCAGAGTTGAGAATTTTGAAGAGAAGCTTGTCGCCTTCTTCACCGTATTTGCCCATCAGGGTGGAGAGATTCTCCATGGCGGGCGTTTCAATCTGCTGAAAGCCGTAGAGGGCATAGACCTCTTTGATAGTGTTGAAGATATAGTTGCGTTTCGCCATTTCGACAGGTGAGAAGTCACGTGTGCCTTTGGGAATGCTTGGTTTCTGTGCCATAGTCTGTATGTGATAATATGTTGTGAGTCTTTGTTGCTGTTGGGGTGGGGCATGGTGCTCCGTGTCGGAAGACGAGTGCAAAGTTACGAATAATTTTTCACCCGTCAAAGGGGCTGCTTCATATTTCGGGGATGATGCTCCAGGATTTCCTTGCGAAGGTGTGAGGTGTCGATGTGTGTGTAGATTTGTGTGGTTGCAATGGACTCGTGACCGAGCATGGCTTGGATGGCACGCAGGTTGGCTCCACCCTCAAGGAGAGAGGTGGCGAAGGAGTGGCGGAAGGTGTGGGGAGACACTTCTTTTTTGAGACCAGCCTTTTCCACAAGGTCTTTGATGATGAGGAAGACCATGACGCGTGTGATGGGTTTCTTTCTGCGATGGCTGATAAATACAAAGTCTTGATGTTCGGGAGCTATGGGCAGGAGGTTTCTGTCCATCAAGTAGAGTTGAATCTCGTGGATGGCTTTCTCCGAGATGGGTACGAGGCGTTGCTTAGAGCCTTTTCCCTCCACCTTGATGAACTGTTCGTCGATGAAGAGATTGCTGATCTTGAGGTTGATGAGTTCGCTGACCCGCAGTCCGCAACTGAAGAGTGTCTCGATGATGGCTTTGTTGCGTTGCCCCTCTGGTTGGCTGAGGTCGATGACAGACTCGATGGTGTCTATCTCCTCAACAGAGAGCACATCGGGAAGGTGCTGGGGTTTCTTGGGAAACTCAAGGAGTTCGGTGGGGTTGGTCTTCAGCACATCGTTGAGCACCAGGAAGTGATAGAAGCTCCTGACACCAGATAGGATGCGTGAGAGCGAGATGGGACTGATGCCCACATCTATCATAAGAGCAGAGAAGTGGTGTATGTCGTCAAGCTGGGCTGAGAGGTAGTCTTTGCCTTCATCTTTGATGAAGTGCGAGAATTTGTCAAGGTCGCGCATGTAGGCATCCACAGTGTTGGGCGAACATCCCTTTTCCAGTTTGAGATACTGATAGTATCGCCTGATCAGTCGTTGGTTATTCAATTCGTCGTTCATAGCGCAAAGGTACTCAAATAATTCTTAATTTTGTAAAAAGGAAGACTGAATTATGTGTGCAGATGCTGATTTGTGCATTTTATTCCTTACCTTTGCATGAAAATATATAAGCTTGATGAAAAAGGTTATCTTCATGTTTTTTGCCTTGATGGCAATGGTGCGTCCTGCTTTTGCTCAGAGGGAACACAACTTCTCTTTGGCGAAGAATCTGGATGTGTTCAACAGTCTTTATCGCCAGATTGACATCTTCTATGTGGACTCTCTTCAGCCAGAGAAGGTGATAAAAGTGGGTATTGACGCCATGCTGAAAGAATTGGATATCTACACGAAATATTATCCTGAGGAGGATATGGGAGAGTTGAAGATGATGACGACGGGCAAGTATGGTGGCATTGGAGCTGTGATTCGCATGCGCAAGGACTCTACGGTGATCATTCAAGAGCCATACCCTGACATGCCTGCCGCAGAGGTGGGGTTGCAAGTGGGCGATGTGCTGAAGAAGATTGATGGCAAGAGCCTGAAGGGTTTTTCGGTGTCGGAGGTGAGCGACTTGTTGCGTGGTGAGCCAGGCACTACTTTCGTGCTGCAGGTGCAGAGACCTGGTGAGAAGAAGGTGCGTGACTTTAAGGTGACGAGAAAGAGCATCAAGCGTCCAGCTATTCCATATAGTGGTATGATGGGTGATGCGGGTTATATTTATCTGACGGAATTCACTGAGGGCTGTGCGAAGGAAATGCGTAAGGCGATTATCTCGCTGAAGGAGAGAGGTGCGGAGAAGTTGATTCTCGACCTGAGAAGTAATGGTGGCGGTCTGCTGAACGAGGCTGTGGACATTGTGAATCTCTTTACTCCTAAGAATCTGAAGATTGTGGAGACCAAGGGCAAGATGGTTGCCGCGAATAACACATATATGACGAATAATGATCCTCTGGACCTAAACATCCCATTGGTAGTGTTGGTGAATGATGAGACAGCAAGTGCGGCTGAAATTGTGTCGGGTGCTTTGCAGGACTTGGATAGAGCAGTGGTGGTGGGCTGTGACACTTATGGAAAGGGACTGGTGCAGAGTTCGCGTGAGTTGCCTTATAATGGTAGCATCAAGATGACGACTGCCAAGTATTATCTTCCTTCTGGGCGTTGCATCCAGAAGATTGACTATAAGAAACTGCGTGAGGCTGCTGAGATTTATCGTGCCACAGGCAAGAAGGTGAGCATGAGCGCAGACAGCACCAGGCAGATTTTCCACACGTCGGGCGGTCGTGAGGTGACCGAAGGCAATGGCATCAAGCCTGATGTGGAGGTGAAGCATGACACGATTGCCAACATCGTGTTTTATCTCTCGCAGGACGATGTGATGACGGATTGGGGCACTCGCTACTACCAGAGTCATCCGACCATCCCCGCAGTGAAGGATTTCAGCATTACAGATGCAGACTATGCTGATTTCAAGAAGATGGTGAAGGAGAGCGGCTTCACGTATGACCGTCTTTCGGAGAAGAGGTTGGCTGATCTGAAGAAGACTGCTCAATTTGAAGACTACTATGATGAGGCTAAGGACGAGTTTGATGCGCTGGAGAAGAAATTGGCTCACAATATTGACAGGGAGATGGACCGCAAGGAGAAAGACATCCGCAAGGTCATGAGCAATGAGATTGTGCGCCGCTACTACTATCAGGCAGGTGTGGTAGAGGAGGCACTCAAAAACGATGAGGATTTGGAGAAGGCGATAGAGGTGCTGAACAATCAGGCTGAATACAATCAACTTTTAGGAAAGAAATAAGACCTAAACTATATGTCACTACGCAACAATCGGGCAATAAGAACAAATAGAAGCATGATGCTGGGCATCATCTTCCTCGGTCTCGTCATCATCGGGTGTGTATTCGCATTCCTTTACATGTCTTTTCATTCTGGCATACAGACTGGTGGACAGGAGAACGCTCCTCAGGGAATGTCGGATGCGGACAGTATGGTGTTTGTGCTGGATGACTCTATTTTTGGAGATTCTATTGATGTTCAATAATGATTGCTTTTACCCGAAATCCTCTCTTAAACCATTATTTCATGAAACAACAGAGTTTGTGCCGAGGGAAATATTGTGCCCTCCTCCTTTTGCTTTTTATGCTTCAACCTGCCACGCTACGGGCGCAGTGTCCTGCAAAGAACACCGCCTTTAAGGCTGGTGAGAGCCTGACCTATGATTTGTATTTCAATTGGAAATTTGTATGGGTGAAGTGTGGTGCAGCCTACTATACCATTAAGTCGAGCAGTTTTCAGGGGAAGGAATCGCTTAGGAATGACTTGCTTTTTACCAGTAATGAGAGATTCGATGCGGTGTTTACGATGCGTGACACACTGATTAGCCATATTACTCCCGACTTGGTTCCTTTGTATTTTCGCAAGGGATCGCTGGAGGGAAAGCGATACACTGTAGATGAGGTGTGGTACACGTATCCGAGGGGAAGAAGCCATGTGAGGCAGCACTATCGCAATAGTGAGGGACAGTGGTCTGAGCATCATTATGAGAGTGATGAATGCAACTACGACATGTTGTCGATTCTTTCACTGGCCCGCTCGTTTGACCCTAAGAACTATCAGGTGGGGCAGAAGATTCGTTTCTCCATGACAACAGGTAAGAAGGTGGAGGAGCAGACTTTGGTGTATAAGGGCAAGAAGGATTGGAAGGCGAATGATGGGAAGACATATCATTGTCTGGTCTTCTCTCTGCTGGACTATGAAGACAAGAAAAGCGGGAAAGAACTTCTCCGCTTTTATGTGACAGACGATGCAAGGCACATGCCTGTGCGTATTGACTTCTATCTGAAGTTTGGCACTGCTAAGGCTTTCTTGGCAAAAGTTGAATGACTCTTGCAAGAATGTGGGCAATGTTGTCCCTATATCCAAGAATACGCATGTCTTCTTCAAACACAATGATTTATGGATGAAAAAGAGAACTATGCTTATGGGGCGAAAACGCATGGATGGTTCGTTGGTCATCGCACCATTGTTTATTGGCACTTGAAGCATTGTTCGTTTGCCATTGAACAATTGTTCGTTGAGGCATGCGGAAGGCTCCGAACATGGGAGATGTAAAATGGCAGGGAAACCCTGCCATTTTCATCCTCACGCATGTCTGATTTGTTTCACGTCTTCTCCTAATAATTGGGGCAAGGCATGGTGTTTTCGTCGAACTCACGTATAATGTGTGCTTTAGATTTCTTCTCTATGACACCATGCTAATGCCACGCTCAAGAGCCATGTTGCGCAGGTTGATGATGGCATAGCGCATGCGCCCCAATGCAGTATTGATACTGCAGTTGGTCTTCTCGGCAATTTCCTTGAAGGATAGTTCGTCGTAGATGCGGAGAAGGAGCACTTCGCGTTGTGCATCGGGTAAAAGGGCTATGAGGTCTCTTACCTGCTGTAGTGTTTGATGGTCGATCAGTTCCTGCTCACGGTTCTCATTGATGGCGATATTTGCACGATTGAAGAGATCTGTTTCGGATTCATCGTTGGAGATGAGTTTGTCAGATGGAGTGGTGCGATAGTGGTCAATGAGATGATTGTGTACAATGCGCATCATCCAAGAGGCAAATTTGCCATTCTCGGCATATTGCCTATTCTTGATACGCACTACAATCTTGATAAAGACATCTTGAAAGAGATCTTCTGCAAGTTCTTGGTTTTTGACAGAATAAAGAAAGTAGGAGAATACCTTCTGTTCGTATCGTTTCAACAATGTGTCGAACGCACTGTTATTGCCTTCTTGATACAAACTAACCAACTGCTCGTCGGCGAGTTCATGTAACTGTTTCATTATGCTTTGGGTTTTGTTTTAGCGTAATGTCTTTTCGATAGGCAATTTGGATAAAAAATTGTTGAACAAGAGGTGGACTTTGTCGTTAGACGGGGCAAAGTAACATATTTTAAATGAGAAATGCAAATTTTTCTCTAAAAAAATACGAAATATGTCTTTTTGTCGTTGTGGTTCTCATTCCAACAGACCACCATCTTCTATCTTGAAACCTCTGAGCAGGTCGATGACGGGCATGCGTTTCTTGCCTTCTATCTGGATGACCTGAAGATTGAGCAGTCCATCAGGAACGGCCACCTTGAGGTAAGTCTTTTCATCGGTGAGGATAGTGCCAGGGAGGAGGGAGATGTTGCTTGCGGGCTCTTTGGTGGCTTGATAGATCTTGATGGACTTGCCATTGAGAGTGGTCCAAGCGGCAGGGTATGGGCTGAGACCTCGGATGAAGTTGTAGATGCGCTTGAGGGGTTGATGCCAATCAATGCGACATGTGTCTCGGAATATTTTTGGTGCAGGAATGAGTGGCACATCCTTGAACATTTCTTGTGGAATGGAAGTGACGGAGCCAGCCAATAGGTTGTCGACAGTCTCCTTGACAAGTTGCCCGCTCAGCGTCATGAGTCGGTCATGGACATCCTCCACATTGTCATTTTCACCAATAGGCACTTTGACCTGCTGGATGATGTCTCCTGTGTCAATCTCATGTTTGAGAAAGAAGGTGGTTACACCTGTTTCGGTTTCTCCGTTGATGACTGCCCAGTTGATGGGGGCTGCGCCACGGTATTTAGGAAGTAGGCTGGCATGTGCATTGAATGTGCCCATTGGAGGCATGTTCCATACCACCTCGGGCAGCATGCGGAAGGCTACTACTATCTGGAGGTCTGCATGAAGAGACCGAAGTTCATCTACAAACTCGGGATCTTTGAGTTTGACAGGTTGTAAGACTTTCAGACCGTGTTCCACGGCATATTGTTTGACTGGGCTGGGCTGGAGTACGCTGGCGTGGCGACCCATAGGCTTGTCGGGCATGGTGATAACAGCAACGACATTGTAGCCCCCTTCTACGAGGACCCGGAGGCTCTCGACAGCAAAGTCAGGAGTGCCCATATAGATGATTCTGAGGTCTTCTTTCTTCATGTGTTATTCTTGACTGAATTTGATGAGTGTTTCTCGATAGCTGGTGAAGAGTCCTGAACGAGAGATGAAACCCAAGTAATGACCAGACTGATCAACCACAGGAAGGTTCCATGCGTGGGTATCTTCAAACTTTCCTGCCACAACCTTGAGGGAATCGTTTACCATGAGGATGGCTGGAGGTTCTTTCATGAAAGAACCTACGGTGAACATGTGGTAGAGTTCAGGACGGAACATGTGGAGGCGCACAGAATCGAGCGAAACCACACCGAGAAGTTTGTTATTGACATCTACCACAGGAAAGATGTTTCGGTGAGAGCGTGCAATGATGGTGACAAACTTCTTGAGTGGCATGTCGGGCGACACGCTTTGGTAGTCTGTCTCCATGACTGACTGCAGTTTGAGCAGGGTTAGAATGGCATTATCCTTGTTGTGGGTGAGGAGTTGGCCTCTGCGTGCCAAACGCATGGCATAGATGCTGTGAGGCTCAAAGATATTGATGGTGAGAAAGGATACGACCGATACAATCATGAGCGGTACAAAGAGGTCATATCCACCTGTAAGTTCGGCAATGAGGAAGATGCCTGTGAGCGGTGCGTGCATCACACCCGACATGAGTCCAGCCATGCCATAGAGTCCGCAGTTCTTGGGAGAAACGTAGCAGGTGCTGCCAAGGCTAAGCCCTAATCCCATGTTCCAAAGTTGGGCGAAGATGAAGCCTGCAATACAGCCAAGGAAGAGGCTTGGAGCAAATACTCCACCACACCCTCCACCTCCATTGGTAGATGTGGTGGCAAAAACCTTGAGGAGAAGCACAAGACCAAGGTAGATGAGAAGGTTGTTCTCATTACCATAGAAAAGGGTGTTGTGCATAATCTCCTGAGCAGAGGCATTGTTGATGAGTTGGATGATGACGTCATAACCCTCACCATACATGGCAGGGAAGAAGTAGATGAGTGTGCCGAGCACGACTGCTCCGAGGAGAAACTTGTAGGTACGGCTCTTTATTTTGGCAAATATCCCTTCAAACCAGTTCATGGATCGAGTGAAGTAGAGGCTGACGAGTCCGCACACAACGCCCAGCACAATACATCCCGGGATGATGTCAATGGTAAAAGCCTTGCTCAGATTGAAATCAAACTGTGGGGCAGTGCCGTAGAAGGCATAGGACACACAAACGGAAGTGATGCTGGTGACAAGCAAGGGAAGCAGGGAGGAGAAACTCAGGTCGAGCATGAGTACTTCAAGCACGAAGACGAGTCCTGCGATAGGGGCTTTGAAAACACCTGAAACGGCTCCTGCCGCTCCACAGCCTACCAAAAGCATCAGTGTCTTGGGGGGCAAGTGGAATCGTTTGCCAAAGTCTGAGCCCCATGCTGCACCCGTCAGTACAATAGGTGCCTCGGCTCCGACAGAACCTCCAAACCCGATGGTGATGGCACTGGCTATGATGCTGGACCAGCGATTGTGGGATTTGATGCGAGATCGTCCTCTCGCCATGGCATAGAGAATCTTGGTCACTCCATGACTGATGTCGCCCCTGACAATGTATTTGACAAACAGCAAGGTGATGAGGATGCCTATGGCTGGGAACACGAGGTAGAGGAGATTGGTGTCTTCTGCCGCAAAGCCAGAGGTGAGGAGATGCTTGATTTCCTCTATCAGGAACTTCAGCACGAAGGTGGTCAAGCCAGTGAAGATGCCCACCATGAAACTGATCATCAACACGATTTGACGTTCTGAGTGATCGCCTTTGATCCATTCTGTGATGGATTGCAGAAGATTGATTTCCTTGCGTCTTATTCCTGTTAAATTCATAGATATATCCTCTTACTTTAACTGATTTGTGTGAAAAAGAAAAGATGAATCATGCAGGATTAGAGTTTCCTTTCTCTTCTCCAGCGGATGGCTTCATTCACGAATGACGGTGAACTGACCATTGGCACTCATCTTGATAATGCTGCTGGGCTTATGCTTTTCCTTGCTCTGGCGAGAATACTTGACCACATAGTCCACAGCGTTCTTGATGTCATCAGAAATCTCATCGAAGGTTCCTGGAGTGGGTTCGCCACTGATGTTGGCACTTGTACTTACGATGGGCTTTTGAAATCGGAAACAGAGTTCTTTGCTGAACGCTTCTCTTGTGATGCGTATGCCTACACTTCCATCTTCTGCCACGAGATTGGACGCCAGTCCTGTCACATTATCAAAAATAACGGTGAGAGGTTTCTCGCTGAGTTCAATCATGTCCCAAGTGACATCTGCCACATTTCTCACATAACGCTGAAGGCGCACATCGCTATCTACCAAGCAGATGAGTGCCTTGCTGTTCTCGCGTTGTTTGATGGCATATACTTTTTTTACAGCCTCTGGGTTGGTTGCATCACAACCGATGCCCCAAACGGTGTCGGTAGGGTAGAGGATGACACCTCCTGCCTTCATGACCTCTATGGCTTTCTTTACTTCGTCTTGTAACATATTGCTTAAAATTCGCTTGTGAAGTGGAACTTGATGTGCTTGAAGTCTTGCTGAGCCATCATGAGCACATAGTTGGAGTCGGCAAGGAAGACATCTCTTCCATCACGGTCTTTTGCCATATACTGGTATTTGCGCTTCTTGAACGATTCAAGTTCTGCCTCGTCATCGCTCTCAATCCAGCATGCCTTGTAGAGGCTCACAGGTTCCCATTTGCATTTGGCATTATATTCGTTTTCAAGCCTGTATTGGATGACCTCAAACTGCAACTGTCCCACAGTGCCAATAATCTTTCTATTGTTGAACTGATTGACAAAGAGCTGCGCCACACCTTCGTCCATGAGTTGGTTAATGCCTTTTTCCAATTGCTTGGTCTTCATGGGGTCTGCATTCTCAATATACTTGAACATTTCAGGAGAGAAACTGGGTAATCCCTTGAAGTGAAGCAATTCGCCCTCAGTGAGAGTATCGCCAATCTTGAAGATACCGTTGTCTGGCAGACCTACAATATCACCAGGGTATGCTTCTTCTATGGTACTCTTCTTCTGTGCCATAAATTGGGTGGGAGAGGAGAATCGAACGGTCTTGCCGTTGCGCACATGAAGATAGGGAGCATTTCTGACAAACCTGCCTGAACAAACCTTGCAGAAGGCAGTGCAAGAACGGTGATTAGGGTCGATGTTGGCTGTAATCTTGAAGATGAAGCCTGTGAACTTAGGTTCTGCAGGTTCTACAGTACGCTCCTCTGCTGTGGTGGGACGAGGATTGGGCGCAATCTCCACAAAGCAGTCAAGAAGTTCCTGCACACCAAAGTTGTTGAGGGCTGAGCCAAAGAATACTGGAGCAACCTCGGCATCGAGATAGCGCTCCACGTTGAATGGGTCATACACACCTTCTATCATCTCAAGGTCTTCACGAAGTTTGCTTGCATCCTCTGCACCCACATGCTCATCAAGTTCTGTAGAGGTTGTATCCACCTTCACCTTTTCTGTCACTTTTTGCTTGTTAGGTGTGAAGAGGTTGAGTCCACCTTCATAAATGTTATATACGCCCTTGAAGCGTGCGCCTTGGTTGATAGGCCAAGAGAGAGGTCTCACCTTGATCTGCAGTTCGTTTTCCACCTCATCAAGCAGGTCGAAAGGGTCACGACCTTCACGGTCCATCTTGTTAATGAAAACGATGACAGGGGTCTTGCGCATGCGACAGACAGTCATAAGCTTTCGGGTCTGGTTCTCCACACCCTTAGCACCATCAATCACAATGATGGCAGAATCTACAGCCGTAAGTGTGCGGAAGGTGTCTTCAGCAAAGTCTTGGTGACCAGGCGTGTCAAGTATGTTCACCTTGTAGGGTGGCTGATCCTGATTCACTGTTGGTGGCAGGTAGTCAAACTCCATCACGGAGGTGCTCACAGAGATTCCACGTTGTTTCTCTATCTCCATCCAGTCTGATGTGGCAGTCTTCTTAATCTTGTTACTCTTCACAGCTCCAGCCACTTGAATCTGACCACCAAAGAGAAGTAGTTTCTCCGTCAAGGTTGTCTTACCAGCATCAGGGTGAGAGATTATCGCAAATGTGCGTCTTCTTTCTATTTCGTTCATTCAATATATATTGTTGTTTTCTACATAATAGATATGTGCATAAGTCTTCACATGCGCATGTGTCCTGTCGTCATGATGCCTTGTGTCGTCCTATGCGCATGTGTCAGCAGTTCTTCATGAGGGTCTCAATACATTCTTTCAGGCTTTCCTCCCAATAGGGAATCTCTATGTTGTAAGTCTGCTTGATTTTAGTCTTGTCGAGCACTGAGTAGTGAGGGCGTGCGGCAGGAGTGGGATATTCTGCCGTGTGCAAAGGCTTGACATGGCAAGTTGTGATGCCTGCTATGCGATGAATGGCTTTCGTGAAGTCATACCAAGAGATAACTCCCTCGTTGCTGAAGTGATAGATGCCAGCCACAATACCTTTATTGATAGCGGTAAAGATGGCTACTGCCAGATCACGAGCATAAGTAGGAGTGCCTACTTGGTCAAAGATAACTCCCAGTTCAGGCTTTTCTTTTCCCAGGCGCATCATGGTCTTCACAAAGTTATTGCCAAAGGTGGAGTAGAGCCATGCTGTTCGGATAATGAAGAAGTCCTTGCAGTTTGCCTTCACGCTTTCTTCTCCTGCCAGCTTGGTACGTCCATACACCGAGTTGGGACATGTGGGCAAATCTTCGGTCACAGGTCTGTGACTGGTGCCGTCAAACACATAGTCTGTGCTGATCTGAACCATGCTTCCTCCCCTTTTGCCCACAGCCTTGGCCAAATAGCCAGGGGCGATATTGTTGAGCAGATTGCAGAAGTCTTCGTTGCTCTCTGCCTGATCCACTACGGTGAAGGCAGCGCAGTTCACCACACAGTCTATCTTGTTCTCTTCCACAAAAGCCTCCACCTCTGCCTCGTTGGTGATATCCAATAGCAGAGCCTGCGAGCCCTCTGGAATGACAACATCTGTAAAGAAGTATTGATGTTGTGGGTTGCCCTTTGCTTGCAACTGCATCTCATTGCCGAGTTGCCCGTTGCATCCTGTCACTAAAATGTTCATTGTAATGATTCCCTTTCTATAAGCTTATGATCTCTTAGAACTCCAGTTCGCCAGCCTTGTCTTTCTTGTAATAGTTGCTCAACATGCCAAGTAGTTTTGCCATGTGGTCAATGGCTGTGGCTGTTTCAGCAGAGACCTCCTTCTTCTGTGTTCTTAGCAACATCATGCCATAGAGAGCATCGAAACAGTTCTCGAGTTCATTCTTCTCTTGACTCTCTGTACTCTTGTTGCGCAGTTCCACGATGAAGGGGAGTGTCTTGTAGTAGGCTGCCGAATAGAATGGGTGCTTGCTCGATTTGAGTAGTTGCATGTGCAGGTCGGTGAGTAAGACGAGGATGTTGTTGTTCACCTGCAGGTGTCCTTTCTCTGTCACATTCTCCTGTCGCATCATCTCAATCAGACTTTCATACCAGCCCTTCAGCCTCTCGCTCTTTTCCTCGTCCAACTTGAACTGTGGAATATACTCATCAGCCATCTTGTCGGCATCCAGTCCATAGGCACGCAACGTGTCTTCTACCTGCCACATGTAGAGCAGGTATTCGGCAATATTGTTCTTTTTCAGTTGTTCGGCAATATACATATATTCTATTGTTTCTCTTTCCTGCTACGGTTCTTCTTTATTTGAACAAGTCAAACCCTGGGTCATCTCCAAAAGGAATGAAGTGGAACGTGTGACCAGTCAGTGCATATACAATCATGATTGCGCTCACCACCATCACAATAATGCCGATGATGCGGTTCAGACGCCAAATGACTTGATTGCTGAAGCGTGTGCGCACTTTGTCCACCAGCCATGTGAGGGAAAACCACCATGCCAAAGCACCTGCCACAATGGAGATATAGCCCATTGTCTGTGCAATCCAGTTGCCTGCCAAGATGAAGGTGAACTGGCCAAAGAGGGCAACAAAGAGGAGGATGATGAGCGGATTTGACACTGTGATGATGAATCCGGAGATGACAAATCCCGTCAGTTTGTTCTTGGTTGGTACGGGCGATTCATGATCCACCACTTTGTGTTTTGGAATGCTTCTGAAGGTATAGACTCCAAAGGCAAAGAGCAGAGCACTGCCCACCACCTTGATCCAGAGCGCAGTGATGGAGTCTTCTATAATATCAACCACCAGAAACATGAAGTAACCAGTGATGACTGCGTAGATAATGTCGCTGATGCTTGCCCCCACACCTGTGGCAAAACCCTCCCAGCGTCCCTTGTTGAGTGTGCGTTGGATGATTAAGATACCAACAGGCCCCATGGGTGCTGATGCCAGCACGCCAATGATAAACCCTTTCAGGATTTCTTCAAGGACACCCACATTCTGCATCCAGTTCTGGAAGTTCAGTTCGGACATCTGGTTGATGGCTTCTAATATCATGTGCTAATTGTAAGTTTCTTGATTGGTGAATGATTTCTATATGCTAATACTTTCTTCTCACGAATGATTCCCTTTTTATTTGGTCTCTTCCAGCCATGCGCTCAGGTCGTCAAGCATCTCTCGATTGAACTTGAAGTCCTTCTTGCAGCCCCAGCCATGATTGCCAGAAGGATAGATGTGCATGGTAGCCTTAATCCCCTTCTTTCTCAGAGCCAAGTAGTAATTGACACTGTTCTCTGAAGGCACGGTGGTGTCGTCGTCGCTCAAAAGCATGATGGCAGGTGGAGTGATAGAGGTCACTTGCTTCTCATTGCTGTAGAGGTTCACCATCTCTTCAGAGGCGGGATTTCCAATGAGATTGTGGCGACTGCCCTCATGGGTATATTCCTGAGTCATCGTCACTACGGGATAGAAGAGAATCTGGAAGGCTGGCACGCTCAAGGAGTCAGAATGAGTGGCTATCGTAGAAGCCAAATGTCCGCCTGCCGACGAACCCATAATGCCCACCTTCTTAGGGTTGATGTTCCATTTTTGTGCGTTCTCCCTCACCACTCTGAGGGCTTCTTTAGCATCGCTGATAGGCACATCTGTGTGGCTACGGGGCATTCTGTATTTCAGCACGATGAATGCAATGCCTCTCTCCGTGAAGAAAGGAGCCCACTCATAGCCCTCGTGTCCTGTTGCCAGAAAGGCATAAGCACCACCAGGGCAGCACACCACCGCACGCCCCGTGGCTTTTTCCGCTTCTGGCAGAAACACACGGATGGATGGCTTGAAATTCTGTTTGGAATCGTCGTATGGTTGCGCCTTGTCAATGCCGTTGCTGTTTGGAAGCCCATTTTGCCACAAATCCAAGTCGAATGCAGAAGGCTGTTGTGCTTTCACTTCCATCAAACAAAGAAAACTGAACATGATAAAAATCAATTTTTTCATCTTTTTCTTTTTTATAGGTACAATAATTTTGCAAAGATAGTGCTTTTAATCGGGAAAATCTATACCTTTGTACTAAAATCACACATCCCCGCCTAAAATGGGCATTGAATAATTCGTAAATGATATGACAAACGCATCGAAGCACTACGTGATAGGTGTAGATCTCGGAGGAACAAACACCGTGTTTGGAATCGTAAACAGTGAGGGAGAAATCATTGCTCAGGATTCCATCAAGACACAGGCATATTCCACTGCCGAGGAATTTGTGGAGGCAGGCGTGGCTTGCCTCGCTCCACTCATCGAGCAGGTGGGTGGCATTCAGCATCTTGACGGTATGGGCATTGGTGCTCCCAATGGCAATTTCTACACAGGAGCCATTGAGTTTGCACCTAATATTGCGTGGGCTCACGAGGGATGTGTGCCTCTTGCCCAGATGTTCTCCGACAGATTGCATCACCTGCCCGTGAAACTCACCAACGATGCCAATGCTGCCGCTATGGGCGAGATGGCATATGGCGTGGCTCAAGGCATGAAAAACTTCATTGTCATCACGTTGGGCACAGGAGTTGGCTCAGGCATTGTGGTGAATGGTCAGTTGCTCTACGGCCATGATGGCTTTGCTGGCGAACTGGGTCATGTCGTCATGGTGAGAGGCGAGGAAGGTCGCCTGTGCGGATGTGGCAGAAGAGGTTGCCTGGAGACCTACTGTTCGGCTACAGGTGTGGCTCGTACGGCTCGTGAGATATTGACCACCACAGACCGTCCTTCATTGTTGCGTAGCAAACCGCTCAATCAGATAGAGTCGCTCGATGTGTCGCTTGCCGCTTGTCAAGGCGACGAGGTGGCGAAGGAAATCTTTGAGTTCACAGGCAGAATGCTGGGAGAGGCATGCGCAGACTTCACGGCATTCTCTTCTCCAGAGGCTTACATCTTTTTTGGTGGACTTTGCAAGGCAGGCGACCTCATCATGAATCCTATCAAGACATGGTATGAAAAGTCTGTTATGCCTATCTACCGTAGCAAGGCTCAATTCATGGTGAGTGGCCTGATGAATGCCAATGCCGCAGTCTTGGGTGCTGCTGCTTTGGGGCGTCAGTGATAAGTTTTTGAGAGAGCGACAGAATGGATGGCCCATTGTGAATTTACCCTCCTCTCTGTCCTGCAAGCCTTCGGTATGTCTTCGAGAGGGCTTCGAGACGCCTTTTGGTTAATTCCGTCACTTTCCCGATCAAATTCTTTTCCTTTATTTTCTTGATAAATCCTTGATGATTCTCGTGAGATTCACTTGCTGTGGAAGAAGAGAGAAGCGAGTCTGACAGATTTTCTCTCAGGAAGCCTTTCCCGAGAAAGTGAACCATGTAACCCTTATTCTTGAATGTATTCATATCTTGTTTATACACAATGGTTTATGCGTGAAGGGCAACTCGATGCTTGTGTGCCGAAAAACGCACGCATGGCTCGTTGGCACTTGAAGCATGGTTCGTTGGTCATTGAACAATTGTTCATTGCCACTTGCAACATTGTTCGTTGGCGCATGAAGAATGCTTCGTTCATACGGTGTGTCATATTGAAGTGAAATCCTGCCATTTTACATGCTTGAACTCTTGCTTTTATCTACTCTCCCTAATAATGATGGTAGGGGGCGGTGATTCCATCTAACTCACGTGTTTTGTTGTGATGTGAAGATTCTTAGCAATGGGGTAGGCTGTCTGGTACAGAGCAGAGTTGAAGGATGAAGTTGGAAGTTTGGCGGACACTCATATTATAAACAAAGATAGGAGAATCAGATGGCTGATCCTCCTATCTTTGTTCATTGTTATGCTGATTGGTGATAGTTGCCGTGCTCCTACTTCAAGGAGTACACAACATCCATGATTTTCTTGCCAATTTCGTCGGCTGCTTCCATCGTTTCTGCTTCGGAATAGACACGGATGATGGGTTCTGTGTTCGATTTGCGAAGATGCACCCACTTGTCTGGAAAGTCAATCTTTACTCCATCAATGTCATTTACTTTCGTATTTGGCTCGTTGGCATACATTTCTTTTACCTTTACCAAGATGGCATCTACATCGGTGATGGGTTCAAGGTCAATGCGGTTTTTGGCGATGGCGTAGTTGGGATAGGTGGCGCGGAGTTGGCTGACGGTGAGCCCAGGCTGTTGCTCACGCTTGTGAGCCAAGTGGCTCAGGAAGAGGGCGATGCCTACAAGGGCGTCACGACCGTAGTGGGCTGCGGGGTAGATGACTCCTCCATTGCCCTCACCACCAATCACTGTGTTGGTCTCTTTCATTTTGGTCACCACATTCACCTCGCCTACAGCTGCCGCATGATACTGCATGCCATACTTGCGAGTCACGTCGCAGAGTGCGCGGGTGGATGAGAGATTGCTCACCGTATTGCCTGGAGTGTGGGAGAGGATATAGTCTGCCACAGTCACGAGGGTGTATTCCTCACCATACATCTTGCCGTCTTCGCAGATGAAAGCAAGGCGGTCCACATCAGGATCGACCACAAAGCCTACATCATTGCCTCCTTTAGCCATGAGGGTCATGATGCCGTTTAGGTTCTTTTCCAGAGGTTCTGGGTTGTGCTGAAAGTCGCCAGTGGCTTCGCCATAGAGTGAGGTCACGTTTTCCACACCCAAAGCCTTGAAGAGTTTGGGAAGGATGATGCCGCCCACAGAGTTGATGCTGTCGAATGCCACCTTGAAGTTCTGCTTTTTGATGGCAGGCACATCCACAAGGTCAAGTCCAAGCACCATGTCGATATGTTTCTGGTCGTAAGAGTCGTCTTCGGTATATTTGCCGAGAGAGTCCACATCAGCATAGTCAAAGTCCTCTGCTTCTGCAAGCTGCAACACTTCATTGCCTTCTTCGGCATTGAGGAACTCTCCCTTCTCGTTGAGAAGTTTGAGTGCATTCCAATGACGAGGATTGTGGCTTGCTGTGATGATGATGCCACCACATGCTCCTTCCATAGCTACGGCTATCTCGGTGGTGGGGGTGGAGGCCAAACCAATGTTGATGACATCAAAGCCCATGCCCATAAGAGTGCCACACACTACGTTCTTCACCATCTCGCCTGAGATGCGTGCGTCGTGTCCCACCACAATCTTGTTGCTCTCCATCTTGGTGGTGCGGCGAATCAATGTTGCGTAAGCACTGGTGAACTTCACGATGTCGAGTGGGTTGAGCCCCTCTCCTGCACGCCCACCTATTGTGCCACGTATGCCTGAAATAGATTTGATTAAACTCATAATAATAAAAATGATTTTTTAGTGAAAAGTGAATGGCGAAAGTCTAAGTTGCCCATAGGATACGGCTTCCTTAATCTTTGCACACCCACACGGCACTCTCAACTAATAGTTGGGTGGAATCTGATAAGAGATTTCATAGTAGAAAGCCTGCACATGGCCAGAGGCGTTGCTGGTGCCTGATGAATGAGGCACGATGATGCGCACTTTAGCCTGTTCTCCATCCACCTTGCTCAGTCGGATGAAGTCCAGAGGCTTGAGCCATCCCTTTGGCACAACAGAGCCATAGGCGGCATTCATGATTCCTTCGGTGAACCATGCTGAATAACTGCGGCTGTAATGACTGTAGGTGCACATCATTTTGTCCACGATACTGGTCATGTTTTGATTGTGGCTCTGGTTGGTGTAGGTGGTGTCGGCTCCTTCAATGTCATATTCGAGGAACTTGCAAAGGAGTGGGCGAGTGACTGTAGAGTCTTTGCGCTCCTTTGCCAACTCTACCATTGTTGGTCCTTCACCCTTGCGCACAATCTGCATGTAGATGCCGTCTTCTCTGAATCTGACGAACTCATTTTTGGAGACGTCCGTTGTGCTGTCTTGAGCATAGAACTGTTCTTCAGAGATAGGATTGATCTTGCCTACAAAGTCATTGTCGTCAAGAAACATTCCAATCTGCTTGGCTTCCTTTTCTTTCTTTTCTGCGTAAGTTTCGCCGTCACTACAACTTGTGGATGTGAACACGGCAATGCCCACGGCAATAGCCGCGAGCATTGAATAAAGTAATTTCTTCACTTGCTATATTTGCTTGTTAATTTATTTCTCTGCTTCTTCAACACCTTCTGTTGTATATTCTTCTACAGGGGCTGAGGCTTCTTCGGCAGACTTTTTCTTAGCCAGATATTCTGGCAAGGCCAAGCCTGCTTGGTCGAAGAGTTCGTGGAGCGGAGGCACACTCTTCATTAATCCACTGAGAAAGTTGGCTGTACTGCCTTTCCCGTCAGCAGAATTACCTGAGTCCCAAACAGTGACGTGGTCGATATTGATACCCTTCACTGCTTCCACTTGAGTCTTGACAAGTTCTGGCAACTTCTCAAGCAACAAGAGCATGTAAGCCTTGTTGGCATCGCCACCTGCGGCCTCTACCATCTTGTCGTAACCTTGAGCCTGGCGAGACAATATCTCGAAGAGACCTCGTGCCTCTGCTTCCATCTTGGCGTATGCCGCATCTGCTTCACCTTTGGCATTCACACGTGTCTTTTCTGCCTCTGCTTCTGCCTCAATGATTCTACGTTTCTTCTCGATTTCCTGACTGACAAGGACATTGGCACTCTGGGTGGCGCGTTCACGATTGGCACGTGCTTCTTCGGCTTTCTCTTCAGCGGAGTAGGCTTCCTCAAGAGCCTTGGCTGCGGCCACCTTCTCTGCTGCCACTGCCTTGCGCTGTGCCTCTGCCTCGCGTTCACGGCGATTAGCGTCGGAATTGGCTATCTGCACCTTTGCGTCATTTTCACCATGCACAGCCTGTGCGTTGGCTTCTGCGGTGCGGATACGAGTCTCGCGGTCTGCCTCTGCCTTACCGATTTCACCAAATTTCTCCTGTTCTGCCACACGTACCTTGGCTTCATTGATAGCCTTGGCAGCCGCTTCCTGACCGAGAGCCTCTATATAACCGCTCTCGTCGTTAATATCTGTCACGTTCACGTTGATGAGGCGTAAACCGATTTTCTTCATTTCTACCTCCACATTGCTGGAGATTGCCTCAAGGAACTTGTCACGGTCGGAATTCAGTTCCTCAATGCTCATGGTTGCAATCACCAAGCGCAACTGGCCAAAGAGAATGTCACGGGCGAGTTCCTGAATCTGTCCTGCAGTCAAGCCCAACAGGCGTTCTGCTGCTGCCACCATGCTTTCAGGGTCTGTAGAGATGCCCACTGTGAAACGGCAAGGCACATCCACACGGATGTTCTGGCGAGAAAGTGCATTGGTCAGATTGGCATCAATACTGATGGGGGTCAGGCTCAGATAGGCATAATCTTGAATAATGGGCCATACGAAAGTACCACCACCATGCACACACTTAGCAGAGCCTTTGTTGCCTGTAGTTCCATACACTACCAGAATCTTGTCGGAAGGACATCTTCTGTAACGATTAATGATCGAAATGATCAAGACGATGGCTACTACCACCGCTACAATAATTAGATACACCATAGATTAGCGTCTTGTTTTTTGTTCTTTAATTATGTGGTCGAGAATCCCTTTTCTTGGGATGATCAAGTCATTTCGCAATTTGTGTGTTTCATTCTACTAACACGGTGGCTCGGTCAATCACAGCAAGGACATTGACTTTCTTGCCACTGGCAATGCCTTCACCCTCGGTCATTGCTTCAAGTTCTTGGATAGAGCCATTGATGCTCACCTGCACTTTGCCTTTACCACTCTTGCTGGCTGGAATGCGAAGGTACACATCCACGGTCTTGCCCACGCAGTCCTCAATATTGAAAGCACCATTGTGCTCAAGTTTTCTGGTCTGCTTCTTGATGAGGAAGAACATGAACACGAATGCCACACCCACGAGGAAGGCAAGGATGGAGAGAATCCATTTGCTCTGTACTACTTCTGAAAGACAAACACCACCCCATCCAAAACCTACGATGAAGTTGATGAAGTTTTTGATGCTGAACAATGAGATGCCACCACCTAAGTCCATGGTGTTAGGACCATCAAAGTCCACTTCTACATCTGTGCTGTCCATTCCAATGAGGGTCAGTGCCATCTGTATCATGAAAATGACAGTGCCAATCACAGCGCATCCCCAAAACACCTGCATCTGGGTGCTCATGCTTTGAAACATTTCAAGAATTTCCTGCATAACTCAAAGGTTTTAGAAAAATACGCCACAAATTTACAAATAAAATAGGAAATGCAAATGAAGAAAGGGAATTTATTTGTCTTTTTTGATGTTTTTGGGGAAAGAACGTCATTTCCTTCCTTGTTTTCCTTTTCCCTCAGCGGAAAAAACACTAACTTTGCAGTTGTATTTAGATAAGGACATGTGTATGAAGATAGGATTTGATAATGAGAAATACCTGAAGATTCAGTCAGAACATATTCGTCAGCGCATTGCGCAGTTTGACGGCAAACTCTACCTTGAGTTGGGAGGAAAACTTTTCGACGACCATCACGCCTCTCGTGTGTTGCCTGGCTTTAAGCCCGACAGTAAGTTGCGAATGTTCAAGCAGTTGAGCGATAGTCTTGAGATTGTCATCGTGATTAGTGCAGAGGATATTGAGAAGAACAAGATGCGTGCAGATTTGGGCATTACCTACGACGAGGATGTGATTCGTTTGCGCGACGAGTTCATGAGCCGTGGCTTTATGGTAGGCTCTGTTGTGCTCACCCATTATGATGGTCAGCGTTCTGCCGATCAGTTTCGTCAGCGTCTTGACCGCATAGGCATCAAGTCTTATTGCCATTATCTGATAGAGGGGTATCCTCACAATGTGGATGTCATTGCCTCGGATGAGGGCTTTGGCAAGAATGAGTTTGTGGAGACATCTCGCCCGCTCGTCATTGTGACAGCCCCAGGTCCGGGTAGTGGCAAGATGGCTGTTTGTCTTAGCCAACTCTATGGCGAGAACAAGCGTGGCGTGAGGGCAGGATATGCCAAGTTTGAGACATTCCCAGTGTGGAGTCTGCCTCTCAAGCATCCTGTCAATATTGCTTATGAGGCGGCTACAGCCGATCTCAATGATGTCAATATGATTGACCCTTTTCACTTTGATGCTTATGGCCAGGTGGCAATCAATTATAACCGTGATATAGAGATTTTCCCTGTGCTGCATGCGCTCTTTGAGGGTATCTATGGGGAAAACCCTTACAAGTCGCCTACTGATATGGGTGTGAACATGGTAGGATTCTGTATTTCAGATGATGAGGTGTGTTGCCAGGCTTCTAAGGATGAGATAATCCGTCGCTACTACGATGCTACAAATAAGTTGGCGAATGGGGCTTGTAACGACAATGAGGTGAGCAAGATTCGCATGCTCTTCAATCAGGCTAAGATTTCGACAGACTTCCGCCGTTGCACTGTGGCGGCTAATGAGTTGAAGAATAGTTCTGGTCAGCATTCAGCAGCAATGGAACTGGAGGATGGCACGATTATTACTGCCAAAACAGGTTCTTTGCTCGGATGTTGTGCTGCACTCATCCTCAATGTCACCAAACATTTGGCTGGTATAGACCACGACATAGAATTGATACCTCAGAGCATGATTGAGCCTATTCAGAAGACGAAGACGGAATACCTTGGCGGTCGGAATCCTCGTCTTCACACAGATGAGGTGCTTGTGGCTATCTCTGTGCTTTCGCAGAATGATGAGAACTGTCGCAAGGCATTGGAGCAACTTCCTAAACTTCGTGGTTGTCAAGTGCATAGTACAGTGATGCTCAGTGAGGTGGACCGCAAGATATTCAAGAAATTGGGTTGCGGTTTGACTTGCGACCCTGTGAAGAAGAAGTGATTGGATGCAAGTATGACATATTTGTTGAACTTAAGTTCCATCTATAAAGAAGGCATGTTCTGTTGAAGAGCATGCCTTCTTAAGGTCTGATTGGGAGGCTGAGTTGTGGTGGAAATGCCTAAGTCGTTGTTGGTGTATGACACCAATTTAGTATGAGATAGAGCATGATGCCTCCGCCACGCATCAGATTTCTCACTCATAAATATGGTTTGATGATTGATCCACAAAAATCAAACGTCCGAAAATTCACCCATATGACATTGTTGGCACGAAATGCTCACACCTGTCCCAGCCTCACCCTTCATCTTGCTCTCATATTCTCTTGTGCCACCCAAGAAAAAGGTGGTGGAATTATCTGAGACTCATCTCGAAGGCATCTCGAAGGCATCTCGAAGGCTCGCAGAAGCATGGAGAGGGGGAGTTTGCCCGTAAAGAATTCTTTTTCATTTTTGTTTCATGCCAATTGGATATGGATGCACGGGCATCTCTTGATGGTTGGATGAGGTTTCTACGTATGAATCGTGTGAGTTCGACATGAGAAACTCTTTGTTTGATTCATAGATGAGGCTCACCCCGAAAGGTGCATATCCTAAAAAGAGAACTTGTCTAAAATTTCTGTCAGCTTGCCGAAACTCATTCCTTCAAATCCTTCCAACACATAGTTACACTTGTTGGTGATTTCTTCTCTCGTGTGTCCTGTGGTCAATCCGAAAGTGAAGATGCCAGAAGACATGCCTGCCTGCAATCCTGTGTAGGCATCTTCAAACACCACACATTCGTCTATATCTGCATTGAAGACTTTAGCTCCCAGCAGATAGCAGTCGGGTGCAGGCTTGGAGGCAGAGAAATCCTCGGCAGTCAATACCTTATCAAACAGACTGTCGAAATGTGTGATTTGTTTCCTCACACTGTTGATTTTGGGGATGTTGGAACTGGTCACTACTGCACACATCACATCATTCCTCTTCAGGTCTTCCAGAAAACTGAGTGCTCCAGGATAGAAGTCGTATCTCATCTCTGCTTCCCACTGGTTCAGTCCTTCAGTGATTTCTGCTTGCCACTGTGGGTCGGGAAAGTAAGTGTCGAAAATTTGTGTGAGGGTCGTGCCTTTGATGAGATATTCCAGACGAGGCACGTCTGGGCGGTACTTTCTGGCCATAGAGCCCCAAAACACAGTGTACTGATCCTCAGTGTCCACCAAAGTTCCGTCAAGGTCAAAAAGGGCTGCTTTGATTCTTCTGCGCTTAGGAAAATTCTTGTCACCATTTGCAACCTGCTTGCTCCAAGGCGAGACAGTCTTCTCATCTTCCACGTCTTCATTTCTTTTTGTCCAAAATGTTGCCATCGCTGTATTGATTTTCTTGCAAAGGTAGTTATAATATGCTCTCCATCAACCTTTTTTATTCATAAAAAAACTAAACACTGAAGGATTTGTTATTTTTATTTCTTATTTTTGCAAGCAGAAATTTCTTAAATCAAAAAATACACAAAACCCTTTTCAAACAACAAACACATGAACAAGTACTCTCTTTTAGCAGTATCACTGCTCGTGAGCATGTCAAGTTTTGCTCAAACAAAGAATCTTCCAGCACCTAACATGCAACGCAAGACACTCTCTGTGATGGAAACTTTTCAGCAGCGCAAGTCTGTGCGCGAATACAGCGATAAGATGTTGTCTGACCAAGACCTTGCCGACCTGCTTTGGGCTGCTCAAGGCAAGAACCGTCCAGATGGACACATCACTGCCCCTACAGCAATGAATCGCCAGGAGATTCGTCTCTATGTTTTCACTGCCCAGGATGTTTCACTCTATGACCCTCAGACTCACACGCTCTCTCAGGTGACCACAGGTGATCATCGCGACATTGTGGCTGCAGGTCAGAATTTCACCAAGACTGCGCCTGTTGTATTAGTGATGGTGGCAGATATGGATAAGTTTGGTTCTACCAATCAACATGCCCAGTGGATGGTGGCTGTAGATACAGGCATTGTGAGCGAGAACATCAATCTCTACTGTGCTGCAGCAGGTCTCTGCACCGTTCCTCGTGGCAGCATGAATGCTAATGCCATTCGAGAACTTCTTGGTCTCAGCGAAAACCAGATTCCGCTCATCAACAACCCAGTTGGCTTCCCAAAATAAAGAGAAACGTTAAAAAACAATACTTTTGTTTTGTATTGTCTGGAAATTGTGCTATCTTTGCAGCCGATTAACAGAAATCGGGAAGTAGCGCAGTTGGTTAGCGTACACGTCTGGGGGGCGTGTGGTCGCCAGTTCGAGTCTGGTCTTCCCGACTATCAGAATGGCAAGAGTGGTGTTTTTAGAATGCCACTCTTGTTTTTTCTATCCAAAGCAATTCCATCATGGCAGATAAGATGACACCTGAGCAGCGCAGTCATTGCATGCGCAGAATACGGTCGAAGAATACCCGACCAGAGATGCTTGTGCGTCGTTTCCTCTTCAGCCACGGGGTTCGCTATCGGGTGCATGTCAAATCGCTTCCTGGCACTCCCGACCTTGCTATTGCAGGTCTGCGCACTTGCATTTTTATCAATGGATGTTTTTGGCATGGTCATGAGGGCTGTTCACTCTATCGTATTCCACAGACTCATGTGGACTTTTGGACTCACAAGATTCTGCGCAACAAGGAGCGTGACCATGAGAATCGTTTGGCACTCAAGTCTCTGGGCTGGCATATGGTGGAGGTTTGGGAATGTCAGCTCAAACCCAAGGTGCGTGAACGCACCCTTCAAGGTCTGCTTCGCACGCTCAACTACATTGCTTTAGAAAACCATGGAGCAATTCTCTCCTACGATTTCAGCACAGAAGAGAAACCAAGTTTGGCGGCAGAAGAAATAGGAGATGGTCAGTAAATAAGAATAACATTATAGATATATATAAAATATGTACGTTAGAATTTCTACTACACTGGGTGACATCTTAGTTAAACTTTATGATGAGACACCTCTTCACCGTGATAATTTCATCAAGTTGGCGAAGGAAGGCTATTACAATGGCACAATCTTCCACCGTGTCATCAAGGATTTTATGATTCAGGGCGGTGACCCCAATTCCAAGAATCCTACTCCAGAGAGGCGTTATGGCACAGGTGGTCCAGACTATACCATTGAGGCTGAAATAAAGCCAAACCTCTTTCACAAGCGTGGTGCTTTGGCAGCAGCTCGTCAGGGCGATGAGGTCAATCCAGAGCGTCGCAGCAGTGGTTCGCAGTTCTATATTGTCTGGGGAAAGCAGTATCAGACCAATCAGATGGCTCAACTTGACAAGCAGATGCTGATGCAGGCTCAGCAACAGATTTTTAATGAACTTGTGCAGGAAAATCGCACGAAGATCATGGAACTTCGCCGCAATCGTGATCAGGCTTCACTCATGGAGTTGCAGGATGATCTTTTGGCTCAGACCAATGCCATTGCAAAGGAGCGTGGCATCAAGGGACTCTCTGACGAACAGAAGGACATCTACTCCACTATTGGTGGCACTCCTCATCTGGATGGTCAATATACTGTGTTTGGAGAGGTAGTAGAGGGTCTTGACGTTGTAGGTAAGATTCAGGAAACAGATACGCTCTCAGGCGACCGACCAAAACAGGATATTGTCATGACTGTGACAGTGGAGGATTAAGTCATGGATGGAAATTCCGCAAAGATAGCGACAGGGGAAATCACGCTTAATGAGGCTCAACGCCTTGTGGACGAGTGGATTCGTGCCTATGGAGTGCGCTATTTCTCCGAACTGACCAATATGGCTATTCTCACTGAGGAGGTAGGCGAACTTGCTCGCATTATGGCTCGAAAATATGGTGACCAGTCTTTCAAGGCAGGTGAACCCCAGGATCCAGCCGACGAGATGGCTGATGTGCTTTGGGTTCTTCTCTGTTTGGCCAATCAGACAGGCGTCAATCTCACAGAGGCTCTGCGCAAGAATCTGGAGAAGAAAACCTCTCGCGACAAGGAGCGTCATCTCAATAATCCCAAACTTAATCCTAAAGTGGATGGCTGAGTAGTTCTCTTTCTTGCACCTCGCAAGAAAAATCTCATACGAACGCAAAATTTTTTATTGGGATGAAAGAAAATTATTGCTGTCCGGTAAAACTCAGAAGTGCATAGAAACCTTGCCCGAAGCCCAGTAAAATCAGGCTTCGGGCTTTCTTTTTGAAAAAGTAAGCCCCCTTAATCGAACAAAGTAGGATTTGGCGGTGC
>Ga0209510_1001285_pt1 | contig 29156 bp, 16 predicted proteins | sample BiotimSIPDNA_FD_185749 | JGI IMG/M metagenome (GOLD analysis project Ga0209510, IMG submission 185749) | Anaerobic biogas reactor microbial communites from Washington, USA - Biogas_R1 time_0 SIP DNA (SPAdes) (version 2) | ecosystem: Engineered > Bioreactor > Anaerobic > Unclassified | place...
GCTGGGATAGCGATGTAACAGATGGTTTTGGCTTGTTAACGTAATCAACTTTCAAACGAAAAACCTGTAGAAAAGTATTTTTGGATCGTCAGATCCAATTTTATAAAAGAATCGTACGTTTTAGGTTTAAAATATTTAGGTGAAAAACAGGACTCTGTCCCGCAGAAATTAATCTGCTCTGTGGCTATTTCCAGTCCATGTGACCTTTTTTCATGTGCAGTAAAGATGGATTCCAGATCTTCAGAATTTTACCGCATTCGTTTTTTGAAAATGTTGCTTAATAAAATGCAGCTTAAAAAGAAGCTTTTTGGGAATGAGGTAAACCTGGATGGGTACCGGATTATAAAAACGTTCAGGGAATTTGATAACCGGTTTACTGCTCCGTTTCACGGATTCAAGGATGCTGAGGATTATTACAGAAAAAGTGGCTGTCTTAAATACCTGGATAATATTAAATCACCTGTATTAATGATAAGTGCCGCTGATGATCCCTTTTTGACAGAAGAGTGTTTTCCTTTCGATATAGCGAGCAATAGCCGCTTTATTCACCTGGAAGTAACCTCTGGGGGTGGACACATGGGATTTGTCTCATTCAACAGTAGCGGAGAGTACTGGCATGAATCACGTGCATTTCAGTTTATACAGGAGATCGCCGGATAAAGACTTCTGAATTCTAAATTTCACCTATATCCTTTTTGTCAGATTTTTTATAATCCTATGGGAGGGCAGTGTCTTGCAAAAGGAAAACAACAGCCGTGGGAGAAAGGCATAGTTGGAAATGACATTCAGAGCCCAGGAACCATCAAAAGTGCAGGCACATTTTTCATTGCGCATTTCACGACAGACCATTTTAGCTTTTTTACTTTTCCATAATTTCATAAAATCCATGTCATAATCCCTTAAATTTCCCATTACATAATGCTCCTGGACTTCACAAGGGCATACGTCTCCATTTGGGAAAATGACTCCGAACAGAGATCCTGCAGAGCAATTGAAATTCAAATGCTTTTGATAGAAGTAAATATCCGGTAAAACTTTGTTAAAGACGTTGTTGCGGGCATTTACATAGCATCCCAGAAGGTCATTTCCGTTTCCAGCCGTATTTCCTTTAAACAGGTCTGCTTCAATTAATTTCACCAGTTCTCTGTGAGCATTCAGCACCTTTCTTTTTCCTACGATTGATTTTACAACGCCCTGCTCTCTCATTAATATGGCATTGAACCCCCTTATTCCAATTGACCTCAGAGAGCGATAAACATCTGTAACATTATTGGAATTCCAGGGAGTAACAGTAATGGCCACTGTAGGAATGATTTCAGGATCCTTGAATGATTCGATTAGTTTATATGTTTGGACAGCTTTTTTATACAGACCAGGAGCATTTCTGTTTTTATCATGAAGCTCTTCGAAGTTATCGATGGAAATGGAGAACATCAGGCGCTTTCTTTTATTAGTTGCACAAAATTGTTCAAGAAAACGTTCAATGGCCTCTGTATACATGCCGTTAGTGGCAATATTAACCGATTGTACTTCACTGTTTTGGCAATAAGCCATGACAATATCGAAAATATCTTTTCGTAAAAAGGGTTCCCCACCGCTAATATAGACACTGTAAAGCAGGTCGCCAAAGGTTCGTGTTAATCTGATTATTTCATCGGTGGATAATTCCTGTTCAGAAGAAAGCGAACTGTTGAAATCGATGAAACAGTGTTTACATCTTGCGTTGCATCGACGACTTATTAGGTGAATAAGACTGATTGGCTGCTTTTTCCGAAAGAAAATGTTGAGACATAGTTTACAGATATTCATAGTGCCTGCCTTACAGCACCTGTCTGTGTGCATCGTAGAGATAAAGACAATAACATCTGCTGCACACAGGCAGCAGCTCTCTGTTTATTTTTTTCCTAAATTGCTTATAGAATTGCCCGTTCCAGATCTCCTTGACTGGGGTATCCATGAGAGAGCCAAACTTAAGGTCCGGATACTGAATACAAGGGGTAACCTGTCCGTCGGGAAGAACATCCATTCGTATCCATTGTTTGAAGCAGAATTGATTATAAGGGTTGATATCGGGATAATCGGTATAGGCATAGATATCCTCCGGTTTTTTCAGATAACTGGAAATTTGTATAGGCCATTTTTCCGAGCGGATCTTTTGGCATTGCCGGATAAATTCTTCCTTGTCGATATCATAGGGCAAAAGGAACCCTGAATGGCTTTGAGGTGTTACATTGTATTCTTTTTGAAGTACGGTTTCGTACTGGTATGCCTGCTGAGGTGATAAATACCACTTGAGATTAATAAGTATCCAGTCTGCTCCTGCTGCAACCATCTCTTTGCAAGTGTCATAAAGGTATGGAACATTTTCCTTTTGCAGGGTGAATTGTATCCCCACATAATTATTCTGTCGTAATGCTTTCAGACGCCTCAAATTATCTACGACCAATGTGTAGGACCCTTCTCCCCGTAAAGCATCATTAATTTCGGACGGCCCATCAACAGAAAGATAGAAGATAAGAAAGGGGTTATCGATGACAGCAGGTATATATTTTTCAAGCATTGTACCATTTGTACACACATAAGCGAAGCATTGATATTTTTTCAATATGGCAACGAGATCGTGGAATCTGGAGTAAAGAAGAGGCTCACCTCCGGAAAGAATAAAGGATGGATGTCGATGACCGGTTTCTTTAAGTATCCGATCAATCACTGCAAAATCGAGTTCCTCAGAAGCCGCCTTGGGGTTTCCAGTACCGTATATTCCTTTTTCTCCCCAGAACATGCACATCCCACAGTGCAGATTGCATTTATAGGTAAGATAAAGCTTATAAACAAGAGGAGGAGGGACATCTTTCTGCAGCCGCTTATCTGAACAAACCCAAAAGTAGCGATTTCGGAAATCAAATTTGCGTTTGATAAGGAAGGCCATGTAACGTGGGTAACGCACAAACAGCTTCAGGATATCTGTTTTTGGGGGAAGATATAAGCTACAGCTCAACTCCTGATCCTCTTTTCATCTTGTGAAACAGTAGAATATCCTGTAACCACTCAGGAAGAATTGCATGTGCCAGATAATGAAGCCTGGCAGAGAATGGTGCTACAATTCTGCGTGGAGGATTATTGCTGTGGAGAATTTTAACAATCGATCTGGCTATTATTTCAAATTTATAATTGGCATTTTTTGCAGTATGAGGATGAGAGAATTTTTGATGCAGAAGAGAATAAGAGCGGGAATGTACGCTTTTATTACCGGTAATTATATGCTGTGAATACCTGAGCATATTTGGCAGAAGACTAGTGCAGAGCTCATCAGGGCACACTGTCGAGACCGAGATTCCGGTGTATCGTAATTCTCTTTTGAGCGCGCTTGCTATAGTTTCCAGAGCACTTTTGGTGGCATTGCCCGGACCAAGGAATGGATATCCAAAACCATTGCTGTTGGAAGCGGAAATGAAAATTATTTTACCGCCATGTTGTTTACGAAAGACTGGAATAAAGGAATTGGTGAGCTCAATTGTACCAAAAAGGTTAGTCTCAAAACAAAGCCTGAGATCATCACGCGACAAGTCTTCAACTGCTCCCAGAAGCTCGATTCCGGAATTGTTTATCAGACCAAACAGAACTCCATTGGTGATCTCCAGAACTTTCTCTGCATTTTCCTTAATAGAAGCACTTGAATTCAGATCAAGAAGAAGGCATTCCAAACCTGCTTTACGAAGGTTTACAGCATCGGATTCTTTGCGTACAGTAGCAATTACCCGAAATCCCTTTTTGCTAAGATAATCTGATGTGAATCTACCCAAACCCGAAGAACAACCTGTAATTAATACCGTCTTCTGCTCTGCTTTCATTGAAGAGGTCCTTTCTGCAGGTGCCTTATTTATATATGTTAGAGGTAAAATAATTACAGGACTCAATTAATAAAAGTATAGTCAAAAATGAAATATGCTGAAAGCTTCCATTTTATTGATTCGATAAATTAAAATCCCGAAGTGCTTGCAAGATATCATCATTCAAGGGATAAACAGGTAGTGGTAAAAGATCAGGATCGGAAAAGGGATTGTTCAAGAAACATCCGAACGGAAAACAGAAGAAAAAGAATATGGTTAATATGACAGTAATTAATATGTTCTTTTTTAATGGTAAATACCCAAGCGGTGCAAACAGATTAACAGAAAACACAAGGGATCGGTTTTATAACTGTTTAAATAAACTTAAGTTAGAGATTGTGGTTAAAGTTCAAAAAAGCACCAACTTACTTCATAGTAAGTCTACAAGGTATTATTTTTGGTGCTTGAAGAACATCAGGATTTAAGCCTGAAAACCAAAAAGAAGAAACAATTAAAAAAAATTTGCTTTAAGGGGTTTTTCAGTGAAGAAACTGTTTTTTTTACTGATCATTTCAACTCTGCTTTCCTGTAACACTAAAGATGAGCAGAAGAATATCGCTAAATCCAACCTTAGCGGAAGCTTTATCGATCTTGATAAGATCGTTGTATCTCAGGTACCTCAGATAATATCTGTCAGTTCACCAGTGGATCTGGCCTTTAATACAGAAGTAATACCGCCCAATTTGTGCGGTACAGTTTTAGATCAGTCTCCATTTACATTCCAACCGCCTGTTGCTGGGGAGGCCCGATGGCTTTCTCAGACTCTCATACGGTTTACCCCTTCGGAGCATCTTAAGCCTGGAATTGCCTATAAAGGATTGTTCAGGGGCAAGACCGCTTTTGGTGACCAATGCAATGTTAATGATTATGAGTTCACCTTCAAGACCGCAGAGCAGGAAGTTCTTTCCTTCAATGCAGATTTTGTTCCGGATACAGGTGAGAATATGGTCATACTGAAAGCAAACCTGGTTTTTGCCCAGCCAGTCGATCTTGTCAGGTTAAAGAAGGATCTGGTATGCAAAGCAGATAAAAAACGTATGGATGTAAACATCTCACAGCGATCCGATGATCTGCGGATAGCGGAATTGACAGTCGGTCCGCTCAAACGGGGAGAAAAACCGGTGAGGTTTACATTCACTTTACCGGGTTCCTATAGAGCAGAAAAGAAAGAGTGGCAAAAGGAGATCATCCTTCCGGAAGCTACGGCTTTCAGAGTGATTTCGCATTCAGAAATGGGGGAAGTGGGAAATCAGAGGGTTTATGGATTTCGTTTCTCTGATCCTTTGAAAAAGGGCATGGACCTTTCCGGATACGTTTCCATAGAACCACCAATCGATTATACTGTTTCAGTTGATGGCAGAAATCTCAAGGTGCAGGCTGCGTTTATTTATGGTAACCAATACAGAATCCGTCTTTCCAAAGGGCTTCCCGGAGCGCTTGGCACAGTGTTAGACGATGATTACGATGCATCTCTTTCTTTCAGTAATATTAAACCTGAAATCAGGTGGCTTTCAAAAGGGATCTATCTTCCATCCGATAATCAGTTCAGAATACAGCTCAAATCTGTAAATATCAGCGAAATAAATGTAACCGTTACAGAAATTTACGAAAACAATCTGGGATATTTCCTTCAAAGCAATATCCTGTACGATGAAAAAGATGCATATAATCGGAACAGATACGAATACTTCTCACCGCATTACTATGGAGACCTTGAACGTACTGGTAAAGAGATCTATAACAAAAAGCTTAAGATTACCGATATCAAAAACAAATGGATCACCACTGAGTTTGATCTTTCAGAAGTGTTCTCCGGTAAAAAAAACAGCATCTTTTTAGTTCGTTGCCGGTTCGATGAGACAGATCTTTGTGGCAGATGTATCAATGATCGCAACGACTTTACTGGCGATGAATTGTATTATGAAGAGGGAAATTATTACAGTAATCCCTGCCAGTATGGCTACTATTATAACCGTGGTACAGTATCGAAACTGCTTATTGCTTCTGATATCGCCCTTACCCTGAAAACAGCAAAGGATGGAATTCATGTTTATGCAGTAAATGCACTTAAGGCTCAGCCAGTTTCGGGCCTGAAACTCGCCATGTTTTCATATCAGAATCAGGTTCTGGAAAGGGCAACAACCGATAATAATGGACATGCTTTGTTTAAAAGTACAGATGGATACTACATCCGTGGTGAAGAAAAAGGAAATTTGGCGATAATGCGGCTGGATCATCCGTCATGGGAGCTTTCCTCATACGACATAGCAGGTATGGATGAAGGTAAATCAGGAATCGATGTTTTCATGTACACCGACAGGGGAGTGTACAGACCCGGAGACACTGTACATCTTAGTGCAATAATACGATCTGAAAGAAAAATCCCTCCTGAGAATCAGATGGTTTATCTGAAAGTAAAAAATCCCCTTGGACAGGTTGCTTTTGAGGAAAAAAAGAAATGTGGAAACAATGGACATGTTTATTTTTCGATACCTTCTGATATTAAGGCTCCCACCGGAAATTATGTTGCTGAGTTGAAAACAGCAGATAACAGTTTTACAAAAGTACTTAAGATAGAAACGGTAAAACCAAATCGCCTGAAAGTTAATATTGGAATCTCTGATACTATAATGGATTCAAGAGGAAATGTTAGTGGCAATATTGAATCCAAATACCTTTTTGGTACTCCTGCAGCCGGATTGAGGGCTATTGTAAGCGCAGCTTATTCGGCTTTGCCACTTAGCATACCTGTGTTAAGTGACTATAGCTTCAGTCATCCGTTACGTTATTTCACTGAAAGACGAGAGGAGATAAAAGACACAGTACTGGACATAGAAGGTAAACTGCAGATAACCCATCGTATTAGTGACATTCAAAAAATCCCCGAACTGCTAAATGCCCACTATCAGGTAAGAGTCTATGAAAGAGGTGGAGATTTTACTGCTCAGAGCAAGAATGTACTGGTAATACCTTATTCCACTTTTGTGGGAATAAAGAATGTCTTCCTTCATGGTAGTGCTGCTACGGGTAAAGCTTACGAGCTGCCGATTGTGCTCAGCGATGTCAAGGGACAGCTTATTGCTGGTCGCAAACTTAAAGTCCGCTGGTACCTTAATAAACGGTATTGGTGGTATGATTACGACAACCATGACCGAAAGGATTTCAGAACATCCGAAAACACCTATAAGATAGGGGAATTTGATTTAATCAGTGCTGATAAACCGGTTCTTCAGAAAATTGAGGTTGATGACGAAGGTCAACACTTCATTGAAGTGGTTGATGAGCAAAGCGGACATAGCGCTGGTCTGTTTTTCTGGGCTTCTTCATGGGGTGAAGAGGCAATCTCCGAAAAAGCCAGACAACCTCTGTTGCCTATAACAGCCGATAAAAATATCTATTACACTGGTGATAAGGCAGTATTCTCATTTGAAACTCCAAAAGAAGGACTGGCAATATTTACGGTAGAACAGGGATCCCGTATTCTGTATCAGGAGGTCAGAAAAGTGAAACAGGGCAGAACCGGTTTCACCGTTGATCTTACCGGGGAATATGTTCCCAACTGCTATGCATCCGTCAGCCTTATTCAGCCTGCAAACCGAAGCAGTAATGATCTTCCGTTACGCATCTATGGCCTTAAACCTTTTGCAGTAGAAGATCAGGCCACCAGACTGAAACTTTCTTTACAGGCACCCGAAGAGATTAAAGCCAACAGTAAATTTGAGATTAAAGTAACATCTGCAGATTTGCGGGAAGGGACTTTTACGGTTGCAGTTGTTGATGAAGGTTTACTGGATCTGACCGGGTTTAAAACACCTGATGCCTGGGACCATTTTTTTCACAAGAGGCGGTTGTCTGTACTTTCCAGAGATAATTTTGATGAGATTCTGTCGGCTCTGATACCAGGTATGGACAAGAAATTCTCGATAGGTGGAGATATGGCGTTAGAAAGAAGTCTCAGGGCTGGTGAATCAAAGGTACAGCGATTTAAACCGGTTGTACTTTTTAGCGGTCCGGTTTCGATTAAGCCGGGAAAAAGCTCGGTTTTGTCATTTAATATGCCCAATTATGCCGGCTCTGTAAGGATAATGGTAGTGGGAAGCGCACAGAACAGCTATGTATCTATGGAAAAGACCATTCCGGTTCGGCAGGAATTGATGATTCTTACAACTGTTCCCAGAGTTGCCAGACCAGGAGACCTCTTTTCTGTACCGGTTTCCGTTTTTTCTACCAGTAAAAATGTAAAAGATGTAAAAGTAGGAATCAGAGTATCAGAAAATCTCACAATTCAAGGATCTCAAGATACTGCTATAACATTTGAAAATCCTGGAGAGAAGGATGTCCGTTTTCAGATAAATGTTGGAAAGTCAATTGGGAAAGCAACTCTGATTGTCGATGCTGTATCAGGAAAGTATCGAACATCGGATACTACAATACTGCCTGTAACTGCTGCGAACCCCTATTACATCAGGGTTACTGATACATCGGTTTCTTCGGGCAATGATCTGTTGATTACACCCAGGCAAATCGGTATTGAGGGCACAAACAGGGCAAGAATAGCTGTCTCCCGTTTTCCTGACATACAGATAGACAAGAGGCTTAAAGATCTGATACGGTATCCTTTTGGTTGTCTTGAGCAGATGATATCGGGCGTCTTTCCACAATTGTATTTAGGCAAGCTTGTCGATCTCAAAGATTATCAGAATCTGAATGTAACTGATAATGTAAATGCAGCTATTAACCGTCTACAGACATTCTGCGTAGATGGCGGATTTTCGTATTGGCCTCCTTCACAGAATTCTAAGAGTGAAGTATCGGACTGGGGATCCGACTATGCCGGACATTTCCTGATCGAAGCACGCAAGGCCGGGTACCATATCCCGGATGATCTGTATAATCATTGGTTAAATTACGCTAAAAGTAATGCCAAGAAAATCAATAAAAGAAATTTCCGTTACCAGACCTACACACTCTTTCTGCTTTCTCTTGCTGGAGAACCCAATGTTGGTGCAATGAATCTGGTAAGAGAGAATCACCTTAATGATCTGGATCCGCTTTCCAGAAAGTTGCTTGCCGGTGCCTATTTTCTGGCAGGTCAGAAAGATGCTGCAGAGAAAGTGGATAAGTATATGACAACAGAGATCAGCACTTATCGGGAGTCAGCAGGTACTTATGGATCTGCTCTTCGGGATCAGTGCCTTGTTGCCTATATTTCACAAATAATGGGTGATAAGACAAATGCAATGAAACTGATGCGTTCGATAGCACACCAGTTTAAACCTCAGGAGTGGTATTCCACACAGGAGAACGCTTTTGCCCTGATCGCGATATGTGAAATTTATGGTGAAAGAAACCTTATTGGAAGTTCCCGAAGCTTCTCCATGGAATTTCAGAATGGAAAAGTTAAAAATTATGAGCTGCAGGGTTATCAGATATCTATGGACATAAGCGATAACTTTGACAAGCCGATAAAGATAAAAACCGATAAACCCGAACCATTATATGTCAGCTTATTCGAAGAGGGGATTCCTCTTGAAGATATGATAAGTACCGGTCAAAAGGGATTGGAGCTGACCCGTAATTTCTATGATGAAAATGGGAATTCAATTCCATTGAAAAGTATATCGCAAGGGGATCAGTTCTGGGTAAGATACCGGATCAGAAGTACTGCTGGGCAGCCGCTCAAGGAGCTTGCTTTATCCAGTGTTTTTCCATCCGGATGGGAAATAGTTAATACCCGTATGGAACAGGAAGCCCTGCCTCCATGGGCTTCAAATATCAGCGTATCTGATGGAAAATATATGGATATCAGGGATGATCGTGTAAACTGGTTTTTTGACCTGGACAGTATTACTGAGGCGAATTTTATCGTAAAATGTAATGCCACTTTTGCCGGGACTTTCCGTCTTCCACCTGTTACCGTAGAGCCAATGTATTCTCCTGATTATTATGCCAGAATCGAATCGGGAACTGTAACAGTGAAATGATTGTCAGTGGTTTGCATAAAGGCAAAGCATTCAAATGGGCTGCCCTGGCAGGGGCAGTCCTGTTTGTCGTTTATTTATTATGGCCGGTGGGGACTTTGTTTCCGGATGACTATTCACGGGTGGTAACCGATCGGTATGGTAATATACTAAGGGTGACATTAGCCCGTGATGGACAGTTGCGCTTTGCTCAAGAATCGGATAAGCTTCCTGAAAAATATGTAAAGGCTGTAACCATGATGGAAGATCGAAGGTTTTTTCATCATCCGGGAATCGATCCTTTTTCTATTATTAATTCCTTTGTGTGCAATATCCGTACAGGAAAAAGAGTGCGAGGTGCAAGCACCATAACCATGCAGGTCGTGCGGCTGTCTAACCCAAGAAAACGTACATATCTGAATAAAGTCATCGAGTGCATTACAGCAACAAGGTTGACTATCCAAAAGTCAAAAGATGAAATTCTTAAATTGTATGCAACCCATGCTCCAATGGGAGGAAATGTTGCTGGAATCTACTCTGCATCCAGATATTATTTCGGTAAACCACTGGATGAGATTACCTGGGCAGAAGCAGCACTATTCGCAGTTCTTCCAAACAACCCATCAATGATAAACATTAAGAAACAACGCTCTGAATTGAAAATAAAGAGGGATCGTCTGATAAGGACTCTACTGGTTAAAGGGATCATTGACAGCACCACGTATGCACTTTCTGTTGATGAACCACTTCCTCCGGTAAAAAGCAGATTACATTTCGAGGCTCCACATTTTGCAGAATTGGCTCTTCGATCCACAGAAAGAAATTTGATTCAGACAACTCTGGATCTGAAGAAACAAAGAGATGTGGAAAACATTATTAGAAGATATTGTCGCAGCTATAGGGATTATGGTGTAGCCAATATGGCAGCTCTGGTAATTGATAATAATACCAGTGAAGTAGTTGCATACATAGGATCTCAGGATTATGATGACACAATCAGTTCAGGCAGGGTAGATGGAGTGATGGCTTTGCGATCAAGCGGAAGTCTTCTAAAGCCGCTACTGGTTGGCAGGGCACTTGATCGAGGTCCATGGGTAATTCAAAGCAAAGTTCAGGATGTGCCTTCTTATTATGGCACATTTTCTCCGTCAAATGCATCTGGAGAATTTCAGGGCATGGTTACTATAGAGCAGATGCTGATTCAATCTCTCAACGTTCCAGCAGTCCGGCTTCTTTACCATTATGGACAAGCTGATTTCTATCAGGATCTTAAACAAATGGGAGTTTCCACTCTTTTCCGAAGTGCTGATGGGTATGGGTTGTCTATCATTCTTGGTGGAGCGGAGGTTCGGCTATGGGATATGTGCAGGATTTACAGTGCTCTTGGTAATGAGGGGCTTATACGTCCGGTAAGGATGTTTGATGGAATGGAAAAAGAGAATGACTCGTCGCGAGTATGCAGCCCTGGGGCATCATGGCTTATCCTGTCTTCATTAAGTAAACTTGACCGACCTGAAAATGAAAAATATGGGCATTTATTCTCAGACCAGATTCCTGTTGCCTGGAAAACCGGAACCAGCTATGGGCAGAAGGATGCCTGGGCTGTTGGAGTGAACAGGCAATGGACTGTCGGAGTCTGGGTTGGTAATTTCTCAGGTGAAGGAAATCCCTTTTTGGGAGGAGCAGTTTCTGCAGGTCCGGTTATGTTTACAATTTTTCGACAATTAACAGCTATAACAAAACCATTATGGTTTGATTGTCCGGAATATGATCTGAAGAGGACCTCTGTATGTTCTGCCACCGGTTATCTTCCCGGTCCTGCATGTCCGCAAACCACCACAGTGCTAACGCCTTCTCAAGCATGGAAGACACAGCAGTGTCCATGGCATCGCAAGGTGGTGATAGACCGGCAGACTGGTTATGAACTCTGCTCGAGGTGCTGGGATGGAAAAGAGAAAAAAGACACAGTCTTATTGGTCTACCCGGCAGCATCTGCAGAAATATTGCGCAAAAAAGGTTTTGCTGCTGATATTATGCCTTCACATCTCTCATCCTGTACTGCAGTCAGGAAAAAGAAAAGCAATATCAGCATAGAATATCCGACAGATGGAATTACTGTTTTTATTCCCCGCAGTCTTGATGAAAGTTATCAGCAAGTTGTATGTAAAGCATCATCTCAGACAGAAAGCTCTCTGTTGTGGTATCTTGATGGTAAATTTCTGGGTGAAACGCATGATTTTCACAACATGGCAATTCTTTGCAATCCTGGAAAACATATATTGAGTGTATTTGATAATGAGGGAGGAGAGAAAAGGGTTAATTTCAGAGTCGTTGGCAGAAATACTATAGTAAAGAATGGAGATTAAATCCGACAAAGGCTGTAAAAACAGACAATAGGAATCGATGAAATCCTATGTTTCTGTAATTACAGCATTGTGACTTGGGGCCAGTGGTTCGCTTGGGCTCATACCCCGCTACCGGCTGGATCGTACGGTTCAAGTCAGGCATGATCAAATCCAGAAGAAGATTCTTCAGTCTGCAATTGCAGCCTGATTTAAAAACCGATCCCTTTCCCAATAAAGTTCACTATCTCATCGATCGATTCATTGATATCTCCCATATTTTTCTGCTGATACCAGTTTTTTACTTTGGTGAAAACCAGTCCCTGCAGAAAATCATAAATCAGTGCTGAACTCAAACTGGTAGTAATTTCTCCCTTTTTTTTGGCATTATCAAATATTTCTGTCATTAGCTCCTCAAATTTGCTTTCAGTACAGAGGAAATCCCTCTCGATCTCCATCAGTTCATCCTGATTCTGGAGCTGGTCAATAAGGGAAAAAACCTGAAATGAGTTAAGAGTCAGGATAAAGGAGAAATATTCTCCCCACATGGTAAAAGCAGCAGACAGGAAACGGCGTAAATTTTCGCTTATATGCAGTTGTTTGTCCAACTGGTATTGGGGGTCAGTGGTGAGTTTATCGTATACCCTGTTTCTTTCCCTTACTGCAATAGTTAAAAAAATCTCATCTTTGTCTTTATAGTAGCGGTAAAGGGCAGATTTAGAGAAACCTGCCTTTTCCGCGATATCTTCCAGTCTGGTTTCATAATACCCTTTTTGTGAGAGCACCTCCAGGGCCGCATCAAGAATCAGGCTGGTTTTTGTATCCCTGATTAATTGTTTTCTTTTTTCTTTGCAGTCCAATTCTTCCATGATATTTATCCTTTCATACAGCATGCTCAGATTGGTATTCTTCCTTGAGTTTTTGCAGTGATGGTGCTGTCCATAAGTAAAGAATAGGAATCAGGAAGAATGTGAATAAAGTGGATACAGTTACTCCACCAATAGTGGTGATGGCAAAAGATGCCCTGAAATTTCCACCGGCTCCTATGCCCAGGGCCATAGGAACCATGGAGATGATGATTGCCAGGTTAGACATAAGAATGGCTCTGAGCTTGGTTCCGCCTGCCTTTACGATCGCTTCTTTTGCTGAGATTCCGTGTTCCAATCTCTGGGCTCTGGCATAATCGACAAGCAATATGGCATTGTTAACCACCACTCCTATGAGCATGATTATGGACAACAATGAAACCATGGAAATCGTGCTATTGGTAAAGTACATAAACCAGATCACACCGATAAGCCCTAAAGGAATGGTCAGCATGATTACAAAGGCCATGGAGAGTGATTCCAGCAAGGCTACTAAGAGCATTAATGTCAGAGCTACAGCCAGGATAGCTGCCAGACCTAACTGACTGAAAGATTCGTTCTGCAAATCCTGAAGGCCTGCAAATTTGATACTGTATCCTGGTTCCAGTTCAATTTCATTGAATTTTTCTTTTAAAGCTGCAATTTTCTTTCCGATATTACCACTGGTTAGGTTGGCTGAAATCTCAATCATTCTCTGTTTGTCTTTGCGTGTTATAGAAGAGATTCCACCAGTGTATTTCACATCTGCGATGGCCTCAAGTGGCACAGGCCCTCTGGGGGTGAGTACTTCCATAGTTTGCACATCACGTACCGTGCTTCTGGAACGTTTGTCCAGTTGAACCCGGATCGGAAAGTCTTCGCCACTTTCTCTGTAAATAGCTCCATCATTCCCGGTGATATTATATCTGACCAGCCCACCTAACATCTGAATAGTAGTAGCCTGGGAGAGATTGGGAGAAAGGCCATAATGCTCAAGGCGTTCTCTGATTGGAACAATAGAGATCTCCGGTTTATCTCCTTTCCAGGAGCTATTAATATCGGTCAAATCAGGTGTATTGGAAACGATATCAAGTACCTGATTGGAAAGGGCAATCACCTTGTTCATTTCCACACCCTTTACTTCTATCGTCATGTCTGCACCCTCGTTTTCACCGGCTAGACCTCCAACAGAGGACACACTGATTTTAGCATCGGGTATATCTGAAAGCATTGGACGAATTTTATTGATTTTTTCATATACTGACTCGTCACGCTGTGTCTCTGGAGTAAATTGCAACCGGACTTCACCGTATTGAACACCGGTGTTTAATCCGCTTCCACCGATTGAAGAGGAGATTGATATCAGGTCAGGAAGAGTTTTCATCTGCTCCTCCACTGCCAATATCCGCTTTTTAGTGATTTCGATGGGAGTACCGGGAGGAAGCTCGATAGAGATTGATATGATACCTTCATCAATTTTTGGCACAAATTCCGAACCCAGTTTTGGAGTTAAAAACTGCAAAGTTGCCCAGAATACAAGTATTATACTAATCACGACAGAAAATTGAGCGACTTTGTTGGAGAGAAGCCGATTTAACAGTTTTCGATATCTGCTGTCTAAGCCGGAAAGAAGGTGGTCAACAAAATTGAGGCTCCTGGCTGTTGGCTTACCATTGTCTTTCTGCTTTAGCATTCGTGATGCCAGCAGAGGTGTAAGAGTAAAGCTCAGGAAAATGGAGGCAATTGTGACAGACACAATGGTCAAGCCAAGGGCTTTGAAAGCACTTCCAATAATTCCTGATGTCGTGGCAATGGGAATGAAAACTGCAAGGTTGGTCAGTGTTGATGCAAGCACAGCCATAAAGATCTCATTTGTCCCTTCCTCCGCTGCTTTGCGAATGTTCTTTCCATCGTTACGGTGACGGACAATGTTTTCTATAACCACGATCGAGTTGGTAACCAGCAGTCCAATCGAGACGGTCATAGACATAAGAGTAATGGTGTTTAAGGATAATCCCGCCGCACTGATACCAACCATTCCCATAATCAGTGAAAGGGGCATGGTAATTGCGGCTATAAGAGTGGTCCGCCAGTCAAAAAGAAACAGCAGAAGAATCAGTGCTGTAAGGATAATACCAGTTATGATGTTACTGTAGGTGTCAGTAACCGTATCTTTTGTAAAATCTGAGGAGTTTTCAATTACATCGATTGAAAATCCTTGCGGAAGCAGTGGTTTAATCTCCTCCACCTTTGCCATGACCATGTCTGCGGTTTTTACGACGTTTGCATCGGAATTTTTGGTGATTGAGATTTGTACCGATTCTTTACCCTGATAGCGTGCGAATTCACGTAACTCTTTGTAACTATCTTCAACTGTGGCAATGTCTTTGATCCGGACTTTGTAATTTTCTGATACAGTTCCATACTGCTTGAAAACCGGAATCTGTGTTTCACGGATTTCATCAAGAGAGCAGTACTCACCAGAAACCTTTACCGAATATTCCCTGTTTTCACTGGTTACAAATCCACCAGGGATGGTTGTATTTTGCGCCTTGAGAAGTGCTGCAACCTGAAAGATGGTCAGGTTGTGAGCAGCCAGTTTTTCCGGATCCAGATTTACAATAATCTCACGTTCCCTTCCCCCGATCACATCCACTTTTGCAACACCGTTTATCTGGGAAAAACGGTCCTTGATTTCATTATCGACGTAACGTCTCAATTTATCGGGTGTAACCGGAGCGGTCACCGAAAGGATTACAACCGGCAAATCATTTGGATTATGTTTGGAGATAATTGGCTTTTCCAGGTCTTCGGGAAGAGTGTAAAGTATCTGGTCAATTTTATCCTTTACCTCAATGGAGGCGATATCAGGATTGGTTCCGGAAATGAACTCCAATAGCAGGAATGCGCCCGATTCCAGACAGTATGAGGTAACATGTTTCAAGCCGCCGATTGTGCTTACCTGTTCTTCGATGGGTTTAACCACGTTAAGCTCAATCTGATCGGGTCCTGCACCAGGGTAGATTGCCTGAACAGTAATATAGGGAAGCTCCATATCGGGCATTTTATCGACAGGCAATCTTAGAAACACCACCACACCGAACATGGCAACTGCCAAAATGCACATGATCATCATTAGTGGCCGTCTTATGCTTATTCCGGCAATGCTCATAGCGTCTCCTTTACTGATTCACCACATTAACTTTTAAGCCATCCTGAAGCATCGATAGGCCTGAGACAATAATGTCTTCCTCAACCGTGCAACCCTGCACTATTTCATAAAGATATCCGGTATTGATACCCAGGGTAACTTTCTTTTTAACTGCTTTACCGTTGTGTAGAGAGAAAAGATAAGGCTCGTTGTCTTGGGTAAAATTGACCGCTTCAAGTGGAACATACAAAGCATCCGATTTTTCACTGACAATGGTATGAACCTGCTTGAACATGCCAGCTTTCAAAATACGATTCTGATTGGGGAAACGCGCTATTACCTTGAAACTGTGGGCTAAACCGTTTGCACCCAGCGCAACCCGGTCAATATTACCCCAGATGGTATCCCTGTCCATCAGAATAAAAGATTTCTGCCCTTTTTTATAGAAGTTGATAGCCTGCTCGTTTACCTGCATCTGTACTTCAATGATGGAAAGATCTGCAATTTTAACTATAGGGGTTTTTTCACTGATCTTGGCTCCTTCACTCTGATAAATTTCTATTACTGTTCCCTCAAAGGGAGCCAAAACATTTACTCCTACTCTGGCCTGTCCCAGTTTTCTTTTGGCATCCTCATACTGTACACGTGCACCTTCCACCTGTTCATTGGAGATAGCTCCCTGTGAATGAAGCTTCTTTGCACGCTCGTAAGCTTTCTCTGCATACTCAAAGGCACTCTGAGCAACATCTATCGGCGAACCGCCATCGATTTCCATTACTGCTACAACCTGGTCTTTTTTGACGATATTGCCCACTGTAACCTTGATCTCTTTTAATGTACCACCCAAACCATTAGCCAGCGTTGCTTCTGCTACTCCCTGAAGAGTACCATTGCTTCGTTCAATCCTCCTGATTACCCCATGCCCAATTCTGGTGGTTGCAACCGGTATTCCCTTTTCAGATTGAATCTGCTGCATGGTTTTGGCTGCACTCTCCTTCTCTTTCTGGTTAGTGTTGCATCCTGCAAGCAGGAATGCTGTAGAAAAAATCAGTGTTAATACGATAACTTTCATTTATTTATCCTCCTGCTCTGCTAATAATAAGGAATTATCTCCGATTAACATTTTTATTCCGGTGATTGCAGCATTGAGCTTATGTACAGCATTATGATATGCAAGTTTTGACATGCTTAACTGTTGTCTGCTATTGGTGAGGTCAACCTGAGTGATCTGTCCGATTTCATAGGAAAGTGATGCAATCTGTGCTCCCTGAGTAGTCAACGCAATCAGATGAAGCGCTTCAGAACACTCTTCTTTTGCAACAGCTAGTTCCTCGAAACAACTGGCCAGCGCCAGATGCAACTGATTAAGAGTCTTTTTTCTGGTCTCCTCCAATTTCTGTTCTTCGTAACCGGACTGTTTGACTTTTTGCAGTTTCTGTCCTCCCGAATAAATCGGAATCGAAGCTCCAACAAATATCTTCTGGTCATCACCCCAGGAAAACTCATCTCTATTATCGAACATGCTTATCTTTGATATCGATGCACCAGCATAAACCGTGGGCAAAAAGTCAGCCTTGACTATCTTTGTCTGCCACTTCTGCATCTCTATCCCCTTGTCTATTTGTTGAATAGAGATGTTTTCTTCCGACAAGCGCTTAAAAGCCTCCTCCTCTGTCATATCGAAATCTATGACATACAGTGAATCTGTTAAAACGATTTCATCAGGATCTGCATCCATTGATGCAATTGTAAGCAGATTCTTAACTGCCAGATGTCGGTTTTTTTCTGCATCTCTGAGCGCTAATTTGGCCTGTTGAAGAGAAAACCTGGAGTTGAGTGTGTCTAAAACATTACCCTTGCCACTTTCCAGACGTGCCCTGGTGAGCCGGTGAGTCTCTTCTGCAAGAGAAACTGCCTGCAGACGTACTTCCCTGTTCTGATCCGCCAGCAATGCACTGTTATAGGCATTGGTAATCTCTTTTGCCAGGGTGATTTTAGCGTTTTTGTACTTCAGATCTAATAATCCATAATAAACCTGGGCGATTTTAAGTCCTTTAGAGATCTTCCCCTGCGCAAAAATCGGCTGAGTGAGAGTAAGCCCAAGGGCAACCGTGTTTTTCCCAGGGGTAAAATCAAAATCAGAAAGTGAGGAGATTATTTGGTCAAACGCCCCCGCAATAGTGGCATCATTAATAAAACCATCTACAGACTGGTCCAGAAGACCCGAAATTCCGCCACCACTTCCCCCACCAATATCAAAAGAATAGGGAATAAACTGCCTGGGGGCCAGTTGGTAATTAACCGAAGCTTCAATGGTTGGGAAACCCTTGCCCCGATACTCCTTTTTTACGCTTTGAGCTGAGGCAAGCTCTTTTTTTATCATACTAAGTTCCTCAGAATGACTGAAAGCGTATTGAAGTATCTCTTTCTTGGATAACTGCTCAGCACTGAGTGTAAGCGGTATAATCAGCAAAAGAAAGGGAATGCTGCTTTTCTTCATAGATTTCCTCTTTGAATTGGTTTTCTGGTTAAAGACATCTAAATAATACAAAAAAAAAGAGTACAAAACAACACTTTTGTGACTTAAGAGTCACAATTAAGAATGATTGATCTTAATAATACATTGAGAGTAAGTATTGTGAACCGAAATAGAGTGGCATTGGCATCAATGAGAACAGAAGTTTCTGGCTAAAACTAAATGCTACCGGGAAAATGATAGAAGCACATATACTTTTGCTCAAAAAAGAACTATAATCAATAATTCTTGCTTACTTCAGGGTGAAAAAGAAGGTGGCTCCTTTGCCCACTTCTCCTTCAGCCCACACTTTGCCTCCATGGCGCAATATCACCTTCTGCACAATAGATAATCCCACACCGGTCCCCTCGAACTGCTTTTGAGCATGGATTCGCTGAAACGGCTCGAATATCTTTCGGGCATATCTGGAATCGAATCCTACGCCGTTATCACTAATAAAGTAGACAGGATTGCCATCTTTGATGGTAGTACCAAACTCAATGCGGGTTAATTTTTTTGTAGAGGTAAATTTCCATGCGTTTAGCAGAAGATTCTCCAGGGCAAGATGAATCAATCTGGGATCAGCATTGGCATACAGGTTATCTTCAATAACAAACTCTGTTTGTCGCTGAGGCTCGGTAGTTTTCAACTCTGTAAGAAAATCCCGAACTATGTCACTGAGGTCGACTTTTACCTTTCTGATTTCCTGTCTGCCTACACGGGACAGACTGAGGATATCATTTATCAGTTGCTTCATTGTTTTAATGCTTTTATCGATTCGCCAAAGATAGTCTTTTCCTGGTTCGTCAAGCCTTTCAGAATAATCTTCAATGAGAATGTCTACAAGACCACCGATAACACTAAGTGGATTTCGAAGGTCATGTGAGACAGAGTAGGAGAAAGATTCGAGATCCCGGTTAACTGAGGCAAGCTCTTCGGCATACCGTTTCATTGCTTCACTGGCCTTACGTTGCTCAGTTATATCGCTCCAACCGATAACCCCTCCCACAATATTACCTTCCTCATCCCGTATAGGACCGGCATTACAAAGTATGGGTATAGGTATTCCTTCTTTGTTAATAAGAAACCATTCTTCATTGCTGACTATTTCGCCTTTGATTGTAGCTCTGGTAAGGGGGATTTCATCCGGTTTACCTGGAGTACCATCAGCATGACAGAAACCAAGTTTTGAGGGATGTTCAGAAACTGAAATTCCTGTAATTTCTTTGCTTGATCTGTCCAGTAATTTCTGACCATATTCGCTGACTATCCGTATTTTTACATCCGGTGCATCTGCAACGACAATTCCTAAAGGGATATTTTTCATAAGAGCCGAAAGAATATTTCTTCCCTCCTCTGCCTGTGCTAACACTTTTTGCAACTTCTTTTCTGCTTTAAGCCGCTCGGTTATGTCAAGAATAGCAACCAGTGCGCCGATTATTCTGTCTTCAGCATTGCGCAATGGAGTCGCGTTATTTAAATAATACCGAAATTCCCCGGTGCCAAATTTCTTGTTCATAACAAGCTCATTTCTGACCTCTTCACCATTATTCAGAGCTCTGACTAATGCCCATTCTTCTGCTTCAATCTGTTTTCCGGTGTCTGGCCACCAGCCAACCAATTTGCTATACTGCTGCCATTCTTGTTCATCCTGAGGCAAGTCCAGGATTTTCCTGGTTGTCTCATTAATCCGGGTTATTTTGCCATTTGCATCTGCCATAACGATACCGACCGGAAGAGTATCGATAACACTGTTTAGCAATCTTTCACTTTGCCGCAATGCTTCATCGGCCATTTTGCTTTTTGTAATATCCACCATACTCATCAGAATATGTGTAATTTCTCCATGTGAATTAATGATTGGCACTGTAGTGAAACTTATCCATCGACAGACACCGGTTTTAATTCTGGTCAGTTTGATCTCCAAATCCTTTACATAATCTTTGTTTACTGCACGCTGTGCTGGCCAGTTTTCCAAAGGTATCTTATTATTATTTGTATCCCTTAGATCGAAATCGTTGGCATAATCGGATGAATGTCTAAACATTTCAGATTCACTTGAGTATCCATACCAGTTAAGCACCACTTTATTAAACGTGGAGAGTGTACCTTTATTATCCATAAGGATGACACCGACATGTAAATTGTCGAGAATAATTTTCAGGCGTTCCCTTTCAAAACTTAATTTCTCCTCAGCTTTTCGCGATCTGGTAATATCACTGGCATAGATATTGACATATCCTTGTTCTGTGACTGGGACAATGTTCAATGAAAGAATCCTGCCCTCGCATCGGGTATCCAGTGCCTTAAAAGTACCGGTGATAAAAGCTTCACTGACTGCTTGTTGCCATCTGTCCGGGATACGTGAATTGATATGGCACTGCATGTTGGCCAGAACCTTCTTACTGGCTTTATTAGCGTATAAAATGAGGCCATCCGGGGTCACTCGAAGAACCGGATTGGGATCTTCTTCCGGTAATTTTGCCAGATATGCGACTGTTTCATTCATTTGCCGGTTTTCGGTGATATCCCGCCACGAACCAACTACCCCCAGAATTTCACCTTTATTGCTAAGAACAGGGGCTGCTGATAAGGAAAGAAATTTCTCGGTACCGTTTTGCCTGGACATAATCTCCAGGTCGGTAAAGGTTTCTCCGGTTGTCAACACCGTAGAGAGCGGAAGTTCCTTTGGTGATTCAATTTTTTTTCTATTTGGCCAGTAAAGGTTAAGTAATTCCAGACGACGCTTTGCATCGGTGTTTAGAAGCCACTCAGAAGGAATGCCGAATATTTCTCCCATGTATCTGCTGATTTGCCGTGTCATATTGTTGGAATCGGTAATGATTATTCCTTCAGGAATGAAATTAAGTAAAGCTTTTAAAATCGAGGCATTTTCTTCTGCTTCCCTGCGTTTACGTTTCAGATTAGTGATATCATTACCATCAATGAGAACCTCTGTCACAATATCTTCCTTGTCTATTACCGCACTGGCACTCCAGGAAAACCAGATACGTCTTCCATCTTTACATATTCCTTCACTTTCATTCTCATAATACTTTCCTGGTTCGGTAAAAATCTTTTCACATATATTTGAGTTATCCTGTCCGGCAGAATCCACACATGGAATAATTGTACCCACAAAGGGCATCCCAATGGCTTCTTCGCGGCTGTAACCGAATACTTTCTCGCTGAAGTGATTAAAAAAAGTGATTCGCCCTCTCCGGTCAAAGCTAATGATAATGCTGTTAAGTTCTTCCACAAACTTCTGATATTTCAGTTCAGATTGAAGAAGTTTTTCTCTGGTTGCGATCCTTTCGGTAATATCATCTATTGCCAGAACAATCAATGATTCCTCATCCTTCTCTGCAAGGAGATAGCTTGCATTCATGAGCATGCTTTTTTCGCCGATACTCTCAAAAACATGATGAAATTTATAATTGGAAACAGCTTTACGGGTGTGGATAACTGACTCAAGTAACTCTCGAAGAGCAGGAATATCCCATTGACAATTGTTCAACTGATAAATCAGGCAACCTTCGGTCTGTTCTGCACTCAGCTTAAACTGCCGGTAAAATGAGCTACTGGCAGAAACCGCTCTGAGATCTCTATCCAGTACGATCAGTGCTTCGTGTACCGTACCGGTGATGCTTCGGGCTATAAAACGAGCTTCTTCAGCGCTGATACTCATTGGTATTTTCTGTTTGTTTTAATTACCTGATTTGACCCGGAAAAGATCTTTTGAATGGCCAATCCATTTGCTTGTTCTTTTTCAGAAATCATTTCTAAAAAATGCCACCTGAGTTTTTTATGCCTAATTCGTACGATTCAGGTTATATACAGGAATGGAAGTTTCTGATAGTGTAGAATCAAAGGTTATTCCAATCGGGTCTCTAATCCCGGAGATTACATTTTGAAACGCAAACTCTTTATCTCTGGGCAGGACAAACCATTCCGGAACACCAAAGTCTCTAAAGAAGAAGCTATTGTAACAATAAACCTGCTTCTAATACGAAGTCTTTATTCCAGATGATTAAGCAGTTAAAATAACCATTCTTTGAGCGCTCAAGAGTGGTTCAGGGGTAAAAACAATAACCAGCACGAAAGGAGGGCATATACCTTTTAGAAAAAAATATGAGCCTTACTCGAGTGTTAATTGTATAATTAAGTAGGTGTGATGATTTTTTAAAAAAGGGCAGAAATTAAGACAAGTTTTCGCAGAGAAGTTCTTAATTATCTGATCCAGGAAAGGAGGTGGCTATTAGTAGTTCGATACTGAAAGAAACCTCCGGAGAGATTTGTTAAAAATCGTTAAACACTGATATTCCGGAGAATACCTGATAACTTTAACGGCTTCGATTCATTATGGATCGAAGCCCTTTTTTTTGTTACTTCCTCTATTGGCCCCTAAGAAAACCTGTGGTTTGGTCGATTAATTGCAGTTAGGAGTACATGCAATTAAAGCCTTTAATTAAACCCTGCAAGTCTTTATCTCTGTGATGATTATCCCTTTTGCTCCTATCTCTGAGAGCTGGTCCATAACCTGATTCATCTCTTTTCTTTTGATCATGGCTTTGACTGCCACCCAGTTCTCATTACTGAGCGGGGCAATAGTGGGAGACTCGATTCCGGGAGTGATACTGCAGGCACGGGTAAGCTTCTCTTTTGGAATATCATATTCCACCATTACAAATTTCCGGGCTACAATTATTCCCTTAAGGCGTTTAACAAAGAGAGCTGCATCGGGCAAAGTGATCGTTTCTGCTGAACGAGAAATTAATATTGCTTCGGATTTCATAAGCGGCTCACCGATTTTTACCAGACCAGCTTCGGTTAAAGTACGCCCGGATTGTACCACATCTGCGATAACATCTGCAACGCCTAACCTGATGGAGATCTCTACAGCGCCATCCAGTTTTATTATGGAAGCATTCAGTCCTCTTTTTTGAAGATCGTTCTGCACTATACGTGGGTAGGAGGTGGCGATCCGCTTTCCCTCCAGCTTGTCAGCACTAAAATCACATCCGGCGGGAACAGCATAATAAAAAGAGGAATGACCGAAATTTAGTGGCATGACTTCATGAACAGTTGTGCCGCTATCAAAAGTAAGATCCCGTCCTGTTATTCCCAGGTCAAGAAATCCGCTGCCAACGTAAACAGCGATATCTCTGGGACGTAAAAAGTAAAATTCTATCTGGTTTGCAAAATCGATTATAGCCAACTCGCTGGAATGCTTTTTACAGGAGTAGCCAGATTCACTGACCAGACGAATTGCATCTTCACTGAGAGTGCCTTTATTGGGAATAGCTATTTTTAACATTGAAATTCCTTTACTGATTTTTACAAGTACTTATAAATGTCTTCCAGAGTAAGATCGCAACTGATCATCATTACCTGTATATGGTATAAAAGCTGAGAGATCTCTTCAGCGGTCTTCTCTTTTCCTTCGTATTCAGCAGCCATCCAGACCTCACCTGCTTCTTCAATGATTTTTTTGCCGATAAAGTGCTTACCTTTTGCAAGTTCTTTTACAGTGCCGGACTGGGGATCATTCTGTTCCACTTTTTTCTTTAATTCTTCAAATAATTCTTCAAATCTTTTCATTTTTTCTCCAGACTCACTTTTCCGCTTTAAATTAATTCTCTGGCCAGGTAAAGTAAATGGTTAAAAATAATAGTAACTGCTCAGGCATCTGTGGGCAAAAATAACGATTATAATATCAAATCTGATAAAAAATAGGAATTAATATAAAAACAATATCTAATCAGAATAAAGTATCTAAACTAAAACCGGAAATGTTAAAAACTGCCTTTCCAGCATAGTTATTACTAATAAAGGTTCAGCCATGTCCGGTTATATTAACAATTAGAAAAACTGAAAAATCTTCTGGTAAGGCATGCGCCCTTTTGTGACCGGAGGTGGTTCAGGAATCGGTGAAGCTCTGGCTATAACTTTTGCCAGACATGGAGCAAGTGTCGCTATATGCGGAAGAAATTCAGAGAAACTGGAACAGGTCCGCAAAAAGCATTCAGGGTTAAGGGCATACAAGACAGATGTTACTATTCATGATCATTAATATATGAATGACAAATGTCATCAATTAACAATGTTCGAGGCCCAGGTTATGGCAAGATATGTAATGGCATGGCGCGGCCAGTCATTACTGCTTCTGGGTAACGAAGGAGAATTGGATGGAAGCGGCATTTGGATTGGATTCCAAAAAAAGAGCAATCAAGGTACGGACATCAAATATGGGGCATTGTCTGGCATCCGGTATAATAGAGAATGATAAGATAAGGAAAGTAGTAGATTGCCTGTTTTCTTCAGATATGTTCAGCGGCTGGGGAATTCGAACCATCTCGAGTGCAAATCCCTCATTCAATCCATTAAGTTATCATCTGGGAAGCGTCTGGCCGGTAGAGAATGCCACGATCGCCTTTGGCCTGCGCCGATATGGATTTGATGATGAAGCATTAAGATTAATAGAAGCTAATTACGATCTTGCCTGTCTCTGGAAAAGCGGTCATATCCCGGAATGTATTGGTGGTTATGACAGATCAGAAAGCGGACACCCGGGGGCATATCCACGCGCAAATCCATTTCAGACATGGAATGCCGCGGCATTTGGACTATTTACCCATGTAATTCTCGGTCTTCAGCCTGTCGCACCTATAAAGACTCTGTTCATAGATCCTATACTTCCGCAATGGCTTCCTTCCCTTACCGTAGAAAAGTTAAAGATCGGTGGTGCAACAGTCAGTTTTCGTTGCGATCGAAAACCGGATGGCCGGGTGCGTACAAAAATACTGGAGAAGAGGGGGACAGTGCACATCGCATACCAGCGACCGGTAAATGCATTCAACAGCTCAAGGTTAAAAAGAATTTGCAACATGCTTGGTGGTTACATTTTCGGATAAATCAGAACCGGCCCGAACAAAGGAAAAGAGATAAGAATCGAAAAATAATGGCCGGTGTGGTAAGCATATTTGTTCCCTGCTGATTAAAAAATGCCGTTTTTCGATAAATTAAAAGGTTTTGGGTTAAAGTTAAAAGGTCTGTAAAGCAATCACAAAGGTTTTCCGTTAAAGTGGTAAGGTTTCAGGGTCCATCTCAAAAAGGTTTTTCGTTAAAGTGGTAAGGTTTAGGGCTTACCCCCAAAGGTTTCCACTTCATCCCCTAAGGTTTTATCGTTAAAATTTGAAAGGTCTGTAAAGGAAATTAAAAGGTCTGTAAAGAAAATTGAAAGGTCTGTAAAGAAAATTAAAAGGTCTGTAAAGTAACCCTAAAGGTTTCTGGCTTGAACTATAAAGACTTTTTCCGTTTAAACCCAAAGCTCTAAAGATTGTAGAAGTTGGCCATGTGCTCTCAGAATGCGAAGAGAGTGCTGTTACCTTTGAATTTTAATGCTGCATCCTTCTTTGCCAAACCTGAGATTATAGCCATTTAAAAATAGTAACTGGTAACGGAAACAAGAGGAAGAGGTAATATTGTACAAGCAATATCTGTTACCTAATCAGGAAAAATATTTTTTTTAATTTCCCGGCAATAACAGGACAGCAGATGGCAAACAGCCCAAATAAGGATCTTTTTACCTCCGATTCTTCGTTTAGATATTTTCTTTCAGATTACTTCTGATTGGATATTGTTTTGATATTCTTTCCTATTTGATATTATTCCTTGTTACGTGATTTTTGCCATCAGTTCCTTATTAGTTACTTGTATGCCACCCTCTGGCATGGCTCTTGCAACTTTACTTCTTTGAAAAAGGCAGTTTGCACAAGTTTTAAGGCACCCTGCCTTGGCAGAGGGCGGGAGGGGGATATGGCCGGGCATGGTACTGTAAAGGTAGGAATATCCGGATCTTATGGTGGTTTAAACCTGGGTGATGAGGCGATTCTAAAAAGCATAATAGTGCAGCTAAGGAATTCGATAGATGCAGAGATAACGGTTTTTACCCGAAACTGTGAAGACACCTTGAGTCGTCACCAGGTGGAGCGGGCGGTACAGGTGCGAACACTGGCTCGTCTGGAGGTGGTACCGGAGGTGACCCGTTTGGATGTGCTGGTTATTGGGGGAGGGGGGATTCTTTATGATGCTCATGCCAGGTTATATCTTCGGGAAGCGGAAATTGCGCTTCAGAATGGTGTACCGGTGATGGTTTATGCGGTAGGTGCTGGGCCGCTGAAGGAGCCACCGGTTCAGGATTATGTTAAATCGGTGCTAAATTCGGTCAATACATTAACTGTGAGGGATCGTCGTACCAGGCAGATATTGGAAGAATCTGGGGTACAGCGTGATATATTGGTAACCGCCGATCCTGCGGTGCTTTTAGAGTCTGAGCCGGTCGAGCACGCTCAGTTAAAACGGGAGGGGCTTACCGGGAAGAAAAAACTGATCGGTTTGTCGGTACGTGAAACCGGGGTAGCTGCACCCGATATTCGCGAGGAGCACTATCACAGGTTGTTGGCTAATGCCGCAGATTTTATCATAGAGCGCTTTGATGCAGATGTGATCTTTATTCCCATGGAACCCAGGGCATTTGATTTTCAGCACTCTCATGCGGTGATCTCCCAGATGCTGCGCCCTCAGAGGGCTTCCGTTTTAAAAGAAAATTATACTTCCGGCCAATTGCTGACGATTCTTAGCAGAATGGAATTCGCGGTAGGAATGAGGCTTCATTTTCTTCTATTCGCGGCAATTCAGGGTATTCCTTTTGTGGCTTTGCCTTATTCGCCTAAAGTGGTTGGATTTCTGGAGGATATGCACATGGAGATGCCTCCGATTCATCTGGTTAATGAAGGGCGATTGATGGCATACATAGACCGGGCCTGGGATCAGCGCAAAGCGATTCAGGAACAGATAAAAACGGTGATTCCAGTTTTACAGAAAAGAGCTTTGCAGAATAACACTATTCTGATAGACCTTATAAAAAGAAAAATGGATTTCAACCGGGGCAGTAAAGCTGCCTGAGATTGAGAGTGACTAATGCCTCCTTTAAGCAGACCTGAAACTGAGCATAAAATTTCTTTTTCTTCCGAGGCTCTGCTTGCTGCCAAAACTGATGTTTTGGTGGTGGGAGCTGGTCCTGCGGGAATCGGTGCAGCACTGGGGGCTGCCAGGGCTGGGGCTAATGTGGTTCTGGCAGAACGTTATGGGTATCCCGGGGGCGCGGCAACCGTTGCTCTGGTGATGCCCCTGATGTCGGCTCACACTCAGGAGGGGCGTTTCAGGCGTTCCGGGCAAACTACTTTATATCCTACCGATCATGGGGAAGGACAAAGGGTAATTGCCGGTGTTCTGATGGAAATAGTTGAGAATCTTATTGAGTGCGGAGGTGCAGTGCCTCCTTCGCTGGAGACCGGCTATGTGGTTCCATTTGATCCTGAAAAACTCAAAATTACAGTGATGAAGATGCTTGATGAGGCGGGGGTGGATGTGTTATTACACTCCTTTGCCTTTGGTCTCGAAAAAGTAGACAACATTTCAACTGTGTTTTTTCATTCCAAATCAGGTCCCATTGCCGTTCAGGCTTATTGTGTGGTGGATTGTACTGGCGATGGGGATGTGGCGGCATTAGCGGGTGCTCCATTTGAGATTGGACGGGTTCATGATGGTTTGACTCAACCCATGACCCTGTATTTCAGAATGGTGGGTTTTCAAAGGCCTGCTTTTATGGAATATATCAAGAGACATCCGGAGCAGTGGTATGGAGTTTTCGGGCTGTGGAGTCTCATCGAAAAAGCCACTGATGAAGGCAGGTTGAAGTTACCTCGTGAGGATTTGCTTATGTTTGCCACTCCTCATTCCGAAGAGGTCAGTGTTAATAGTACCAGGGTATTGAATAAGTTAGCGATCGATGTTTTCGATCTGACCAGTGCTGAATGGGAAAGCAGGCATCAGGCAGATCAGGTCTCAGAATTTTTGAAAAATTATGTACCTGGATTCGAAAACTCCTATATGGTACAGACTGGTGTTCAGGTCGGTATCCGTGAGGGAAGAAGAATATTGGGAGAGTATATACTAACTGGTACCGATGTTCTGGAGGCCAGGAAATTTCCGGATGTGATAGCCCGTTGTGCTTATTCTCTGGACATTCATAATCCTAAAGGAAAGGGTACCCGTATCGAGAGACTTCCTCCGGGTGAATCTTATGATATCCCAATGCGTTCGCTTATTCCCCTTAACTGTGATCATTTGCTTACTGCCGGCCGCTGTATTTCGGGGACTCACGAAGCACATTCCTCATACCGGATAATGCCTGCTGCTATGGCTACGGGGCAGGGAGCGGGGGTTTGTGCCGCTATCTGTGCCCTGAACCAGATTGACGTTCGTTCCGTGGATGTGAGTGAGGTGCAGAAGGAATTACGCCGCCAAAAGGCCAGTCTGGACTGATTCTTTGAGGATAATGGTTGAAAAAAATCCTCCCAATTACCAATTTTCATTTAAGGGCAACCAC
>Ga0209510_1001286_pt1 | contig 29139 bp, 17 predicted proteins | sample BiotimSIPDNA_FD_185749 | JGI IMG/M metagenome (GOLD analysis project Ga0209510, IMG submission 185749) | Anaerobic biogas reactor microbial communites from Washington, USA - Biogas_R1 time_0 SIP DNA (SPAdes) (version 2) | ecosystem: Engineered > Bioreactor > Anaerobic > Unclassified | place...
TATATTCTACTGAAGCCCATTGTTCCTATAACCAGGGAGTTGGAAACGTTCTGGATTTTCTTAAAAACGGCAAGCGATGTGCTATTGAGATCCAGAATGAGCATGGTACTGAAATCCTGGGGGACTGCTTGATTAAAACCCATTCCTCCGGGGACCATATCACGGTTGAACACCAGGGGCAGGAGTTAGTAATTCCTATCGATTCTGTTATCAGCGCCTGTGAACACGGGAAATGTATTTACTAATTTATCAACATACATAAAAATCGAAGCTGAGCTTCCTTCGTTCATTTACTAATCTCAGATAAAATGAGTTCAGCACATGAATGAAAGGGGCAATTAAAATGACTTGTAGAGTATTTGTCTACGGAACCTTGATGAAAAACTGTTATAACCACGATTATTTTCTTAAAGATCAGAAACACCTGGGCCAGGCTGTACTCCCCGGGTACGCATTATATAACCTGGGAAGCTTCCCGGGCATTATTCCGGATAGTCAGGAAATTGTGATGGGTGAGCTTTATGAAATAGACCGCGAAATTCTACGCCGATTGGACATGCTGGAGGGGAATGGACATCTGTATATAAGGCATTCTGCCCAGGTACAGCAGCAAGACACTGCTATTGAAGCACAAGTGTATGTTTGGAATGGACAAGTTCACCAGGAAGATAAAATTGAGTTCGATGCTCAACCCTGGAACGACGAGTATGGGAGGTAGGCTAAAAGATGAACGATAAATATGTATGGTATGCATGTTACGGTTCCAATCTTAATGAAGACCGATTTCTTTGCTATATTAGAGGTGGCATATGCGGATTTAACGGCAGGAGTTATGATGGCTGTAGGGATAAAAGCGATCCAATTGCGGACAAGCCCGTAATCATTCCTCATAAACTGTATTTTGGCAATAGCTCCGGATCCTGGGGCGGAGGTGGGGTTGCATTTATTAATCCCCAATGGGATAGCCAACAACGTACCTGGGGCCGTATGTATTTAATCACCGAAGAGCAGTTTGAACAGATTCACATTGCGGAAGGGGCAGGCCCTAATTGGTATGGGGAACTGTTGGAATTGGGAGAAGCTGACGGTTATAAGATAAGGACATTTACCAATGCTGGGATAAGGCCGGCCAATGTTCCATCCGCTACATATTTAGAGGTTATGGCTAGTGGCCTTAGAGAAACATATCCCCATAAGAGCCCGGCTGAAATAAGCCAATACATTACAGAACACCTGGTAGATTTGGCGTTTGCGGTAGGATAGGACAACTTGTATTGGAGGAGGCAAGTAAAGTGAAAGAGCAAAGCAAATTCATAGTTATCCAATGTAATGAATGCGGGGCCAAGAGTATTTATGGAGCCAAGGATGCGGAAATGAAATGTAAAGGATGTAAGAGCGAGGACGTAAAGATAATTGAGAATCCGTTTTAGAATCAGGGCGTGGTTTAATTATAGTTACTGAAAATTAATTCAATGTCCAGTTACCAGGCCGGAAATCCCTTGCGGGTTCAATTTTAACTACGATTAATTCCATGTAACATTTATTAATGCTTAATTAGTAGTAGATTTCACAATATCTGCATTAACTACGCTACGCAATATTTAGTTATTTCTATTTTCTGCAGGAATAATGTTATCGCTGGAGTATTATGTAAATATAGGTGGTTGCCTGTAAAACAACTAGTTTATTAACAACTAATACACGTGACATATAAATGTCGTAAAGTATTGTTATATTGTTTATGTAGGTAATAAACATGATACATAGAAAATAAGAAATTTTGGAGGTGTGTTTAGTGAGTTTTGATGAAAAAGCACAAATGAAAGCATTACAGAAAGAGATTTTAAAAATTGAACAAGTATTCTCTGCTTTTACAAAAATAAAAAGTAATGATGCTGATGCATTGGACAAGTTCAATAAAGGGCTTAAAAAACTGCCACCAGGACAGATTATTGGCACAGCTGTGGAAGAGTTAAGGGAAAAAATAACTAGCTTTATCCAACAAAGTCAACAAACAAGAATGGAATCCTTTGGAAGGATTGAAGCGGAATTTATTAGAAACACGCGTAAACAGCATAAATCAGTACGAGAGCAGGCAAGGGGCTGGCGAATTGGACCATTAGAGGTAGAAATGGATCGCGAACAATCTCGGGTCAGATTCCTATACAACCGTGAAGTATTATTACCATGGCAATCTGTTTTTTGCAAGGAAGATATCGAAAAGAGTGAACTTAAAGCGCTAGACATGTTAGGAAAGTCTTTGCTGCCGGAACCGACTTTAATCAAAACCTGCTGGGAAACTTATCAGAATTTAAAAATACTGTCAAATCGCCCAGGCGCTAATCATAGTGAATTAGTTCCAATTGATGCCTTTTATCGTGAATTGAGAGCGCAACTGGTCAGGACCCAGCTGGAAACTAAAAAACCTGATTCCAAATTAAATTATATTGAAATGCCGCGGTGGGCTTTCTTATATAATTTGGATTGCTATCGAACAATTAGGTTTCCAGACCAGACACCAAGATTAGGCTTCCAAGCAGGAAGCCAGATGGAAGTTTCTAAAGGAATGGGGTTCGTCTTGAATGGCTTGGACGCGCTGGAAGATTATAAAACATTCTGCTATGTGATAGCTGTCGGGAGTTAGGGGTAATGAACGAAATCAAAAAGAAGAAACGAGAAGAAATATCTGCAGGACTTAAAAAGGTAGCCCAATATGGGGTACCGGAAATTGCAGCAGCTATGGAATATGACGTGGGTTCGGGAAAGTTTTTAGATTATTTTAAAGAAGAAGTTTTGGAATCACTGATTTTTCAAGGCGGTTCTACGGTTCGCTTTTTCGAAGGGCCGTATGGTTCAGGCAAAACCCATTTACTTGACTTGATAAGAGAGCTGGCATTGGACAATAATATGGCGGTTGGTTTTACAGAATTAGGTCATGACATTAAATTAGATGACTGGCGTCAGATTACTAATAATGTTCTGGAGAATATTGAGATAAGAATCGATGCTGAGAGAATCAGATCGTTAGATAGTATTCTGCTGGCCCTAAAACGCTCGGGCCAGGTTGATTATAAAGCATTAAAAAACACTATACTACCTCATCCTGGTTTTCAAAGAGCGATGCTTTTGATCTTTGAGGATGATGAAATGCCCTCGCAAGCCCAGGAAAAAATATTTAGCTATCTCAGGGGTGAAAAAGTCGGTGCTGGGGAACTGGCTCGCAGTGGCATAAGGGGAGTAAAAGGCCCACTATCTAAGCGGAATGCGGAGCAAGTTCTTAAAACCGTACTGAATGGTTTATTTTTATTAGGGCTTAATGGGACGCTATTGTTATTTGACGAAGCTGAGCAGATATTTAGAATTAACCGTGCCAACCCCTCACAAAAAATTCGTGTTTCGGCCAATCTAATGAGACGGCTGGTTGATGGCAGTGCCTCCGGCACTCTAGTTGGTACCGGGGTCATATTTGCAGTTTTGCCAGGATTTATCGATGCCTGCGGAAATGCTTACCCTGCTTTGGGACAGAGATTAGAGGTCTCTTATGATTCTAGGGACAGCAATCCCTGGCGTCAACCGATCTTGACCGTCAGTAGTGTTTCCTCGGCCAATACTCCTGAAGAATTTTTACAATCGGCCAGTATTAAATTTGAAAGTTTAGTCAATGAATGCGGGGGGAATACAGAAGGTTTACGTAAGCTGATGATTAAAAAGGGCGAACAAATCATCCGGAATGATGCAAGTTCCGGATACCGTAGGAGTTTGATGAAAGTATTGGCAGCTTTGGCTGTTGATCGAATTGAAAAGAGGGGATAAGTATGGATTCAATTACAATACTCAAGTCAGTTGCTCAATATGGCCATGCACCACAGGAAGGATGTAAATTATTTGGTGCTATATATGATGATGCATTTGCACGGCTAAAAAAAGAGTATCTATTCGAACAGTTTGAAGCAGGTTCATCGAATGAGAAGTTTATTATCGGCCCTTTTGGATCAGGGAAAACTCATTTCCTCAGACAGTTTATGGAGATAGCCCGGGATGAAGAGTGTGTTACTTCAGAAGTTATGTTAAATAAGGATCTGGATTTTACTGATAATATAGCTGTCTATTGCGAAGTTGCGCGCGAGATAAGAGCTCCCGGTCAAAGCGGACACGGTATCCGTAATTTATTATTGGCTAGTCTTGATCAGGTTGCTAAAGATACAACTAGCAATGAGGAGCAAGAGTATTTGGTCAGCAGTTGGATAAAAGGATTGCCCAATGCTGATTTCAAGGAAAGCAAGTTTGCGCGAATGGTTGGATTGGGCTTGGACTCCTATCACCGTGGAGAATTTGACACTTTTGAAGCAGTATGTCGTTGGCTTTCAGGGGAGGTAACTGATGCTATCTTATCCAAACAATTATCTATTGCCAGGATACAACGAAACGAGCAGGCAAGGTTTGGCAGAAGAATGCTCCTCTCTCTATGCCAGTTCATAAAATATGCCGGCTTCAGAGGAACTGTAATTGCTTTTGATGAAGCCGAGCAGGGTCTTGCCCGGGATAGTAGACAGCGGGAAAGAATCTTGTCCATGCTGCAGTCAGGCATTAATGCATTTGCTGACTTAATTGATGGTTCAGCACTTATTATGTACGGGATTACACCCGATCTGGCGGAACGGTTTGATAGTTTTGCAGCTCTTCAACAGCGATTAGCCGACCCGCTTCCCGGTAAGGGCTTTTTCGACGGAACAACTTTATCCCCCAAAATCGACCTGACACTACGTATGGAACCTTATGAAGATTTAAAAGCTATGGGCTACGGATTCATTGACATGTTTTATAAATCTGTAGGTAAAGAAATTGAAACGCCAATCGAAGATGTCCGTAAAGTAATCGAAAAATTAGCGCGGGAAGTGTTCGAAAACGATTTGACTACTAGCAATAGACGTGATATGGCCAAAAGAACTGCGGCTTTGTTACTAAACTTATACCAGAGTGGAGTTTTGGAGGTAGTTGCCCCAGTAGTGGATGAGGAAAAAGAAAGCGAGGTATAAGCTGCGATGGGGAAACCCCAGATAGGTGAGCGAGTTACTCATGCGATTCTAGGTTTGGGGGAGATAATCGGGTTTACCGCCAAAGGGATAAGGGTTAAATTAGAAAAGCAAAGGAAAGTGGTTGAGCTTAATGAGGATGATCTACAGTTTCAGAACCATGATCCAGATGAAGTCAAAGCTTCCCCGATTAGTAAACCTATTATTCGTTTCCCATTATTCGAATACCGTCAAGCAGTTGATGCATTGCGTTTTGGACTAGTACCTGAAAAATACATTGAACAATTGACTATAGGATTTACAGAGTTAGAAAAGTGGGTTTTAGGCCGTTTACCGGCGGCTAATAATAATTTACCACAGGTGTCTGAAGTATTTGGACCCTTCGGCAGTGGGAAAAGCCATACCATGAGTGTTATACGGTATATCGCTAAAAGAGAAGGATATGCGGTTGTTCGAGTTGAGGTAGATGGACAGAATATCAGCCTATCTGATCCTGAAAAATTATTGTCGAGTCTTTGGAGCACCCTGGAGGCAAAAGATTATGAATCGCCGACACCGCTTTTAGATTTATATGTTAAATCTATCGAGCGGGGCAACCCTGCGCCACAAATTGCTCCAAGGGGTACAGACAGAATACGTGATAACTACTCAACCATCAAATTGGTAAAAGAGAGAGGTCATTTGGACAAATATGGTGATGTATTGGATATAATCGTATCTAGTAGCGATGAATACACCGCCAACCAAGTTGCAGTCATGATACGGAAGGAACCAAACATTTACAGGTCCGAGGTAACGGTTAGAAGAATGATTGGACAAAGAGTGGGCGATCGACCTTATGATTTTGTAGAATCTCTGGTTGGACATGGTCATGTATCAGAATTAGCCGGATTCAAAGGACTGGTAGTTACCATAGATGAATTTGAAGTTGAAAGAGTTAACAGCGCCAAATTTGACAGAGTCCTTGACCTTCTTACAGTTTTGACCGAATATTTCAATGGAACATTGGACCATAATAATTACCCTGTCAGCATCTTTTTTGCTACTGTTGGACAGGAGGGAAATATAAGTGATTCTTCTATTGATAATTTAGTTGAATCTGCTGGCGGAGATTATTATGAGATTCCAGAAATGAAACCTTCAGAACGATTTAAGTTGGCCCAAAGAATGTACAAACTTTATTCCAAGGCTTATGATATCGAATCCCAGTTTGATCAGCAATTGGCAAAAGAAATTGAACGTAAGGCAAGCAAGCACGGTGGAGATGATAGTGGGATACTACGTGCTTTTATTAAGAGATATATTGCTGCTTTGGATAAAGCCTATGGACCATCCGGAGGATAATAACATGTCTTCGATGGATTTAGATAAAGATCGTAAAATTGCACAAACTCTCAGGTTAGCCTGGCCAGCTTTTTTTCAATCCTTCGGACGTCTTACTGACGTACAGCGGCAGGCTATTCCTGAAATATATCAGGGTCAGGAGATCCTTATTTGTTCACAGACCGCATCGGGAAAGACAGAGGCTGTTTGTGCCCCACTGGTTCAGAGGTATGTTTCTTTGCGGAATGAATGGACGATTCTTTATATCTGTCCGACACGTGCCCTGGTAAATGATCTTTATTATCGGTTGGAAGTACCTTTGCATAGGATGGGTATAACTCTAATGCGCAGAACCGGAGACCATAGAGATAATTGCAACGATATTTATGGCGTATTACTGACTACGCCTGAGTCTTTTGATAGCCTTATGTGCAGAGGCAGACTAAACGATGGGGCAGGGCATGTTTTAGCAAATGTTGTAGCTGTAGTGCTTGATGAAGTGCACCTGTTAGCTGGCACACCCCGAGGCGAGCAGGTACGCTGGTTGCTGGAAAGACTGCGCAGGCTTAAATTACAGGCGGTAGAAGAAGGCTGGAGTAAAAGTCAGACAGTGCAGATAGTGGGACTAAGTGCAACGCTGGAGAATCCAGATGGGGTTGTGCATAGTTTTATACCTGGAGGAAAAGTGATTCATGTTCATGGGCAAAGAGCTATAGAAGTTGTAAACGAGCAGTTAAAACCAAAACCAGCCCCGGTTCAAATAAGCTTGAAACATTATCTGACAGAATCTAATCAAGCTCAAAAGGTGTTGGTATTTTGCAACACAAGGCGGCGAGTAGATAATTTGGCTGAAGAACTAGCAGGTACTCTAAATAAGCTCAATTATGTTGTGAAAGCCCATCATGGTAGTCTTAGTCAAAAAATGAGAGAAGAGGCCGAGGAAGCATCACGAATAGAAGAGCGTATTGTTATTTGTACTACTTCAACGCTGGAAATTGGGGTTGATATTGGTGACATTGATTTAGTCGTATTGGATGGGCCCGCACCAGATATACCCGCTTTATTACAGCGAATAGGAAGAGGCAATCGGAGAAGCGATAAAACCAGAGTGATGATCTGTTCGAACAATATGGCTGAAGCAATAATTCAGACTGCTATGGTTATGGCTGCAAGAGAAGGATTTCTAGGCGTCGGTGAGGGAGGAACACAATATGCAGTTGCCATGCAGCAGATAGCCTCATATATATTTCAAGGCAGTAAACGAGCGCGATCAAGAAAAATGCTTCAGAGTTTTATTGAACGGTGCATTCCTCAACAGATAGGGCAGTCAATTCTTCACAATATGATTATTACAGGAGAATTGATCGAGAATAATGAAGGAATCAGGCTGGGGGATGATTGGTTGAACAAGTCATCGAGTGGAAGTATAAATTCAAATATTTCAAGCATGCCCGGCGCAGAGATAGTTGATGAAATTGACGGAGAGAGAATTGCTGCAGGGATTGTTTATTATGGGGGAAGTACGATAACAGTTGGTGGACAGAAGCTGGAAGTCCGCAGAATTGAAAAGGGTAAAATTGAAACAAGGAAAGCCCGGGAAGCTATGCATGAAGGTCAGTGGATGTATGTAAGCAGAAATCAGATGATCGGTGCTGGACAAGCACAGTCGGTTAAACATTGGCTTGGATTTGAAGAAAATGAGTGGCCGGTAGTTAACTTTAATGAATTCAGTTGCATCTTCCATTTCGGCGGAGGAGTACGTCGTTCGGTAATAGAGCTGCTCATGTCCTATACGAATAATGCGAATAAGGATATAAAGTGTAATGAATGGTTCATCGCCATGCCGGTTATTAAGGAAAAACCGGAATGGCTAACTAGTGTGGGACCAGGTATGCTGGAGATGGAAATAACATCAAAGATAGATTCTTTAGAACGAACCCTGGCAAGGCCAAATGCCAACAAGAGATTGCCGATGGATGTTAGATTGGAGGAAATAAGAAGCTGGCTGAATCTTAAACAAGAACTGGAAATAATTAAAGATTCTATTTGGAATTTTAAAGTCGGTAAAGAAACAACCGATTTTCTTAATAGCTTTATTCTAGAGTTCATGAGTTAGTTTATATTGACCATACGTATGTATACCGAAAGGTTTCCAAATCTAATAACAACATGATTTGGAACAACCCGTCATTATAAAAGGCAAAAGAGGTAAGGTGTATGATTGAATTGTCACCTGGAATGAGAGTAATAATTCGTGATGAAGAATGGATGATCAAGAAGGTCGAAACCAACAGCTTAAACAGAAAGACCATCCACTGCGTTGGCATATCAAAGCTGGTCAAGGATCATCAGGGCATATTTTTGACTGATCTTGAAGATATTGTGGCTGTCGATCCTGCCAAGGTAAATCTGGTTATCGATGATTCTCCTTATTTCAGAAGATCCCGTTTGTACATAGAAAGTCAGTTGAGGCAGAAAATTCCCACCGATAATGCACTTCACATCGGCAACCGGGCAGCTATGGATTTATTGAATTTTCAGTTACAACCGACGCAGATGGCTTTGCAAAGACCGAGACAGCGTATTCTGATAGCAGATTCGGTAGGTCTGGGTAAGACTCTGGAAGCAGGAATCCTAATGGCAGAGTTGATTGCCCGGGGGAAGGGCAAGCGTATTCTGGTCGTTACCGTCAAAAGTATGATGACTCAGTTCCAAAAGGAAATATGGAATCGCTTCACTATTCCTTTAGTAAGGCTGGATTCGAAAAAAATTCAAAAGATCCGTGCCCAACTGCCTTCAAACTATAATCCGTTTTTCTATTATGACAAAACCATTGTATCGATTGATACGCTCAAACGTGATGTTGAGTACAGAACCCATTTAGAAAATTCATGGTGGGATATTATAGTAATTGATGAGGCACATAATGTTGCTGCACGCGGTAGTCACCAGGCGCAACGTTCACGGCTCGCACAGCTATTAGCTGAGCGTTCTGATACTCTAATAATGCTATCAGCAACCCCGCATGATGGAAAGGCAGAAAGTTTTGCCTCATTGATGAATATGCTTGATCCAACCGCAATTGCCAATCCCCATGACTACCGAAAGGAAGATATAAAGGGACTTTGTATCCGTAGGTTTAAAAAGGATATAAAGGATCAGGTTCAGGGTGCATTCAAAGAAAGACGTGTCAGTATTGAAAAATGTACTGCTTCAGTACGCGAGGAGCATGCTTTTGACATATTTACCAACACGGAACTGGAAATGGATGCCAACAAACGCAATATAACTGGGCAACTATTTAAGACAAGCCTTGAAAAGGCAATGTTTTCAAGTCCGGCAGCTTGTATAAAAAGCATTGATGAGCGTCTGAAAAAACTGATTAAGAAATATGGTCCGGATGGATTCGAAGATATACCCAACCTGAAAGAATTGAAAGAAGCACTCGAAAAAATCGAACCAACAGATTTTTCCCGTTACCAAAGGCTGCTTAAATTAATAAACAGCCGTGAATACGGATGGGACGCAAAAAAAAGTGATGACAGAATTGTAATCTTTACGGAGCGTATAGAAACCATGCGTTACCTGGCTTCCCAGTTGCGCCAGGATCTTAATTTGAAAGAAGGTATTGTTCAGGAGATTTATGGGGGTATGAGTGATAGCGAGCAGCAAGAAATTGTTGACAATTTTGGTCGGCAGGAATCTCCCATTCGCATTTTGGTTGCTTCGGATGTAGCTTCAGAAGGAATCAACCTTCATTACCTGAGCCACCGTTTGATACATTTTGATATTCCCTGGTCTCTGATGGTATTTCAGCAAAGAAACGGGCGTATTGACCGTTATGGACAGCAAGAACAACCAGATATCCGCTATTTTATGATTAGCAGCAACAATGAGAAAATTAAAGGCGATATGCGGATAATGGAGATATTAGTTCAGAAAGAAGAACAGGCTTACAAGAACATAGGTGATCCCGCCCTACTCCTGGGAAAATTCAATATTGAAGAAGAAGAGCAGATTACCGCCGAAGCCATTGAAAAGGCGCTGACTGAAGAAGAATTCAGCAATCAAATTGATGATTTATCTGCTGATTTTGATCCGTTTGAACTGCTGATGATGGGTGCATCCGAAGTTGCATCTGCTGCAGAAGTTTCTACCGATGAAACACTGTATAGCGATATTAATTATCTGTATAGTGCCATCGCATATTTTATGCAGACCGAGCGTCATCCGGTACAAAAATTGCAAACCGTAGAAGGTCTGGAAATCAAGATAACCGAAGATTTAAAACGCCGTTTAACCGCACTTATTCCGGAAGAAGCTATGCCCGGAACAGAATATTTGCGATTAAGTCCGGATAAATCATTCTGCATGGCAGAAATGAAACGCAGTATGCAAAACAATATGTCAGAAACAGCCTGGCCAACCACTCAATATTTATGGCCCCTTCATCCAATTTATGAATGGGTAAATGATAAGGCTGGTTTGCTATTTGGACGTGGTGAAGCCCCTCTGGTAGGAATCACTGGTAAAATTCCTAAATCAGATTATATTTTCCTTGTTGCCGGGACCATTCCTAATCGTAAATCTACCCCTGTGGTTGACGAGTGGTTTGGCCTGCATTTATCTGATGGTGATTTCGTAGGCGAGCTTTCCATTGAGCAGGTAATAGCTAAAACTGGTTTTGGCCCTATAGATCTTCCCAACCCCCAAAATCTTACTGAACAAAGCAAAGCTCAAGCGGAGGGATTGCTGCAGGTTGTAGTGGAGGAAGCGAAAAAAGTTCTTGAGCGTCACTATGAAAACTATCGCCAAAAGATAAATCCACAGATAGATGAGGAAATTGATAAGCTAATTGAACTTCAGGACAAGCATAAAGCATATCAAATGTCTTTGTTTGAAAGTGAACGTAAAAAAAGTGAACAGGAACGCAAGGTAGATGAGATTTTTAATGAGTTTACCAACTGGGTAAAGGATACTCTTGAAATTGAAAATAATCCTTACCTGCGCATCGTTGCTGTTCTGACGGGGGTGTAGCAATGAGTATGGATTTGACCGGCATTAATAATTATAACGAATATTATTCAAATCACTATTTCTCATCGATATTTGAGGATAATGCGGCGGAAACTATTAGTGCATGGCGCAGCCGTGCTAAAGAGTCAGACGAATTTCGTACCCCCTGGTCCCGTCTTCGTGATAACAGCCGCCAATATTATAGTGTACACGATAAATATCAACGTTTACGGGGAGAAAATATGGCACTGCCAATGATTCAGGATATGGCAGACCGGTATCTTGAGTCGTTGGGATTCCAAGCACCTAATCCAGTTTCAGTTGTAACAGCCGAAGGGATTGAAATACCGGTATATCTGGAAATTAATAAGGCTAGCGGTGCACCGCTACTTTGGGTATTGCTGGCCCATACCCAGGAACGTGACACAAACATTATGCAGGGTTACTGTTTCAATGCAGTCAATCTTAATGATGATAACGGCGATGAGGTTACAAGCACAGCACTTGCTAATGAAGAACTGGCTACTAAAATCCTTTTTACCATGCCTGAGCCGCCTCGCTGGCTTCTGTTTATTGGCTTGAATCAAATCGCTTTGATTGACCGCAACAAATGGAATGAAAAACGCTATCTGCTATTTGATTTAGAAGAGATATTCAGCCGCCGTGAGGAAACTACCTTACAGGCTATGGCTGTTTTGTTACACAAGGAAAGCCTCTGTCCGGACGAAGGAAGTTCCTTGTTGGATAAACTTGACGAAAACTCTCATCGCCATGCTTCCGGTGTGTCTCAGGATCTAAAATATGCGCTGCGGGAATGTATTGAACTGCTTGGTAACGAAGTACTCTATGATTTAGCCCATAGACAGGGCAGAGATCTTGATGCAGATCCGGTGGATGCTTCCCAACTAACTATCGAATGTATGCGCTATATGTATCGTATGCTGTTTATGCTATTTATTGAGGCACGGCCTGAACTCGGTTATGCGCCGATGAAAGCACAGCCTTATGTGCAGGGGTATTCTCTGGAAAGTCTTCGCGATATAGCTGATAACGTAAGGGAAGAAACCAGCGAAGTTGGAGAAGGATATTACTTACATGAGACCATTTCTAAGCTTTTTGAACTTATTTATAATGGTTATCCGGGTAGTGAAGAAGAGCTTAAAGCACTGTCTAAGAGCGAATCCTTGCACGATATTTTTATCATGGAGCCCTTAAAAGCCCACATTTTCGATCCCCAATATACCCCGCTTATTACTGCCGCCAGATTGCGTAATCGGGTAATGCTTAAAATCGTTGATTTGATGAGCATTACCCGTGCCACCGGACGCAGAAATGATCGCCGTGGCCGTATTTCCTACGCCAATCTGGGTATCAACCAGATGGGAGCTGTCTATGAGGCTTTGCTGTCTTATAGGGGTTTTATTGCAGAAGAGAGACTATTTGAGGTTAAGCGTGAAAGAGATCAATTTGACGAACTGGATGTAGGCTATTTCGTACCAGAACGGGAACTGGATCAATACACTGAAGCAGAGCGGGTTCGATATCCTGACGGCCGCCTTAGAAAATATGAAAAAGGCACTTTTATCTATCGCCTGGCCGGTCGTGAACGAGAAAAATCAGCTTCATATTATACCCCGGAAGTATTAACGAAATGCCTGGTCAAGTACGCTCTGAAAGAACTGCTGGAAGATAAAACGGCAGATGATATTCTGCAGCTTACCATTTGCGAACCGGCCATGGGCAGTGCTGCATTCTTGAACGAAGCGATTAATCAATTGGCAGAAGCCTACTTGGATAAGAAGCAAAAAGAGCTTGGAGAAACCATATCTTATGAAGAACGCTATAAGGAACTGCAGCGGGTAAAAATGTATATTGCAGACCGCAATGTATACGGTATTGACCTGAACCCGGTTGCTGTAGAGCTGGCTGAAGTATCATTATGGCTCAATACAATTTACAAAGGAGCCTATGTACCCTGGTTTGGCACCCAACTGGTTAACGGTAACTCCCTTATTGGTGCTAGGAGACAGTGCTACCGTATTGAACAACTACGATCCAACCGTGCACCCGGTAGATGGTATGATAATGCTCCTGAGCGTATCATGCCGAACAGCAAGAGAATGCCCAAAAAACAAGTTTATCATTTCCTGATGGGTGACCCCGGTATGGTGAACTATACTGACAAAGTCATCAAAGACCTGGCCAAAGATGAGATAAAGAAGATCAAAGATTGGAATCGGAAATTCACCAGCACTCATAATGCTGAAGATGTCCAGACCCTCCTGCGTCTTTCGGCAGTCATAGATGATCTGTGGACAAAACAGGTGGAACTGCGTAAAACTGTTGAAGAGCAGACCAAAGACGCGCTGTCAGTTTATGGTCATGAAGAGGATATGAATGCTTCCCATACTACTATTCGCGAGAAAGATTTGATTTATAAGCGTTTGTATAAATCAGAAGAAATGCAGAACGCCGGGCCATATGCCAGGCTCAAATTTGCTATGGACTATTGGTGTGCTCTGTGGTTCTGGCCTATAGAAAAAGCAGATCTCTTACCCTCCAGAAGCGAATTCTTATTTGATATGTCTCTAATTCTGGAAGGTGGTATTGTCTCTGTTACTCAGAGCCAAAGCGTTCAGGGGTCATTGTTCCCAACCGAGATTGAGAAAATGGCTAATGAAGTGTTAGATCTTTATAAAGATCTGCCTAAAGTTGATCTTGTAGCTCTTTGTAAGCGTAATCCTCGGTTGCAGTTGGCAAAGGAAATTGCTGAGTCAAATAAATTCATGCACTGGGAGTTGGAGTTTGCTGATCTGTTTGAGGAACGGGGCGGGTTTGATTTGGTTATTGGGAATCCACCGTGGATTAAGATGGAATGGAATGAACAGGCAGTTTTATCTGATAAAAACCCAATATTTACTATCAAAGAGTATAATGCCATACAAACCGCTTATGCGAGAAACGAGGCATTGACAAATATTGAAACTCGCTTTCTGTATTATTCTGAATATGAGTCAATATCAGGCACCCAAAACTTTTTCAACGCTATACAAAACTATGCGGATTTAAGAGGACAGCAGACTAACCTTTATAAATGCTTTTTGCCTCAGGCATGGAATTATTGCAGCAATATTGGTGTCTCGGCATTCTTGCATCCTGAGGGTATATACGACGACCCTAACGGGGGATCATTACGGGAAAAGATTTACCAAGTTCTTCGAAAGCACTTTCAATTTGAGAACGAGAAAGGATTATTTGCAGATATTGGAGGGACAAGAAAGTATGGAATAAATATATACTGTAACGTTAAGACGGCACAATTTGAGACAATATCCAACCTGTTTGATCCTATAACAATTGATTTATGTTATGAATCAGATGGGGTTGGAGAAGTTCCTGGTATTAAAGATGAATTTGGCAATTGGAATTTAAAAGGGCATATTAACCGAATTATTCTTGTTGGGAAAAAAGAATTACTGCTTTTTGCCAAACTGTTTGATGGCAATCATAATTGGCATGAAGCAAGGTTGCCTGCTATTCATACGAAACAATTAGTGGATGTTCTATCTTGCTTCACTAAACAAGAGACTGTATTGAATGATATGAAGGATCAAATATATACAACAATAATGTGGGAAGAAAAGAAGGGGCAAGAAAGCGGTACAATTGAGCGCTATGTACATTTCCCTGAATCGGCACTTGATACTATTTTTTCAGGCCCACATATAGGTGTTTCCAATCCGTTGTTTAAAACCTCAAGAAGGGTCTGTAGACTAAAGAGTGATTTTGACAGTATAGATTTGACGGCTATTCAAGCGGATTATATGCAACGTTGTAACTACCGACCTGCATGTTCGGTAGAAGACTATAGAAAAAGAATCCCTCAAACACCTTGGAATACTAATTATCATTCAGAATATCGTATACTTATACGAAAAATGCTTAATATCAGTGGTGAACGGACTTTAGTACCAGCAATTGTTCCAACTGAGGTTGGACATATTGATGGATTGTTTGGAATAGCAGCTAAAGTGGGGCTTGTTATTTTGGCAGGAAGTATGTCTTCTTTGCCATATGATTATTATGTGAAAGCATCAGGAAGAACAAACGGAAGGTTTGATGCCATTGCCAATTTACCTCTTTTATTAAAAAAACAACAGTGTTCAGATATTATCGTTAGAGCGCTACTACTAAATTGTATAAATACTTTTTACACTGATTTATGGGAAATGGAGTTCTCTGATGATTTTATTTTTAGTGGTTGGTCTAAATCCGACTTTCGCCTCCGCCCTGAGCGCTTTACTTCCCTTACATCAGAATGGACATGGGATACACCACTTCGCACCGACTACGAACGTCGCCAAGCGCTTGTGGAAATTGATGTGCTTACAGCGATGGCATTAGGCATGACCCTTGACCAACTCAAAACCATCTACCGCATTCAGTTCCCGGTGCTTCAGTCTTACGAGGCCGATACCTGGTATGACCGTAACGGGCGTATCGTGTTCACCAATAACCGCAGCTTAACCAACGTCGGATTCTCGCGGCCTGAATGGAATGAGATAAAGGATGCCAAGAGCGGTACATTTACCCGTACGATCATGGATGATACCATGCCGGGAGGTCCAGTGGAGCGCACCATTGAATACATGGCACCCTTTGACCGCTGTGACCGGGAACAGGACTACGAAACTGCCTGGGCATTTTTCGAGGAGAAATATAAGGATAAATAACGGGAGAGGATATTATGTTACCATCCGTTCTTGCGGGACAACTACAGCAGGGTCTGGAAGATTATATTAAAACAACCTTCCCGATGACCAATCCTTTTTTTCAAGGTTCACTGGAGCGACTGCTGGCTACCAAAGACTCAGTATTCCAGGAACCCTATTTTGCTGTACGTCTGCCTTTTCGTATTGCTGAGGATGGGTCCGATATATTTACAGCCATTCATATGCAGTACAGCCCATATGTGCACCAGCAAAAGGCCTTTGAACGGTTAACCGGTGAAGACGGACGTTCCACCCTGATTGCAACCGGAACCGGTTCCGGTAAAACCGAGTGTTTTCTTTATCCTATCCTGGAATATTGTTATCACCACCGTGGCGAACCTGGAATTAAGGCATTAATCATTTATCCCATGAATGCGCTTGCTTCTGACCAGGCCAAACGTATCGCCGAACTTATACATAACAGCCCGGAATTGAATAATCAGATCACAGCGGGAATGTACGTAGGAGGGTATGAATCTGCTCCTTGCCGGGTGATGAATGAGTCACAGATAATAACTGATCATGAGACTATGCTTTCCTCCCCTCCGGATATCCTGTTGACTAATTATAAGATGCTGGACTATCTGCTGGTCAGGCCGAAAGATGCTACCCTGTGGCAGGAAAACAAGCCGGAAACTTTGAAATATATTGCGGTTGATGAACTTCATACTTTTGATGGTGCCCAGGGAACTGATCTGGCCTGCTTGCTACGCCGGCTGAAAGCAAGATTGTTTACTCCCACCGGATATCTATGCTGTATCGGCACTTCAGCTACCATGGGTGCCCGGGATAGTGCAGATAGTATACGTAAATATGCCAGTGATGTATTCGGAGAACAATTTGAAGATGATGCTGTAATTACGGAGGATCGGCTTTCGCCAGATGAGTTTTTTGCCGGATTTGATGTCATCGATTTTACCGTCCCGACAGAAGAACAGGTCAATGAATTGATCAATTGTGTAGAAAATGATGACGAGACTGAATACCTTAAAACTGTTGCAAAAAGCTGGTTTGACGATACCTTCGTTTTTGATAATATCATGTCCGATGAGGTTCGTTTGGCCATCGGTGCACGACTGATGGGGCACAGCTTCACCCAGCTTATGCTTGCCTACATGGGCAGCGATTACGTTCATCCTTCTCTGGTTTGCGAAGAACTGAAATCAAAATATCCCCAGCTGGCTGCATTACAAAATCAAACCGCGGCCTTAGATGCTTTGTTGGCATTGATATCCCATGCCCGACTTGGTTCAGTTGGTAAACTGCGCCCGTTTTTAACCGTTCAGGTTCAGGTTTGGATGCGTGAACTTAGACGCTTGCTGGCCAGGGTTTCGGCCAATGATATAACCTACGCCCTGGCTACAGATTTAAACGAGCAACAGGCAAAACAGTACCTGCCGGTAATAAACTGCCGTGACTGCGGTGCAACCGGTTGGGTTTCAATTACCAATGAACGTGGTAATCTAACCATTAATGACCTTAATACCTTCTATAACCTGTTCTTCAAACAGGACAAGAAGGTTTTCATGTTTTTTCCCTATAGCCATGACGAAAAACCTTATTACATGAACGCAGCTTATGTCTGTCCCAGTTGTTTGCAAATTCATCCTGGTAGCGGCACACGCCCATATTGTTGCGGAGAGGATACTTTTCCGATTATTTATCCTGCTACAATTCATACGGTTGGGCGAGAAGATAGTAAACAATATGTTTGCCCATTTTGCAGCAGTCGGGGTCTTTCTATCATAGGTCTGCGCAGTGCCACTGCAATCAGTGCCACTGTATCACAGATGTTTGCTTCCAAATTTAATGATGACAAGAAGACCCTGGCCTTCTCTGATAATGTCCAGGATTCTGCCCACCGGGCAGGTTTCTTCAATTCACGTACCTGGAGGTTTGGTCTGCGCAGTGCAATTCAACGTTTTGTATTGGCTGAAGGCCATGGTTTATCCTTAGAGGAATTCTCTTCCCGGTTTATTGAATACTGGCACAGATATTTATCTGACGAAAAATTTGTAAGTCAATTTATTGCTCCTAATATGACCTGGATGCGTGCCTATGAAAAAATGAAAGCCGACAAGAAACTTGGTTCGGGGCGGGCAGCAAAAAAGCTAATATCTGACATTGAACGACGGTTGAAATATGAAATCATGCTGGAATATGGACTGACCAGCCATATTGGACGAACCCTGCAGAAATCAGGTTGTTCTGTTCTAGGATTTGACCGCCAGACAGTCGCAGAAATTGCATTAATTGTGAAAGAACGGACTGTAAACGAGCTGGGAGCTCTACATCATACAAATGATATGGCATTTGAAAGAATGATTTTTGGTTTCCTAAACATCATGCGTTCCAATGGTGGCTTTGATGATGCTGCATTTTATGCATATACCAATAATTTAGGCAAGAGTTATCTGCTCTCCAATAATAAAGAAAAGTGGCTACCCGGTTTGCAGCCAGGCCGCAATACCCCTCGCTTTATTTATATACCTACAGGTAACGGGAATCGCTTGTCTACTTTTGATCTGCTAACAAGTGCCAAATATATTGACTGGATCGAAGCGTGTGCGGATGAGTTCATTCTAGGGGATGAGATATTTAATGAGGTTAGCAAGATAATTCTAAACGAACTTGTTAAAAGCGGTCTGGTAGTAAATATGCCCTCACCTGCAGGCTATACCATCTGGGGCCTTAATAAGCAAAAACCGTTTATCTCAGGCAATGTTAGTCAGTTTGTTTGTGATGTTTGCGGCAGCGTGATATCAGTAGCTGAGGAAAACGAAGATGTATGGGAAGGTGCACCCTGTATCGGCAACAGATGCCGTGGGCATCTCCATCGCAGTATTGATACATCACTCGGTTATTACGGTAAACTATATTGCAGCGGTAATATGGTGAGAGTTATTGCCAGGGAGCATACCGGAATGCTTGAACGTGATGAACGGGAAGAACTGGAACGTGTTTTTAAACGCAGCAGTAAAGAGAAGATGCCCTGGGATGCTAATTTGCTTTCTTGTACACCTACCCTGGAAATGGGTATCGATATAGGTGACCTCTCAACAGTGGTGTTATGCAATATTCCACCGGTACAATCACAGTATCTGCAGAGAACCGGCCGCGCAGGGCGTAAAGATGGTAATGCACTGACTGTGGCAGTTGCTAATGCCCGTCCCCATGATCTATATTTTTATGCTGATCCCTTGGAGATGTTATCCGGAACCATCGAACCGCCCAAAGTGTTTCTGCGCGCTTCAGCTGTACTGGAAAGACAGTTTGTTGCTTATAGCATGGACTGCTGGATTAAGCAGGGTGTGAACGAGAACGCCATTCCAAAGAAAATAGGCACCTGTCTAACCAAACTGAACAACCATTCCAATGATATGTTCCCATTTAATTTCCTGAATTATGTACAGAATAATCTGTCCCGCTTGCTACGTACTTTTATTCAAATGTTTGCTCAGGATTTGGATGAGTTAACTATTGCCGAGCTGCGAAGTTTTGCGCAGGGTGACAAGTTAGACAAGAGTCCCATGCATATGAAGATATACGAAGCCTTTGGAAACCTTAAAAACCACCGGGATGCTATAAATGAAAGCATAAAGCAGTTAAAGACCATGATCAAGGAGCTCGAAAGCAAACCGCATGACATCTCCTACGAAGAGGACATAAAAGATTTAAAACGTGAACAAATGGCCCTGGTGAACGTTGTTCGCAGTATTAACCATAAGGACGTATTTAACTTTCTATCCGATGAGGGATTATTGCCCAATTATGCCTTCCCGGAAGCAGGAATTATTCTAAAAGCGATATTATTCAGAAAAGATGACGGCGATGCTGAAGCACCCGATGAGAAAAAGCGTAAATATGAAAAGATGTTTTTTGAGTACAACCGCTCTGCATCATCCGCCATAAGCGAGTTTGCACCTGAAAACAATTTCTACGTTGATGGCCGTAAACTTACCATTAATCAAATAGACCTCACGACTGCACAAACTGCCAAATGGAGGCTCTGTCCCAACTGTTCCCACGCCCAGCGTGATGAAACCGGCAAGGATAAAGCAGCCTGTCCACAATGTGGAAGCCCTGCCTGGGCTGATGCCGGTCAGGTACGCTCAATGCTTAAGGTAGAGATGGTTTATTCCAATATGGAATACAGGAAAAGTTTTATCAGCGATGAAAGCGATGATCGAAGTTCAAAATTCTACTGTAAGCAGATGCTGGTAGATGTTGATGAAGAAATAGATAATAAAGCATATCGCATGGATAATGATGAATTTACATTCGGCTATGAATTTGTCAAAAAGGCTACGTTAAGAGAAATAAACTTCGGTGAAAGTGATATATATGGCGAAAAATTAACCGTATCTGGTGTGGAAGAAGTACGCAAAGGCTTCAAGATATGTAAATTCTGCGGTAAACTTCAGCCTGAGAAGGGTGAACCGAAACATACCTATACCTGTAAAGCCAAAAATATGCAACCAGGCAATGGCGACCCTTATGAAGAGTGTCTTTTCCTCTATCGTGAATTCGTTACCGAAGCATTACGGATTCTTGTCCCGGCTACTACGATGGATTCGACCCAGACGCGCAAGGAGTCATTTACCGCTGCATTTATGCTAGGAATGAAAGAATATTTCGGGAATGTTGATCATCTTAGAGCCTGCTTAAGTGAAGTGCCCGTAGCTGATGCCGATTACCGCAAGCAATATCTGGTAATCTATGATTCTGTACCGGGCGGTACTGGCTATTTAAAACAGTTAATGCAACACGATAATGCCATGATTGAAATATTTGAACTAGCATTATCAGTACTTGAGGATTGTAGTTGCAAGAATGATCCCCAGAAGGATGGCTGTTATCATTGCCTGTATGCTTATCGGCAGAGCAATAATATCGGTCAAATATCACGTGTTAGAGCTATTCGCCTTTTAAAGGCAATATTAAGTGGCAAAGACAATATTGAAATGATTCCTAAACTGGGTAATATTCCTGTTAAAAATTCACTGTTTGAAAGTGAGTTGGAAGGCAAATTCATAGCTTCATTGGAACAGATGGGCCATGATTTAAGAAACGTAACCATTACTAAACAACTTGTCAATAACAAGGAAGGCTACTTGTTGAAGGTAGGATCATGTTTATGGGAAATTGAGCCGCAGGTAGTGCTGGATAACCTTTATGGAGTATCCGTCCAATCGCGGGCTGATTTTATAATTTGGCCGGTTAGAACTTCCGGGGATCAGAAGCCGGTTGCAATTTTTACCGATGGCTTCCTGTACCATAAGGACAAAGTTGCAGATGATACCCTTAAACGCGAAGCAATTCGTCGCAGCAATCGATTCCGGGTTTGGTGTTTGAGCTGGAAAGACGTCCAGAGTGTATTTAAGGCACAAGATGAATATGCGACCGCAACACTGGCACCCAACAATATGCCATCCGGTAAACATTTATATAAACCAACTATAGAAAATGGAAATGCCCAAAACTTGCATCCTGATAGAGCAAGTACAATGGAGCTACTAATGAATTATTTAGAAAATGCCGATGCTGAGAGACTGTTTGCCGTTCATGCGAAAGCATACGCCATGTCACTGCTTGATCCTAAAAATATGGGGAATAGCGAGGTATTTACTGATTGGAGTAATTTGATAGAACCAATTATCGAAGCACTTGCTTTGCGTGAAGACAACTTTGATTTGAACGGCACTATGTTCGGAAAATGGGTTCCAAGATCCACCTGTGCACATCTAACTATTTTAGCCGGAGCAGCAGCGTCAGATATCAAGAAAAATAAAATGAATGCGAACTTATCTGTATGCGCGTTGTTAAATGATGACATTGAGAGTCGAACCGATAAATATGAGTCGGAATGGAACGGCTTCTGGCATTTCTTTAATGTAATGCAATTCTTGCCTGGTTTTGCGGCTGTTACCGTAAACGGGCTGAATCATATGGTCTATCATGAAATCCCGGCAACATTACAGGATGATACAGCATCAACTGAGCAGTATAGTATATCTGATGAATCCTGGGCAGATACAATAGAACAAATATTTGATGACAGGGCCAGGCAATGGGCCTATAAGTTAATTGATTTGGGAATTTCAGCACCTTCAGCAGTTGGATATGAACTTGCGGACTCTGGTGGCGCAGTTGTCGCTGAATGTGAAATGGCCTGGGAAGACCTTAAAATTGCTTTGCTGGTTGGAACTCAATTGGAATATATAGATAAATTCAAAGAAAACGGATGGAAAGTTATTTCTGTTGAGGATGAATTCTCGGTTGAGATCTTTCGGGGAGGGTTTTGATAATGAGTCAGAACATTGTTGCCATATCTTCTGATTTTTTTACAGCATTTGCTGCTTTGCCACGTCCAACACAGGGCAAGGTTACGGAATTTGTTAATAAATTTAGAAACAATCCGAAATCGCCTGGGATTAATTATGAAAAAATTCATGAGGCGGCTGATAAAAATATGCGTTCTGTCCGAATCGATGATACATATCGCGGAATTGTGGTTCGTCAGGAAGGCAGCGGTGTGTATTTATTACTCTGGGTTGATCATCATGATAAAGCATACGACTGGGCCAAACGTAAAAAATGCGAAGTAAATCCTACAACCGGCAATGTGCAAGTGTTTGATATACAAGCAGCAAAAACAACCTCTCAAAAAACAGACAGTTCTAATCTGTTTGCACATGTTACCGATAATGATCTGCTTGCTTTGGGAGTACCAGGTGATCAGATATGTATCGTCCGGGGATTATCATCGCTTGAAGATTTCCATGCCTCAAAAAGCAGTATACCTGAAGATGCTTACGAAGCATTAGAATGGATTGCCAATGGTTTTACTCCTCAGGAGGTGCTTGGCCTTTTTTCAACTCAACAGGAAGAGGTCATTGAAGAAAACGATTTCGCGACCGCGTTGCAAAATCCCCGTAGCCAGAGAAGTTTCGTAATTGTTGAAGGGGAGGAAGAACTGCGCAGAATAATGGCTGAACCACTTGAAAAGTGGCGGGTGTTTCTACATCCTACCCAGCGAAAAATTGTTCAAAAAGAATATTCGGGCCCCGCCCGTGTGCTTGGCGGTGCGGGAACCGGGAAAACTGTTGTAGCCATGCACCGAGCTAAATGGCTTGCCGGACAATTACGGGGCAGGGAGAAGATTTTATTTACAACTTTTACGGCTAATTTGGCAGCTGATATAAAGGATAATTTAAGAAAAATTTGCACTACTGAGGAACAAAAGCGTATTGAGGTGATAAATCTTGATGCCTGGGTAGCAAATTTTATAAGGGAACTTGGTTATTCATACTCAATTGCTTATGACGATACATTGACCGAAGTATGGGAACAAGCAATCATCTTATCCGGCCAAGATATCGAATTTGGAGCGGAATTTTTCTCTGAAGAATGGTTAAAAGTAATATGCGCTCAGGAGGCATATTCACTGGAGCTTTATTTACAAGCCTCTCGCCTGGGCAGAGGAACACGTTTGGATCGTAGAAAACGGATGAAGATATGGCGTGTTTTTGAAGTGTATCAAAGTCTAATGAAAGAAAAACAATTACGAGATGTGGAAACCGCCATGTATGAGTGCAGAAAGATTCTCGAAAAATCTGCCGATAACACCCACTATGTTTCAATAATCGTTGATGAAGGTCAGGATTTAAGCATGAATGCTTTTCGTCTTTTAAGAGCATTGGCAGGTCCTGAACATCCAAACGATATATTTATTGTTGGTGATGCACACCAACGTATTTATAAAAATAAAGCGGTTATGTCCAAATGCGGCATAAATATTCGTGGCCGCAGCAGTTACCTGACAATTAACTATAGGACCACAGAAGAAATTCGCAAGTATGCTTTCGGTTTATTAAAGGGAATTCCTTTTGATGATCTGGATGATGAATATGATGACGGTAAAACCTGTCAATCATTAACCCATGGTGATGTACCTGGAATTGAAGTCTTTAACAGCGCCGCAGAAGAAATGGATTTCCTTATAGCGCAAATTAAGCAACTGATTGATTCGGGTGTAGAACCAAAAAATATATGTATTGTGGCTAGAACTCACCGTTTGTTGGATGATTATATTGCCCAGCTTACTCGTGCCGGAATCAGGACATATGAAATCAAACGGAGCAAACTGGATGACAGAAGTTTTGATGGCGTTCGCCTAGCAACGATGCATCGTGTTAAAGGACTTGAATTTCTCCATGTGTTTGTGGTGGCAGTAAATAATCGAATTTTGCCTTTAGCGTCAGCAATCCCCCATACAGATCCTGTGGCCGAGATTGAGGCTATGACTGCGGAAAGGTGCCTACTCTATGTTTCCCTTACTCGAGCCCAAAAGTCAGCATGCATAACGAGCTACGGTTCTCCGTCTGAATTTTTGATTTAGTATCAGGCAAATACAAAATGTAAATGATTATATTTATAGATTAGTACGAATACCGGTGCATTCTTGAAGTAATTGAACAGGGAGGCCTGTTTAGCCGCGATATTGATATTGAGGTTTTGGCAGTGGCATCAATGTCAGATAATTGATATACTGCAAGTAGGGAAAGCAGGAATTATCCTACATAATAAAGGAGGTCTTGAAAATGGCTATAGATCGACCACTCGTAGATAATGCAAAAATCATGGCCAAAGGCCAGGTGACAATTCCAAAAGATATACGGGATAAGCTCAAATTAACTGAGGGTGAAAGAGTGACTTTCATTTGCCAGGGTGATTATGCTATTGTTATGAATTCTGCTATTTATGCAATGAAAACGCTGCAAAAGGAAATGCAAGGGAAATTTGAAGCTGTAGGACTTAATTCGGACGATGATATAAATGATTTGGTAAAAGAAATACGCCAGGAGATAGAAGAGATATGAGGGTAATGATTGATACCAATATCATTATCTCAGCTATTCGCAACCCGAACGGAACTCCATTTGCTGCTTATGCCAAAGCAGCTCAACCACCTTATAAAATAGTATTATGTGATCAAATTATTGATGAAGTACGAAGAGTTTTTAATAGGAAATTTCCGGATAGTGTACCCTTAATAGAAAGGTTTTTTACATGGGCACTTTTTGAAGTGGTAAGTACACCCGGTGAAGATAAAAGGACTGAAACAGAGAATATGATCAGGGATGTAAAAGATAGACCTATACTTAGAGCAGCATTGGCATCAAAAGTGGATATCTTGATTACAGGGGATAAAGATTTTTTGGAATCCGGCGTAAAAAATCCTCAAATAGTAACCGCGGCAGAATTTATAAGTGATTTTTAGTTAACAAGGCTATCCAAAATAACTAGAAAGCATTAGCCTGTGCTGGATTTATTAACGAACGCTCCACCCGTACTTGCCCTTCATCTCCACAAATCTTACCTCACCCACGTTTTCGCGGTTTATTTCTCCGGACTGGTTTTTGGTAATTAGGAGCAGTTCTTGCATACCTCGGGGGCCGACTGGTATTACCATTTTCCCGCCGGGTTTTAGCTGTTTTATAAGTTCCGGCGGTATTTCTTGAGCGGCAGCGGTAACTATTATCCGGTCATAGGGAGCGTTTTCCGTCCATCCCTGGCTGCCATCCCCAATTTTATAGGCTATATTGGAGTATCCCAGTTGAGTGAGCTTTTCGCGGGCATTTTCCGCCAGTTCTTTAATCCTTTCTACGGTATAAACCTGTCCTGAAAACTCGGCCAGCAGGGCCGTCTGATAACCGGAACCGGTTCCGATTTCCAGCACTTTACACTCTTTGTTGGGTGCCAGCAAGTAGGTCATTTCTAAAACCAGGCTGGGTTGGGAAATGGTCTGCTCATAACCGATGGGTAGAGGTGTATCCAGGGAGGCATATTCTTTATTTTTATTATCAATAAAAAAGGCGCGGTCCAGCTGTTGGAAGAAGACTTTTAATTCGAGATAGTCCACTGCCCAAATCTCCTTTGCGATGATTTTAGGAAAAGTCTCCAGCAAGTTAAGGTTTATCTTCGTGTTATACTGTAGGCAAAGCTTGTACATATAAGTCTAGTGCGGTGGAATACGAAGGTCGGAGGAGATTGTTGGAGGAGGAGTTCCGGTGAGATTGGCTGGGTGGGCAAAAATGTTTGCCATTCTTGTAACTGCTCTGGTTGGAGCCATACTTGCTGTATGGCTGTTGGGGACTACCACCTTCGAACTTGAAGGCATTGAATTTAAAGCCGGGTTAACTCCAGGCCGCAGTGGTATTACCGAGCTGCACTTCCCTCCCTTTGGAGTAGTTGAGGCTAAAACTCATAAGGGACCGGTGAAACTGGTTATTAGCCTGGAACAGATAAGAAGTGACACCTTCAAATCTCATATGGACAACCCACCGGACCAGAAACAACTGGTAGAACAGTTGCAGACCAGCGCTCGGGATAAAATAACTGCCTTTGCCTTGCGCCAGGCAGGGGTAGCATTTCTGGGTGCCTTTTTGCTGGTCTTTTTGCTCTGGCGTCCAGGTCTGGTCAAGTCTTTTCTGTATACCATTGCATCTACCTTAATACTATTATTAATCCTAACCGGAATATTTCGTTCCTATGATACGACAGCCTTTCACGAGCCTGAATATAAGGGGGTTCTTAGTATGGCCCCGGCGGCGGTTAAATTCGCCAGCGATTCTCTAACTGATTTAAAGCAGATTCGCAATCAGACCCGCCAAATTGTATCCAATTTAGGTTTGCTCTTTTCCAGTGCTGATAGTCTGATGGTTATGGCCAATCCGGAGGAACAGGGTGAAGTGGTAAAAGTGTTGCTGGTTAGTGATTTGCATTCTAACCCGGTAGGAATTGAATTATGTAAAAGTTTGGCGGCTCGTTTTAAGGTAGACTTCCTGATAAACGCTGGCGATCTTACCGACATGGGGTCACAGTTAGAAACTGGAGCTACCCAGGATTTGGCCACGGTAGGTGTACCCCAGTTGTTTATCGGTGGGAATCATGATACTCCGGAAACCATCAATTTTGTTGCTGGTCTACCCAATAGCCATGTTTTAAACGGGCAGATGATTACCCTTAATGGGGTCAAGGTACTTGGTTTTGCTCACCCGCTGTCAGCAGTACCGGCTGTAGAGTATGAGAATCCGGAAGAAGAACGAGAAGCCTTTGAACAGCAATTGGCAAGGGTAGAGGAGGCGGTTCTGACCCAGGGTCGCCCCGATATACTGGTAGTGCATGATTCCCGGCTGGGAAAAGAACTTACCTCGCTGGCCGATCTGGTGGTGGCCGGGCACGACCATCGTATCAGGATAGAAGAGGGGTCGGACGGGGTTTTTATTAACCCTGGAACTACCGGGGCTTCTGGCTTACGAGGGCTATATTCGGAGAAGGGTATTTCCTATTCGGCAGCTATTGTTTACCTGGTGCCAGGTTCTGGTTTACTGGCAGTAGATATGGTTCAATATAATCCGGTTTCCCAGCAGTTTTCCCTGGAGAGGAAGCTGCTTAATGGCAGATTAGATGAATCCCGGCCGGGCGAACACACGGGTTCGCCCCTACAATGATGAGCACACACGGGGAGGCGCATACGGGGACAGTCCCTCTGTTTCTTTGGTTCCAGGCGAAACAGCAGGGACAGTCCCCATGTTCGCTTTTCTTACTCCTAACCCTTAACCCTTAACCCCTCGCCCCTCACTCTCACTCTAAAAATTTAATCTAGTTGTAGATTCATGACTATAACAAAACAAGTATGTAATTATGCCTATTTTCTTACTCGGGTATGGTAAAAAAACGTTTATAAAGCAGTTTTTTCATGGCCTCCATGTTTGAATAATGAAAAACTGCTAAACATATAATAAAGTATCTTTTTAACTGGAGGCCATTTTCATGATATATGAATTTCAGGTGCTAACTGATATTAATATAGATGCGCTGCTTGGTAATTATAACGATCGTTTACGCTGGATTAAGCAAAGAGGATATATTCCTTCTCTTTCCTGCAAAGAACTGGAGGGTAATGTAAATCTGGTGATTCTGCGCCTGGAAGGTGACCAGTCGGGTGGCGTTTTTCGCAATGAGGATGTTGTTTACATTTTTAAACATCAGATTTCCGAAATCCTGGCTGAGCATATTGTTAAGGATTGGGAAGATAAATTATTGCGCAGAGAAATCATGCGCAGCTGTCGCCACCTCCCGCTGGACGAACGTAATAGTGTACATCAGCGGGCGGCGGATTTTTTGAAGAAATGTCATGATAATGAAAGCCTGAATTTGTTGATGAACTTCAGTAGAAAAAATCGTATTACCCACCGTTTGTTGGATTATATTAGCACTAATCTAACCGTAAATGTTGAAGGCTTTATTAACTTTTGCATGCAGGACTACCTGACTGAATTAAAATTCGCGGTGGAAGTGGCCCTGGAAGAATTGCGCAATCAGAAGGAATACAATGATTTCGTCAATCTGCTGCGCTATTTTGTAGACACTCAGCCTCCCAAAATATATGAAGTTAATCTAATGATGGGGGCAAACGGCATTTTTTACCTCTGGGATGGCCAGGGGACTAAAATTGAAGAGAATTATATTAATTACTACCTGGATGAAATGCTAATGGATGAAATTAATCTGGATGATGTGCTGATAAGTATCCTCATCACCATTGCCCCGAGAAAAATAATTCTTCATAACGTTGCTAATCTCAATAGTGAACCGGTAGAAATGATAAAAAGTGTTTTCAAGGAAAAAATCAGCCATTGCCCCGGCTGTGAACGTTGTTATCAGTATGCTCCAAGCAAAGATCAGCATAAACACTAAAACATTCCAGATTATAGACGCGGAAACCGCGGATTTTACAGGGAATTACGCGGATTTATTATAATTGAAATTAATTTTATTGCAAATTAGTGAATACGGAGTTAAAAGATGATAAATTAATACATTAGTGTATTTCATAGTTATCAGTGTCCTTCAGCTCCCTTAATAGCGACGTAGAGCGCATCCGTATGGCCTATGGGTATGTTTGAAAAAATCCGCGTAAATCCTTA